>Ga0265298_10000054_pt1 | contig 157997 bp, 113 predicted proteins | sample AusTroGonzalo_MG_3_FD_193486 | JGI IMG/M metagenome (GOLD analysis project Ga0265298, IMG submission 193486) | Bovine rumen microbial communities from tropical cattle in Woodstock, Queensland, Australia - Gonzalo_01 | ecosystem: Host-associated > Mammals > Digestive system > Stomach > Rumen ...
GACCGCATCAGCGCGTTTGACTGCGTGATGCCGAACGGCATCCCGGACAAGGGCCGCGTCCTGACCGCGATGTCGCTGTTCTGGTTCGATTATATTTCCTGGGCGCAGAACCATCTGCTCTGCTCCGAGGTCAGCGACTTCCCGAAAATGCTCCGGAAGTACGACAAGGACCTTGAAGGACGTTCGATGATCGTGCGCAAGGTCAAGCCCATTCCGATGGAGTGCATCGTGCGGGGATACCTGACGGGCAGCGCATGGAAGGAGTACAAGCGCTACGGCACTGTCGGCGGCTATGAAGTGCGCGACGACTACCGTCTGTCCGAAAAGCTCGACAAGGCGCTTTTCACTCCCTCGACGAAAGCCGAGGAGGGGCACGACGAGAACGTGACGTTCGAGGAAGCCTGCGAACTGATCGGCGAAGAGAAGGCGGAGTGCCTCTCCGATTTCTCCCTCCGCATCTACAAGGACGCCGCCCAGCATGCGGAGCGCTGCGGGATCATCCTTGCGGACACCAAGTTCGAGTTCGGCGAACTCGACGACGGCGAGATCATCCTGATCGACGAGGTCCTGACCCCGGATTCCAGCCGCTTCTGGCCGAAAGCCGATTATGTGATCGGCAGCAATCCGCCCAGCCTCGACAAGCAGTTCGTCCGCGACTATCTCGAATCCCTCGACTGGGACAAGACGCCCCCCGCGCCCGCCCTGCCGCAGGACGTCATCGAAAAGACTCGCGACAAGTATCTCGGCGCGCTCAGGGCGCTCAGCGGACGCACGTTCGCATAAAACCAGCATCGCTGTTTTCGGAGCCGGCGTCACCGATTGACCCCGGCTCCGTTTTATCTATAGTCGGTCAGTTCGTTTTCTCCGCTCGGGCGGGGGGAAGGGAGTTCATCATGGCACAGGAACCGTGCAACAGTTCAGTCGGGATCGTACAGCCCTCCGACTATCTTTTCGAGGAAGAACTCCCCCTCGACTGCGGACGCAGGCTGAAAGGCGTCGTGATCCGCTACGAAACCTACGGCAAACTTTCCCCGGACGCGGACAACGCCGTCCTGGTCGAACACGCCCTTTCCGGCGACGCGCACCTGGCCGGCTATCATTCCGCCGAGGACAAGAAGCCCGGCTGGTGGGATGACATGGTCGGCCCCGGAAAGCCGTTCGACACCAACAAACTGTTCATCGTCTGCTCCAACATCATCGGCGGGTGTTCCGGTTCGACCGGGCCCCGCAGCATCGACCCGGACACCGGCCGCCGCTACGACATGGACTTCCCGATCATTACGATCGCGGACATGGTGCGCGCACAGGAACGTCTGATGCGTCATCTCGGGATCAGAAAGTGGTTCTGCGTGGCGGGCGGCTCCATGGGCGGCATGCTGGCGCTCCAGTGGGGCGTTTCCTATCCGGAGGCGGTGAACGGCACGATCGCCATCGCCACCACGGCCCGCGTCTCCTCCCAGGGCATCTCGTTCAACTGGGTCAGCCGCGAGGCCATCATGAACGATCAGCACTGGCTGGACGGCAACTACGAGGAGCAGCCGCAGCGCGGACTGGCTACGGCCCGCATGCTCGCGCACATCACGTACTTGAGCGACGAATCCATGAACCACAAGTTCGGACGGGCCCTCCAGGAGTCCCCCGCCTCCAACTACGAGTTTGCGTTCTCGAAGGACTTCCGCATCGAGAGCTATCTGGCGCACCAGGGTTCGAAGTTCGTGGAGCGGTTCGACGCCAATTCCTACCTGTACATCACGCGCGCGATCGACTATTTCGACCTCTCGGACTGCGCCGACGGCAATCTCTCCGGCGCGCTGAAAAAGGTCGCCACGCCGTTCCTCATCGTCTCCTTCTCCAGCGACTGGCTCTTCCCCGCCTACCAGTCCAAGGAACTCGTCCGTGCGCTGCTCGACAACGGCAACGACGTGACCTACTGCAACATCCAGTCGTCGTACGGACACGACGCCTTCCTTCTGGAGACCGAATCGCTCGGCTCGCTGATCTCCAGTTACCTGACCAATCTGCCGTGGGAGCCGCCGGAATGACCGTGAAATTCAACAACAACGAAATCCAGCTTCAGCGTTCCGACCTCGCCGCCATCCGCGACATGATCCCGGAGAACGCGCATATCCTGGACCTCGGCTGCGGGTCCGGGCGGCTCCTGTACGCCCTGAAAACGCTTAAACGCGCGAAGGTCATGGGTGTGGAAAATGACCAGCAGAAGATTCTCGAGTGCGCCGCGCGCGGCATCCCTGTCATCCACGCCAGCCTCGACGCCGCCCTGACCGATTTCCGCGACGGTTCCTACGACTACGTAATCCTGAGCCGCACGATCCAGTCCGTGCAGCGCCCGGACATCATCCTGAACGAGATGCTCCGCATCGGCAAACGCGGCATCGTGTCTTACATGAACTTCGGCCACATCAACGCCCGCATCCAGATGCTTTTCGGCCACATGCCCGTGAACCGCAACCTGCCGCTTCCATGGTACAACACCCCGACCATCCGCCCCGGCACGGCCTCGGATTTCAAGGACCTCTGCAAGACGCTCGACATCAAGATATGCCGCGAGATCCCGCTGACCAACGAGGGCGACTATCTGCGGCGGCTGGCCGACCTCTGGCCGAACTTGTTCGCATCCAACAGCATTTTCGTCATATCCAAGTGAGGACGCCTCTATGAATCCCGCACCTGTCATCCACTGCGTTACGGTCGAAGACACCTCGGACAACCCGGAGGGCGCCGCCGAACTTTTCAATGCGCTTGAACTTGATTTCAGTTCCTGGCGCGACGAGGAGACCAGGCACGTCCGCCACACCGTGTACTGCGCTGACAAGGCCGCGGCCGCCGCGTTCCGCGACCGCCTGAAAAACGAACTCATTCCCATGTGGCGCGAGTTCGGCGTCGCGCTGGAGGATCCGCGCACGGCCGAGATCAAGAAGGAGGACTGGGCGGAATCCTGGAAGATCCACTTCAAGACCATGGTCATTTCCCCGCGCATCGTGGTACGCCCCTCGTGGGAAAAATACACGCCCGAACCGGGGCAGCATGTCATCGTGCTCGATCCCGGCATGAGTTTCGGCACGGGCCAGCACGCCACCACGAAGTCCTGCATCGCGTCCATCGACCGTTTCGCCGCGGAATTCCCCGCCGGGCGGACTCCCTCCTTCCTGGACGCCGGATGCGGTTCCGGCATCCTCGCCATCGCGGCGCACGCGCTTGGATGCGCCCCCGTCGACGCGTTCGACATCGACCCGGACGTGATCCCGATCGCCCGCGAGAACGCGCAGATCAACGGCGTGCCGGATTCCGAACTTGCGCTATCCGTTTCCTCCCTGCTCGACTTCAAGCCGGGCAGAACCTACGATATCGTGGCGGCGAACATCCTCTCCTCCGCGCTCATCGAGGGCCGCGAACACCTCGTTTCGCTGGTCAGCCCCGGCGGCGTCCTGATTCTTGCGGGCATCCTCGCCACGGAATACCCCGCAGTCCGCGACGCCTTCGCCGCCCTCGGCTGCGTCGAACTCGGCAACTCCACGGAACGCGAATGGACCGGCGGAAGTTTCCGCACGCCCGCGTCCTGATCTCTCTTTTTGCGCCATGAACCGGGGCAGGGCAGAGGACGGGCGGACGGAAGAAGCGGAGCGGGGCGGAGTTGTTCCCGCGTCCGGCGAACCATCCGCATCTGCAACCGGTGAACCGTCATTTGCGTCCGCTTCCGCACGGCGTCTTCTTCCTCTAATTCTTTTTCTGACCGCGCTTGTCTTCTGCGCATGGTTCTTCCATGTCGGTCACGTGAACCAGATCGCGCGTTACGACGCGATCTTCGCGTTCTTCGAGAACGCCGGCGGCGACGCGCACACATTCCGCATCGACCGCTACCTGTACTCCGAGGGAAAACAGATGAACACCTCCGACTGGTCGGAGTGCGGCGGGCATTACTATTCGAACAAATCGCCCGGCACGACCTGGTTCGGCGTGGCGCTTCTTGCGCCCATCTATCCGCTTCAACGCCATTTCTGTCCGGACGGCGACGGCATTTCCCCGCGCGCGGAGATTTTCAACGCCTGGTATCTGAACTTCATGCTGGGCGTGCTGCCGACGGCGTTTTCCGTGCTGGCTTTGGCCGGGATCCTGCTGAAGCTCGGCGCAAGCGAGGCTCGGGCGTATCCCGGCGCGCTGCTGATCGCGCTCGGAACGGCGGTGTTCCCGTTCGCCACGACGCTGATGGCGCACTCCACCGTGGCGGCGTGCCTGACGTTCAGCCTGTGGTCGTATCTGCGCGGCGGGAAGTTCTCTCTCTTCGCGAGCGGGGCTTGGTTCGGTGCGGCAGTCTTGTTCGATTATTCCGCCGGACTGCTCCTGCCGCTGGCGCTGATCTTCATCCTCTGCCGTGAGAAAGCCCGCATTTTGCAGTTCGTCGCGGGCGGTCTCCCGTTCGCCGTGCTGTACTGCGTCTACAACGCGATGTGCTTCGGCGGGCCGTTCTCGTTCGCCGCGCAGTACATCAATCCGGTCTACCGCACCGAAGGCGACGCGGCGGGCGGTCTGCTGGGCCTGCCGAACGCCTGGCTGATCCTCGAACTTCTCTTCGGCGTGCGGCGAGGCGTGCTGACCGCGTCGCCGTTCCTGTTCTTTGCCGTGCCGGGTTGCGTCTTCCTCTGGAAACAACGCGGTCTCCGGCGCGGACTGGCGCTGCTGGCCGCATTGGCGTTCGCCGCGCTTCTGTTGATGAACGCCTCGTTCAATGGCTGGCATTCCGGCGCGAGCTTCACGGCGCGCTACATGGTTCCCGTGATCCCGTTCATCGGGATTCTGGCGGTCATGGCCCCGCTGAAACAGGGCTGGCGGCGCGGGCTCTTCGTCCTGCTGGCCGCGGTCTCCCTTCTGAATATGTTCGCCGCGGCGGCGTACACTGTGACCCCGCCAGAGAATGACCCGTCGCCCATTTATGTTACCTCGTACCGGCATCTCTTCGACAGCGCTCCGCCGCCGGTCCTGATGGCGCAGCTGGGGCTTCAGGCGCTTCGCCCGGATGCCGCCGCACTGCGCGATGCCGCACGGTTCACGCTCGGAAGCCTCGCCGGGCTGTCTTACGGCGCATCCCGGGCCGTGATTTTCCTCGCCGGGCTTCTTGCGTGGGGGTGGCTTTTTTCCGGTCAATTTGCGCCTGAGCGGAGCCAGGCGCTATCGCAGTGGAGGCTTAGCTTCCTGAAACGGCAAGTCGGTCTGTGGGGTGTTCTGGCATGCTGCATGGCGGCGGCCGCGCTGCTTCTGCCGGGCGACGTTCCGTTCACATACGGAGGCGAGCTCAAGGTCCATGAGGCGGCGCTTGACGCGGTCGAGGCGCACACGTTCGCGAATCCGTTCGGCAAATGGGGGCTTGCGGCTCTGTTCTGCCAGTTTCTGTACCTCTTCACGAAGGATATCGTGCTGTTCGGTTTCCTGAAGACCGCGTTGTCGCTGACTGCGTGTTTTCTGCTGTTGAACGCCGTCGCGAAGCGCGCCAGACTCTCCGCGCCGCTCCTGTTCCTGTTCGCCGTGGCGTCGCCGTATCTTCTGCTCGCGCACAAATCCCTGCGCGGAGATTCCCTGCTGCTGCCCGCGGGCGCGTTCGCGCTGTATGCGCTGGTCCGGTTTGCGGAAAAGGACGGCGGTTCCCGCCTGAAACGCATCGCGCTTCTGCTCGTTTCGCTCCTGATCTGGGGCCTGCTCTGGCTGAGGACGCCCGCGGGCCTTGTTTCCATGCGCGGACCGTTCGCGGCGCTTCAGACGACATTCGGCGGGTTTGCCGCCGTATTCCACCCTGGACTGGGCGGCGTCGACCGGGATGCAAGCGCATTCCTGGCTTTTATGACTGTGGTGTCGGTCGTGTTCATCGGCGCGCTGCTCCTGACCGGATCCGCACTTGTTTTCGTACGCCGCGACCGTGCGGGAATCGTCTCCTTTGCGCTGGTCCTGCTCGCTTCGCTCGCATTTCTCGCATTCAAAAAACCGTACCATCCGTTCCATTTCCTCTACGCCGCGCCGTTCGCCGCGTATTTGGAAACGGCGGGCGCGTCGTGGTTCCTGACGGGGCGGCCGGCGCGCGCCGCGAAGATCGCGCTCGGCGTGTACTTTGCGCTGTGCCTTTGCGGATGGCTGGTGTTCCTCGGCGTGATCCATCGCGACGCCGGAAACCGCGCGGAATCGTTCGGCCCGACACTGACCGAACAGCAGGCGGGCGCGGCGCGCATCAACTCGGAATTCCGCCATTACGCACCTGGCCCGATCGCGATCTCCGCGCGGAACGCCGACGAACGCCGCACGTTTTCTCCGGTCGGCTGGCTGGCTGCGCTCGACCGCATCCGCGATCCGTACATCCAGATGCCGAACGCCGCGCCCGCGCCGGGTTTCTTCATCGGCTACCGCGACGGCACGCGCGCGCCGACCGGATACCTGCGGATTCTGACCCGGTTCAAGGACGACGGAACGATGCTCAACAAGTTGCCGAAAGTTCCGACCGGCGCGACGCCCGCCGATTGATGCGTCGCCTTTTTGCCGTCAGGGCGGAAAAAAATCCGCTCTTTTTTCCGAAACCGCTTGAAAAAGAACCGGCGGGATGTAAATTATAGAAACATACGGACGCGCGCGTTTCCGGTTCGGCCCGGATCCCGCCGCATCCATGTTCAATCCCGTTCAACTTCTTTTTTCGTTTTTGGAGGCAGTCTTATGCATTTGGGACCCATGGAAATCGCGCTGATCATCGTCGTACTGGTTCTGCTTTTCGGCGCCAGGAAGATCCCGGAACTCGCGCGTTCCCTCGGACGCGCCTCCCAGGAATACAAGAAGGCCAAGGAGGATTTCCTCAAAGAGGTGAATCAGCCCGCCGAGGACGTGAAGGACGCCGTCGAGGACAAGTCCGCCCCGGCGGTCGCCGCCGCCAAGGACGACGAAGGCTCCGGTTCCGCGCAGTCCTGACGCCGCCAGACGCGTCCTTCACATTCACGCGGGAAGGAAACCGGAACGATGGCCGGACCCGAAGTCCAGAGCGGCGTTTTGGAGCATATCGACGCCCTGCGCATGATGCTCCTGAAGACTGTCGTAACGTATGTCGTGGTCTGCATCCCCAGCTGGTTCCTGTCCGAGTTCCTTCTGAACTATCTTCTGGCGCATGCGGTTCCCGAGGGCTTCACCATCCATTATTTCACGCTGCTGGAACCGTTCTTCGCCCGGATCAAACTCATGCTGGCGCTGGCGGCCATGGTCTCCCTGCCGTTCACGCTGTTCTATGTCTGGCAGTTCATCGCGCCGGCTCTGCTTGAGAACGAGAAGAAGTTCATCCGGCCGCTCGTCGCGTCTTCGTTTTTGCTCGCCTGCGCGGGCGTGGCGGCGGCATACTTCTTCCTGATGCCGTGCGTGATCGCGTTTTCCCTGTCGTTCTCCGGGCCGAACATGGACGCCGTGATCGGAGTGGAAAGCTTCATCACAATGCTGCTGATCCTGGTCGTCGCGGGCGCGCTGCTCTTCCAGTTCCCCGTTGTTCTCTTTACGCTCCTCACGCTCGGGATCATCGACGTGGAGTCCATGCGGAAACGCCGTCCCGCCGTGATCGTCTGCATCCTGATCCTGGCGGGATTCCTGACTCCGCCGGACGTGGTGAGCCAGATCGCGCTCGCGCTCCCCGCCTGGCTCTTCTATGAACTCAGCATTCTGATCTTCTCTCACTGTAAAAAGCCGGACCGCTCCGGCGCCGAAGCCAAACACGAGGCATGACCATGAAACAGAAACACCTGAAGTATGTCCGTATCGCCGCCGCCGTCCTCTTTTTCGCCCTGTTCGCCGCAGTAGCCGTCGGGTTCCGTCCGCTGGATGCGCTCCTCGTCACGCAGTTCGGGCCCGGGCTTCTGCGCCTGACGTCAGGGCTGTTCCTCGGAACGCTCGCCGCCGTCGTTTTGATCGCGGTCGCGACGCTTCTTTTCGGGCGCATTTACTGTTCCGTGCTCTGTCCGCTCGGCATCCTTCAGGACGGCATTGCGTTCCTGGCGCAGCGGATCAAAGGGAAGGCGCACCGCCGTTACCGTTTCATGGATACGCGTCCGGTGAAATACGGCGTATTTCTGGCCGTGATCGCGCTCGCGGTCGCGGGCGTGGCGCTGCCGCTGATCGCCCTGCTGCCGTCATCCAATTTCTTCACGTTTGTTTCGAACGTCATTCTGCGGCTTGTCTGCACGACCGACCCGGAAGTCGGAACGCCCTCGTATTACTGCGTGAACCCGCCCGCTGTGGCGTTTTGCTTTTCGCTTTGCGTCTTCGCGTTTGTGGCGGCGCTCGCGGCGTGGCGCGGCCGCGTCTACTGCAATACGCTGTGTCCGGTCGGCGCGGCGCTGTCTCTGCTGGGGCGCGCCCCGCTGTGGCGGATCACGCTGTCGCAGGACATGTGCGTGTGCTGCGGGATGTGCGAGGCCGCGTGCAAGGGCGGCGCGATCGACGCGAAAAAGAAGAGCGTGCTCGCCGAAAACTGCGTGATGTGCTTCAACTGCATCCCGGCGTGCAAACGCGGCGGCGTGAAGCTGGAATTCCGCCCGAAAGACGCGCCGAAGTTCGATCTTTCCCGGCGGCATTTCATCGGCGCGGCGGGCGGTGTCGTCGCGGGCGCCGGAGCCGCCCTGATCGCCCGCAGGCTCGAAAAGGCCCTGCCGCCTCAGTCGTGCCACACTCCCGCCATGCCGCCCGGAGCGGGCAGCGCCAAACGGTTCCACGAGAAATGCGTGGGCTGCGGCATCTGCATCCGCGAATGCGAGGGGCATGTGCTCGCGCCGTCCGTCGAACAGTACGGTCTGAAGGGATTCATGCAGCCCGTTATGGATTATTCGCGCGGGGCGTGCGTCTACACATGCAACCACTGCTCGAACGTGTGCCCGGCCGGCGCGCTCCTGCCGCTCACGCTCGAGGTCAAGCAGACTACGCGCGTCGGTCTGGCGTCCGTGGATGTGAAAACCTGCGTGGGCTGCGGCATCTGCGCCTCGAAATGCCCCGCGTTTGCGATCACGATAAACCGTCAGGGCGAAAAGAATCTGGCGTCCGTGAGCTCGGACTGCTGCATCGGATGCGGCTTGTGCGAGAATGTCTGCCCGCTGCCGGATGCTCCCGCCATTAAAGTCTCGGGCGTCTCCGAACAGACCCGCGTGAAGGCTCCCGAAGTCCGGAACGAACCGGAAAAAGCCGAACAGAAGACTGAAAACGGGCAGGACGCCGACGTTGAACAGAAAAAAGACAATGAACCGAGTTCCGCCGCCTCGTCCAAGCCGATCGCCGTGCCGGTTCCCGAACTCTGCGTGGGCTGCGGCCTCTGCGCCGAGGAATGCCCCGTCGCCGCAATCTCCATGGTCGACGGACTCCCGAACGTGAACGCGGATGCGTGCGTGGGTTGCGGCCTTTGCTCGGAGGCATGTCCCGCGCCGGACGGCCCGGCGATTGTCGTGCAGGGGTAATCGAGCTGAGATCCCCTGCGCTTGAGCGAAGCCAGGCGCCACTTCTTCAGTGGACTTGTCCTCCCTCCGTGGCGTTGCGAAGCAAGCCACTGCTCAGTGGAGGACTTGTCCTCCCTTGCTGTATTTCCCCAGCGCGTCGCGCCACGCCGCGAGCTTCTGTTCGTAGGTGTAGCGGGCGGCGGCCGGGCTGGTGGACGGCAGACGCACCGCGGGAACCGGAAGACGCGGGAAGAATTTCCGCAGGCAGTTGAACGACGCCGAGCCGTTGCAGCAGATCAGTTCGATCTTCGGGCAGCGGACCAGCAAGCCGGGGATGTCGTTCGGTTCCGGCGACCGGATCGCCGTGTCGAGACTTCCCTCGCGTTCGCATTCGCACAGCACATCCCACAGCGCCACGCCCGCCTCGCGCAGCTTCGCGAGGCGTTCCTCGTAGGGTAGATCGGACGCGAAATGGAAAAGCGTTCCCGCGATGCGCCAGAAAACGTTGTGCGGGAACGCGTAATACTGCTGTCGGCGGAGCGATTCGCCGCCGGGCATGGATCCGAGAATCAGGACGCGCGCGCCGGGCGATTCGCTTGGCGGGAAGGAACGGCAGAGGTCGGCCACGGGGGAGGGGGCTTCAGGATGATCTCTGTTCCGTCAGCGTCTGCGTCCGAAGATTCGAAGCAGCATGAGGAAGAGGTTGATGAAGTCGAGGTAGAGGTTCAGCGCGAAGACGATGGCCGCCTTGCGCATGCCATCCGACTGCGCTTCTTCCCCGTTTGCCTCGCCGACCATGCGCACTTTCTGCGTGTCCCAGGCGGTGAGTCCGACGAAGATTGCGACGCCCGCGTAACTCACGATGTAGTCGAGGATCGCGCTGTGCAGGAAGAAGTTTACGAGCGAGGCGATGAGGATGCCGATCAGGCCCATGAAGCAGTAGGAGCCGACCGTGTCGAGCTTCATCCCGGTCATGTAGCCGAACGTGCTGGTGGCGGCGAACATGAGCGCGCAGGATCCGAACGCCAGGAAGATGCTCGTCTGCGTGTAGACGAGGAAGATCGGGCTGAGTGTGAAGCCGTTCAGCGCGGAGTACGCGATGAAGAGAACGCCCGCGATCTGCGCCGATATTTTGCGGATGGCCGCCGACAGGACGATGACGAGCACGAGTTCGACGATCATCAGGGGCAGGGCGAGGCCTATGACGGAGCGCATCGCCGCCTCGCTCGCGATGGCGTACTTCATGACGCCCCAGGCGACGACGGTGGTGATGAAGAGGCCGCAGAACATCCAGTTGTAGACGCGGTTGACGAAGACGCGCGCGCCGGCTTCCTGATCCATCGGCAGGGCGCCGTCGCGTTCGATGGTGCGGTAGTCGCCGTATGTGGTCTTCTGGTAATTGTTTCTTTCGCCTTGGTTCATGGCAGTGTTTCCTTTCTATAAAACTATTTCTTTAGACAGGCCGTATCTGTATTTTGTTCCGGCGCGCGGACATCGGGGTTCACATGATCTTGAAGCGCGGGAGGTCCTGGATGTCGATCAGGCCGACCACCTTGCGTGCGTCGTCAACCACGATGATGTCGTCGATGTGGCGGCGTTCGAGGATGCGCAGCGCTTCGATGGCGAGGGCGTCCTGCCGGACGCATTCCGGGTGCGGGGTCATGACCTCGCTGACCTTGCGCGTGAGGATGGACAGATCGCTGTCGATGCGGCGGCGGAAATCGCCGTCGGTGAAGATGCCGAGCAGCGCGCCGTCCGCGTCGGCCACGATCGCGCAACCGCAGCGTGCCGCGGTCATGTGCAGCAGCGCGGATTTCACGTCGTCGTCCGGGGCGACGACCGCGACGTGTTCGCCGGTGCGCATCAGGTCGCCGATGCGGAGCGTCACGGCGCGTCCGATGGCGCCGCCGGGGTGGCGCATGCCGTAGTCTTCCTTCGTGAAATTGCGCGCTTCCAGCAGGACCATGGCGAGGGCGTCGCCGACGGCCAGCTGGGCCGTGGACGTGGTGGTCGGGGCCAGATTGAACGGGCATGCTTCGCGTTCCACATGTGCGGCGACCACGATGTCGGAGAGCTGGGCGAGCGAGGAATCGGGTTCGCCGGTGATGCACGCCACGGGAACCCCGAGGCGTTTGGCGGGCACGATGATGCGCGTGAGTTCGTTCGTCTCGCCGCTGTAGCTCAGAGCGATCATCAGGTCGCCGTCCTGGAGTACGCCCAGGTCGCCGTGCATGGCCTCCGCCGGGTGCATGAAGATGGACGGCGAGCCGGTGCTGGACAGCGTGGCGGCGATCTTCCGTCCCACATGGCCGCTCTTGCCGACTCCCGTCACTACGATCTTGCCGTTGCGGTCCAGCGTGTCCATGCAGGCGGAAACGAGCTTGACGAACCCGTCGCCGAGCTGGTCGCGCACTGCGGCGAGTCCTTCGATTTCGATGTCGAACACCTGCCGCGCTTTTTCGATGACGGCTTTTGCGTCCATTTCCATAATCCGGTTCCCCTGATTTGCGTTTCGGTTCCTCTTCTCAATATACATGGGAAACGGGAAAAACGCAAGCGTTCTTCGTCTTTTTCACGAAGTTTTTTTCCGAATGGGAGCGATTGCGTTTTTTGTTGCGGACGATGTTCGTCCTCCGGGATTTATGTCGCCATCGAAGCGGACGCGGCTCGGTCCGCGCTTTTTCTTTCTGTTCCGGTTCCGCATTTGACATTTATAGTTTACCTGCTATATTATCCATTGATAAACAGATAAAACGCCTCCGCAAACGCCGTCCGCGATTGAAGGACAGGCGCATGCAGCGAAACGGAACAGGAGACACAGCATGGCCGCCACCAAAACAAAATCGAACGGGGACGTCGTCCTCGCCAACACCATGCCGAAGGCCGAATACATGTATGGCTGCATGCCGACCTCCATAGGCATGCTCCTGGGGTATTACGACCTCTACGGGTACAACGGAACCAAAATGACCAACCTCATCAGCGGAACTGTGGCGTTGAATTCGCGCGGAACGGACGGCGACAAGTACGACATGGACGCGTTCGACACCGTGCTTGGCAAGGCGATCGCCTCGACCGGCTATGTGAAGCGTTTTTACGGTACGACTCCGGAGGAGGAACTGCCCTATACATACAAAGGCAGCACGACGGATCTTAACACGTCCGAGTGGGACTGCATCGCCGACTATCTCGGCACCGGACAGTACTGGCGCGGCAATACCGACAAATCCACCACGGAGACCCAAAACAACACTCTGAACGACCTCTACACGAAGAACTATTCCAGCGGCACGTTGACATATGGCTCGATCACCCGGACGATCCCCTGGCGCAGCATTTCCATGCTGTACGGGCTTGACCTCTATGTGCAGTCGCGCGGCTACTCGCTTGACAGGAACAACACAGCCTCCTTCAATGTCGATACCAACGGCGGCTCGTTCACCTTCGAAGACTTCAAGAAGGAGATCGACGCCGGCCGTCCCGTTATCGTCTCCATCACCGGGCACGCCATGGTCGCCTACGGCTACAATCCGAGTACGCGGGAGATCATTTTCGACGACTGCTATGACGCGGACCAGCGCATGACATGGGGCAGCACGTATTATTACTCCGGCGCCGCGCGTTCGATCGAGTCCATCACGACCATCGTATTCAAGGTGAACGGCGGCTCGGCTACAGGCGACACGACAAAGCCGACCGTTTCCAACATCAAGGTCAGCACGACCGCGCCGACGAACAAGAGCGTCACGGTCACAGCCACGTTCAGCGACGATGTGAAGGTGCAGTCCTCTTACTACAGGATCGGCGACAGCGGCAGCTGGACCGCCTATCCGTCGGGCGGCGTGACCGTCACGAAGAACGCGACCGTCTACTTCCAGGCGGTCGACACCTCGGGAAACAAATCCGCCGTCGCAAGCTGCAAGATCACGAACATCGACACGACCGCGCCGTCGAAGCCGACCATCACCGTCAGCACAAAGAAAACGACCTCAAATCCCGTCACCGTCACCGCCAAGTTCAGCAGCGACTCCTCCAAAAAGGAATACAGCACGGACGGCAAGACATGGAAGACCTATTCCTCGGCGCTCACGTTCAAGGCGAACGGAACCGCGTATTTCCGCGGAACCGACGCGGCCGGAAACGTTTCCGCGGTCGCGAGCTACACGGTCTCGAACATCAAGGGGTCCGCACCCGCGCCAACGCCCGCCCCGACCTCTTCCGACTGCGACACGCAATACAACGACTGGATGTACAACGCCAAGACCCACAAGGCGAATACGTCGTTGTATTTCAATACGCTGAGTAAGAGTTCCACGGAACTCCCGGTTGACAAAAGCGGCACGGTCAACAGCGGCGGCAAGCACAACTTCGTCGGATACGAGGATGCGATCGACTATAAGATTTTCAGGCTGGACAGCGCGGCGAAGCTGAGTTTCGCGGTCACCGCCACGGGCGCGGCGAAATTCAAAGTCTACGCCCTGGTCGACACGGGCAGGAAGGACGGTTCCGGCAACAGCATTTGCAAGGTGAAAACGCTCAAGACGGTCACGCTCAAGAAAAAGAGTTCCTCGAATTACGTCGGCTATATCAAGAATCTCCTGCTCAAAAAGAACGACAGCAGCATTGAGTATTATGTCTCCATGGCGCCCACGAAAGCCTCGAAAAAGAAAGGCGTGTATTACAATGTCCAGGTGGATTCGAGCAGCGTCTTCTTCACCATGGGCAACAACTCCGACGACTCGAGCGCGGTCGGATCGATGAAATCCCTCTCGGTCGGTTCGCCGGGCGCGAAACTGCTCGGCGACTGGGTCGGATTCGGCGACAAGGTCGACTACCGGAAGTTCACGCTCTCCAGCGCGGCGTGGCTGGGGTTTTCGGTCTATGCCGGAGATGCGGCGAAATTTACGCTCTACAAGGTCGTGAGCAAGACGAAACATGGCGCCGTCACATACTCGCTGAAAGCCGTCCAGACCGTGACGGTCGGGAAGGGGAAAACCAAGCCGACCTGCCTGCGCCTTCTCCAAAGCGGAACGTATGCGATCTCCGTGAAATCGACCAATGCGTCGAAAGGCGGAAACGCCGACTACACCGTGACCGTTTCCTCGAACAGCGTTTTCTTCAACCATGCCGACAGGAACAACAGCGACGACAAGGTTCTAGCCAGCGGATATGTGAACAGCGCGGTCGGCAACGTCGGCTATCTGGACGGCAAGTCCTTCAATACTGTGATCGTTCCGAAAGGCTGGGTCGGCTACGGCGACACGATCGACTACAAGAGATTCCATCTCTCGAACAACGCCGACCTGACATTCGGCATTCAGGCCGGAGACAAGGTGCAGTTCACTATCTACCAGCTAGTAACGAAGAAAACCGGAAAAGGATACAAGGTTTCCCTGAAGAAACTGAAGTCCAAGACGGCAAAAGGCAATGGAGCGGGATCCTATCTGGCGAACGACATAAAAGTCTCCCTCAAAGCCGGCACGGATTACTACTTCTCCGTGAAGTCGACCAATGCGTCGAAAGGCGGAAATGCGGAGTATTTCGTGTTCGTTACGGCCAATCCGTACGGTTCCTCCCATTCCGCCGCGCTGACCGGGCCGGAGGAAAACTGGGATCCCGCCGCTGAAGCGCAGGCGTCCGCCCTGACTATGCCGTCCGCCCAGACGGGAGCAGCAGCCGGCGCGGACGGGCCGGACATGTCTTTCGCAGATTGCGGCGCGGTTCAGCCGGAGTTCCTTCTTCCGTCCGCTGTCATGCCGGATGCCGCGGAAACGTTTGCCGGAGCCATGTCTCTCCAAACAGGGGAACAACTGAACGGCGGCGCATCGTCATCGTCATTGCGGAGCCTTGCCAATCTGGCGTGATGGCGTCCTTGCGGGAACGGAAGATGCCGAGGCGGTTCATTCCTGTACGGCGGCCCGTTCCCGAAACAACGCTTGGCCGAGGAGAGAAATGAAAAGAAATTTCGGAGTTGAAAACTGGATGTTCCCGATGCCGGTTCTGATGATCGGCACATACAACGCGGACGGAACCCCGGACATGATGAACGCCGCATGGGGCGGGATCACGCTGGAAAACGAAATTACGGTCTGCATCGACCCGGCCCACAGGACATGGGCGAACATCGCGAGGAGGAAGGCGTTCACTGTCGCATTCGGCGTCGCGGACGCGGCGGTTGCATGCGACTACCTCGGGATCGTCAGCGGCAATGACGTCGCGGACAAAGTTGCGAGGAGCGGACTGACGCCGGTGAAGAGCGAATTCGTGGACGCGCCCCTGATGGCGGAGCTGCCGCTCGCGCTGGAATGCACGCTCGTCTCCATGAACGGGAACAATTGCAACGTGGTCGGACGAATCGTCAACTGCGCCGTCGAGGAATCCGTCCTCACGGACGGGAAGCCGGATGCGGCAAAAATGAGACCGATCTGCTTCGACCCATGTCAGCATGTCTACCGGCTGATGGGCGAAACGGTCGCAAAGGCGTTCTTCTGCGGCGCCGCATTGAAGAGCAAATGACGCCCCTTGTCCTGCCGCGGGAGTAATCATGCCGTCCAGTAAAGAGTATCTCATGTTTGTTCTGGATCAGCTGTCCGGACTGAACGGTGTTTCCTGTCGCGGAATGATGGGCGAGTATATCCTTTATTTCCACGGGCGGATCGTCGGCGGAATCTACGATGACCGTCTGCTTGTCAAGCCGACGCCCGCCGCATTGGCCCTTATGCCGGATGCCCCTCGCGAATCGCCGTATCCGGGCGCAAAGGAAATGATTCTGGTCGAGGATGTGGACAACGGGGATTTTCTCCGCACGTTGTTTCCGGCCATGCTCGAAGATGCGGGCGGAGTCCGCCCCGGCCGCGGGCGAGGAAAAACGCGTTGATTGTAAAAGCGCGGCGCTTATGGATCATGATGGGGCCGGTCGGGGAGACTGCGTCTTTTTGTGTGATGAAACGCAGTTCCCCTTTCGAGTGTTGCATCTGCTTTTACAATCGGCAAAAAGCATTCTTTTCGAGAAAAGTTAGGTTCGACTTATTGACAAAATGAAAAAGTGTGCTATAGTATATTGCAACCGGCTTTGCACGGTCAAGTTTTCAACAAGAATGCTGAATCGTGCGTTAGCAGAAACAAGAGTTAGTCTACCCTAATTTGTTTCCCCCGAAACAAGCGGTACGGCATGAAGCTGTGCGGGGAATCCCGGAACGCACCGGGAAAAAAAACGGACGGGCGCGGCACGAAGCCGTGCGGGAGAAGCTGTTATGAACAGAGAAAAGGGGGCGCATATGGCATGCCATGCAGTGCGCGGGGTACGCTCGCACACACAGGGCGTATCAGGCATCGCGCAGCCTGCGCTTGCTCACAGAGCAGGGCATATCAGGCGGTGCGCTGCGTGTACGCACGTCGCGCCCGGATGTGCGGCATTTTCACTCTATGGAAAAATGTTCCGCGCATTTTACGCTTTTCCGCCGCATGTGTCACCCGGATTCCCTCAAAATGTCATTGGCACGGCTTTTGCTTATGCCGGACGGCGGCGTTTTTTGGCCGCGCGCCCGGGGCGGAATCCGGCGTTCCATGCAACCCGTCGCTCCCGTCTCCGTTGCGCCGACGGACAAAAACGGAAAGTTAACCTGAACTAACAAAGAACTCAACCGAAACCCGATAAACAAAAAACCACCAAACCAACCAAACCAAAGGAGATCTCCCCAAATGAATCCCAAGGTGAAAACCGGCCTGGCCGCATTGTTTGCGGCGGCCCTCCTGCTCCCCGCATTCGCGGAGGAGGAGAAGAACCCCAGCGACATCACCGAGTCCCAGACCATCCCGGAAATCGAGGCTTCCGGCGAAAAAGTGCAGAACATCACGCTCCTGCAGGATGATGCGCAGTACGACATGGTCAGCCAGTCGTTCGAACTCAAGCACGCCAAGGCGGCCGACCTGGTCCCGTTCATCAAGAGCGCGGTCATCCGGTTCGACGAGGCGTCCAGCGTCACCTGCATGGAAGACAAGGCCAACAAGCGTCAGATCATGATCGTGACGACCACGGTTCCGATGATGCCCTACATCAAGGAAATCGTGGAGGCGCTGGACCGGCCCGGCCAGATGAACGACTACGACACGATCATCTCCGGCACTGGCATCGCCTACGGCACCTACAAGCCGCAGTTCCGTTCCGCCGAGAGCATGCTCGAAGTGATCGAGGAGACCGGGATTTCCAGCGGTCCGCTGGATTCCACGGTGAGACTCGACCCGAAGACCGGCATGTTCTACTTCAAGGACACCCCGGCCCGCGTGGCGGACATCAAGGCGAAACTCGAATGGCTGGACAAGGAGATCCCGCAGACGAGCATCGAACTGAAGGTGTATGAAGTCCGCGAGAGCAATCTGCTGGACGTCGGCGTGGACTACCTGGCGTGGAAGAACGGCCCCGGCCTGAACCTCTTCGACGCCGCGTACGACGTGCTGAGCGTCAAGGCGGCGGAAACGATCCTGACCGGCCTCACGCAGACCGGAGCCGACCTTTTCGGCACGTTCACCTACGGATTCGGCGGTTTCTACACCGCTCCCGCGTTCGATTTCAGTTTCATCCGTCTGCTTCAGCAGAACGGCCGCGCGACCATCAACAGCACGGCCGGAGTCACAGTCTCCAACAACCCCGACGCCGAGTTCAAGGCGAGTTTCTCGCCCGAATACCAGAACATCCTGAAGGATGAAGACCACCGATCCAGCGTGGACGTCGGCGGCGACGCCTCGCTTGAGTTGAATATTTCCGAAGCCACCATCGCCGGCACCCGCGAAAACGGCGGCGTGACGTTCAATTTCGAACTCGAAGGCGCGAACGTAGTTGAGCGCAACAACATGGGCGCGGAGATCTCCGAAGGCACGAGCGTCGCCGGCTCCGTCTCGCTTCCGTTCGGACAGGAAAAGCTCCTTGCCTGCTGGCAGCGCGCTACCGACGTGGAGCAGACCATCGGCATCCCGTTCCTCTGCGAACTGCCGGTCCTGAAGTACATCTTCGGCACGACGACCTCGAACGCCGACACCGTGCATTATTTCGTGACCGCACGCGCTGTGCCGGTCAAGATCAATGAATCGGTTGAGCCTGGCGTGATGGCCGAGTTCGACGAACTCGCGAAAAAGCTGGAAAAGTGAAACCCCGCAGATAAAGGAAAAAACATACTATGAAAACGCTTGCAAAGTTCACTGCCGCGGCCGTCTGCGCCGTTTCCGTCATCAACGCCGTCAGCGCTGCAGATGCGACAGCCGATTATGACGACACCGAGGTCAATGTGAAGCTGAACATCATGGTCAAGGATGACACCGACGTGCTTCACTTTGTCAGGGATAATTCCGACCCGGATGTCGTCACCAAGCCCTATATCCTCAAGCATGCCGATCCCTACGAAATCCGCAGCTACCTGCGCGAGATGGTCCAGTCCCGCAAGATCGATGACAGCAACACCGGGATTCAGGCCATCAAGTACAACGATGGCGCCGGGATCATCATGGTCTCCGCCGAAGACTACCGCTTCGAAGACACCGAGGACGGCCAGGGCATCGACAGCATCATCGAAATGCTCGACAAGCCGGGCGTCGCCTCCGTGCCCGGAACGGCTATCTACGTCTACCAGCCCAAGTACCGTTCCGCGGAAGAGCTCCGCGATATGATCGAGGCCGCGGGCGCCAACGTGGCGGACGACGAGACCGAAAACATCGGCGGCAGCGACCTCATCCGCTGCGACACCGGACTGAACCTGCTCGTCTTCAACACGACCCAGTTCTCCCGCAAGAACATCGACACCGTCCTGAAGGAATACGACTGCCCGTATCCCGAAGTCCGCGCGAAGATCACCGTCTACGAACTTTACGCCGAAAACGACGCCAAGCTCGGCATCGACTTCCAGGCGTGGAAGAACAACGACGGCATCGACCTCTTCAGCACGGGCGGACGCTTCATGAAGAACTTCACGTCCGACGGCGTCAACCTGGTCCGCAAGGGCGGCTGGTCCGACACCCAGTACTTCAACTTCAACCCGAAGTGGAACACCAAGTACATCGACTTCCTGACCAGCAAGGGCAAGGGAAAAGTCCTGCACACCTGCGAAGTCGCGCTCCTCAACGGCGCGACCACCGAGATCGAGCGCACGAACCAGGTCTTCCTCGCGGGGCAGGAACCGGCCGAGACGCCGGAATACATCGAAGAGTACATTCACCTTGAAAACGCGACCCCGGACGAGGATTTCTCGCTCAGCGGCTACACGAAGAACGGACGCGTCATCGGCATCTCCGCCTCCGGAGCCGTTACGCTTGACATCGTGCATCTCTCCAGCCCGACCGGAACAAACGCCGAACGCTACTCCATGCGCGTGAAAGGCGGCGAGTTTACGATCAACGGCAAGAACGCCGGCCGCAAGGTCAGCGCGAAGTTCGTCGAAGTTCTCGACGGGAACGGCGACGAGATCGAATTCGAGAGCAACAACGTTCCGGCGTACAAGGGCAACATCGTGACGACCGACGCTTCCGACGAGTTCGGATTCAAGCTGAGCCTCACGCCCTCCATCTCCGCGAAAGCAACCATGCTCGACGTGAACGTCTCCAACAGCTCCCTCATCGGCTACACCTCCGAAGGCGCCCCCCGCATCCAGCAGGGCGCGGAAGTCGCTTCCAGCTTCATGATCTCCAATGAAGGAACCAAGCTCGTCATCGGCGGCATCGAGAAGCGCGACGTGGTCAGCGTCTCCGGCGGCATCCCGCTCCTGAAGGACCTTCCGATCCTCGGCTGGGTCTTCTCCACCGAAAGCGAATCCACCAAGCGTTCGCAGCTCGTTGTGGTCGCCGAGGTCGTTCCCGTCCGTCCTGAAGAGGCGGCCATGACCGAAGCGGAGACCAAGTCGACGGATAAGATCAAGTCCGACCTCGAAGGCGCGGGCGAATGGAACACCTGGGGCTTCCACCAGTTCCTCCTGGATTCCGACCGTTAATACAGCGCAAACGGATTCCATTCAAAAAAAACAGGGTATTCCCCGGGGGCGGCATGGGGTCTGATCCCGCGCCGGCCCCCCGGGGCTTCAAAAGAAAGGGATTTTCAATGTCTGAGAAAAAATGTTCCTGCGGATGCGGGTGCGACGCCTCGAAGACGCCGGAATACCGCGTTCCGGTCGCAGGGGAGGAAATGACGCTGGCCGATCTTCCGGTCGGGATGACCGCGACCATCGTGAAGATCATGCCGAAGGCGCGCGGCCGCAAGAAATTCGCCGACGTCGGACTGGTTCCCGGCACAGAGCTGCTCATGGAGGCGCATGCGCCGTTCGGCGGCCTGATCCGCGTGAAGATCATGGAGACGAGCATGGCGCTGCACAGCGCCGACGCCGCGAACATCGTTCTGAAAAAGGAGGCGTGAACCGATGAAACAGCATTACAGAGTCGCGCTCGCGGGCAATCCGAACTGCGGCAAGACCTGCATTTTCAACGCCCTGACCGGCGCGCGCCAGCACGTCGGCAACTATCCGGGCGTGACAGTGGAAAGCAAGTCCGGCAAGTTCACGCTGAACGGCATGGAGATCGAACTGATCGACCTGCCTGGCGTATACTCGCTTTCTTCCTCCTCGCCGGAAGAGGACGTCGTGTTCCAGGAGCTGACGAAGCCCGGCATCGACCTGATCATCGACGTGGTGGACTCGTCCATCCCGCGCCGCAGCCTCTACCTTACGACCCAGCTCGCCGAACTCCACATCCCGATGATCCTGGCGTTCAACATGAGCGACGACGCCCGCCGCAAGGGATTCAAGTTCGACATCCCGAAGCTGGAGAAATATTTCGGCTCTCCGATCGCGCAGACCGTCGGCAGCAGGATCGGCGGCGTGAAGCCTCTGCTCGACCAGCTCGCGAAGACGCTGACCGAACTTGACGACCACGGCGTTCCCATGCTGACCTACGGCGAGGACATCGACGATGCGATCAAGGCCGTCGCCGACAAGATCGACGCGCTCAAGGTCGAACGCTACGCCCACATCCCCTCGCGCTTCTTCGCCATCAAGCTGCTGGAACACGACACCGCGGCCATGCGAATCGAGGATTTCAAGCCCGCGATGGACGAGGTGGAAAAGCAGATCGCGCATCTCTGGGAAAAACACGCCATCGAGGCCGATACGTTCATGGCCGACCGCCGTTACGCGATGCTTGCCGGAGCCTGCCGCGACGCCATAACGATGACGCAGGAACGCCGCCGCGAGATATCCGACAAGATCGACGCCGTAATGACCAACAAATACCTCGGCCTTCCGCTGTTCTTCGTCATCATCTACCTCACGTTCTGGTTCACATTCACGCTCGCGGACCCGCTCATGGGCGTCATCGAGGACGACATCTTCGGCAACCTGAACGACGCCGTGAAAGCCGCCTGGAACCCCGAAACGCTCCCGTTCCTGCGTTCCCTCCTCACCGACGGCGTGATCAGCGGCGTCGGCGGCGTGCTGGTCTTCCTGCCGAACATCCTCTTCCTCTTCTTTGCAATCGCAATCCTGGAGGACTCCGGCTACATGGCGCGCGCGGCGTTCGTCATGGACGGCATCATGCGCAAGTTCGGGCTGCAGGGCCGCTCGTTCGTTCCGCTTGTGCTCGGATTTGGCTGCTCCGTGCCCGCCATCATGGCCACGCGCACGATCGAATCCGAACGCGACCGCAAGACTACGATCATGGTGCTGCCGCTGATGAGCTGCGGCGCGCGCCTGCCGATCTACGCCCTCATCATCCCGGCATTCTTCGTGCAGAAATACCAGGCGTTCGTGATGTGGCTCATGTACCTCATCGGCGTGGTCATCGCGCTCATCGCCGCCCGCATCATGAAGTCCACCCTCTTCAAGGGCGACGGAGAAGTCTATCTCATGGAACTCCCGCCGTATCGCGTTCCGACCCTCCGCAGCCTGCTGCTGCACATGTGGGACCGCGGCCGCATGTATCTTCAGAAAGCCGGTACGATCATCCTCGCAACCAGCGTAATCCTGTACATCTGCAACACGTACCCCGAGAAGGAAGAGTTCTCGAAGGACTACGAGGGCGAGATCGCGAAGATCGAGGAGTCGCAGCTTCTGACCGACGCCCAGGTCGCCGTGCTGGAGGCCGCCGCGCGGACCGAAGCTCTCGCGGATATCTTCGGCGAGGACGTCATGAAGGAAATCAAGGAAAGCAAGGCCGTGCCGGACGAGGCTCTTGAGGCGCTAGGCGAGGCGGAGGACCTGGAACTCGCCGAAGACGTGCAGGCCGTGATCGACGCCGCGCAGGAACGCGCCGACGCCATCGCCGCGCTCGAAAACGAGCAGATGGCCGAGGCTATGGAGTACACGGTTTCCGGCCGCGTCGGTCATGCGCTCGAGCCTATCTTCCGGCCCATCGGTTTCGACTGGAAGCTGACGACCGCCTCCATCGGCGCGCTCGCCGCAAAGGAAGTCTTCGTAGCCCAGCTCGGCATCCTGTATTCCGAAGGCGAGGCGGACGAGGAATCCGTGCCGCTGCGCGAACAGCTCGTCAAGAACTACACGCCGCTGCAGGGATTCTGCATCATGCTGTTCTGCCTGCTCTCGATCCCGTGCCTCGCCACGCTCGCCATCATCCGCCGCGAACTCAACTCCTGGGCGATGCCGTTCATTGAGGCGGGCGGCCTGCTCGCGCTGGCGTACATCCTGACCATGATCGTGTATCAGGTCGGATCCGTGCTGCACATCGGCACGAAGCTGCTCGGCTCGTAAAAGATCGAAAATGAACTTGGGCATCCGCAAAGGACATCGCGGATGTCCAAGAAATGGAAGGATTCAAAAAAGGGAAGGAAAAAAGGGAGGAAGTGTGTAGGGAGAGGCCGGGGAGGACAAGTCCTCCACTGAAAAAGCGTCCTGCTACGCGCGGACACGGGAGGATAAGTCCTCCCCGGCCTCGCTTTTTCTGTTGGCATGCCGGAAGTCTTCTTCCTCGCATTCTCTGCAGCGGAATTCAGAATCCGTGGAGGAGCCAGTTCATTCGAGCGTTTCCTCGAAGACGGGCGGGAATGCGCTCAGCGTTTTGCCGGGGAACAGGAACGGGCGGACCCTGCAGACGACGTCGTCGCAGTTCCTGGTCCGGTTCCAGTCGACGATCGTGAGCTCGATCTTTTCCCGGATGCCGTGCTCCTTCTTCACCGACCGGAGATGATCCGCGATCCCGCGGCATTTGTCCGGTTCCGAGGTCTCCATCCACACGTGGATCACGCCCCAGCTCTCCCAGATCATGCAGCGCCGTTCCGGATCGGCGACGCCCGTCTGCGTGCGCGAGTTTTTGTACTCCGGATATTGCGTCACGACGGCCATCATGAGCGCGCTCCACGTTTTGCCGTCACAGACGCCCGCCATATTGCTCCTGTACCACTTGAGCCCCTGCCAGGACGAGAACATGACGCCGATCAGGATGGCGATGGTGAGGAACGCGCTGACGTAAGGATTTTTGATGCATTGTTTCAGCAGGAAATGCGTCAGGCGGCAGATCGCGAGGATCGCGAAGAATACGGACAGGCTGAGGAGCATAGTCGTCGGCGACTGGAACGTGATGAGCAGGAACGGCATCATCGCCGCGATCAGGACAAGCGCGAGGCACGCCAGCGCGTTTCTCTTCCACGGCGGCAGGCCGTCAAGATAACTTTTCCATTTCCCCTTGTTCGCCATGTTCGCGGCCCGTTCCTTTCGAGTTCAACACTGGTAAAATGCCGCTGAAATAATGTACCACGTTTTCCGCGAAATGCAAGCGGATGCCCAGGGTATTTGGCAATCCGGGCGCGGAAAAGGCCGGATACCGTTTTGAGGCGGTATCCGGCCTGAATTCAGCTGTTGATCAGGTCAGACGAATGATGGATGGATGCGACGCGATCCGATCGGATGCCTTTGAACAGGAGCAGGGCAATTTCACGGAGACTGCGGCGCACGGGAGGCCGTATGTATCCCTTATCTGGTTGGCGATGTTGCACGGGCCGTCGGCGTTTTTCAGCTTCGCCGTGGGAGACGTCAATCGTTGCCGCCGTTCTGATCGGGATTTTTCGAATCCTTATCCTGATCCTTGTCCTGATCATCCTTGTCCTGATCCTTGTCGGGATTCGGCAATGCATCAGGTTTTATCACGACGCCCATCAGGGGTTTTGGGAAAATGGTCGAGATAATATGATTGAGAAAGCCTGAAGCGTCTTGCTTTTCCCGCTTCAGATCTTCGACCGGGATCCGGCAATTGACTGCGTTTTCGATGTCATTGATTCTCTTTGTTTCCTGTGCGGACAGAGGCATTTTTTCTATCTCCTGACTTTGTTTTTGATATTCAACTAAAGGTGTAATCCCGTTTTGAAAAAATATAATCCTGTTGTGCAAAAATGCAAGCGGGAAAAAAGAAATCGGTCGTTTTTTTTTAAGAACTGGGAAAAAGGGAAGCCCGTTGCCACATGGAGCGGAGGCGCCGAGTTATCTCCTTGATTGCATGCCGACTGCGCGAAAAAGGCCGGATACCGTTTTGAGGCGGTATCCGGCCGGGAATCAGTGGCTGATTCAATCAATCAGCCGAAGGACTCACGCGATTCGATCAGATGCCCTTGAACAGGAGCGGAGCGAATTCGCGGAGGCTGCGACGCCAGGTCAGCCATTCATGCGCGGTGCCCGGGGACATGTAGAACGTGACCGGGAGGCCGTATTCCTTCATCTGGTTGGCGATGTTGCGCGGGCCATTGGCATTTTCCGCTTCGCCGTGGGAGATGAAGATGGCATGGAGTTTCTTGGAAGGATCTTCCTTGGCGGTCTTGAGAGCTCCGTTGTAGGCGCTCTCGACGGCGCCGTTCATGCCGAACAGACCGGAGAAGCTGCCGAGCCAGCCGAACATGTCGAGGTTGGCAGTGACGGTGCTCCAGGTCTGGCCGCCGCCGCGGGAGAGACCCGCCATGGCGCGGTGGTCGCGATCCGGAATGGTGCGGAAGGTCTTGTCGATGTAGGGGATGAGTTCCTTGACAAAGATGTCGGTGACGCCGCCGGGGCCCATGTTCATCATGCCGCCGCCGACGCCGCGGCCGACGTAGGAGTTGGCCTTCATGTCGCCGCAATCCATGACGATGATCATCGGAACGGCCTTCTTGGCCGCGATGAGGTTGTCCATGATGTTGGCGGTGCGGCCCTGGATCATCCAGCCGTTTTCATCTTCGCCCCAGCCGTGCATGAGGAGGAGAACCGGATATTTCTTGTTCGCGTTCTCAGGCAGTTCATATTCGGCAGGCGTGTAGACGTTGCAGATGCGTTCGATGCCGCCGTTGATCTCGGACCAATACTGGCAGCGACGGACCTGTCCGTGCGGAACGTCCTTGTTGAAGTGATGGTAGGCGCCCTCTTCCTTGGATTCGGGCACTTCGATGCCGGACTGCATGGCGTTGCTGCCGAAGTAGGCGCCGGTCTTCTGGTCGGAGACGACGTTGCCGTCGACGCGGAAGGAGTAGTAGTGGAAGCCGACCACGAGCGGATCGGTCTTGATTTCCCACGTTCCGTTGGTGCCTTCGACCTTCTTCAGGTGGTAGAGCTTGTCGCCGCTGCCGTCGCGGAGACCCTGGGAGATGGTCACATCCTGTGCTCCGGGGGCGTTGAGTCTGTAGATGACTTCGCCGGTTTCCGGATTCACTGCGGGATAGGATTCGCAGAAGATCGTGGTTTCAGACGGAACGAAGCCTTCCGGAAGACGGGACTGCTGGCCGCCGAACATGCCGCCGAAGCCGCCGAAGCCGCCAGGGCCGCCGCCGGACTGGGTCGCGCCGAAGGCGTTGCCGCCGCCGAGGCCGCCGCCAGCGGGACGCTGACCGCCAGGACGCTGGCCGCCGCCGAAGCCGCCGCCCATGCCGCCGGGAGCTCCGCCAGGAGCGCCGCCCATGCCGCCGCCGAAGCCGCCGAAGCCGCCCATAGCAGGTGCGCCGCCGGGAGCTGCGCCGCCGGGAGCTGCGCCGCCGGGTGCGCCGCCGCCAAAGCCGCCGAAGCCGCCCATGCCGCCGCCGAAGCCGCCGCCAGCAGGTGCGCCGCCGGGAGCTGCGCCGCCGGGAGCTGCGCCGCCAGGTGCGCCGCCGCCGAAGCCGCCGAAGCCGCCCATGCCGCCGCCGGGAGCGCCGCCAGGTGCGCCGCCGCCGAAGCCGCCCATGCCGCCGAAGCCGCCCATGCCGCCGCCGAAGCCGCCCATGCCGCCGCCGAAGCCGCCCATGGCCGGAGCGCCGCCGTTACCAGCGCCTGCGCCAGCGCCAGCGCCGGCCGGAGCCTGTGCGAAGACCGTGATCGCGAGGGCGATCGCCGCTGCGCAACCGAGGAAATGACCGAGTTTCATATTGAACTCCTTGTGATTTGTTGGTGTGAGCCTGAATCCTTACGCCACCTGGCGAGGGGATATTGAGCTCACTTGTTTGGTTGTTTCGGGTTTTCAGCGTTAATATACAGTCGTGGAAACGATTTTTCAATAGCAAAAAGTATGTAAAATATGATAAAAACATGTAGTATTTGTTAAAAAATATAAAAACCTCAAATGTCGTTTTTGTGTAGAACCTAAAATGCTTTCCCTTTCATTCCCCGTCTTTTTCATTGATTTTTTGTTTAATACGTTAACTTTCCGTAACGTTTCAGCGCTGCCGCCGCGTCCGCATCTCCCCAAAAGCGCATTTTCAAAAAAAAACCGCCGGCCTCGGAATGAAGCAGGCGGGAGATTGTTTCGGCTTTGCGGGAATCAGCGTTTTTTTACGCGCCTTCCTCCCCGTCGTCGATCGTCTCGTTGATGATCTCCATCGCTTTCGAGATGACGGCCAGCTCGTCGCGTGTGCGCGTGCGGAGATAGCCTTCAATGAACGCGTTGAACCTGTCGACGACCTCGCTGATGAATTTCGCCCCCTTTTCGGAAAGGGAAATCCTGACGTTTCTGCGGTCGTTGGGATCGTCGGTGCGGACGAGGTATCCGCTCTGGACGAGCTTGTCGACAAAGAGGGATGCGCCCGCGGAGGTCAGCCCGGTGACGGCCATGATCCTGCTGAGGTTGCACGGCATGGCGAACCTGACGATCATGAGCTGGTTGAATTGGCTGCGCTGGATTTCGTAGGCATGCTCCTTCCAGTCCTGCTCGAGGAAGGCGCGGTGCTTGCGTTCGAGCAGGCGGACCATCTTCTTGAGAGCCTCAAGATCCGGCGAAGTGTCGGGAAGCGGCGCCCCGGAATCGGGGCGCTTTGCCCGTTTGCCGCCGTTCTTTCTCATCATTTCATCTCCTGGTAGTCGTCGTTGATGAAATTTCCGACGCTGTCAAGACGCTCGTTGCGGTCGGAGCGGTCCTCGTCGAGGCCGTACTGCTGGAAGAACATGTTGCCGACGCGGCTGGTCATGCCCTTGTTGACGCTCTTGACGATCTTGCCGAGGTCCTCTGTGATGTTCTCGCCGAGGGTGTCGTCCGGGGTGGAGCGCTCGACCTTGGCGATCACGACGAGCTGAGACTGCTTGATGGATTCGGATTCGGTGGAGACGGCGCGGCCGAGGATCGGGATGTCCTTCAGGAAGGGAAGACCGGCTGTGCTGCGGACGGACTCGGATTTCTTGAGGCCGCCGATCACGAATTCCTCCGCTTCCGTGCCGATCTGGAAAGTCGTGCCGGTCTGGGACTTGCTCATTCGCGCGGATCCGTCGGCGTTCCAGCCGAGCAGGGAGATGCTGTCGAGGTCGAAGGTGATCTTGGCGGCCTTGGATGTGACGACCGGGGTGACGCGGAGGTCGAACTTGAAACCGTCCGAGACCATCGGGTACTGGAGCCAGCCATGGATGATGCCGGGCGCGGCGTTCGCGTTGTCCCAGTTGGTGTTGTAGTACGCGCCGTTGACGACGGTTCCGTCGGCCTTGACGTAGCCGGTGAGGAACTTGGCGAGCGGGCTGGTCTTGCTGTCGTCGCCGTAGACGAGCGCGGAGACGTCGCCGTAGGTGTTCGTTCCGGTCTGGGTGTTCATGGTGCGGAGCGTGTATCCGTCGGGCCTGATGATGGCCCTGTCCTTGGCGTCCTTGTAGAGTTCCTTGATCTTGGAATAGGGCTGGATTTTCGTGATGGCTTCGCGGAGGATGGTGTCCGGGTTCGGATCGGTGTAGGCGAATTCGCCCGTGCCTTCGGCGATGGTCTTCGCGCCGGCGGTGTAGAACGTGCGGTCATAGAAGAAACCGGAGGCTACCTGGACGGTGGAGACGGTGCGGTTCTGCGCCACGATCTCGCCGCGCGCAAGGATCCTGGCCTTGCCGATGGAGGTCATGAAATCGAGGTAGCGGGTGTTCCACTTCGGGTTGAAGTTCCAGTAGGAGACCTTGTTGAAGCCGGTGTCCTGGACGCTGCTGGTGAAGAAGGTGCCCCAGTTGCGGCTCATCATGGCGCCGGCGGAGAAGAGGTCGACGCCCTCGTTGTTCTTCCAGCTCTGGAAGTCGACGCCGATGCGGTCGTCGTTCTCGGCGTAGATCTCGATGATGCGGTAGGAAACCTTGATCTCGGGGATCGGACGGTCGTAGCTCACAAGGAGCTTGCGCATGTCTTCCCAGGACCATTCCGGGGCGCAGATCACGAGCGCGTTCAGTTCGCCGTCGACGAGGACCGTGCTGGGGGATATCTCGAACTGCGGATCGAGTTCGGAGGAGCCGACTTTCAGGAGCATGTCGCGGAGGTTCGCGGCCTTGCTGCTGCGCGGGAAGTAGATGCGGGTTCCCGCGTCGCCGGAGTAGGTCAGGCCCTTGCGGTCGAGCGCGGCGACGATGCTGTCGATGCCGCGTCCGTCCTCGTTGTCATGGAAGCGGTATTCTTCGGCGGAGACGAGGACCACGCCGGTTCCGTCTTCAAATTTGACGGCGGTGGCCTGCGCGGGGCTGGCGCTGACGCTGCGCGCGCCGACGGCGGCTTCAAGATAGCTTCGGACCGCGTAGGGGTCGGCGTTCTTGATTGCGTAGGGCTTCGTGATCACAAAGGGATCGGTGTTGTCGCGTATGACGGTGACTTCCTTCGTGCCCTCCTTCACATCGATCTTCAGCTGGGCCTGGACATTGGACGGGCCGTAGCCGCCGGTCGGAACGCCCTGGTCGCTCTTGGCGGAGCCGGGAATGGCCTGCGGGGTGACGGTGAGCTGGGAAGGAACTTTCGCGCCTTCAAGTATGGAAACGTTCGGCGGGGGCTGCGGGAGCTGGTCGGAGTTGCAGGAGGCCGCGATGAGTCCGGCGGCGAAGGTCAGGATGATGTTTCTGTAGAGTTGGGTTTTCATGGATCAGTCCTCGCTTTCTTCTTTGGCCTGCTGTTCGTCCGCGGTCAAAGCCCTGGGGGCTTCGTCTTCGCTGGCGCGGAAGGGATTTTCGATGCGGCGCTTCACGTCCTTGTTGACGCTTTCGGTCCGCGGGAAGCCGTTCTTTTCTTCTGGATGAAGCAGGACAGCTTCGGCGGTCACGATCACATAGGTGCGCTCCTTGATGCTGGTGACGGTGCTGAAGAGGTATTTGATGACGGGGATGCGGCAGAGGATCGGGAGTCCGATGGTCTGCTCGACGTCATTTTCCTTTTCGTATACGGTGAGGACTTTTTCGCGTCCGAGGCCGAGAGTGGCGGCGCCCGCGCAGAGGACGTTGTTGCTGAGTTCGGCGCCGGTGTTGCCGCGTTCGACGACGTCCTTGAAGAACATGGAGTAGTCGAACATCACGCAGCCGTCGGTCTTGACCATGTCCTTGTTGAGGTCGGAAGCGGCGTCTTTGACGATGTATTTTTCATTGCAGGTTCCGGCGGGAGCGTTTTCCTGCGGAAGGCAGATGAACGGGTTGATGATCTGGACGTCGAGCGCGGGAGGATTGGAGTACTTGTTGCCGTCCTCGTCCTCGTAGTAGCTCTTGCCGACGAACGTGCGGCCGAGCACGTTCTTGGCGATGTTCTGGTACTCCGGCTCCATGGATGCGCGGTAGATGAACGGGGCCTTGTCGGCTGCGGCTTCCTGCACGCTGCGGAGCATGGCGTATTCATCGAGGGAACGGACCGGGGTGTTCACCATGGTCAGGGAGACGTTCGCCGTGATGGCGGCGTTGCCGGACTGCTGAAGGCAGCGGATGAAGCTCATGTCGAACTGCGGAGCGGTGAAAAATCCGCCGTAGCCCCAGGTGGAGGTGGCGACGAACTGGAGGTCCTCCAGAACCTGGTCGACGGCGAGACGGCCGGCGTTGTAACTGAGGTTGAGCAGATTTACGCCGGGGCCGTTCTTCCATGCCAGATAGTCGAATCCCCAGTCCTTGAGGTCGCTGTCGCGGAGTTCGTAGTAGTTCAGTCGGAGCGCGACCTGGGGCAGGGGGCGGTCCAGCTCGTTTTCAATGAAATCGAGCGTGCCCCGGGCGGCGTCGGTCTGGTCGCGCCAGAAGATCGTGTTCGTCTCGTCGTTCACATAAGACTTGCCGACGGACGTGCCGAGCGTCTTGTCGATCAGCTCGGTGAACTCCTGCGCGGAACGGTATTTCGGCGTGTAGGCGATGCGCGCCACGCCGGTGCCCTGGATGCCTTTCTGGCCGGGCCGGTCGAGCGCGGCCACGATCTCGTCGACGTAGGGAAGGAAGTCCCTGCCGGTGGAGACGAGGATCGCGTCCTTCGCGTCGGGCGCGATGGCCGTGACGCGGCGGATCGTGGAGCTGCGGTTGTAGCGCTGAATCGCGGAGTTCACGAACGGCAGGACGGACTCGGAGGTCACGTTCTTGAGTTCGTACACGCGGCTGTCGAAGCGGGTCTGTCCGTCGTCCTGCTTCAGATGGATGATCCTGGCGGACGCATCGTCCTGCGACGCATCGTCCGCGGCGAGGGAGACGAGACAAAGCGTCCCGGCGGCCAGGCAGAGAAGAAGTCTTGCGGTTTTGTTCATGTGTTTTCTTTTGTTGTGTTGGGGGGATTATTGTGTGTGGGTTTGTGCGGATGAAAAAAGGGGCGTTCCGGAACAGGGGAGTTCCGTTTCGTCTTTTTGGCGCGGGAGGAAATGCGCCGGGTCGCTGAGATGCCGGATCAGAGGAAATTGAAGCCGACGATAATCACTTCGCCCTTGGTGTCGTGTCCGGCGAGGACGCGGAACAGCGCTTCGCTGTAGTACTCCTTGTCCTCCTTGTTTTTCAGCACGAAACGGACTTTCCAGATGTACGGGGTGATCGCGATGTGTTCGAGCGCGGTGACGTAGCTGAAGGAGACCGGTCGGCCGAGCGTTTCCGTGATGACTTTGCGCGAAAGCTCGAACTTGTCCTTGCCGAATTCCTCCTTCATTTCAGGCGAGAGCAGAGAGATGAAGCCGGAAGCGTCGTCCTTCAGGAAAGCCTCCAGGAGTTTGCGGGAGTATTCGCGTTCCTCCGTCTGTTCAACGCTGAGTTCGGCGTCCGCGGGTTCGGGCGGGAGTTCGCGGATGGTCGTGCAGGCGGAAAGCGCGCCTGCGAGGAGGACGGCTGCGAGGGCGTGGAAACGGTTGGAGACGGTCATGGATGGTTTCCTTTTCTGGAAAGTGTCTTTTGTGAAAAATATTTTTGTCTGAAAGATAATATACATGAAAACTGTTTAAATGCAAATATAAATCGACGAAAAACCATGAAAAAAAGAGAACAAGCCCTCGCCTGCGGCAATTGCCAGGCTTTACTTGGGCACGGAAAGCGGAGCCTTCATCGCGGCAGCGCGCGGCTTAGTTTCAGCGCAAAAACGGGAATGGAAATGGACGGATGCAATCAGTCTTCCGCGCCGTCGTCGTCGGGGGAGGCTTCGCATGCGCCGTCGTCCGCGCGGTCCAAGGCGTCGCGGGCATCGATCACGAGCACGCATTCGCCTTTCCAGTTGACCTTCTTTGCGTGTTCGGCGAGCCGGGCGGCCGGACCGCGAAGGATCTGTTCGTGTATCTTCGTGGCCTCGCGGACGAGCGCGAGCGGGGTGTCAGGGCCGACGACCTCGCTGACTTCGGCGAGGAGTTTCGCGATGCGGAACGGCGACTCGAAGACGACCGCGGTGCGTTTGTCGGCGGCGATGCGTTCGAGTTCGGCCCTGCGGCGTCCGCTTTTGACGGGAAGAAAGCCGTGAAAGTTGAAATGGTCTGAGGGGAGAGCGCTGGCGGAGATCGAGAATGTCAGGGCCGAGACGCCGGGGATGACGACCGGTTCGACGCCCGCTTCGACCGCGGCGCGGATCAGCATGAATCCGGGATCGGCGATGCACGGGGTTCCGGCGTCGCTCACGAGCGCGGCGGTCAGGCCGTCCTGAATGCGCCGAATGAGGACGGGCGTGCGGGAGCGTTCGTTGAAGATATGGTAGGATTCCAGGGGTTTTCTGATGTCGAAATGCCGGAGCAGAATAGCCGTGCGGCGCGTATCCTCGGCGAGGATCAGATCGGCTTCCTTCAGGACACGGAGCGCGCGCAGCGTGATGTCCTCAAGATTCCCGATGGGAGTGGCTACGATGTACAGCGTACCGGAGGCGGAACGTTCGGCCATGGGAAGGAAAAACGCCGCCGGTCAGCGGTGTTCGAAGAACTCGGATTTCTTCTGTTCGAGGAGGAGTCCGACGCGGTCGAGGTCGATGGGCGTGTACCCGTTTTCTTCCAGAAACGCGCAGAATTCGAGCCAGTCCGTGTGGTTCCATTCGCCATTGTGACGGGTGACGAAATCCTGTGCGAGGCTGGTTTTCGCGAGCCTTGCCAAATTCTTTTCGGCAATGGATGTAGAAGACATGAGAATTACCTTCTTGGTTTTTACAAAACGGAGTAATTAATATACACCGCAAATCGAAAAAAACAAGAAAAACGAAAGTATTTTTCCGAAAAAAACGTTTTTTGACGATTGTTGCCTTTTGAAAAAGTAAATGCACTGGGAGAAAAGCGGGGGCGTTTAGTCTTACAACCTTTTACCCTCAAAGACGGCCGCAGATGGCACATTTGTCCGAAGAGACCGGGATCGTCTGGAACGACATCTCGGGAAGGGCCTGTCTTTCCGCGCCAAGGCGTTTGAGGGCGGCTTGCTCTTTTGTTTTTTCCATGTCCGGGTCCGACGTTCATCCTCGGGTCTTTTTATCTTGAGCGGCACGGGATGCTGTTCCGCGACGAGTTTTTCGGCATCTTCTGTGGTCAGGACATTGACGGTTCCGTCCGAATAGAGGACCGGCGTACCGTATTTCCCGTGAACGCCGGGATGGCACATGGCGACGGGGACCGGCGGCTGAACAGATTCCTCATAAAGACCGATATCCGCAGAGACGGGGAAGATCAGGTATGTCCGATGGTCTTTCGAGCATTTGAAATTCACTTTTATGTTGTCGTCATACTGGTTCAGATTCTCCCGAATCAGATCGCACGCCGAACACTCATCCGTTTTTTCCCTCCTCGGCCGGAACTTGCTTTCGCCAGCGCGATTGCCCTGCAGGAACATCTCGCCGGACGTAAGGTCGAGTGTCTTGACGGCATCCGCACCAACACATACATGAAAAAAAACTGTATTTTCTCCATGGTCTCCTTGATTCCTCCGCTGAAGCATGATATAGTATCGCATCAATAGCATAAAAAAACAAATCGACGCCTCGGAAAGGACATACATCATGGCAAACGGCTACGGCGGCAGGATCTGCCCGAAATGCGGAATGAATCTCGGACAAAAGCACATCTGTCCGATCTGCGGATCGGATTCTGAGTCGGATCATATTGATGGAATGCCGCCGAACAGGAACGGCGGCAGGGTCTGCCCGAAATGCGGAATGAATCTCGGGCAAAAGCATTTGTGCCCGATCTGCGACAATCTTGAATCGGAACCGGTTCAGGAGAGTCCGAGTCCATCGCCGGAGCCAACAGCCGCCGAAGACAATAGGAAGACGGGTCCGCATTCCATCGACTTCATCTCGGAAACTCAGGACGACGATGTCAGAAAAAAGATGAAGCGCATTTCCATCCTGGTGGAACAAAAAGAATGGGATGACGCAAGGGAATATTGTAAAAAAGCGCTGGATGTCGAGCCTGACAATGCCGGACTCTATTATCTGCTGGCTCTGATCGACAGCCGAGTGTCCTCCGCGGAAGATCTCTGGACAATAAACTGTCGTCTGGAGACGAACAAAAACTTTAAGACCGCGGTCAAATATGCCTCGCCCGAATTCCAAAAGGAGCTTCAACGGCTCCTGCACGACATAACGGTCGATGTTGCAATCCCGGACGGCGTGACGGAAATCGGGGCAAACGCGTTCAAGGACTGCGCAACTCTGAACTCGGTCGCGATCCCGGACAGCGTGACGGAAATCGGGGAAAGCGCCTTCGAAGGCTGCATCAGGTTGACCTCGGTCACGATCCCCGACAGCGTGAAGGCAATCGGAGGACGCGCATTTTCCCAGTGCATCAGTCTGCCATCCGTTAAAATCCCCGCCGGGCTCCCGGTGATCGGCGAGGAAGCATTCCGGAGATGTATCAATCTGTCTTCCGTCGTAATTCCCGAAGGCGTGGCGGAAATCGGGAGCGACGCCTTCCGGGACTGCACGGCCCTTGCCTCGGTCGCGATCCCGGACAGCGTGACGGAAATCGGGAGCGGCGCCTTCCGGGACTGCACGGGCCTTGCCTCGGTCGCGATCCCCGACAGCGTAACGGAAATCGGAAAAGACGCTTTCAACGGCTGTACCGGCCTGACCTCGGTTGAGATTTCCTATTCGATGCTGAAAAAAATGAGTGATGCGGAAAAGATCAAGGCTGTCTTCGGAACGGAGAAATTGCCCCCGGTCACGATCTTGTCCGGCGTAACGAAAATCGGGTTCTTGGATTTCTTCCTCTGTACGGGTCTGACCTCAGTCACGTTCCCGGATAGCGTAACGGAAATCGGAAAAGACGCTTTCAACGGCTGTACCGGCCTGACCTCGTTCACGATCCCTGACAGCGTGACGGAAATCGGGAACGGCGCCTTCGAAGGCTGTACGGGTCTGATCTCGGTCACGATCCCGGACAGCGTGACGAAAATCGGGGAAGGCGCCTTCGAAGACTGTACCGGGTTGACCTCGGTCACGATCCCTGACAGCGTGACGGAAATCGGGAACGGCGCCTTCGAAGGCTGTACGGGTCTGATCTCGGTCGTGATCCCGGACAGCGTGACGGAAATCGGGGAAGAAGTTTTCTGCAAATGTACTGGCCTGACCTCGGTCACGATCCCGAGCAGTGTGAAAACAATCGGGGAAAGGGCTTTCAAAGAATGTGCTGGTCTGACCTCGGTCGTGATCCCGAACAGTGTGACGGCAATCAGAAAAGAAGCTTTTGCGGGGTGCAAAAGCCTGGCCTCGGTTACGATCCCGAACAGCGTGACGGAAATCGGGGAAGGCGCTTTCAAAGAATGTACTGGTCTGACCTCGGTTACGATCCCGGACAGCGTGACGAAAATCGGGAACTGGGCTTTCAAGGGCTGTACCGGCTTGACCTCGGTCGTGATCCCGGACAGCGTGACGAAAATCGGGAACAGCGCTTTCAAGGGCTGTACGGGTCTGACCTCGGTCACGATCCCGGACAGCGTGACGGAAATCGGGAACGGCGCCTTCCGGAACTGCACGGGCCTGACCTCGGTCGTGATCCCGAGCAGTGTGAAAACAATCGGGGAAAGGGCTTTCGAAGACTGCGCCGGTTTGACCTCGGTTACGATCCCTGACAGCGTGACGGAAATCGGGAACAGCGCTTTCCACGGCTGTACCAGTCTGACCTCGGTCGTGATCCCGGGAAGCGTAGCGGAAATCGGAAAGGACGCTTTCGCCATCTGTACCGAGTTGACCTCGGTCGTGATCCCGGACGGTGCGGAAATCGGAGTTGGCGCTTTTGCCTGCGCCGGCAAAGGCGCGGAGAAAGAAGGTGCGGAAGCTGTCAAATGGTACCGCAAAGCCGCCGGACAGAACCCCGAAGCCGCCTTGGAAAAAGTCTTGTCGCTGAAAAAAACAGCGGATTTGCTGGATGCAGCCAATCAAGGCGACACGGATGCCATTTGCAAACTGGGCAAATGTTATGAGAACGGCGAAGGCTTGGAGAAAGACGATGCGAAGGCTGTGAATTGGTACCGCAAAGCCGCCGAACAGGGCTATGCCGAAGCGCAATACAAGCTCGGAAAATGCTATTGGAACGGCAAAGGCGTGGAGAAAGAAGGTGCGGAAGCTGTCAAATGGTACCGCAAAGCCGCCGAACAGGGCTATGCCGAAGCGCAATACAAGCTCGGAAAATGCTATGAGCAAGACGAGTCCTTCAAAAGCTATGAGAACATCGGCGTGACCAAAGACGCTGCGGAAGCCGTGAAATGGTACCGCAAAGCCGCCGAACAGGGCTATGCAGACGCGCAATATGAACTCGGCGTACACTATTCTTGGGGCAGGGGCGTGTCCCAAAACAGATCGGCAGCCGCAAGCTGGTATCGCAAGGCCGCCGAACAGGGGCATAAGTGGGCTCAGGAGCATCTTGCAAGTTTGGAGAAAGCGGAAGAGGAAGAAAAAGAAAAAAAGCGCATCCAGACGGTGTCGCAAATGAGAAAGGGCTTAAAGTATTTCGCGATTGCGGTCCTGATCGGTCTTGTCGCCTGGCTGGCGGTTCTGGGGGTAATCAAACTGTGGAACAATGAGAGTGATATGAGTACAGTTTATTGGGTGACAATGATTATGTTGGTATTCTTTCAAGTTTTGGGCGGCTTCAATCTTGGCTGCCCCATAGGAGGCTTTTTAATCTCTGTGATTGAATTTGCATTGATCGGTTTATTCGGATGAAACACTTCATAAAAACAAACAGGATGAGTAATCCGGGAAGTCATCGAACTGGTGTTCCGCATCTTCATCCCGCAGGGGCGCGAACGCCGTCCGCGCTGAAGCTCAGACAAAGAACGGCGAACTCGAAGCGAAGGAGTTTTTGAAATGGCTACGACAAGCGGCGGCAGGATCTGCCCGAAATGCGGAATGAATCTCGGGCAGAAGCACATCTGCCCGATCTGCGACAATCTTGAATCGGAACCGATTCAGGAGAGTCCGAGTCCATCGCTGGAGCCAACAGCCGCCGAAGACAATAGGAAGACGGGTCCGCATTCCATCGACTTCATCTCGGAAACTCAGGACGACGAAGTCAGAAAAAAGATGAAGCGCATTTCCATCCTGGTGGAACAAAAAGAATGGGATGACGCAAGGGAATATTGTAAAAAAGCGCTGGATGTCGAGCCTGACAATGCCGGACTCTATTATCTGCTGGCTCTGATCGACAGCCGAGTGTCCTCCGCGGAAGATCTCTGGACAATAAACTGTCGTCTGGAGACGAACAAAAACTTTAAGACCGCGGTCAAATATGCCTCGCCCGAATTCCAAAAGGAGCTTCAACAGCTCCTGCACGACATAACGGTCGATGTTGCAATCCCGGACGGCGTGACGGAAATCGGGGCAAACGCGTTCAAGGACTGCGCAACCCTGAACTCGGTCGCGATCCCGGACGGCGTGACGAAAATCGGGAAAAGCGCCTTCGAAGGCTGCATCAGATTGAACTCGGTCACGATCCCGGGCAGCGTGACCGAAATCGAAGAGCACGCTTTTTCCCGGTGCATCTCTCTGTCTTCCGTCGAAATTTCCGAAGGCGTGACGAAAATCGGGAACGGCGCCGGCGTCTTCCAGGATTGCACAGGTCTGACCTCGGTCACGATCCCGGACAGCGTGACGGAAATCGGGAGCGACGCCTTCCGGAACTGCACTGCCCTTGCCTCGGTCACGATCCCGGACAGCGTGACGGAAATCGGGAGCGACGCCTTCCGGGATTGCACGGCCCTTGCCTCGGTCGCGATCCCGGACAGCGTAACGGAAATCGGAAAAGGCGCCTTCCGGAACTGCACGGGCCTGACCTCGGTCACGATCCCAAACAGCGTGACGGGAATCGGGGAATACGCTTTCTACTGCTGTACGGGTCTGACCTCGGTCACGATCCCAAACGGCGTGACGAAAATCGGGGAAGGCGTCTTCCGGGACTGCACGGGCCTGACCTCGGTCACGATCCCAAACAGCGTGACGGGAATCGGGGGTTGTGCATTCAACGGCTGTACGGGTCTGACCTCGGTTGCGATTCCAAACAGCGTGACGGAAATCGGGAACTGGGCTTTCGAAGGCTGTACGGGTCTGACCTCGGTCACGATCCCAAACAGCGTGACGGGAATCGGGGGTTGTGCATTCAACGGCTGTACAGGTCTGACCTCGGTCACGATCCCGGACAGCGTGAAGATAATCGGGGAATATGCATTCTACGGCTGTACCGGGCTGATCTCGGTCACGATCCCGGACAGCGTGACGGAAATCGGGGATTATGCTTTCTACGGCTGTACCGGGCTGACCTCGGTTTGGCTTTCGTATTCGGCGTTGAAAAGAATAAACGGTCCAGAAAAGATCGAGAGAATCTTCGGAAAGGAGACATTGCCCCCGTTCACGATCTTGCCCGGCGTAACGGAAATCGGGGAATACGCTTTCAAGGGCTGTACGGGCTTGACCTCGGTCACGATCCCTGACAGCGTGACGGAAATCGGGAAAAGCGCTTTCGAAGGCTGTACCGGTCTGACCTCGGTCACGATCCCGGACAGCGTGACGGGAATCGGGGGTTGTGCATTCAACGGCTGTACGGGTCTGACCTCGGTCACGATCCCTGACAGCGTGACGGGAATCGGGGGTCGTGCATTCAACGGCTGTACGGGTCTGACCTCGGTCACGATCCCGGACAGCGTGACGGAAATCGGGAACTGGGCTTTCAAGGACTGTACCGGCTTGACCTCGGTCGTGATCCCGGACAGCGTGACGAAAATCGGGAGCAGAGCTTTCGAAGGCTGTACGGGCTTGACCTCGGTCACGATCCCCGACAGCGTGACGAAAATCGGGAGCAGCGCTTTCGAAGGCTGTACGGGCTTGACCTCGGTCGTGATCCCGGACAGCGTGACGGAAATCGGTTTTTGGGCTTTCCGTGGATGCTTCAGTTTAACCTCGGTTACGATCCCGGACAGCGTGACGGAAATATATTGCAATGCGTTCGCCGGATGCAAAAAACTAGGAGAATACGTCCTGATTCCGGGAGGAACGCACATCATTTGTGAAGGGGCAACTGATAAAGACGTTCCGTTGCGTCATCGGTCATCCAAATTCCCAAAATCCTGCAGTCTCGTGATCGCTCTGGTCGTCATAGTCGTAACGCTTTTCATCTGTTGCCTGAGCATCTGAGGTCTCGCTTCCCCTTCTCGAAAAGTCGGTCGGATTCATGCAATCCGGCGTTCCTGCCGGAGGATGCCGTTTTTTCCCGGACAGCCAGCACGATCGCCATCCGGGCGCAGCGCATGCCGCCTGTTCAGCCGGACGATTTTATGACGCCATGCGCGCTGCCGCCGCTGAGGACGATAAGCCTGCCGCCGCTGCATACGGTCGGCCTTTCCGCCAGGCCGCCGCTGGAAATGCGAAGTTCGCCACCGCTTGAGACGGTGACGTCGACCGCGGCGCCGCCGCTGAAAACGTCCAGTTCTTCCATCTCGTCGAAGAGACGGTCGGCGGCGCCGAACGGATTCCGCGCGCCGAACGGATTCCGCTTCATGAGAACACAGCCGGAAATGACGCCGTGAATGTCGAAGGAACCGCCGTCGAAGGTTCCCTGCGCCCATGTGTCGGGGGAAACGGCGTGAAGGATGATCCGTGCGCCGTCCTCCGCCCGGATCCCCGTTGCCGTGCCGCCGCTCATGATGTGGAGGACGCCGCCGCTGAAGACGGTGGTGCGTTCCGTTATGCTTCCTTCCTCGGCGACAAGGACGCCGCCGCCGGAAACGGTCGTGTCGTTCGCCCTGCCGCCGCTGCAAACATCGAGTTTAGCCTTGCGGACCGTGACGCCGCTTGCGGCCGTGCCGGAATGGACGGTGGCGTTCGCGCAGTCCGTCAATGCCATGTTCCGCAGAGCGGACGGGGCGAACGTGACGGTCGCGCCCTCGTTGACATGGACATGCCCGCCGTTTTCGACGATGTTCGTCGCGGTGGCTCCGCTGTGGACGTTGAATTCACCGCCCGCGGAGACCATGGTGTGATCCGCTGCGCCGCCGCTCATGAGAGAAAGCCTGCCTCCACGGGAGACGGCCGTATGCTCCAATCTGCCGCCGCTGGAGACGTTGAGTTCGCCGCCGCTGGAAACGGCCGTGTGCTTCATCCTGCCGCCGCAGTGGACGTCGAGGAGCGCATCGGATATGGCAGTATTCTCCGCGGTCGTGCCGGAATGGATCGTCGCGCTCGTCCAGCCATCCCGGTCGCCGTCATCCGTCAGTCGCAGATCGCGGATGGCATTCGGGGCGAACGTGACGGTGGATCCCTCCTTGATCTCGACATGTCCGCCGTTTTCGACAATGTCCGTTGCGGCGCCGCAGCGGCAGACCGTAAGCTCGCCGCCGCTGAAGACGGAAGGATTCTCCGCCATGCCGCCGTTGAGGACATCGAGCTTGCCGCCGTTGGAAACGACCGCGTTCACGACTTTTCCGCCGGAGAGAACGGTCATGGCTGTGTTCAGCTTCACGCCGCTGACTGCGACTCCGCTCGAAACGATGATGTGTTCCTCCATGTTGTTCTGTCCTTTCGCTGATGCTCGGATGTTTGCTCCGTTCATATGCAGGGCTTCGGCTTCCGCCCGAAAACAGCCATGACTGCCTGCAAATCCGCCCGGGCGTCCTTCTTTTCCGTTTTGTCGCGGAGAAGAAACGCCGGACGGCATGTCGGCATGACAGGCAATTCTCCGCGGAGAAAAAGATGAAGATGACAATCTTGCGTTAAGTTCGTATTTTGAGGATGATATCCTTTGTCGCGCCCTGTAACAAAAACAAGAACGGAAATGAAAAAAGCCGCAAACAGGATCGAGACGACCGCGACGACCGTAAACAAAACACTTCGTCTCATTTTCGTGTTCGACATACTTACAGCCCTTTCCTGTGTTGCTGACGGAGGGTTCAAGGAATCACAACTCTATTATACCACGCCCCAAGCAAATAATCAAGCGGAAGATGCCGGAAATGCAAAGGAAATCAATGACCGAACACCCGCTGACTTCCTGCCCGGAGCCTGCCGGACAGGGGGAGGATGAGGTTGTTTCTCGGCGCTCAACATAAAATCTCTGCTTTCGTCCAAATCGTTTTTGCCTCGAAAAAACGTAAGGCCGGGGTTCCAGGAAAAAAGTGGTAGGCATATCGGACTCAAACGGCCTTATGTTTTGGGTCATTTTGAGGTCAAACAGGAGATTTGGGGGTGTCTCGCGACGTTTTGAGGGACCGGAAAGAGAAGGTTTTTTCTGTTTCGATATGCCCAAAGAAGTTCATTTGACTTTAAATGTCCGCAGAGCACATTCGGAATAATATGCTCACAAGAAAGCTTCTCAAACTCTTTTTCACAAAAAACGCATTTCGTCTTTTTAAATCTCCGGAATAGATTTTTAGTTAAAGTTTCAGGACAGCAAGAGCGATCCTTCTCATTCGCGATACGGTTGTCTGAATCAGGTTCATGGTACGGATTCCGGCCATAGCAGGTCACACATTTCCTGCACCATGGCGGGATTCTGTTTCGCGGCTTTTTTGAAGTGTCTGAACGCTTCTTCCCGGTCCCGTTTGACGCCTGCCCCCCGCAGATAAAGAATCCCGAGATTGATTTCCGCCGCTGCAGCGATATCCGGCGGGAGATCGCTCAGTTCAGTGCATTTCTTCATCCACCGGAAGGCTTCGACTTCGTCCTCGGCAACGCCCCGTCCCTTCAGATAGCAAAATCCGAGACTGATGTGTGCTTCGGGATTGCCCTGTTCCGCAGCTTCCCGGAACCATTTGGCGGCCTCGGCATAGTCCTTTTCGATCCTGACTCCCTCCTGATAACACAAACCGAGTTTTTCCTGCGCCTCGGCATAGCCTTGTTCCGTAGCTTCCCGGATCAATTCAACGCCTTTGGCATCGTTCCTCTCGACGCCTCGTCCAAGAGCATAGCACATGCCGAGATAAGTCCGCGCTCCGGCATGACCGCAATCCGCGCCCTTTTCAAACAGCTTGAATGCGGTTTCGTACTGCTCAGCCTTGTAGCTCTTCATGCCTTCCTCGAACTCCTTTTCGCCGTTTCCTGAACAACTGGTGAACAATGCGACAGTCTGGACGAGTGCGAGGATAGCGATGAAAAGATTTCTGCTCATTTTCGTATTCGACATACTTTCATCCCTTTCACAGTGTCGCTGATGGAGGGTATTAAAGAATCACAACTTTATTATACCACGCCCATGAAAAAAAGCAAGCGGGAAATGCCGGAAATGCAAGGGAATCATTGGCCTGCTCACCCGCCGACTTCCTTCCCGGAGCCTGCCGGACAGCAAACTCAAGTGCCGAATGACGAATTTCCGGTATTATTGCCACTTTTTCTTCATTTGAATGCTCAGGCGAATCAGCCCGGGATCATTCCGCGCCAAGTTGTCTGAGCGCGGCCTGCTGTTTCGTTTCTTCCCCGGCTTTCTCGTCTTCCTCGTCGAGTTCCTCTCCGAACCAGTCGTCCGGGTCCTCCAGCTCCCACGCCAGACACCACTGTCCGCTCCGGCTGTATACTTCCGTGTACTCCTCCGCCTGATCGCGGATCCAGAAATCAGCCGTCTCGTCCTTCGCGAGCGTACGGATCGCTTCCCCTGCCTCTCCGATGCCTTGCCGGGCAAGACCGACAAGCCGGGAAAGCGCATCCCTGTCGCCCTTTTCGGCGGCCTTCCGCAACCATTTGACACTCTCGGCAAGATACTGTTCCGCGAGCTCGGCGTCGGCAGAATCGGATGACTCTTTGAGTTTATCGTATTGTTTTCGATACATGTTGGAGATCTGACACGGCAGCGTGATGCCTTCGCCGGGGATGATAAACATCGGCTGATGAAGCCTCAACCATTCGGCATACCCGGGATCCGACTCGATCCTCTCCCTTATGAAACCGCGTATGTCTTTCAGCAGATCCACGTCGAGCAGGCCGTTGTCCGCCGCTTTTGCGTACCATTCGACAACGGTTTTCCAGTCCTTCTCCTCATCGTAGCGGGGGATGGTGTCCACGATGATTCCGAGCTCGCTGTATTTTTTCTGCATCTCGTAACGCGCCAGCCAGCTATTCTTAATGCTTTCGCCCATGCCGAACTGCGATTCGGCGTTATTCAGCTCCGCGCCCTTGCGGAACCACTCGACGGCGGTTTTGTAATCCTGTTTCACGCCGCGTCCGGTCGCGTAATGCCAGCCGAGCAGGCCCATCGCCTTGGGATTTCCCTGCTCCGCCGCCTTTCTGCGCCACTTCACGGCCTCCTCGAAATCCTGCCGATTCACAGGCCAAAAATACGTGAAATCGAACTCCGCCAGTTCGCGTTGCGCCGCCTCATAACCGTTCTCCGCCGCCTTGCGGTACCACTTGACCGCCTCGCCATAATCATTGTTGACGCCCCGGCCGGTCTTATAGCATGTGCCGAGACGGGTTTGCGCTTCCGCGTTGCCCTGTTCGGCTGCCTTGCGGAACCATTTCACGGCTTCGGCGCTGTCCTGTTTAACCCCGGCACCGCGTTCATAACAGTCGCCGAGTTTGAACTGCGCCTCCGCATTGCCCTGTTCCGCAACCGAAACATAGCATTTCAACGCGGTTTTGTAATCCTTCGCTTCCATGGCCGCGTCGCCCTGCCGCAAAAGTTTTTCCGCGGCATCCCGGGAGGCTTCGCCATCCTGCGGAATCGCGTCCCCGGCTTTTTCGCTCTCGCCGAAACAGGGGAATGCGAAGACGGCAAGGAGGATTGCAATGAATACAACCGCACTTCGACTCATTTTCGTTTTCGACATTCTTACAGCCCTTTCAAGGTGTTGCTGATGGAGGTTTCGAGGAATCACAGTTTTATTATACCACGCCCCAAGCAAAAAAACAAGCGGAAAATGCCGGAAATGCAAGGAATACGCCGAGTCCGACAGATTGTCTTTTTTGAAAGAGTTTATATCATCAACTCTTGACATTTACGCATTTCGTGCTATATTATCTCAAATGGAGATAACTGTCATGACGGAATCGGAAAAGAAACTTGTCTTTGTGTCGTTCTGCATTGAGGAGTACAAGACGCTTCACGGTATGGATGGTCGTTCGGTTGCCGATCTTTTCGAGAAATATGGCGTGACGGACTACCTGCTTGAGCATTACTCCGTCCTGCATTCGTTCAGCCGCGAGGCGATTCTGAACGACATCGAAAAGTTCATGAACGTCAGGGATGAAGAAGGTTCGCAAACTGACCGACCAGGTCCTGTTCCACACGGAGAAGGCGCTGTCTCTCCTGAAATACGCAGGAAGCGAGGTGGTGCAATGCCCGCTCAAATAACGCAGGAGAATGTCCGGCTTCTGATTCCCGGCAAAGCGGCCGGAGTAGCTGTCCTGATGTCGGAGAAACGATCCATATCGCCCAAGGCGGCGCTTCTGGCATTTTACCGCTCGAAAACCTATCGCGAACTTGAACGCGAATCATCCAAATACTGGCATTACAGCCCGGAGCAGCTTTATGTCGTTGGCGGACTCTCCCGGCATACAGTAAAGCATGGCCCGGGACGAAGCGCTTTGCTCCCGTTCAAGAAAGAAATCCTTTCTCTGTGGCGAAAAAGAAAAAGTGCGCGGGCGATTGCGGATGAATTGACAAAACACGGCGTACAGACTACACCTCAAAACGTGTGGAAGTTTATCAAAAGGCATGATGTCGGTTGAGCCTGATCCTTGGTCGTAAAACTGCCGAGGCAGGGAAACGTAGTCATTGAGCTTGTGCGCCAAAAAAAGGTCTCTATCGAACGATCCATCAACATTGAAAACAAGTGATTTCTCCGGATTCTCAAGGTGTTCATTTCTCATTCATCTCTTTTGCACGAAGAAAATCCGGATCGGACAGCTTGACGAGCTCGATTGACTGTTCATAGACAGGTTCATTGTCTATGATCGACTTTTTCAGGATCCCTTTTATGACGCCTTTGCAGCATTTCAGAGGCACGAACAGGCGCAAAAGGATGCCGTCGTCCGAATCGAATGTGGCAATGGAATAAAAAGAATGTTCTTTGTGAAAAGAATCCGGTATCTCAACATGGTGAGCGCGTGAGGAACTGCTGTCGATCCACAGTCTGGAATTCATTTTTTGATTGCTGAATGGACCGTGCCGGAACCATTCTTGAAAGGAATGATCCGTTACCGGGAAGGGAAGGTCCGGGATTCCCTCTGTAAAACACCCCTTGGAATTTGTCTTTTCCAGGCAGGAGGAATATTGATCGCAGATGTCCTGATGGATGTACGGATTGGACATGATTTCACAGAGATAGGCGATTGCGCAGTTCTTTTCAAATTGTCCGTTATCAAAGAACAATCTCCTGTAGCTCGCATATTGCCTGTATGCGAAAAAACACCCGAACACAATGATTTGCATGGGAATAAGAAGAAGGAAGAAATGAGCGAAGGAAAACTTCGTCCTGACAGAAACATCTGTTTTCATAGTCAGCGTCCTTCTTTCGGATAAAGCTGTTTCATGCTGCCGCGTTTTGTGCCATGGCGATAATAATGCTCATTGCATCGCTCGTACGCGTCGTTGATATTGATGTCTATCGTGTAAACGATCTCATCATCCTTGCTGCTGACGAATCTCCGGAAGTCGGGTCCTTCAGGAGACGGGAATATGTGATATTGAAGATATGGCTTGTCATCCTGATACATGGCATGACAACATGGAGAAGACGGGATCGAACTGAAATAAAACCTGGAATCAAGCTTGTCCGGGAGAGGGTTCCTGCGGCCATAATCCTCCAAACCATACATCATCCAGGGGCCAGCAGCCTGATAGGAGAAAACATGTATGGGCCAGTCAAGAAAAGTGCAACGATGATAAACCCACAAGGACAGGCATTCAAAGGCGATAAAAACACATAGAAGGGTCCATGTTTTTTTCGATACTTTTCGAAAAAATAATATCATAGGATGCCTCTTGAAATGTTTTGAGGTTCATTGTTGATGCAGACCGGGATCATTCCTCGACAAAGCGTCGGAGGGCGATTAACGCCTGTCCCATGCCCTGATCGGCGGATTGGCGGAACCAGAATTCGGCCTCTTTCAGGTTCTGTTCGACGCCGGTTCCGGTTTCATAACAGCAGCCGAGCTTGAACTGCGCCTCGGCATTGCCCCGTTCGGCGGCCTGGGTGTAATACTGTACCGCACTTTCGAATTTCTGTGCTTCAAACGTGGTATTGCCTTTCTCCAAAAACTTCTTCGCGCGCTTTCTCTCCACATCCGCTTCCACGCGGGAGGCGCTGTTCCCCGAAGCATGAGAATGTCCCAGGAAACTGGCGAAAAACGCGGCAGAACAGATAATCAGAATCAGGCAGACTAACCCAATCCATTTGAGTTTTTCCGACCCGTGTGTTCCCCCGTCTTCTTCTTCGTTGTCTTCGGGGTTCGGCAGACCGTCTTCTTCCGCGCCCTTGCATGCTACGTGGATGAAATAATGGAGTCCGCCGCCGAAAAGCACGATGCCGATGACGATCAGGACGATGGAGGTGGCAATCGCTTCTTTGACCTTGGGAGTGCCGTCGGTAAACCAGATCATGCCGGATGCGCCGAACAGGGTATTGAACCGCAGAACAGCCTGTTCCAGGAGGATCAGGATCAGCAGGACGATCATGGTGGCCCTCCGGCTGAACAGCCGAGCGACCGGGAAGACCGCCAGCGCGCAGTCTCCCAGCAGAAGAACCGCGATGGACAGGACCATCAGCCAGCCGAGATTGCGAACGGGCACGCTCCCCAGTCTGGAAAAACAATAGCAAACGGCCAGTCCGAGAAAGATCGCGATCAGGGGGAGCAGATACAGCAGATAGCGTCCCCACAGGAACCGCAGGCTTTTCAATGCGCCGGTGACGATCTCCTCTTCGCTGCAGAGATTCCTGCACGCCGGGATCACGTCGTCCCGGAATTCCCTGCGGACGACGATGCCGGGAACGAACGGGAGCGCGAGCAGGTCCAGCAGTGACACGATTAAGGGCAGCGCCCCGATCGCGAGTACCCCTGTCTCCCATAAATACGAGAGCATCAGCACGGCGGCGATCACTCCGCCGAAAAAGACGATCTGCATGACGATCGCCGCCCTCTTCAGTTTCGAGACCGGGGTGTCGATCTGCCGGAAGACGTTGAACACATGATCCGCGCCCCTCGTGCCGTCGGCCGGCGATTTTGTCGGGGTTTCCTTCGGTTCCATATTTGCGTTCATCGTTTCAGGCCCTTTCGCGTTGTTGCTGATGGATGGTTTGAGGAAACATAACTTTATTATACCACGCCCCAAACAAATAATCAAGCGGGAAAAGCTGGAAAAGCAAGGGAAATCATTGACCAAACAACCGCCGACTTCCTGCCCGGAGCCTGCCGGGATGAGTCTTCGGGACGACCAGTTGCAGGAGTTCCGACCACACACAGCGGATAGCGATTGCCAGTGCCGCCGTGCTGACAGCAAAGAGCAACACCCAAATCAAAAAGCCGATAAAGCCGCTGTTGAAAATTACGTTCGTCATCGGTTAAATGGCCTTAAAGTGGGATTTTGCCGTAAAAGTTCTATGGCCTCCGCTTCTCCATGATTCGCGGCTCGTTTCATCCAGAATAACGCCAGTTCTCGATTCGGCTTTAATGCAAGATCAGGATTCGCGGCATCAAGATAGAATAATTCGCCAAGGATATATTCCGCCAATGGGATGTGTGCTTGAATACCCTTTTTGATGGTTAACAGGTTTTCCTGTTTGTTGCGATAATTCATAAAGACTGGATTCCGAAATAATGCCATCCCTGCGGCTAACACTTCAGTGTCCAAACAGTTGTTTTTGTTGGCTATTTCAAGTAATTCCCGAGGTTGAAACTTACCATTGTTTCTTATGTAATATTGAGGATAAAAAGCGGCAGCAGCATATCCTTGCTCAATGGATTCTTTGAAGAATTCTGTCGCTTTTTTTGGAAACTCTTGCGTTTCAGAAAATTCTGGTGAAACAAATTCCATGCAGGCACGTCCGGCTATGCATAACATTTCAGGAGTGGGGGCGGACTGATTACTGACATCTCCAATTATCTCATTAACGATAGCATTAGCCTTGACAGAGTCTTTTGGAATATCAGGTCTCCCGGTTTTGTAATACATTGCCAACATTAATTTTGACTTTAATGATGATTCTTGCTCAAAGCATTTCATGGCCTCGGAGAATTTTTCATCCCAATCATAAGCCATACCGCGCTCATATAAATCGGCAATTTTATCATATTCAACTTCGGGAAACAGAGCTTTAAACTCGTCATCGGTAAAAATGTTATCTTTCGGTAGATTCGCTAAATACTCAGCTTGTCTCCGTTCCATTTCTTCAGGCGATGGATTAACGGCAGCCCCCGCGTCTTTCGATACATGTATTTGAGCTATTTGTTTTAAGAATGCATCTTTGTTTAGAAATTTTGCCTGTCGAATTATTCGTTTGTCTATTCTTTTTTGAATAGACCATAAAATCTCTGAGTTTTGATCCAAATAGTGATCTAACTCATCTTCATAAACTTTATTGTTAAGCAACGAACTAACATGATATTTTTTGTTTAGATTAGCAAATGTGCTATCATTAATGGAGGAGCCTTTAACATCGACACGATACAAATATTCGGCGAAACTTAATCCTAAAATCGTCAGGTCTGCATACAGTGACTTTAACCTTTGAAGTTTTATATCCTGTATGTTGAGAAAATCATCATTATCATTTGCGTCACCTGATGTCAATAATAAAAACAATTCTGTCGGTATATATGGATATTTTCTATGTCTCTCATTCAATATCATATTGTAAAAACCAGAAGAAATATCTATAGCAGATTCTTGATTTTTATTGTCAATATATGTGGCAGATAAAAAAACAATATTTTGGACCACGTTCAACTTCATCTTTTTAAATGGCAGGTCCGGAAGAAAAGGGCTGGCAAACCTTAATTCACTTACTGTTTCATTCTTTGAATCAATTTTAAGAATAACTATTTCAGGAAACAGTTCATTGCGGATAATAGCAGCATAGAAAAATCCGCTTTTATTATCTTCAAAAAACGCTGTTGATTTTATAGCCCCGGCCCCTGTTCCTGATAATTTTTGACTTGGAATTTCCATTTCCCATAATATTTTATTTTGATTCGATTTATCAAGCAATTGAATATTACCTTCACTGAATTGATTGATATCTGGTGGCGTAATTGTAACAATAATATTGGCGGATTCATACAATACTTTGAGATGATTCGCTAAATATTCAGCTTCTCTCCGTTCCATTTCTTCAGGCGATGGCGTAGCAGTATGTATCACATTTTCTGTTGGCTTAACTTCCTTTTTCTTAGGACGTGGTGGATATTGTTGTAATAAACTGCTCTTTTCGAGCATATCTTTGATCTCTTGTAAAGAACCTTGCACATTCAATGAATCAATCTTGCGGTCAAAAATAAACATCACGTAATCAGAGTCTTCATTTGCAAGAATCAACTTCGGAAGTTTCGGATAATCCTTTTTAGAAATTTTAATCTTATCGGTTTGAGATAATAATATGATACTTGGAGTTGATAGTTTCTTATCAATACCCCAAATGATCGAATCGACATCGTTTGGAAAGTTGATCGTTTCACCATTATCCGTATAGATTTTTTTTCCTTTTACAGAAATACTTGATAATGGAATAAAATCTTTCAATTTATCATCTTGAATAACAATAATCTTACCATCTTCAATTGCATACGACATCCATTTATAGTATGCTGGTTTTTCTGATGGCATCCAGTTTTCTTGCTTATCGGATAAGTATGGGAAACGTGCAATAATATTTTTGCCGGCAAAATCATACCATATTTTTGAATTGTTAGTTAGACGATGATCCACAAATGGGGCAGAACTCATTCCATGGATATACACACGGCCACCCACGCCGAAATAAAACCCCTTATACTTCATTATATCATTTTGATATTCATAATAATCTGTAAAAGACCGAAAATCAAAATCGCGGGTCCTGGCTGTTGAAAAAAGACAAAATATAACTCTGCCCATTGCATCTGAATGTAAATCATGAAATACAATAAGTAACTCTTCGCTGTTCATGTACCATGCAAGGGGGAATTTAATGATTTGTTTATTCCCATCATTTCTGGTGTCGATTTCCGGAACGATTGTCATAGGTAAATAGTATTGTTTACATTCTCTATCTCGAATATCAAAGGAATAAAGCACAACAGCGCTGTCAGCTGCATCCGAAGATAGACAATAATTTAAAATACCATCACTAATATAAATCTTTTCAACGCCAAAAAGGGTTGTTATAGTAAAGAACAAACCACAGAAAAAGAAACGGATAAATATTTTTTTCATGATATTCACCTGATTAAGGGAGCCTCTATCTATTTTTTTTGAGAGAGTGTTCGGTTGTTGCTGGATAAGAACCGCAGGATGCGATTCTTCGTTACCATATAATAAGCCCTTGTTATCGTTTTGTCAAGGCATAAAAACAGGAAAAAGAGTTTTTTCTGCGATTATCTTGATTGCGATCAGAAATACTCGGTGTTTCATGTTATTTCTCCTATGGAATTGGTGTTGCTGATTCCGGTTGGGTAGCAGGTCGGTTACTTTCACGCTGATGGAGGGTATTAAAGAATCACAACTTTATTATACCACGCCCCAGGAAAAAAACAAGCGAGAAATGCCGGAAATGTCGGGAAATCATTGACTGCTCACCCGCTGACTTCCTGCCCGGAGCCTGCCGGACAGGGGGTGAGGAAAGATAAAGACTTTTATGATGTTGCAGGAAAAAGGTTCGTTTGTTTTTTGAGTTACCACGTTACATTCATGAGGGGAAATCCCCACCAGCGGCCATTGTAATTCCATAGGCCGATTTGCAGAGATAAACTCTTTTCCGTTTCGTCTGCGGATTGTTCTTCTTTTGCGTTGTCGGCGAGATTGATTACGCCGAATTGCAGATACGGATCGCTTTTCACCCGGTCTCCTTCCCGCCTGCTGTCATTGAAAACGCCGATTTGAAAACGGTTTGTTTCAAGTGCTCTGTTGAAAACACCGATTTGCGCGATGCCGTTATCCTTCTGACCGGAATAGATCCGTCCCCAGGCTCCGCGCCAGTTCACAATGCCGATTTGAACGCTGTTCCCGTCGAAACATCCATTGGCGGGCGCGACGCTCAATCCGTTCAGATCACCCGAGAAGAACAACAGAGGGGAAAGCACGAGACCATTGCATTTCACCTCGCCGCAAACAGGAGCGACAGCAACTCCGTTTACCCCGCCGCTGACATCATAAAGGGATAAAAGGAGACCGTTCACGCCGCCGTCGCGACCGGGCGATTCATCGGAAACCGATCTGGACCTCAGCGAGCCGCCGAAATTCGCCCAGAACGGAAATCCGATTCGCAACCATGGGCGGTTCTCCCATTCCCCCGGCACATCAAAATCAAAGTAACACCCGATTTGGGCATATTTCGTGTCAATCGCAAGGCGAAACTCCGGCACCCCTGTCGAGCTGCACCCGGTGACCGCCGCAACGGCCAGAACGACCGCGATGACAGCATGGACTATACTTCGCCTCATTTTCGTGTTCGACATACTTTCAGGCTCGTTCACGGTGTTGCTGATGGAGGATTCGAGGAATCACAACTTTATTATACCACGCCCCAAACAAATAATCAAGCGGGAAATGCCGGAAAATCAAGGGAAAACATTGACAGAACAACCGTTGTCGGAGGGAGCGTCAGGAGGGAAGATGTTTTCCGGCGCTCTGTTAATTCTCTGCGTTCGTCCAAATCGTTTTCCCCTCGAAAAAAACGTAGGGAAAGGTCACGCCCTCGTGATGAGGGGCGGGGATTGGTCAGCTTACGATTTCAGCGCATTGTCGTCCAGCAGAAAATCGTATAGTCCCATGTGCTTGATTCCGTTTTCATCGAACCACGGTCTTGCAAGGGTTTTGGTTACGATAATCCGCCGGAACGAATCCTTTATGGCGAGCAGAGGACGAGTTTCCTGCCGAAGCTTGTCGGGATCGGAGACGGTCAAAGCGGACTGAATATAATAACGCTGATCCGCCAGGTTCACCACGAAGTCAATTTCACATCTGTTCTGATGTCGGTTGCCGTCGGCATCCCTTTCCGTGATCGGTACGACACCGACATCGACAGAATACCCGCGCAGAACAAGTTCGTTGTACAGGATATTCTCCATGACGTGGGTTTCTTCCTTCTGACGATAATTGAGGTGGGCGTTCCGAAGGCCGACGTCCGCGCAGTAGTATTTCATTGGGAAGTCGAAATAATGCTTCCCTTTCACGTCGTACCGTTTTGCACAACGGAACAGGAATGCCTCGGTCAGGCATTTCAGGTAGTTCTCGATCGTGGCATGGTTTACCTTGCGTTTTTTCACGCTGTACAGCGTGTTCACGAGTTTGGAGACATTCGTCAGAGACCCGATGGAAGAACAGAGCGCATTGGTGAGTTCATCAAGCACGTCGAGATGCTCGATCTGGTACCGCTCCCGGATATCCTTGAAGAACACCTCCTGGAAAAGTCCCTGCAGATACTTGACCTTTGCTTCGTGTGAGGGTTTCGCCCAAACCAGCGGCATCCCGCCGTAATTCATGTAATCTTCGTAGGCGGCGGCTTTGTTCCCGCCTTTCCAGCTGTAAAACTCGGCAAAGGAGAGTGGATAGACATCAACAACGTCTCCGCGTCCCCGGAATTCCGTCATAACATCGCTTGACAGCATTTTGGAATTGCTGCCCGTTACATAGATGTCCACATTCGGAAAGCGCATAAGACCGTTCAGGACACTGTAAAGCTTTACCGGTTTGTCCGGGTTGCGAAGCTCTTCGCGGGAAATCGCAAACTGCACTTCATCCAGCAGCAGATAATAATTGCCGTCCGGGGTGATGCGGGAACGAAGATATTGCGAAAGCTCCTGCGGGTTTCGCAGGTATTCGTTCTCGTCATCATCCAAAGCAAGTTCAATGATATGGTTGCCGTCGACGCCGTTCCGCCTTAAATAGTCGGAAAAAAGCCGGAAGAGCAGATAGCTTTTCCCGCAACGGCGTATTCCGGTAATGACCTTGATTTGGCCGTTGTTCATACGCTCGATCAATCTGCCGAGGTATCTGTTCCGCTGGATATTCATTGACGGCTCCGTTCTTGGTTTTACCAGAAATTAGGTTGCTTCTGCAATTTAGTTTACAATGAATATAGCAGGCCAAAGCAAAAAGTCAAGCGGAAATGCTGAAAAAGTCGCATTTTTGGTAGAAGTTAGATTGCTTTTACGACTTAGTTTATAGTCACAACGGTCCGTCAAGCCCCAGAAACCAGTGCTCTTGGCAGAAATCAGGTTGCTGCTGTAACTTGCTTTCTGTTTGGCGGGTGACCGTTTCAACCGCTGACTTCCTGCCCGGAGCCTGCCGGACAGGGGGGGGTGAGGTTACTTGTTGATGTAGAACGGGGTTATAACTCAAGACTGTTTGGCAACAGAAGGAAATCCAGCACACCCATCGTCACAATACCATTCTCATCGCGGCGAACTTTGATGTTTTCCCTGACGAGAATGATTTTCTTGAAGGAATCGTTGAATCGCAGGAATGGGCGTTTCTCCTGGGCTTCCTTGTCCGGCGCACTCATGGAAAAGGCGGACTGAATATAGTAGCGTTTGCTTCCGGAATTTGCAACAAAGTCGACTTCCAGTTGTTTTCTCTCCATTTTTCCGTTTGATTGTTTTTCCCGGATTTCCACAACTCCGACATCCACGGAAAAACCGCGATACCGCAGCTCGTTGTAGATGATATTCTCCATGATGTGGTTTTCATCCTGCTGACGGAAATTCAAACGGGCATTGCGCAGTCCGACATCTTCAAAATAGTATTTGAACGGGGTGTCTATATAGTCTTTCCCCTTGATGTCATAGCGGACAGACTTGTTGATCAGGAAGGCGTTTTCCAAATATTTGCAATACCGGGCAACAGTTTTTTCCGGGAAAGGAACGCCACGCTTCGAATGAAAAGTGTTTGACAGCTTCAGCGGATTGGTGAGGGAACCCGTCGCCGAGGACAGAATGTCCAACAGGACGCCCATCTCTGTTTTATGGCGGATTTTATTGCGTTCTTTGATATCCTTGATATAAGTCGTCTCGAACAAATCCTTGAGATAATCAATCTTCTGCTCATCGCTCTTCATGGAAAGAATTTGCGGAAGTCCGCCATAGGTAAAATACTCCTGCCAGGCTTCGTCACGGGTCCCCTGAAATACGGAGCAGTATTCGGAGAAAGAAAGCGGATGGATGCGGACCTGATTTCCACGGCCGCGAAATTCAGTGGCAATGTCGGTGGAGAGAAATTTGGAATTGCTGCCGGTAACATACACATCGGCGTTGCGATAGTGGAGCAGCTCATTCAACACTGAAACAAAGTCCTTGAGCATCTGCACTTCATCGAGGAGGATGTAGTACATGCCATCGGAATTCATTTTTTCGGTCAGATAGGAGAGAAGGACATTCGGATCGCGATACTTCTCGTTGCTGCGCCTGTCCAATTCCAGGCCGATGATATGGTCGGGGCTGATCCCGGAATCAAGGAGATATTGCCGGAACAGTTCAAAAAGCAAATATGATTTCCCGCATCGACGTAATCCGGTAATGACTTTGATCATGCCGTCGTGCATGCGGTCCTTCAGCCTCTGAAGGTAAATCGGTCTTTCAATGTTCATGTTTTACCTCTGAATGGGGAATAATTGTCCACATTGCCGCTTTTTCGTCATTTAATATAACCCTTCGGTGGACTTGTGTCAAGTATAAATGACGAATTTCTGGCAACAAATCCATTTTTTCTTCATTTAGGACTTCATGCGCATCTTCAAACCGCGTTTTGCGTCTTTGTTTTGCGACATAACTCAGGAGTTAAAAGGCGTTACGTTTTGGGGGTGTTGTGTTCACCCCTGACTGTCCGGCTTTTTCTTCCACAGTTTTTTTCTTTCCCGCTTGATTTCGCGCTCATACGGGTGTATATTCAAGCAACAAAACAGCAGGCTCTTTGTTTTTGAGGCGAAAGAATATGGCGAAAAACAAACCGTTCCCCGTGAAACGCGCCGTCGAGGCGCTGATGTTCGTGGTCGTGCTGGCGCTGGGCTGGCGCTACCCCCTCCTCGCGTACTGCATGTTCCTCAACGTGGCAATCGGCATCGTCGGCGCGCTGCGGCACGGCGGACGGCACGGATGCGGCACATTCTGCCCGCGCGGCGCGTTCTATTCGTTCCTGCCCGATACGGGGCGGAAGCTCCCCGCCGGGCTCCTGGCGCGCAGAGCATCCATCCTTGTCATGGTCGTGATGCTCCTCGGACTGGCGCTCTGGCTCCGTCCGAACTCGATCCGCGCCTGGGGGATGCTTTTCTACATCATGATCGCCGTCACGACGACGGTCGGCGTCATCGGCTGGCTGGTCTTCAACCGCTACTTCTGGTGTTCGATCTGCCCGATGGGAAAGATCTACAAGACGATCCGCCCGTACAAAAGCGGCATCCGCGTCGCGGATTCGTGCGTGAAATGCGGACTCTGCGCGAAAGCCTGCCCGTTCGGGTTCTTCCCGCCCGAAGCGGCAAAGGACGGCCTTTTCCGCAATCCCAACTGCATGCACTGTCGCCGCTGCATCGAACGCTGCCCCAAACGCGCGCTTGCCATGGAGAGTCCGGTCAGGGTGACCGGAAAATCGAACATGGATGAACAGAAAGCGGACTGACCATGGCGGACTCCGTCCAGAACAAAAAACGCAGGATCAAGTTCATATGCAAGCTCACGCGCTACGGCCTCTTCATCGACATCGGCCCAAACGCCTCCGACATGCATATCAACCGTCTGATTCTCGCAAGTATGAACCAGGTGCGCAAGCCCGGAGAAACGAAACGCCTGACGCCGCGAGAGTATTGGCGCCGGGGAATGAAGCCGAAAGCAACGAGCATCTTCTGTTATCTCATCGGATTTCTGGCAATCGTTCTGCTTGCCGCATGGATGATTCTGCCGAGGTGGATCCCGCGCGAAAATCCCGAAGGCGTTTACGATGCGCGGATCTGGCTGGCGAACTGCATGTGCGACGACGGCAGGGCATTCCTTGTTGTCACCAATCATCGCACCTGCCAGACTGTCTGGACTCATCCCGGTGATGGCTTCATAAATACAGCGGGAACTTGGAAAAGCGGATCGGATGACCATTCTTTTGCTTTTGAGTTTGAGGATGAGACGGGAAAGTCCTTTTCCTATCAGGCAGATTGTTATTGGGGCGGGTTGGAATGGACGGTCGAAACCGCTGAGACCAAACGTTCCTTCTGGTTTCCGAGGCTGATATCCGGGGTGTATTGCGATTACTACAACAAATCTTTCTGGCTGACCGGAGCTATGATCGCCGGCATCATTTTGATCGTGACAGGCATCATAGACGTTTTATTAAACATTTGGAAGGCGAACAAGTTGCTGAAACAGCACAAAAAGAACAGGCAAAAGCATTGAAAAACAGTTGATGACAACGTTTATACTCCTGTTTTTTATCCGTTTGCGAATTCGTAATCCTTCATGTATAATAAAGACACACTCTTTTGCATAATGAATCAAGCAAAGACAGAAAGTTTTTTTCCGAATCGTTCTCTTGGAATCACTGCGGCAGAAAAGCCGGGATAAACATACCTCGTTTTTACCTCAAAAAAGCCCGAAAAAAACCATTCTCCGTTTTTGAACGGAGATTATTGCCGGTTGAGGGAGAAAAGGAGAGGACACCTTTCGTTTTCATTGCGAATCCGAACCGGATTCAAAATCCGAGGTTAGGAACACGTTTCGAAACTTTTTGCGGCCGTTTTTATGCAAATCAGCGCGTGTTCCTCTCCCTGTTTTGAGGTTAAATCCGTTTTGTTGTCCGACCAAATAGAAAAAATGAGAAACGCGCTGTATTCACGATACATGGTTGTTCTCGTAAAATCAGCGCGGATTCTCCGTTTGAGTTCAAAATGGAGAGAGGTCGCGTCCTCTCGTAAACGTAGAATTTCCGCGGATGCGGGTCCGGGAAGGCTCCGGGAAAGCGCGCACAGCAATTCTCTGCGGAGAAAAAAAGAGAAAGATAATAACCGCATGTTAAGCTCGGATTTAAAGGACTTTAGCGAAAAATAAAAAATGCGCGATTGAGAGGACAACCGCGCAGATATTCAAATAGATGGTCGGTGCGACGCGAAAAAATCGGCGCAACTATTTTATGCTCAAACTCTTATAAAAAATTTTAATTTCTAATTCGTTCCACATGTCACAAAGGTCGCCTTCTCAAATTATATTCGCATAACTGGAAAGAAAAAACCAGTGTTTCTGAGCATAAAAGTTGAGAATGCGAGTTTTGTACGTCCTTGTTAATAAGTTGACTGTGAATTGTTGTTGCAAATCCGCATGCCAGTTGGCCTACGAACTGCATCTGATATATAATATACCACGTTCTATGACTTTTTTCAAGCCCCATTTTTATTTTTTCTCTGTTTTTCTCTATTTTTCTTTCATTTTAAATAACCTGTCCCCTGTCATGCTCAAAACTGGCAACTTGGCGAGATTTCATTCGGCAACTTGGCGAGATTTCATTCGGCAACTTGGCAGGATTTCATTCGGCAACTTGGCGGATGCGGCCAATTACGGATCATCCGGCTCTATGATGTACGCTGGCGTATCCATGCCATCCGGGAGATCGGTTGGGATACCAAGGTCGCGTAGGTGTTGGTCATATACCTTAGGTTTTTGATCCTCAATCAGGAAATCCGGTTCTGTCATTAACTCATTCTGGCCTCATAAACGCCGGGGATAAGCTATTCTCCGCTTTTCGAAAGATCAAAAAGACCTTGCATACGTGCTTGATATTTTAGTCAAGTAGGAGTATATTTAAAGGATAAAGTTTCGCATGCGCGCCCGGAGAGGGTGTCGCGGAATTCCGCTGAACGCGCGGAGCGGTCTTTCCGATTTTGAATTCAAATCAAGATAACATATACTCATATTGAAAGGGTTTTGATCTATGGCATCCGATATCTACGGCGACAACCATTCCTTTGACACTGCGTATGACCTGGGGAGCGACACAGCGATCAAATCGGCGGATGACGCCTCCGTCACCATCGCCGGAGAGGTGGATTACTTTTCCTTCACGCTGACGCAGGACGCCGACGTCACGCTGAGGACAACCGGGGGCGCCGATTCTTTCGACACGTTTTTATACCTCTATGACGGTGACCAGTACGAGATCGCCTACAACGACGACTACGGAGCATCCTATTTCTCTTGCATAGCGGAGAGGCTCGGTCCCGGGACCTATTATGCCACGGTCCTGGCATACGGCAATGATACCGGCAAATACTCGCTCCTGGTCACAGTCCTCCCGGACGACGGAGTATCCGAGTTCACCGGCGACCTCGCCGGCGCGACGAAGCGGATCCTCGACGGCAGAAGCGCCAAAGACGTCAACGTCCATGACGGCGGAGATCTTCAGGTTTCCTCCGGCGGTTCTGTCGCCGACACGGTCGTCAATCCCGGAGGCAGTCTCAAAATCGAAGACGGCGGCAAAGCATATAATATCAAGGAAAATGGCGGATACATTGCGGTCGAGACCGACAGGGATGTCATGTTCGTACCCAATACGATCGACGGACTGGAACTGACAGATCAGATCTACGCCACGCTCCACTCCAATACGATTGCGTCCAACGTTGTCATTACTTCCGCTACACTGTACGTCTACAGCAGTGGTTCCGCCGTCGACACGACCGTCAATCACAAAGGACTTCTCTATATCTACAACGGCGGCATTGCCAGCAACACCGATGTCTCTTCCGGCGGCAATCTCCACATTGTCGGGGGCGGTTCAGCCCATGAGATCAAAGAAAACGGCGGATACGTCTCCTTAGAAGACGGCGCGGATGTTTCGTTCGTTTCCAACTCGATCGCCGGACTTGAAATGAAGGAGTGGACCTCCGCCTCGATCCACTCCGGCACGACCGCGACCGGCGTTGAAGTCAAATGGGGCTGCAGACTTGAAGTCCATGCGGGCGGCATCGCCCATCAAGTCAAGGAAAGCGGCGGATTCGTTTCGGTCGAGGATGGTGCGGACGTCACGTTCGTTCCCAATACGTTCAGCAATCTTGAAGTAATCAATTATAACTCCGCCTCGATCCACTCCGGCACGACCGCGACCGGCGTTGAAGTCAAATGGGGCGGCAGACTCGAGGTCTATGCGGGCGGCGTCGCACATGGAGTCAGCGAAAACGGCGGATACGTTTCGGTCGAGGACGGCGCGGACGTTACCTTCGCCCCCAATGCGTTTTCCGGGCTTGAACTGTATGCCTCTTCCGCCACGATTCATTCCGGCACGACTGCGACGGACACCGTCATTGGAACCGACGGTTCCTTGTTCGTTTTCAGCGAAGGAATCGCGAACGGAGTTGTCGTCAGCTCAGGAGGAAGCCTTTTGCTCTCCAAAGGAGGAAAGCTCACCGGAACCCAGACGTATGAAGCCGAAGCAGTCGTTTCGATGGCTGAAGGAGCGGTTCTGAACTTCGACCTGAGGCAGGCTGAATCGGGGGCGGAAAAGGCTTTGGTGAATGACCTTTCGATCATTCAGGGGACGCCGGTTTACACGCTCACGGTGGATTGGTCATTGAAACTGGGAACGTATGACTACAAACTTGCCGGTGGCGCGTCGGCGTTCGACGGCACGATTTCCGTGGAGAACGCCCTGGGCATTGAACTCGAAACGCTTGCACTCGATGAAACGGTTTCTGTCGGCGGCATGAATTATACGCTGCATCTGACCGATTCCATCCTCTCCGTCACCGTCGAGGTCCAGTCGGAGGAGATCTCGGATTCAACTCCGCCGATCGTCTCTGCCGTGAAGGCGGATATTACCGCGCCGACGAATCAGGATGTGACCGTAACGGCCTCTTTTGCCGACGATATGGGCATCGCCGAAATACTATACAGAGTCGGGGAGACCGGCAAATGGAACGCTTACGAAGACGGAGTGGTCCTCAATGAAAATGCAACCGTCTACTTCCAGGCGGTCGACACGTCGGACAACAAATCTGAAATCGTCAGTTATGAAGTCAAAAACATTGACAAGGACGAACCGGTCATTACGCTGGCCGGCGAGACGGAAAAGCCAGTCAGACAGGCCGTTTTGACGGCAACGGTGGACGACGGCAGCCCGATTTATTACTACATCGGGGATGACGGAGATTTGATGGAATACACGGGACCGATCACGGTCACGGAGAATGCGACGTACTACTTCCTGTCCGCCGACGCGGTCGGAAACGAGGGGATGAACTTCCTCTCATTTACGAACATCGACAGGGATCTGCCGCCGATCCTGCTCGCCGCCGACACGGAGACGCCGCTTCCGTCCAGCACGATCACGGCCAGTGCGGAAGACGGACTCGACATCTACTATTCGACTGACGGGGAGAAGTGGACGAAGTACGAGGCTCCGATCGAAGTCACCGCGAACGGCACGTACTACTTCAACGTCATAGACGCGGACGGAAACAACGTCGGAACGAGCTCCGTCACGTTTGAGAACATCCTGTCCGACGAGCCTGCGCCCGAAAAAAAGAAGTGGACGTATCTGGTCTATATGGCTGCGGACAGCAACATAGGCACCGGCGCCCTCTATGACATCATCGGGATGCAGCAGGCCAAAGTGGATTCCGAGATCGACATCTACGTTCTGGCGGACAGATGTCCGGAAGACGCCGGCTATCCCGACAAGATCGTGACGGTCAACGGCACATACGAATGGGATTCCCTCTGGCCCGAGACGAGAGTCGGCAAAATTACATACAGTTCCGGCCTGACCGTGACGGTCGACTGGGAATCCTGGGGCGAACTCGACACAGGATCCAGCGCGACGTTGAAACGGTTTGTGGACTGGGCTCAGGAAGAGTCTCCGGCTGACTGCTACGGCCTGATCCTTTGGGACCACGGCGGAGAGGAGGCCGAGCTCTGCTGGGACCTCACGACCGATCCGAACTGGAAAGCATGCTTCACGGTCTCGGAAGTTTCCGCTCTCGTGAAGGAAAAGGGCAATATCCCGATCGTGATCTTCAACAACTGTCTTCTTGCTTCCGAAATCGTGGCGACGCAAATGGCAGGAAGCACGGAAGTCATCGTCGCTTCGGAACCCGTTTCCATGGCGGGATCGACGTATAACTACAATGCCTTCTTCAACACGATCACCGCGGACATGACGCCGCAGGAAATGGCGGAGATCATGGTCCAGAACGTGGAGTCGCCGGGAATGCTGACCATGCTCTCCTCCATCGACGTCAGGGATTCCAGGCTCGGCGATGCGCTGGAAGCCCTCGCCGATGCGGTCGCCGAGGCAGGCAATGACGCGGACAGGACCGTCCTCACGAATGCAATGCTCGTTGCGTATCAGGATGGCTTCTGCTATAGCGGAAGCTACGTCCAGCAGTCCGACCTGGGCGACATGATCTTCCAGGTCCTTATGGACCGCGACTATGCAAAAACGTCCGAAGAGTTCCAGAAGGCCATTCTCAATGTGGCATTCGCGCTGGAGGAGACCGTGCTTGCAGTCAGGAGCGTTCCGGTCAACCGGGGAAACGGCATAGCATATTGCAACCCGATCGCCACGATCCTTCAGTGTTCGGTCACGGGGCGCACTCCGGAAAAAATGGATGCGCTCATCAAATCGCACATCATCTCCAGTTACAAGTCCAATCCGCTCTGGGGCGGACTCCTGTACGACCTGGGCTCGACCTATCTGAACGAGAATGCAGACCGGCTCTTCCGTCCGGCATCCTTCCATGTCATCGACGTCGAAGGACTCATGGAAGGCTGGATCGTCACCGCATTGGATCTCGGCTGCTTCTCCGGCAAGGGGGAACAGAACTATGGCATTACCCTGACAGGAGATGTTTTCTGCCGCATCGTCATCACGGATAAAGACAGATCCTCCGGAACCATCAGCGTCGCAAACGAAGACGGCAGGAAGATCGATGTTTCCCTTCTGGCTTCCGACGGTTCGGTCGTCGCGGAAGGAATCAACGGCATCGGATTCGAGAACCTTGCCCCTGGCGATTATTACATCCGGCCCCAGAGCGAAACGCACTGCGATGTAACGGTTACGTTCGATGCGGACTGGATGACCGGGGTAGACCGTTTCGATTATGCCGGGAGCGGACAGAATCTGCCGGGCGTCAACGGAAACGGCTCGATCGACACGGCGACCGTTCTGGATGCGGGGTATTATACCGGGCTGCTGACCTGCAAGGGCGACACGGATTATTACCGGATCGGAAACATCCATACGGAACAATACACGGTCGTGATCAATGGCGGGGAGGACTGGACCGTCGCGGAATACGACGAAAACGGAAACCTTGTCCGGAATGGCGAGTACTCGGAATTGGACAACATCATCACCTTGACGATGGACTCCATGAACTATCTCCTCGTGGAAGGCACGGCGGACCTGTCGAATCAGGAAGGCAACCGTTATTTCCTCAACATCTTCAAAAACGAAAACGGTTCGGACGATGTCGTTCAGCTGGACAACCTGGCCGGATCGAAGGATGAAGTGTCGTGGGAGTCGTCGACTGTCTCGGAATACGTCGTGGAATACTCCATGGACGGCTTCGAACATGTGCTCCAACACACCACAAGAGGTACGGCGGTCGACATGCTGAATCTTCCTGACGGAACATACCAGTGGCGCGTGAAGGCGAACATGGACAATGCCGAATGGAATGACGGAGACACGATTATTTCCGACAATGCAAACGCCACCCCGAAAGTCTTCCGGTCAAAAGCCGACGCCAGCGACGACATCTTCTTTGCCTCGCCGAACGGCAAGTGGAGCAGCATGTACTTCGCAAAGCATGTCGGGTCCTTCGATGACTGGACGGGAACGAATGATACCGTTTCGGCAGGCGGGAAAGGCCGCATTCAGGACCTCTTCTTCGGTTCGGCGGATCCGAGCATGCTGTGCCTGACCGACTCGGAAAATGGAGATGCCCTTTTCCTGGACGATGCTTTCACCGGACTGCCGGAAGAGATCGAGGAGAACACCGGCAGGCTGTTCCGATTGCAGGCGATTGTGGCCGGCGCGGGCGATGACATCGTCGATATGACCAGCCAGCGGTTCGAATATTCGGACGGGAATCTCTCCATCTTCGGCGGCGACGGAGACGATGTCATCTGGGCGAGCAGAGGCAGGAACTCGCTCTATGGCGATGCCGGAAACGACTGTATCGTGGGCGCCTCGAGCGATGACCTGATCATCGGCGGCATCGGCAACGACCACATGCATGGCGGCGGCGGAGACGATATCTTCACGTTCTGTGACAACTGGGGCGTTGATGAAGTCGAACAGCTCGCAAGTGGCAAAGTCACGTTCTGGTTCACATCGGAACTTGAAGGCAATGTGGCATGGGATGAGGTTTCCAAGTCCTTTACGGACGGCACGAACCACATCACAGTGAAAGGATTTGATGCGGATCAAGTCACGCTCAAGTTCGGTAAAAACAATCCCGAGGACACGGATCTGTTCACCATGTTATCCGATGCTGGAGCATTTGGTCAATTCACCTCACAAAGAATTTTTGAGGAATCGAAGGACCTGCTTGCCTGACAGTAATTCAACAAAACAATTGATCTCTGCGCCGTGGCGGGATGACCGTTGCGGCGTTTTTTGCTGAAAAGGAGTGGCAATTCTAGTTCAAAAAAGAGAAAGGGTATTTTGGAATTCCAACCGGAATTGTCCAAAATACCCTAGGATGACCAACCTCTCAAACTTTTGGAGGACGAAAGGAGAAAAAAACGTGCACTTTTGAACTTGGAAATAGAGAGGTCGAGGTTTTTTCTTGTTGAATTGTGAGTATTGGGTTAAATGCTCCTCACTGTAGCAACCAGTCCAGCACATTGACTTTGCGTATGCCGTCGATGTTGTCGTTCGGATCTTCATCCAAGGTCAGAAGGAACTTGGGGTGGTTATCCCTGATTTTGTTGAATGGCGCAAGTTCGCGTTCCAATGTCGAGGGATCGCGCACGCTTGCGGCAACTTGATAGTATTCCGTTCCATTGGAGTTCTCCACCACGAAATCGATCTCAAGTCCGCCGACTTTTCCTACATACACCTTGCCCCCGCGTCTCAGCAGTTCCAGATAGACCACGTTCTCCAGAATATGCCCCACATCCTGATACTGTCCGCCAAGAAGATGTCGGCGCAATCCGAGATCGACAGCATAGTATTTGTCCTTCGTTTTCAGGAGCTGTTTGTCTTTGATGTCGAAACGTTCTGCCTTGTAGACAACAAAGCTTTCCAGCAGGGCTGAAAGATATTTCTCAACGGTCTTGCTGTCGGTCTTCCTGCCGCCGGAGGTCAGCGTATCCGCAATTCGTTTGACGGATAACTCGCTGCCTATACTCGAAAACACGAATTTCGCCACACTGTTCAGAATCATCGGATCCTGAATTCGACGCCGGGCCATTACGTCTTTCACGAGGATCGTGTTGTAGATGCCCTCCAGATAGCTGTCCAGTTCGCGCATTGCCCCGGAAAGTTCCATTGTGTACGGGAAAGAACTGGTCGATACGTATTCCCGGTACAGGCTTTGTCGGTTGGCGGTTTCCGTATGGGCCTGAGCGAACTCGCGGAAGGACAGCGGAAGCATGCGGATCTCCACATATCTGCCAGAAAGCATGGTTGCCAGTTCGGAGGAGAGCAGATTTGCGTTGGAACCGGTGATATAGATATCGGTGTTGGGCGTGATGTAGAGGCTGTCCACCACGCGGGGAAACTTTTCGCAGAGCTGAACTTCGTCGATGAACACATAGGTCATCTCTTTCGATGAAAGCCGTTTCTTGATATAGGAATGAAGCGCCAAAGGCTGACACAACGCCTCGTTTTCAAGTTTCTCCAAGTTCACCTCGACAATGCATTTCTTCGGGACTCCCTGTTCTCTGAGCCATTCGGCATACATCTCCATCAGCACGGATTTCCCGCAACGACGTACCCCCGTGATGACCTTGATAATCTGTTTCCCTCGCCAGGCTTGGAGTTCTTTCAGGTATTCCGGCCGCTCAATTCTCATTTGCATACCTCCGCTTGCGCATTGATTGATATTTGGAATATAATCCAAAAAACTCAAAAGTAAAGTATATTTTTTGGAAAATAATCCAAAAACTATAAAAATCGGGCAAGTTTTTGGAAGAGAACTCCGAATTCCTTTGTTTATGCTATAGCCCAAGGTGCGGAGCCTGCCGGGCAGTATAGATTATCAAATCTATGTTTGAAACACCGAAAAACAAGCTTTAGCTCTGATACTCCCCTTTTTTAGCTGACTCGCTGATAAACAGAAAGCTTAGGATATATCTGCTTTTTAGTTCATACCATAGGACAAATATTAGATAAATGCGTTTTGTTTTTAATTTTTAATATCGTCCCACGCTTGATTTCTCCGTCATTTATGCTATAATATTTGAGAGAAATACACACAATACCAGAAAAAGGAGTTTTTATTATGAGAGACTGCACTTATATCGCTGCGGATTTCGATCATGACGAGGGTGCTGTTGACACCCTTAAATGGATGAAAGAGTATGGCTACATTGATTTCAAAAACGCCCACGACATTCAGCAATCTAACGATTCCAGTTTGGCCTGCTCAATTAAACAATCCTTAAGAATGAGAATGGATAACTCATTTAAGTTTGTTCTCATTGTTGGTTATCACACTGATACTGTTTCAAAAGGCGGTTGTCAAATATGCGCGAGTTATAATAGTCATACCGGTTGCTGCGCAAGAGGTAATACTGTTGACTATAGAAGCTTTATCAAATTCGAATGCGACAAGGCAGTAGAAGATGAACTTACGATAGTAGTTCTTTACTATGATGAAAAAGTAAATCGTGATCTTTGTCCCGAGGTTGTTCGGCAGAAAGGAACACACAGACAAATGCTTTGCCGTGGAGATGACGGTCAATTACAATGGGATCTTTCGGGTATTGCACGAGCTTTTAATAGTTGAAACAGCAAAAGAAAAGGATTAAAAAATGAAAAGAAGAACAAAAGATAGTTTAGCATACAGTTTTGCTATTGTAACAGGTTTGGGGACAGTTTTATCTCTATTCGGAATCTCGCTAGTAGATATTTTTTCTTTTAAGAATGAGTCCTTTTGCATTGCAAGTGTATATAGACTCTTAATTGTTCTTCCCATTTATGGCGCCATCACTCTCGTTGTTTCTGAATTGTTAAATTATAAAATCAAACAAGGCCTCAATATATCGGTAGGCGGTAATTCCGTAACTATAAAACGGGCAGACATTTTTAAGGAGAATGCGCTGCGTGTTATTCCTGTCGAAACTCACTTCCAGACAACTGTTGATGACATAATCATTTCCGAGAATTCTCTTCACGGAAAACTGGTCCAACAACATGCTGATCCTGAAACTCTTAAGCAAGCCATAAAAAAAGAAGCAAAAAGATTAGGAATCAGCCAGGGGAAAGATAAACTCTACTCTTTTGAACTGGGAACAGCAATTCGATGTGATGGAAAAGATGGGGAATATATCATGGTCGCATTAATAGCGCTGGACGAGAATTTTGAGGCTCACACAAATACTCGTCTTTTTTTGGATACCCTGACACAAATTTGGAAAGAGATCAACCGTGTATATAATGGTCACGATATTGCGCTCCCTATCTTTGGGAGCGGAATTACTCGCTTTGATGATGAACATTACAGCATAGAGGAGAAATTAATCTGTATGCTCCAAATGTTAAAAAAGAGCAAGGTTCATTTCCGCTCAAACATTTCTATCTTGTTATTTTCAGAAGAAGCTGACAAGATTCTTCTGTCCCTTCACGATAACAAAGAACTTTTCAACTATTTGAGGTGAAACATGGCATACAGAAATGCTAACTACTCCGCGTTCTACGTCGATGAACCATTTGCCGAATCAAATCTAGGGGCGTATGCAACGGAAGATTTTATCTATTATAACCAATTGCGCATGTGGAAGGAGGCAGACAGCACCTTTAACTTCATTGATGCACATGGTAAAACCTATAATGTTCGTGATAACAGTTCATGGGAGACTTTAAAACAACGGTTGCATGATCGACTTAACCTTTCAAAGAATATAATCCTTTTTCTCAGCGACATCACAAGGAACAGTAGAGCATTGCGCGAAGAAATTGATTATGGCATCAATACAAAAGGTTTACCGGTGATTGTCATTTACCCGGATTTCACAGAGAAAAAGGAAATCCATAACAAGTTTGGTTTTACAGATGAGGTACGCGCGCTTTGGGATAAACTACCGGTTTTTAGGGATAGTATGAATTCGGTTGCAACTCTTCATACCCCATATAAATATCAGTTAATCAAAGAGGCTTTGGATAATCCTGACTTTATGGTTCAGACAATGGGAAATGCTGACAAATACTATTATACAGGAGATTAAACAGCTAATGTATGCTCTATCTTTTAGAGAATTTCTTTTGTGTCAAGGGGAGAGAGGGCTGATTCCAGTTTTTCCACGATTCGTTTCTGCTCGGCGAGTGGGGGAAGAGGGAATATTAATGCATGGAGGGCATTTGAAGATAACCCCTGGATCCCTATTCCTTTTCCTCCGATTAGCCCAGCGGATTTATAAAAAAGGAACAGGTAATAAAAGAATTTCGTACTGACGGGAACGAACGAGCGTAAGCGGTGAATGTGGTTTTGAATACATATGGGACGATTAAAGTTCCAAATGGCTGCCCGTCCATAATCTCCCCCCTCGCACACGAGCAAATCGCCTTTTCGCGCGGTACATTTCTCTATTTCGGCATCGGAAAAGTACATTTTCCTCAGCTTGTCCAGCTCAAACCGATTCCAGTAAAGATTCGACGTGGTAATGTACTCTAACAAGCGTCCGTTTCTATTTGTCGAATTCAAAGCTTTACCCGTGTTGTGCTGGAAAACATCTCCACACCTTACCCATATCCATGATTCGGGGATATCGAAAGGGATTTCGTCTTCGGAGATTGGGGGGAGAGGTTTTTCTTTTTTGAGCTTACCGGACTTGATGAGAGCGGCTTTTTCGGCTTTGATGCGTTTCAGGAGTTCGGAGGCGGGTTCGTCGTTCGGGTCTTGCGGAACAAGGCGACCTTGGATCGCCCATTGCAGGATGGACTTCTTCAATTGCTCCGGCAGTTCAGCGTTGAGCTTGGAAAGCTCCGTCTCCGCTTTTCTATATTCCGCGACATGTGGCAGAAGTTCCTCGATCTTTGCCACGATGCGAGCCTGTTCTTCCAGCGGTGGCAATATCAATAACGTTTGAGCAATATCCTTCATAACCCAATTTTTGTTGCCGACACCTCTTGTATTAACGGCGCACTGTTCTTGAACCAACGGTGATTGCAACAACGAAACAAGGAATCGTTTGTTGATATTATCTTTTGAGAATTTCAAGAGGGCAACACTAACAAAAAGACTGAATTCAGTTTCACAATCGACCAATACAGGAATACCTGTTGTTCCGACTTTTGTAAGTAGAATATCATCTTTTTGGGGATTGCATCTTTGATATAAAACTTTGTGCTCCGCTTCTGAAATATGTTTTGCAGTTTCAAAACATATTCTTCCGCTGCTAATGTCTTTGACTGATAGAAACGGAATCCCGGTTTTGGTATATTTAGGGGTAAAATGGGTTCCGTCTGTTAATTTGTTTACAAGTGTTCCTAACCTCACCCATGCCCACGATTCGGGGATGTCGAAGGGGATTTCATCGGTGATGTCGGTGGTCTTGCCGTCTTTCTTTTCAAGGTAGCGGCCATCTTCGCCTCGAATGATGACGGATTCGTGTTTATCCTTTTTGAGCTTTCCGGCCTTGACAAGCGCATCCTTCTCCGCCTTGATCTTCTTCAGCAAGACGGAGGCAGGCTCGTCCGCCGGATTCTGCGGGACGAGTTTGCCCTGAATGGCAAGCTGGAGGATGGAAGCTTTCAGCTGCTGCGCGGTCATTTCAGGGACATCTCCAGGTGCATTGAGCAAAGGTCCCAACGGCGGTTTCCCCAATACCGAATGAATTTTCCAGACACCGTCTGGATTATCTGAGAATAAGCAAAAGGCAAACAGGAAATCTTACTGCTCATCGCTCGTCTCCTGACCAATTCCGAGGATAGCGGAGATGTCATTCAGAACTCTGTCGATGTCGGCGTTGAGCGCAGCACGTTTCTCCTGGTACTGCTGGATCAGGTCATGCGGCGTGAGGATTTCTTCTTCTTCCTGTGGAAACTTGCACAGGTCGAGGTCGAAATTCCGCGCCTGGAGCTCAGTGACCGTGAACAACTTCGCTTTGTCGAATCCGTCCACAACGATTTCCTGTCGATTGTTCCACCACTCCACGACCGGAGCGAAGTGTTCAAGTTTCATCGGCTTCGTTTTCGAGAAGTGCTTGTAGCCCTCCGGCATATCAAGGCGGTAGAACCACGTTTCCTTCGTGGGGCCGGTACGGTCGAAGAACAGGATGTTCGTGGTGATGGACGTGTACGGAGAAAAGACGCTGCCGGGCATCCTGACCACCGTGTGAAGGTTGAACTCGGAGAGAAGCTTTCTCTTGATGGCAGTCTTGGTCGGTTCCGTGTTGAACAGGAACCCATCCGGCAGAATGATGGCGCAGCGTCCGCCGGGCTTCAGGCGATACATGATGACCACAGTAAACAGGTCGGCAGTCTCGCCGCTTGCCAGCGCAGTCGGAAAGAATTTTTTAATCGAAGGGAGTTCGTGCCCGCCATACGGGGGATTCATCAGGACGACGTCGAAGCAGTCGCTTTCCTGATAGTCCAGAACTTCATGCTCCAGAGAATTGTCATACTTGATATTGGGTATGTCCATTCCATTCAAAAGCAGGTTCGTGATGCAGAGCATGTACGGGAAGGGCTTCTTCTCAATGCCAAAGATGGAATGATCGAAAAGAACCTGGTCCTGCGTCGTCCTGACCTGCGGCTTCAACGCCTTCAACCAGCTTGTCAGGAAGCCGCCGGTGCCGCAGGCGAAGTCAGCGACTTTTTCGCCAAGTTTGGGCGCTATCATCCGCGCCATGAAATCGGTCACGGCACGAGGCGTATAGAATTCACCGGCAGAACCTGCGCTCTGGAGTTCGCGAAGGATGGATTCGTAAATATCGCCGAATGCGTGCCGCTCCTCGTAATCGTCCAAATCAAGCTCGTCGATGATGTTGATGACCTGACGGAGAAGGACACCGTTTTTCATATAGTTGTTGGCGTCCTCAAAAATGGTCTTGACGATGGCTTTTTTGATGGGGGTATTCGTATCAACAAGGAGTGATTTCAGCGTCTTGAATAGAGTGTTGTTGACGAAATCAAGCAGAGCGTCCCCGGTCAGAACCGTTCCGGTCTTGTCGTCATGTGCCCAATAGCACCAGCGGCACTCGTCAGGGATGATGGACTGATAGTTATCATCGCTCAGAAACCAGTCCTGTTCCTTTGCATCGTAGACTTTCAGAAACAGCATCCATGCGAGCTGTTCGATGCGCTGTGCATCGCCGTTGATGCCAGCATCGTTTCGCATAACGTTTCGGATGCGTTTGACAAAACTGGAAATATCGCTCATGAATTATCCTGGGGGTAGTTGTAAAGTTCATGTTCGAGCTCGCGGACAGCAGACATGTAGCCATCCTTGCCTCCGAAGAAGCCGACGATCCGTGGCGGAGTGCCGAGTTTGTTGATCGGGTCGAGCTGGAGGACCTTCATTTCGGCGATCTCGTACACGCCGTAATTGGCGTAGTGGTCGAGCAGGGCCTCCAGGACTTTTCGGGCTTCGGGGCCGTATTTGGAGAGACAGTCGCGCTTGCGGACATTATCCACACGTTCCTTCCGGGTAAGCGGCTTCTGGTCGTAGGCGACGTGACAGAGGAAATCGAAATCGTCGACTTCCTCCTTTTTCATTTCCGCCTTGATTCTCTCCAAGTTGATTCCATGTTCGAGCAGAAGAGAACGGATTGCTTCTTTTTTCATGTCAGCGTCCCAGGCGGAAATGAAGCTAGCAAGGGAGGAATATTCACCGAGAACATTTGACTTGGTGTACTTGATGATATCCTCCTGGCGAAGCAGCTTGCCGTTCGCATCGTAAACGGAAACGGTCTTCTGGACGATGAAGACCTTGCAGCCGTTGGCATCCACGAAGGGCTTGTATGACGGCAGATCAGGTGGCAGATCAGGCGGAACCTGCGGTTTCTGCGGGGGCGATTCCGGCTTAGGCGGAGGGGGTTCCTTGCCGTAACCGTCACACTGTTCAATGGGGCCGTCCCAGGCGGGATCGGCGAAGAGCCGGGAAACGTTTCTGAAATCCATGACCACAAAGAAAAGCTTGTTCTCCCGGATCCGGGTGCCGCGACCGATGATCTGCTTGAACTTGGTCATGGAGTTGATCCGCTGGTCCAGGACGATGAGCTTCGTCATCTTGCAGTCGGTCCCCGTGGTGAGCAATTCGGAGGTCGTGGCGATGACCGGGTACTCGGCTCGCACGGAAATAAACTCCTTCAACTTGTTCTTGCCATAGTCGTCGCTCCCCGTGATGCGCACGACGTAGTCGGGATTGACTTTCATCATGTCCGCATTGCATTGCGCCAGGGCGCAGCGCATGCGTTCGGCGTGGTCCTCATTGGCGCAGAACACGATCGTCTTGGCCATGCGGTCCGTTTCCTTCAGATAGTTTGTGATTTCAGCCGCTACCTCGTCGATACGGTCCTGAAGAATGATGTTGTAGTCGTAGTCCAGATTGTTGTAGATTCGATCCGGGATCAGTTCTCCGTTGATGTCGCGCTGTCCGAGTGTAGGACGCCATCCATCGCCGATGTTGGTCTTGAGGTTGATGACGCGGAACGGGGCAAGGAAACCATCTTCGATGCCTTCGCGGAGGCTGTAGGAATAGAGCGGCTCGCCGAAGTAGTCGATGTTGGATATGTACTTGGTCTCCTTAGGCGTAGCAGTCATACCGATCTGCGTAGCATCCTTGAAGTATTCCAGAATGGTGCGCCACTGGCTATCCTCAGCAGCAGAACCACGGTGGCATTCATCGACGATGACAAGGTCGAAAAACTCCGGTTTGAAGAGTTCTTCATAATGCTTGGCTCCGCCATCCCCGATCAGCTGCTGATATAGCGCGAAATAGACCTCGTAGCTGGTAATGGTCGTGGGGTCGTCCTTGCTGTAATCGACTTTGTGAATCGTTTTGCCCAACGGAGCGAAATCCTGCTCGATGGACTGATCGACCAAATTGTTCCGGTCAGCAAGGTACAGAATCTTCCGCTTCATTCCGCTCTTCAGCAGACGATAAACGATCTGGAAAGCCGTGTAGGTCTTCCCCGTCCCGGTCGCCATGGCAAGCAGAATGCGCTGCTGGCCCCTGGCGATGGCATCCACCGTGCGATTGATCGCCACACGCTGATAATACCGGGGAGGATAGGTGTTCTGGCCGGAATAATAGGGTTGCGCCATAATGGACTCTTCAGCAGGAGTCAAACCTTTCCCGGAGTTCACCTCGCGGCGATAACGGCTTTTCAGCTCATCCGGGGATGGAAACTGGTCAAGCTCAATCAGGCGTTCTTTCCCAGTCAGGAAATCAAACTCGTAAAAGGCATCCCCGTTCGAGCTGTATGCGAAAGGCACATCCAGCATTTTCGCATATCCCTTTGCCTCCTGAAGCCCGGCGGATACGGTATGCTTGTTGTCTTTGGCCTCAACAACAGCAATTGGATTATACGGGCTCTGATACAGGACATAATCGGCTCTTTTGGGCTTTTTGCGAACGGGTGTATTGCCCTTGAGCTCGATCTTGCCATCCGTCAGCTGGACGTTCGTTTCCATCGTGATATGATCGGGTCCCCACTGCTGTTGAATGGCAGGCGTGATGAACTGAAGCTTGATATCTTCTTCAGTCATTTCGTTCTTGGGGAGCCAATGCGGAGCCATATCCACCTCATTTTGCTGTAATCTTTGCCATAGGTTCGAACGGTTGCCGACATGAACATAATAATGTTCATCCGATACTATAGCAGAGGTCCGCTTGCTTTTCAAGGCAGACGGATATGTTTTCCGAAACTTTTAGAGAGAGTGCGGTAGGCGCAATCCCCGATGCCGGTCAGCACCATCTGGAATGACGGCCAAAGACACTGTGAAGGCTTTATGCCAAGAAACTCCGAAAAAGTTTTCCCGCCACCGCTTTTATTCCGTTTTTTTGCCGCATAAATGCCGAAAAATGCCATTCTCCGCTTTTTGACGGAAAATTTCTGTGTTTTTAAGGCGAAATGAGAGGAACCCACATGAGTTTTCCGATGCCGAACCTATCCGAAAACCGCATGAAGAGGACAAGTTTTCGTAACGTTTTATGGCCGTTTTTATGCAAATCAGCGCGGCGTCCTCTCCCCGTTTTGAGGTTAAACCTGTTAGATACCAAAATAATTGAGAGGTCGTGTGTTCGAAACTATCCTGGTTGTTCTCATAAAATCAGCGCAATTCTCCGTTTTTGCTTATAAAAAAGCAGAGGTCGCCAATGGCCAAAAACGGAGAATTTCAGTCGAGAATCCGATTTTGTGATCCGAAAAAAGAGAGAAAACAGATTCTCCGTGGAGAAAAAAAAGAAAGATAATAATCGTGCGTTAAGCTCGGATTTAAAGGACTTTAGCGAAAAATAAAAAATCGCATTGTCGCTTGGTCGACAATGCGAAAACATGATCAAATTGGTCGGGGCGACTGGATTCGAACCAGCGACCTCTAAGTCCCGAACCTAGCGCTCCAACCAGACTGAGCTACGCCCCGAAATGTTCGATTCAATTAATGTACACCGCTTTTGCAAAAAGTCAAACGGAAAACGAAAAAAAGCGTACTTTTTCGGGCAGGGAGGGGATTTTTGGAGGGTAATGTGAAGCTTTTGAGTTGCCCGGCGCGCGCAGAGGCGGAACGGAACGCTCTGCGGGAGAATCGCAACCCAGGAACGAAATGATGGGAAAAAACTGCGTGAACACAATTGCGAGTCGGCGCGAAACGATGCGCGATGCGGAGAGAGAACGAGTGCAGGAGCGACCGATATGAAACGAAGTGCGGTGAGCAATGAACGGTCAATGCGGGGAGGGGGGCGCACCGCTCGGGAGTTGTTCCACAGGGGCGTCGTTCACGACATCGTATGTTTTGCCGTGGCGGTTGTAGGCGGAGAGACGTTGTTCAAGTTCATCCAGCGTGAACGGGCCGTCCGGGAAGTTCGCATGGTACGCCGCAAGGAACGCCCGCGCTTCGTCCGCGGGGAGTTTCAGGTCGCGCAACGGCGTGTAGAGGTCGAAGAGCAGGAACCATTTCATGGTCCACTGGAACCGCGTCTTGCACCGGGCGACGTCGATGAAAAAAATCTCCATCGACTCCGGCGCGTCGCCCCGGTACAGGATGTTCCGCGGGTGGAGCGCCTTGTGGAAGAATCCGCGCCGGTGCATCTTCGCGATCTCCGGGGCGATCAGCATGCAATAACGCCGCCGCATGGCCGCGTCGTCGCGCAGCCTGCCGCCGGGCATGAAGTCGAGGCCGTTGCGCGTGTTTTCGATGAACCGCGTGATGATGAAGGAGTTTTCGAGTTTCCAGTGATATTTGCGCGTCTCGCCAAACGCCAGGACCTCGCCCGCAGGGATATTCATGCGGCGGATCGCCTGATAATTGCGCCACTCGCGTCCGGGATGGGAGAGATGCAGAATATAACGATGGGCCGCTTTTCCCTCGCAATTCTTGTACGCCACGACGCCGCGTCCGTCCGGGAGTTCGATGCGCCAGACCTGTTTCCCGGCTCTGTCCGTCAGCAGATTTTCCTCATTCCGCGCCTCGGGGTGCGCCTGAATCCACGCCAGATCCGCCTCGAATCCTTCGGCGCACCAGTTGGCCGGATAGAGAAAGCGCAGCGGCAGACGCCACGGGGAAAGCGGATCGTAAAATGCGTTCATATTTGAGTCTCTTATTGAAAGCGGGAACCGGATGCGTGCAGTGGGTGGTCCGTTCAAAAACGGCGGTCTTTTCTGCGATTCCGGCACAAAGTCTTTATAAAATACTTCTTTTTTCCGGAAAAGCAAATCGTTTCCGGCTTTTTTCAGGGAAATAGGAGAAAAAGCGGTTGAAATCCGACGCTTTTCTGCTATTTTTAACGTAAACTCTTCAAACAACCATCCTTTTCCAATGTTCAAACCCTCTGCGTAAAACACCCGGCATAGAGTCGCAAATATGAACCGGAAACTGAAAGAATTGTTCCAAATCCTGTTCGATCCCGGGGCTGCGAAAACGCTTTCCCTGAACTTGCTCAACGCCGCCGTGCTGTTCGCGGTCTTTTTCGGACTGCTTGCGTTCATCCTGCCCGCTCTGGACCGGCCGGAATCCTGTTATCTGCCTCTGTACGAACGGCAAAACGGAACGATCTGCCCGGAGGCGCTCCACGTCGTGATTCGCGAAGGCTTTTTCGAGCGTCAGCATTGCGTGATCCATATCCGTTCCGATGCGGAGTTCCGGCAGGACGACCTGTCCGTCGAACTCTCCGAACACAGCCTGAAATATGTTCAGTCGAAAGCGAAGATCGGGGATATTTTCGAGATTGAACCGGACGACCCGGAGAAACGGGAGACAGTCCATTACATGATCGATTTCTATCTGGCGGATTCCCCGCGCGATGGTCTGTGGCCCGCGCCACCGGAAAACATCTCCTTTGCAATCCGCCTGAACCCTGACGCCGTGAAGGACATTTCGAAGGTGAGACTGTTCTGTCCCGGCGTGGCGCGCGAGGATATCGCGTGTGCGGAATACGACTATACCCACCGCAATCCGGCGCCTCAGGTCGAAAGCTTCATATGGAACATCGGCGGAGGAGGAGCAAGGATCAAACTCAAACCGGGAAGCGTTTATCTCGAAGACATCAAGCCGGATTTGCTCCGGTCCGGCAAGGACCAGCTGATCGAACTCGCATGGCTTCTGCTTGCGGCGCTTTTCCAGGCGTATTTCAAATGGGCTCCGACCGGGCCGGACGGCCCCGGCACGATGCGCGCATTCGGGAAGGGCTTCGCACTCTTTTTCGTCGGTGTCGTGCTGGTCCACATGCTTAACTCCATGACCGGACTGACGATCCTCGGGCTGGAGATTCAGGCGCGCGCGGGAACTCTGCCGTTGCCCGGACTGACGGTCCTGCACTGGTGCATGAGTCTCATGCTGTTCGCGGGTGTCGTCATTTGCGCCATCCTTGCCGTCCGGACGGTCATCCGGCGGTTGCGGCTCGGGGCCGCCGTGCGGCTTTCGGTCCTCCCGGCGCTCTACCTGATCGCGGTCGCCTGCCTGACGGTCCGGGCCCAGTACGCGAGACATTATGCACGGGAACAATTCCGTGCAGGCGTCACCGATGGCGATGTCGAAACAAAGTACGGTTATACTCTTCCCCCGGAAGAAGAATGATTCAACTGTAAAAAAACGCCCCGACAATCATGTTGCCGGGTCGTTGAGATTGACTTTTGTTTCGGTCACTCGACATCTTCCGGCCAGTCCTCCGTCCGCATGACGATCTGGGTGGAGAGGGCGGTCGGTTCGGCGTGGGCGCAGTTCTGGTAATAGACCACGCGCTTTTTGCCGGGCGCGTTATTGAACAGCACGGCGACGCCGGACGGCTGCGCCACGTAATCGCCGAGACCGGCGCGCACGATGTCGACCAGGCACGTCTCGGGGGCGCGCTTGATATGGTTCACCGGGTCGTAGTAGTCCAGGCCGGGCTGATAATCCGGGCAGGTTCCGCGCTGACGGCCCGCCTTGGCGCAGCCGATGTCGGAGCACCACGGCATGCCGATCTCGGCGTGCGTGATCTCCGGAACGAGGCCGGCAGCCCAGGCCGCCTGAAGTCCGCCCTGGCTGTAGCCGATCACGCCGAGGTCCTTGCCGTTCCACGCCGTCACCGTCTTGACGAAATCGAACGCCCGGACCGCGCGGAGGGCCATGCAGCGGAAATACGAGGCGTCCGGGGTTTTGTTTTCGTCGTTGTCATAAGCGTAGTGGCCGAGCTCGCGGCGAATGCCGTCGTAGTAGGACTTCGGCTGGCTCAGTTCGATCCCGTGCGCGTTGACGTCGAAGTAAATCATGCCCGGCACGCCGTCCGGAACTGCCTGGTCGCGCACGCCGTAAGCCTGGAAATGCACTTTCGCGGGCAGGGATTTCGCCTCCGCGCCGGTCGGGATGATCAGGTAGCCCGTCACTGGACGCGTTCCGACGCACGGCACTTTGACTTCGTACGCGTCGAATCCGTCCTGATTAGCCTTGATCTTCTTGAGTTCCGGGGTGGCCGCAACGGCGGCGAGCAGAGCCTTCTGTTTCGTCCAGTACGCGTCGAAGTCTTCGGGTTCCGGCACGGCCTGCGTGAGTTTTTCGATCTCCGCGCCCGCGCCGCCGTCGAACCTGCTCTTCAGGTCGTGTCCGGCTTCGTCTTCAAGCGTCGCCTCGATGCGGACGAATCCGGGCCGGTCGATGGAAGTCACGAGCGAGACGGCCTTGTCTTCCGCGATCTCGGTGCGGCCCTGTTCGACCTTGCCGTCGTCGCCGGAACGTTTCCACTTCAGAAAGAGCTTGCCTTCCGCCTGTGTTTCAGCAAGTCTGTTCACGGAGAAGGTGAATTTCATGTCCTCTCCGGTCTTATAACAGACCGCGGGAGCGGCGTCCTCCGAATCGTCCTCCAGCAGGACCAGCTGGAAATCGCCCGCTTTTACGGGCGCGGCGGCTTCGTCCACGGCCTGTCCTTCGGCCTCCGTCTGGGGAACGGTCTGCGTAACGACCACTTCCTGCACGACTTCCGGCGTGGTGACGATCTCATACGTGCGAGGAATGATGATCACGCGCGAGCGGTCGTACCACGGATCGCGGACTGGATAGCCGGGCCGGATAATCACCGGTCCGCCGCCGGGCCGGGGAGGGGGCGGCGGATCGGAACGACGGCCGGGAATGACGACCGCGCCGCCGAGATGGCGTTCGCCGGGAACCGGGCCGCCCGGGCGTCCTCCGGGTTGAGCGCCGCTAGGACGTGAACCGGGCCGAGCGGGATTGACCGTTCCGCCGCCTGGGCGACCGCCGGGCTGACGGGATACTGTGCCGCCGGATCGGCCTCCGGGCTGACCGCCTCCGGCTCGTCCGCCGCCGCGACCCTGTGCGAGAAGTCCTGTCGCGGGGATGATGAGCGCCGCGAGAATGAATGCCGTGTAGTTTTTCTTCATAGCCGTGGTTCCTTTCTCTTGTCTGTCTGTTGCCGTTCGTCTGGCGCCGGGCTTCCGGCTTTTTTGCCGGAATCATGGGGGCGGGCGATGCCCGGATCGACGCGAACCAATCAAATAACGTTTCGATACAACGAAATATTGTATCATCCGAATAAAATATTTTCTTTTTCTTTTTTTTCCCTCGTTCCAGGACGGAAAACCGCGGAAGAAAGCCTGTTCCGAACAGTATGCGGACGGAACAGGCTAAGGTTTTCAGTCTCGTGTCTTCTCAGGCAAAACGCCGTCCGCTTAGAAGCGGATGACGGTCATGGAGCGGGCGGGGAGATTCACAGTGAATTTTTCGCCGAGCTTGATATAGCTGTCAGTGAGCGTGTACTCCTTTCCGGTGAAGGACGGTCCGGTGAGGACGGTGCGCTTCGCGGCGGCGGGGATGCCCTTGCCGTTGTCAAGCGAGACGGTGATGGAGACGGGCTTGTCGAGCGTATTGATGTATTTCAGGACGGTGTCTCCGTCCTTGGTCTCGACGGCGGACGCGGCGACTCTGAGCGTCTGGCGGGCGTCAAGCGCGCTGCCGAAGTCGAGCTTGTTCTTCAGATAATTCGTGCCTGCGTTCGCGCCGAAGAGCTTCTGAACCTCGTAGGTCGTGGTCTTGTCGATCTTGGTGTTCGAGAAGTAGATCATGTTCGGGGTCCACTGCATGTTGCCGTGTTTTCCGAGGAGCGGCGCGTAGGAGGACATCACGACGACGTCGCCGTTGCGTTCGACGCCGGTCAGGAAGATGGCCTCGTCGAGGGCGGTCTCAATGGTGTTCGGGCGGGGCTGCCCCTGGGCGTGGGCGGCGTATTCGCCGGCGTAGACTTTCGGGCCGGTGCGGTCGTAGTTGTCATAGCGATGCTGCGCGCTGTCCACGAACCAGTTCGGATTCATGTAGAAGTGTTCGTCGACGATCGGGAGCTTCTCCTGACGGGCGAATCTCCAGCCGCGGTCGTAGTCGCGTCCTGACGCGCCGGGTCCGACGGTGCCGACCACGACGATGTCGGGATACTTGGCGACGAGCGCGTCGTTGACCATTTTGAACCGCTGTTCGAAGGCGTCGGATATCTGCTCCTCGTTGCCGAGGCCGATATATTTCAGTCCGAACGGCTTCGAATGGCCCATTTTCGCGCGGAGCGCGCCCCATTTTGTGTCGGTTCCGCCGTTGGCGAATTCGACGAGGTCGAGGGCGTCCTGAACGATGCGGTCCATCTGGTCCATCGGAACGGCCTGCTGACTGCCGGCGAACTGGCAGTCGACGCCGACGGTGATGATCGGGAGGGCGTAAGCGCCGATGTCTTCGCAGAACTGGAAGTATTCGAAGTAGCCGAGGCCGCGGGTCTGGTGGTAGCCCCAGCGGTTCTTGATCGGCTTGCGTTCTTCAAGGGAGCCCACGGAATCCTTCCAGTAGTAGCAGTCGTCGCGCCAGCTGTTGCCGTGCGCCACGCAGCCGCCGGGGAACCGGACGAACTGCGGCTTCAGGTCGGCGAGCGTCTGTGCGAGGTCCTTGCGGAGACCGTTTTTGCGGCCCATGAAGGTGTCCTTCGGGAAGAGGGAGACCATGTCGACGGCGGCTTCGGCGCCGGCGGCGAGGGGCTTCAGGTAGAACTTGCCGCAGGCGTCTGCGGTGGAGTTGCCGTCGGATGCGGTAAGGCTGAGGGAAACCGTTTCCCATGTTTTGGATTTCACTGCGACCGTCTTGGATGCGAGGACCGCGCCTGTGTCGGAAAGGAGGCCGACTTCGATCTCGACGGGCTTGTCGCCCTGCTGACGCGCGAACATGGAGAAGCTGTAGTCCGCGCCCTTTTCGTAGCGGAATCCGCCGAAGCCTTCGTTGATGAGGCGGGGGCCGACCGTGTCGACGGAGATCACGCCGTAGTGCGGATTGTTCGCATGGATCGGATCGGCGGTGGCGACGTCGAATTTCATGCCGGATCCGTCGACGGTCCAGAACGTTTTCGAGTTCCAGCCGCGGGCGTCCGCCCCGGTGCATTCGAAGTCGCGGTTCGCCACGAGCTCGGCGTACAGGCCGCCGTCCGCGCCGTAGTTGATGTCCTCGAAGAAGATGCCGAACATGGTGTCGGAGATTTTGAGCTTGTCGGACATGTTCACGGTCATCGCGCCCTTCACATCCGCTTCGGGATCGGGATCCGGAACGGGAACGGACTGGCAGGCAGCAGTCGCGAGGGCGGCTGCGATTGCGGCGAAAAGCATGCTTCCGGTCGTTTTACGGTTCATTTTGCGTTTCCTTGGGGGTTGGTTGTTTTGAACTTGGCTCAGTTCAAGTCTGAAATCGTTTTATGCTGTCAAAGGTAAAATATACACAGAAAAAGGAAAGAATCAAGCGGAAAAACGTAAAATCCTCAATTTTATAGAAATGTTTTTTTCCGGAAGGACGGGGGAAACGGGGGGCGTGCCGGATTTCTCCGGAACCTGCGGGATGCGGGAGGAGTCATTCTTTGTTTTCTTTTTTTGTTTCTGAAAAGATGTTTTTAAACTTGAATTTTTTAGATTTATGTGCTAGATTAGAAAATTATTTATTTTTGAAGAGGACGCGCGCAAAAAAATGAGCAAGGAACAAACGAAGAACGGAACCATCCGCCTCGCCGCCGGAGCGTTCGACGCCGTGTACCGACACCTGTCGGACGGCGTGATCGTCTGCGACCGGAACGGCGTCATTCTGTATGGAAATCCTTCCGCGGAAAAGGCGTTCGGACGAAGCTCGGGCGAGCTCGCCGGACACAATCTGGACGAAATGATCCCGGCGGATGCAGCGAAGTCCGGCGACGGCAGTTCGCGCCGCGTTGAAATCGGCGGTTTCATCCTCACATTCCATGTCTGCGCCGAGTCCTCCGGCGCATGGCGCAGCGCCTTCATGCAGCCGGTCGTCCTTTCCGACGGCACGGAGGCGGGCATCCTTTTCTTCTCCGTTCAGCCAGCCTCGGACGACTGGTCGAGGGGCGCCAACGGGGAAAATCTTCTCCGGACCATCGCGAACAATGTTCCGCTCGGCATGTATGTGCTGGAGGCCGACAACGATTTCCGGGTCCTGCGTGCAAACCGTTCTTTTGCACAGATCTTCCGGGTCGACCAGAAGAAAGTGCATGGCAGGACGTCCGCCGAGTTCCTCCCCGCCAAAGTCGCAGCGCAGTGGCGCGGTTTCTCCGAAAAGGCCGTGCGGGAACCGGAAAATGCCCAGACGTTCCGCCTGCTCATGCTGGATGACAAGGGGTTTCCGCAGTTTGTCCATATCACGGAAAAACTGTACGTCGATCCGTCCGGACGGCGTCTGATCCTCGGCGCCGCCGAGGATGTCACGGCCGAAACGTTCTTCCACAAATACGAGTCGGCGAACGCCGAGATACTGAAGAAGACGCAGCAGGAGACCGACATGAACGCCGTGCTGTCGATCATCACGGAAATCATCTTCCGTGAATTCAACAGCTGCCGGATGGTCTGGTTGAACCGCGACATGTCCGAACAGGCGGATTTCGTACGGCAGGACATGAAGGGCGCTCTGCCGAAACTCTCGCCCGAACTTCGCGAAAAGCTCGTCGACTTCATGCGCCCGGTCCTTCTGGAAAAGCACGCATGCGCGATTCCCGACATCGCCCGTGTGCCGGAGCTGGCGCCGATCCTCGAACAATGCCCCGGCTATCCGCCCTGCCAGCTCGCGTTCGAGATATTCAACCAGAAGCAGTACATCGGCACGATGCTCATCCAGTTCATGGACCGTATGCCGTTCCCGACCTACAACCTCGAGCCGCGCCTCATGCTGGTGGACACGTTCGCCGCCATCCTCTACCGCATCCGCGAACAGCAGAACCTGGCGGACTCCAAGCGGCTCCTGGAGCAGATCATCGACACGCTGCCCATGTCCTTCTTCGTGAAGGACGCCGGCGACGAGTTCCGCTACACCATGTGCAACCGGAAATTCTGCCGCATGATCGGCCGCACCCGCGACGAGGTCGTCGGAAAGACTGACTACGACATCTTCCCGAAGACGATTGCGGACATCCTGACCTCGGAGCATGCCGGCGCGATGCAGTCGAAGGAACTGATCCATGCCGACGTCGAGGAGGAAGTGCCCGGCATCGGCTGGCACGTCTTCGAAAAATGGCTTCTGCCGTTCCGCACCGACATGGGCGGGAAAATGCTGGTCGGCATCGCCCACGACGTGACCGAGGAACGCAAGCTGCACGGCATCGAGAAATTCAAGATGAACATCCTCGCCTATTTCAACGACAATCACGACATCCGGGATTTCTGCGACTACATGGCTGGCCAGATGCTCGACATCATGCACTGCGACCGCATCCTCCTGCTTCCGCAGAGCCCTTCATCCGGGATCCGCCTCACGAACGAATGGACGCGGCCCGGCGTCGAACGCATCGGCAAGCACGATCCGAACTGCCCGATCATGAAGCGGTGTCGCGAAAACCGCAGGGAGCCTGTACTTGCGTTCGAGAATGTCGAAGAGCTTTATGCGGACTTGCCCGACGTCGTCTGCCACGCCAAGTCCGCGTTGATCGCCCGCGTAAGCATAAAAGGACAGTTCTGGGGCGGCCTGGCCGTCCATTACACCCGCTCGAAAGCCAAGTTCAACGCCGCCGACCTCCAGCTGGTGCAGACTGCCGCTTCCCTGCTCACCATGGCGGTGAACCGCGGCGAGGCGGAGCGCGAACTCCAGCGCCGCGAACGCGAAAACCAGCTGCTTGTCGACAACACCATCATCCCCGTCGCGATGTTCGACGGCAGGGGCCGTCTGCTCCGCTGCAATCAGCCGTACCAGAAGTCGATCGCCACGATCGAACGCGAGGTGAAGCCGCTTCTGCTCCAGTCGATCCTGAACGGCTCCCGCACGTCCTCGATTCAGCGCGAGATCAACGGCAAGTTCTGGCAGATCGACGCGCACGGCGTGTTCGATTCCTCGAACAAGCTCACCTACATCTTCATGTTCGCCGTGGATACGACCGAATCCGTCATCCGCATCCGCAGACAGGAAGCCGTCAACTCCTGCATGGCCGCGATCCTCTCCGAAGCCGACGAGGACATCCGCGCCATCAGGGAGGTCGTGCGGATCATCTCCGGCTATTTCTCGGCGGACGGAGCCAACTTCGTCCATTTCAAGCCGGACGGAATGGAGCTTCTGGCCTCCTGGGGCTTCGAGGACGGAGACCACCTGTTCTTCCGCAACATGCCGAAAGACCGCGAGTACACCAGCACCGACAATGAGTGGATGTCCGCTCTGGACGGACGCGAGATCACGCTCGAAAACGACCTGCAGAGCATTCCGATCGAGGATCCCTACCTCGCGCAGATCGTCCGCGCCACCAGGATGGGAACGCGCTGTTCCTTCAAGCTCACGCACGGCGACCAGGTCTGGGGCGCCGTCTCGCTCTATTTCAAGGACCCGTGGCGCACGTTCTCCCAGGACGACTACGAGATGCTGGGCAATTTCCAGCACACGGCGAACATGCTGCTCCTGAAATACGAGCTGACGCAGAATCTGAAGGCCGAACGCGACAAGGCGATCTCCGCCGAAAAGGCCAAGAGTTTCTTCTTCAGCTGCGTCAGCCACGACATCCGCACCCCGCTGAACTCGATCATCGGATTCTCCGAACTCCTCCAGCAGGGCGGCCTCCCGCAGGAAAAGGTCACGGAATACCTCGGCAACATCATTTTCAGCGGCAACACACTGATGCAGCTGATCAACGACGTGCTGGACTTCGCTTCGCTCGACGCGGGCAAGCTCAAGCTTTATCCCGCCATGTGCGACTTCCGGCGTCTCGCCGAAAACGTCCTCACCATCGTCGGCGACGCCGTCCGAAACAAATCCCTGTTCCTGAAGCTCGACGCACCGGACGGGATGCCGTGGGTGAAGGTCGATTCCCAGCGCATCAGCCAGATTCTCTTCAACCTTATCGGAAACGCCGTCAAATTCACCGAAAAGGGCGGCGTCACCCTGCACGTCCGGTTTGCGCCGGACGCGCAGACCGTCGGCGGAAAGCAGACCGGACTGCTCGTCTTCACCGTGCAGGACACCGGCATCGGCATCGAAAAGAGCCATTTCGCCGAACTCATGCAGCCGTTCGTGCGCATCCGCACGAGAACGCAGGTTGTCGGCACCGGACTCGGGCTTTCCATCTGCAATCTCATGGCCGCGAAGATGGGCGGCAAGATCAGGATCGACAGCGAGGTTGGCGTCGGCAGTTCGTTCTCCGTCGAGATACCCCATGTCGAGTACCAGTCCGAAGCGCCCGCCGAACTCGAACAGCGGAGCGAAACGGGCGTTCCGCCCGCGGCCCTCGATCTGGCGCTCCTGCTGGTCGACGACAACGAACTGAACCTGAAGGTGCTGGAGGCGCTTTGCCGGAAGCTCGGCATAAAAAAGGCCGAGACCGCCGCTTCGGGTCGGGATGCGCTGAAGAAAATGAACGACACCCGTTTCGACGCCGTCCTCACCGACGTCTGGATGCCCGGCATGAGCGGTTCCGAACTCGCCGAAGAGATCCGCCGCAATCCCATGTGGCGCGAACTTCCCATATACGCGTTGACCGCCGACGTGGAGATGACCAAGAAACCGGATCCGGCGCCGTTTACCGGAATCCTGCTGAAGCCGCTCCGCATGGAGAATGTCGGAGAACTCCTCCGCAAGATCGGTCCGGCAAAAAAATAGCAGGCGGAACCATCCGCCGTTTCTCCCATTGCGCTCTTTTTCCCGCCGGGCCTGGATGGGCATCGCATCCGGGTCCGGCATCCTTTTACGTTCAATCGCGGTTCAGGCAAGGCGAGATGAAGAACACAGGCGAACGCGGCCATGAGTGCGCCGCCCGCCGCGCAATGCAGGATGAAGCATCGGATCAGGCTGAAAAGATACACAGAGAGGAATGCTGTCGCGCACGATATGGCGACGGCAAGCGTCATCATTCACGAATTGTCCGAAACCGCCGGAAAGAGATAATCCGCAAGGACGGTTCCGAACACGCTCGGAATCGCGAAATCCGTGATGCGGAAAAAGGCCATGATCCGGTGGCGCGGCTTCACTTCGGTGGAACCGTTCCGTTTTTGCGAAACCTCCGGGGATCCCCCGGTACGCGAGACGGCCCCCCCATTATCGTTTTGTCTCCGGTTCAGTTTTCCGACGCCGGGCGACACCAGATATTTTCCGCCTGCGGAGTCGGGATGTCGAACGTTTTGCCGTCGACGGTCACGCGGATATTGGAACGGTCCAGCGAGAATCCTTCGACGGTCGCGGCGTCGCCGGTTTTCAGGTCCGCGACGGCGTTTGGCGCGAGACTGCGTCCGAACTTCTCCACGATGACCGTTCCGCCGGGCTTGCAGTCGGAAAGGACCGCGAGATCGGGCATGGACATCGCCTCGGTCAGATAGGTCTGCAGGGCGCGCGCGTCCGTGCGCTTCGCGATGGCCTCCGAGAACAGGATGAACCGGCTGATGGTGTCGCAGTCGATGAGATGCTCCAGACGGCACGCGGTGTCGGACGCCTTTTCCAGCGGCAGCCCGAGGATTTCGGAGAAGAACTTTTTCAGTACGGAATGATGGTGCATCACGTCCTCCGCGATCAGACGGCCTTTCTCCGTGAGTTGCACCGGGTAATGCGTATTGTACTCGATGCATCCCATCTTCTCAAGCTGGCGGAGCGCCCCGGTTACGGACGGCATCTTCACGTTCAGCTTCGCCGCGATCTCCTTTGCGTGGGCGTGCCCCTCGACCGCGATCAGTTCGGCGATCGCTTCGAGGTAGTCTTCCAGACTTTCGGTCAGTTGCGGGATTTCGTTCATGGCGGCGGGGGCGGGAATAGATGTTTTGGAGCGGTGTTTCCGGGGTGCGTTTCGGAGTCAGGGAACAATATACCGCGAAAAAACGGAATGTCAAGCGGAAAAAACGTTTTCCATAAGGAAAAAAGCTGACTTCGCGTTTTCTTCAGACGAGGTTCGGACGTTTTGACGCTTTTCCTTCCGTTCCTCTTGCTTTTTTACAGGGAAAATGCTATTTTAAATGGATTTTGTCAGACAAAACAACCTTTTTCAGAAGAAAGGATTCCCGATCATGGAATATTATGTCGATGATACGGTCTTCGATATCACTCTGGGAGAAGACGATTACATGTACATCCAGTCCGGCGGCGTGGCGAACGGAACCGTTGTCGGCGATTACGCACAGATGTACGTCGAAAATGGCGGAAAGGCGAAAGATGCGATTCTGCGGGGGCGCGGCAGCGTGGATGTCTACTGCCGCGGCGTGGCGAGCGGAACCATAGTCGAAAACGGTTGCGTCTATATCAATAATGGCGGAAAAGCGGAACGGACGTCGATCATTTCGTCCGGGCATGTGACGGTTTTATCCGGGGGAAAGGCGAATGACGTCAGAGTTTCGTCCGGAGGTTTGCTTGAAATCTCTTCCGGCGGTGCGGCGACGAAAATCGACTGGACGCCGGGCGAGGGGAGGGTCAGGGTCGAATACGGCGCATCCGCGAAATTCGTCAGCAGGTATTCCGGCGTTTACTACGGGGAATCAGGTGCGCTGATTTCCCACGACACGGCTCCGGTGAGCGGCATGACCGTTTCCCGGGGCGGCGAGATGTATGTGATGTCCGGCGGCAGTGCGGAGAATCTTCTGGTGAAAGATTCCGGCGGCCTCATTGTTTCGTCCGGCGGCGTCGTGAACGGCGCCGAGATCAGCGCAGGCGGCGCTTTCGAGGTTTATGCAGGCTGTTCCGCCACCGGGATCGAACTCGCGGGCGACGCACATGCGTCTCTTGTCCTGGCCCCGAAAACGCTGATCGCGGGAACCCGGTCCGGCGAAGAGTTCGAAATGAAGGACGGGATCGTTTCCGGCTTTACGGTGAGAAACTGCCGGATGGATGTCATTTCGGGCGGCGCGGCGGAAGATCTGCTGGTCGACGAGACTGGCGAACTGAACATCTCCTCCGGCGGGAAAGCGGTCGATTCCATCGTCATGAGAACCGATGCGGTCCGTGTTTTCTCCGGCGGCGCGGCGGACAGGATCCATATCACGGAGAACGGAACGGTCTATGTTTCCTCCGGAGGCGAGGCGAACCGCGCCATGGTCGATTTCGGCGGCGTCCTTGTCGTTTCGGAGGGCGGCGTTGCGAACGACGCCGGCCTTTCGTTGAACGGCAGGCTCGATGTCGAGTTCGACGGCGTCGCGAACCGGACCAAAGTCTATGAGGACGCCGTCATGAACGTGAACGACGGCGGGATCATAAAGGATACGGACGTGGCGATCGGCACGCTGAATTTGAACCGCGGCGAGGCTGCGGGCCGGACGACCGTCGCCAACGGCGGCGCGTTTGTCATCAATGACAGCATCTCTCTGACCGGGCAGCTGATCTTCGAAAACGGCACGCACAACAAGATTGAGAGCGGAGCCGCTTTCAATTTCGACATTTCCGGACTCGCGCCCGGCGCGTCGGTGCGGATCAACAACCTCACTCGCCTGTCCGGCTGGGTCAACGCCGAGTTCTCCCTCACCGTCTCCAAATCGCAGGCGAACGGAACCTATATCCTGGCGCAGGGGCTGAACTACTTCAACAGGACGATCGCCGTATGGGATCCCGCCGGCATGGATGAATACACGCTTGAGGTCGGCAAGACCGTGAAGATCGGGCAGAAGAAATACACGCTGAACTACGACTACGACCTCCGGACTCTGAGCCTGGTCGTCGGCAAGGGCGTCCAGCTGACCAAGGCCATGCTGCACATCGACGACGGCGGGAACGACTGGCTGCTCGACGCGAAGAACAATATATTGAACCGCGAGGTCACGGAGTTCGGCATCGTCTCGACGACGAAGGAAGTCCTGCTGGATGTTTCCGACGATGTCAAGTACATCGACACCAAGAACAAGAACTACCGCGGGCTCGTGGGGTTTGCGGACGCCGTCGACTTCCGGAAGATCAAGCTGGAATGCGCCGCAAAACTGAGCTTCACCGTGACCGCCACGGACGCCGCGAAGTTCACCGTCTACAGGCTGGAAGCCGTGATCAAGAAGGGAAAGGAAACGTATTCGCTCAAGGCCCTTCAGACCGCGACGCTCAAGTGGAACAAGGCGAACGAACGCTACGCCGCGGAGACCAAGTCAATCCTGTTCGACCCGGCAGAGCAATACTATATCGCCATGGAGTCCACGAACGCCAAGAAGGGCGGCAACGCGTATTACAGCGTGGAACTCACCTCGCCGCAGAACGCATTCTTCAACCAGGGCGACAACAGCGATGACTGGGACGATCTGGCGGACGCCGGAGCGGGCGGCGGCGTCGACACCGGATCCATAACGGAGCCGCTGACCCAGCCGCTTGACCCGGACGGTTATTTCATCTGCGGGGATTGGGCCGGTTATGAAGACGCGATCGACTACAAGCGGTTCGAACTCTCGATATCCGCAAATCTGAGTTTCATGGTCTACGCCTCGGACAACGTGAAGTTCACCGTCTGGCAGCTCGTCGGGGAGCCGGGCAGCTATTCCCTGAAATCCCTGCGCACCCTGACGCTCAAGAAACCCAAAAAGGATTCCGAGGCGGTCGGCACGATGAAGCCGGTCCTGCTGGACACGCTGAAAAATGGCAGCGCATACTATTTCTCTGTGCAGTCCACCAATGCAAAAAAGGGCGGCAACGCGCATTACAGCGTGTTCGTCAGCGGGGATAGCCGGTTTTACGCCGATGCCGATATCGGCTGGAACAACCAGCTGTACGACAAGGAGCACAAGTCGTGGAATCCGACTATTGTGGAAGGTTCGGCGCAGGTTGTCAATCCGTCCGCGACGGAGATTCTGCTGGATTCCGGTTCGGTCGATTTCGTCGACGTGCATGGGGCGACATGGAAGAACTTCGTCGGGTACGGCGACGAGGTCGATTTCGCGAAGATCCATTTCGACGCCGCCGGGAAGCTGAGCTTCACCGTGACCGCCACGGATGCCGCGAAGTTCGCGATCTATGTGATCGAGAACGAAAAAATGAAGACGGTCCTTTCCGGAACGCTCAAAAAAGGCAAGAACGGCGTCTATTCCTTCTCGAAGAAAAAAATGTCCATTAAGAACGCCGGAGATTATTACGTTTCCATGACTTCCACGAATGCAGGGAAAGGCGGCTGGGCGTATTACAATGTCGCGATCGACGGTTTCACGCCGAAGGACGCATCCGCGCTGACCATGCCGGAAACGGAACCCGCGGCAAGCCTCGCCATGCCGGAAACGGATGTCTGCGCCGCCGACGGACTGACAATGAGCGATGAACTCTTCGCCGGGCCGGATTCCGCGGACACGCTCGCCGACGCCTCCGCGTTCGCCGGGGGTGCGTTGGACGATAGTCTGATCCGGCGGGGTTCCGGCCTGCTGGCGTAATGCCCCGCCGCACATCAGCCCCTTAAAAAACCGCCTCCGTCCATTGAAAAACGGCGGAGGCTTTTCTCCCGGCAGATCAGTCCTTCTTTTGTCCGCCCGGTGGTTCATCGTCCGAAAGCAGGCCGGGCGCATTTCCGTTCGGCAGGCAGTTCTTCGGGCTGATGATGGAGCGCCCCAGTTCCTTTTCCGTTTCCCTGCGGGCGTTCCCGGCGACTCTTCCGCCTCGTCTGGCGACCGATTTATGTCCGGGCATGTCCGCAGGCTTCTCCTGTCGGGAAAGTTCCGTCGTGACGCGTTCGCCGAGCATGGTGAAGATCAGCTCCAGATCGGTCATGTGATCGCGGAGATTCTGATTGGGCGAGTCCAGTCCCTTGAACGTTTTGTACGCGGAGGGTGTCATGCCGAACGTCGCCTTGCTGATCTCGGCGGTCAGGATCGCGAAATCGCGTTCCTCCGTGATGCCGCGTTCCTTCCATTCGTCCGTCAGGTTCTGCCGGATGGCGATGCCGCGAAGCCGTTTGTCGATCCAGTCTTTCGGGTATCCTTTCTGCTCGTAAAGAGCCTTCATGCGTTCCTGCGCCAGTTCGGGATTCTCTATTTCGCGCACGCGTTCATAGCCGACCTGCGCCAGCCATTGCTTGAACGGCTCCGCTTTCGGGGAGGGGATGGACTGGATAATACGGAACATGCCCTTGGTGTTGGCGCAGTCCGTTGTACGCATCTTTCCGTCCGGAGCGGGCAGTTTCAACCCGTGACAATTTGTCACGACTTGACTTCCTTCCTCGGTAAGCCGTTGTTTCAGTTTCCGCCAGTATGCTCCGGCATTTGCGCTGTCCGTTAAAACGGCGACAACGTCCACTACGGAAAAATACCATTCGTCGTCGTGCCATGTCCTGCGGATGGTCCTGTCCTGAAAGACCACGAGAGTTTTTTTGCCTTCGTTTTCGCTCATTTTCGTTTTTCGATCCCGCCGGTTGCCTGTTGTTTGACTGTTCGGTTTATAACATACACCTGTCTGTGCGGATTGCAAGTCATGAAAACAGGCGTTTTCATTCTTTTTCTTCTGGACGCGGAACGGTCAGAAAAACATCCCGCAGTCCAGGCACGCCGACCAGTAGTCGGTCAACTCCGGGTGCGCCTCGATCTCGGCGATGACCGCCGTGACCGCAGCCGACCGCCACGCCGCATCGTTCCGCAGTTTCTCCAGGAACGCGCTGTCCTTGATGTCGTTCACTCCGTAACGCCCGGTCAGCCCGCGGCTGCCCATCACAAGCAGGATCAGCCACGCGTGATCGGCGTAGGATACCGGATTTTGGAAACGGCGCGCCATGTATTCGTCCGTGACGCCGAACGGGAAATCCTTGCAGGTTCCGAGCGGGTCGTCGGTCTGCATGAACGACCCGTGTCCGAAATAGATGAAGAAGTATGTGACGCATTCGAATCCCTCCGGATCGCCGCCGCACAGTTCGAAGCGTTCGGTCGCGAGGGCGAAGAGGTCCGACAGATAAAGGTTCAGGTCGTTCCACGTGCCGTCCTTGACCAGTTCGGAGTGGAAGAAGAGCGTCCACATCAGAAACCGCTTGAACAGCTCTTCGTATTCCTCATCGCGTCCATGTACGCATTCCCGATAGCGCCCGGCGAGCCAGCGCGTGACGTCCGGCAGATAATGGGCGGATTCGTCGTAGGTCCCGGCGGGCGTCGACCCGTGAAACAGGACCGTGAGTTCGCGTGCGTTCAGATAGCGTCCGTCTTGTTGCAGGATGCTTTTTTTCAGGTCGTCGCCGTAACGCCGATACGGATCGGACAACTGTTTCGGTTTCGGGTATTTTGCCGCCTTGATCTCGTGCATGAAACGCCTCCGTTTTCCGTCTTCCTTTTTCGCCGGATTCGGGCGTCAGAACCCTGCCGCCGATTCCTGCTCGCGTTCGCAAGCGCCCTTTTTGACGCTGTAATTGAAAAACGGGAAGATCGGGAGAAATCCGTTCGGGTTGATGTTCAGCAGACCGACCTGGAACGGACTGCCGTCGAATGTGGTGTTAAACAGCCCGATCTGAACCGGATTTCCTTCCGAGGTGTTGTTGACCGCCCCGACCTGAAATCCCTCCGTCAAATCCAGGTTCATAACGCCCAGGTTCAGGCTTTTTTCGAGCGATTTCCCTGTATATACCTTCGGATTGTATGTGACTGCACCGATCTGCGCGCCACGAACAGCGGAGGTCAAAATGCCTCCGATCTGGCAGCCGGTAATTTTGCTGTCGTTGTACCCGGAACAATCCAGTCCGATCACCTGCAGTCCGGCTCCCTTGGTCCCGTAAATATTGCAAAGACAAAAGTCAATTCCGTTGAACCTCTTTTTTGCAGTCATAGCCTCAACGGAAAGCCCGTTTGTTTTGCTTTTGATCATAAACGGGAAAACGGAAATGCCGTTCTGCGTCCCGGAACCCGGACTGTATCCGAGGAAATCCGAAAGATACAAAAGCCCGGCTGAGATTCCGTTGAAGCTTGACTCTCTGCCCCCTACTACGAATGCAAGGCCGGCTGATACCCCGTAGTTGGTTCCAGTAAAACCCGATCCCAGGATCGAGGCAAAGATCCCGCATGAGTCTCTGTCGTATGTCGCCAATCCCGTGGAAATGCCGTAGGTGGTAACATCTTCCTCCCCGACGGGCCACAGCAGCGGACCGATCTGGAGCGGCGTGATCACGGCGCTGACCGTTTCGCCTTGCTCATTGACTACGTCATGCCTGCATCCCGTGCCGAGGACAAAAAAAAGCGCGGCGGCGAGGGCGGTGGCAAACAATCTGTAAACCGAGCGTACGGATGTCATTGTTCCGGCTTCTTTTTCGGTTCGGCGGGCTTCGCCTCATCCTTCGGTTCGGCGGGCTTCGCTTCTTCTTTTTTCTCGACCGGCGGTTTCCGGTTCATGTACTTGTCGCAGTAATGGAGGACGGCCTTGCGGAAGGTCTCCGTGCTGTCCGGATCGTTCCAGAGCATGTGGTTGGAGTTCGGGAAATCGACGCGGACGTTCGGGACGTGATGCGTTTCCAGCGCCTTCGCGAGTTCGTTGCGGTGGATCGGCTTGACGAGGTCGTCCCTGCCGCCGTAGGCGAAGACGGTCGGCGCGGATTTTTCGTTGACGAAGTGAAGCGGGGAAAGCGCGTCCGCCGCCGCCTTCATCTCGGGCGTGTCGAGTTTCTTCGGATCGACCGCGACGCGCGCGCCGTAACCGATCAGCATCGCGGCGATCCGGTCGCCCCAGAATTCCCTGTGGAACGACACCGGGCCGACCTTGTCGAACACGAACGCGACCGGGATGGCGGATTCCGAGGCGCGGGAATAGGCGTACAGCAGCGCCAGGTGTCCGCCCGCGGAGAAGCCTCCGACGGCGAGTTTCGGGGCTTGATACCCTTCTTTCGCGAGCCGCTGTTTGAGCGCGGCGATGCACGCCGTGATCTCGTCGAGCATGGTCTTGATCGTGACGTCGTTCTTGTCCGAGACCAGGGAATAATCCATAGTGGCCGTGATGCAGCCGTTCTTCGCGTAATATTTGCAGGCGTACGCCATGTCGCCGCGGCTCCCCTCGGTCCAGGAGCCGCCGTGGATCAGGAGCAGCAGCGGCGCGTCCGCCTTCGGGTCGACGTTTTTCGGGAGATACAGGTCGTACTTGTTCGACGCTTCCCTGCCGTAGGAAAGCCCGGACAGCACGCGGCCGTCGTCTTCGCTCCAGGACTCCAGATAGCCGCCCTGCCGGAGGTTTTTCTGGAGGGCGTTCCTGACGCATCCCGCGCAGAGCAGGAGCACGAGGCAAAACGCCGTTAAACATACGATCAAAATCCGCCGGATTCTCTTGCCAGACAACTTCATCGTGGAGCCTTTCTGTTTTGAAGTTATGCGGAAAAAACGAGCAGCCGTTTCATAGCATTTTACCTAATTTACCGCCAAACAGGACGGATGTCAAACGAAAAAGAGTATTTCTTCCGAAAACTGTTCCGATGACGATTGGAAAAAAAACGCGAAGCGTTGATGCGGGCGTTGCGTCCTGACTGGAAGGGCGCGAGAGGGGGGGGAAGACAAGGAAGGGGTGCGGAATGACCGTTCCCGCGTTCATTCCGGGCGTCAACGGACCGTGACGCCCAGATGCGCCAGGACGTCGCCGCAGAGGTGCAGGGAGCCGCAGAGGACGGTCGGACGCGCGGGATCAAGCGATTCGAGCGCGCGGCTCAGTCCGGAATCGGACGCGGGAACGCCCGGCGCGATGCGCGCGAGTTCGGATTCGAGTTCGGCGGCGGTCTTGCTTGGGCGGTCGGATTCCGGCTGCACGAAAACGAATTCAAGCGCGAGCGGGGCGAGGACGCGGAGGCTTTCGACCGTGTCCTTGTCGGAAAACGCCCCGAAAATGAAGCGGAATCGTTGTCCGGGGAAGACTTCGCGAAGAGTTTCCGCGAGCGCGCCGATGCCTTCGGGATTGTGCGCGCCGTCCAGCACGAGTCCGAACTCGGGATGCAGGTCGAAGCGGCCCTGCCAGACCGTCATGCGGAGGCCGTCGATCGCCGCTGCGAAATTGAAGCCGTCAAGGTCCGCGAGATACCGCAGGACGGAAAACGCGAGCGCGGCGTTCCTGCGCTGATGCGGGCCCGCCAGCCTGAGCGTGAGAGGAACATCGTCGAACGTAAAACGCTGTTCCACGGCGCGGCCGCCGTCGAGCAGGCGCACGCAGACGGGCGCGGACGGTTCGGGGGGGATGCGGAACGGCGCGTCAAGCTCGGCTGCGCGGAATCCGATCACGTTCCGCGCCGGACCCGGAACGCCGGAGGAGCAATACACGGGAACGCCCGGCTTGATGATGCCTGCTTTTTCTCCCGCGATCTTCCGGACCGTGTCTCCGAGATAGTGCGTGTGCTCCAGGGAGATGCCGGTGATCGCCGAGACGAGCGGCGTGACGATGTTGGTCGCGTCCAGTCTGCCGCCCATTCCGACTTCCCACACCACATACTCGCAGTGCGCGCGCGAAAAAAGCAGCGCGGCGATGAGCGTTGTGACCTCGAAATAGGTCGGCTTCATGCCGTTCCGTTCCAGCTTCGCGACGGCGGGCATGACTGCGTCCTGAACAGCGCAGAGGTCGTCCTCCGAGACCGGTTTTCCGTTGATGCGGAATCGTTCGCAGGGCGAGACGAGGTGAGGGGAGGAATAGAATCCGGTGCGGAATCCGGCTGCGCGGAGCCCGGATTCGATCATCGCGCACACGGACCCTTTGCCGTTGCTTCCGGCCACATGGATGAACTTCAGATCGCGTTCGGGCGATCCGGCTGCGAGGAAGAGGGCGCGCGTCTGGTCAAGCCCGAGCTTGATGCCGAAAAACTCGAGAGATGCCAGCCAGTCGAGAAATTGCCGGTTCGTCATAGATGCGGAGCCAATGCCGTCTTGTGCGTGGATCCGTGCGTCCGCGGTCACTTCAGGATGGGCGACCAGCTGGACTGTCCGATTTCGCGCGCACCGGAGACGAGCCTGCGTTTTTCCCCGAGGCGGGTGTCGATGACGTAAATCTCGTTGCCCACGGTCAGCGTGACGTGTCGGTTGTCGGGCGCCCAGGACGGGTCTTCGCCGGGGAACGTGTCTTTCCCCGGAACGCCGAGCGGTTCCATGACGGCGGACCTGCCGTCCGCGCTGAGCTTCGCGACGCGGAGTTCGTAATTGCGGCCGATCCTGGCGCAGTAGGCGAGTTTGTTGTCGGCGGACCATGAGGGGGCGGTGCGTTCGCTGCCGACGAGGCCGGAGATTTCCGTGCCTTTGCCGCCCGCGAAGGGGTCGATGACATAGATCAGGGGGCGTCCGCCTTTCATGTCGGAGACGAAGCAAAGCTTTTTGCCGTCAGGGCTCCAGCGCGGGCTTGTGTCGGCGGGCTTGCCGCCGGTAATCCGTTTCGGACTGCTGCCGCCCTCGACTGGCCTTGTGAAGAGGTCGACGTTGTCGGTCCATGCGAGAGTCTTTCCATCCGGCGAAATTGCGCCGCCCGCGCTGCGTGCGAGTCTGCGGGAAAGTCCGAGTTCCATGTTGTACTGCATGAGCGCCGTGGATGCATTGTTGTAATATATGTAAACGAAACTCTTTCCGTCGGGCGCCCAGACGGGCTGAATGCAAAGAGTGTTGCCTTTGGTGAGCTGCTTGATGTTCGATCCGTCGAAGTCGCAGATGAAGATGTCGCGGTTCTTTGCGCTTGTGTAGGCGGAGAACACGATTTTCGAGCGGCAGATGCCTGGAATCCCGAAAAGCCTGTTCAGAATCGTGTCGACGGCCGTGTGCGCGGCGGCGTCGACGTCCTTGCTGTCCGTGATGCGGAACGGGGTTATCATCGCGACGCCCGCGCTGTTCGTGACCGTGACCGTGAAGTCCTGCAGACTGCCCTTTGCCGAAACATGGTATGCGGCTTTGCCGGAATTCAGCACGGTGAACCAGCCGCAGCATTTGAAGTCGGAAAGGAGCTTCGCGTTCAGCGCCTGATCGGACAGGCCGCCGTTGAAAACGAGCGTCGGATTGGCGTTTTTCGTGTCGGCGGTGACCACGATCCCGCCGGACGCCGCGCTCTGCGCGAAAGCGGAGATTCCGGCTGCGAAAAAGACCGCCGCGGCCAGAAGGAACAGAATCTTTCTCATGGGCAGCTCACTTTTCCGGCGTTAAAGGGTGTCTTCATCCGCCGGTTCGGATTTCTCCGCCGACTTGTCGTCAGTTTTCTGGTCGACCGGATTGGTAAACGGATTGACGCCCGGATTGGCGCCGCCGGGAACGGCGCCGGGTCTGGCGCCCATTCCTCCTGGACCGGGCATCGTCGCGCCTGGGATCGTTCCGGGCATTCCGCCCATTCCGGGCCCCATACCGCCCGGAACGGTTCCGGGCATTCCGCCCATTCCGGGCATTCCAGGCATTCCGGGGCCCATGCCGCCTGGGATCGTTCCGGGCATTCCGCCCATTCCGGGCATTCCCGGCCCCATTCCGGGCCCCATCATTCCACCGCCCATTCCGGGGATCATGCCGGGCGTCCAGCCCCGGCGCGGAACCGTGGGGCGGATGATGGGGAATCTGGGCTGGCTGCGGTCGGATGATCCGGCGCCGGTCTCTTCCGGCTTGGCCGCTGCCGCTGCGCCGTCTTCGTTCTGGACGTATCTAGGGATATACTTCAGCAGAGACGCGTATTTCGCCGCAAACGCGCTGTTCGCGGTGAAAACGTCCGCGATGCCTTCCCTGCAGATGCGTTCAAGTTCCCGGACGGCGGGTTCATATCCGTTCGCCGCCGCCTCGTGGAGCATGACCAGTGCGGTCATTTCATCCTTTTCGACCTTGAAATCGTCGTTGCCCGTCATGAATATCTTGGAAAGCGCCATGGCCGCGAGGGGGCTGGTCTGGATGGAGCGGAACGCCGGGTCGAGGCTGGTGGGATCGTAATCCTCTTCGCCCTCGATCTTTTCGAGTTCCTCGAGATAGGCGTTGAAATAGCTTGGATATTTGAGCTTATAGTCGTGCTGGACGAGCAGGTCGGTGTATTTCTGCGCAAGTTCGGGAACGGGATCCGGCACTCCGTAGCGCGCGCCGCCGCGGGTGTAGAGCTTGACCAGCAGGTCCATGGCGGTCACATGGCCTTTGTCGGCCGCCTTGATCATGTATTCCAGGGACTTCTTGAAGTCGCGGCTCTTGTTGTCGGCGCCGCCGGAACGGTAGCAGACGGAGAGCGTGTATAGCCAGTCGGGGTCCTCGGGATGCGGGTCGATCTCAAGCGCCCAGATCATGCGGGCGTATTCGCGGCTGCCCGCTTCTCGGAAATAGTCTTCGACGGCGAGGAAGTAGCCGGCGTTGGACGCCATGTGAAGGCGTTCGAAATAGTCGGTCTGCGCGCGTTTGTCATATTGTTTCGCGCGGACTTTGCCGTCCTTGAATTCCTTTGCTTTCAGATAGATGTCCTCGGCGGACCAGCTCATCTGGACGTTTCTGCGGATCACGTTTCGCGCGCCGCGCAGATCGTTCGCGAGGATGTTGAACTTGAAGAGGTCGTAGGGGTCGTTCTTCTTCTCCACGTAGCGAAGCATGCGCTTCGCCGCGGTCTCGCGGGTGTCGGAGGATGCGAGGGCGAGGTCGTAGTAGGCGTATCCCTTGTCCTCGTCGACGGGGATGAACCCCTTTCCGAACGTGTAGATGTCGCCGAGGTCGATGGCGGCTTTCAGTTCGCCGTAGCGGACCGCCAGTTCGTAGATTTCAAGGGATTTCTGGACTTCCTTGGGGAAGATCGTGCCGGAGAATGTGTTGCTGGCCAGGAAGTACGCCGCCACCGGGTCGCCGGCGCGCGCCTTGCGTTCCAGAAACTTCGAGAAGTCGTTGACCTTGCCCGCGCTGCGGAGCATGCCGATGATTTCCGGGATGCGCTTTTCGTTTCTTGTGAAGACGTCGAAGAACTCGAACATGGCGGCGTCGGGGTTGGCCTTCAGGCCGATGGAGTCGATGCCCTTCATGAAAATGCGGGCGAGGGCGAGCCGCGCCTTTTCGTTCTGGACGGAGGCGAAAAGGTAGTAGCGGAACGCCAGGTCGAGGTTGGGCTGTACGCCCTTGCCGTTTTCATAGCATTCGCCGATGAGGGAATGGACCTCGAAATACTGTTCGGCCGTGAAATTTCTGGAGGGCTGGAGTTTTGCGAGTTCCAGAAGATATTCGAAAGCGGTCTTCTGTCCGGAACGGAGCGAACCCATTCCGGAGAGTCTGGACGTGGCGAATTCATAGCGGGCCGCGACGCTGCCGAGTTCGGCGGCGCGGTTGAGGTAACGCTGGGCGGCGCTGGTGTTTTCGGCCGGGCGGGAGTACAGTTCGCCGCGGCGGGCGAGTTCGTAGAGGCGGAACGCGGCGTCGGCGTTGCCTCTGGCTTCCTGGGCGATAAGGGCGGCGTGCTCGGGGCGCTGGGCGTAGAGCGCGGGAACGAGCAGTGCGGCACAGCAGATTGCGGTAAGAGTCTTGTTCATGGTCACACCTCGCGAAGTTAAGCGTTTACTTGGAGACCTTTGGACTTGAGGTAGGCCTTGAGCTCGCCGATGTCGATCATGTGGAAATGAAAGACGGAGGCGGCGAGGAGAATGGAGGCGCCCGCCTCGGCTGCCTCGTGGAAATGCTCCATCGTTCCGGCGCCGCCGGATGCCACGATCGCGGCCCGGCAGTTTTGGGCGAGGATGCGGATGAGCGGGAGATCGTAACCGGTGCGCGCGCCGTCTCCGGCCTTGCTGGTCGGAAGGATGACGTTGACACCGGTGTCGTCGACGAACTTGGCGAACTCGAGCGCGTCGGTTCCGGTGGCTGTGCGGCCGCCGTTGATGTAGACCTCGTAGCCGGACGGCATGGACTTGTTCGCGTCGACGTCGATGGCCGCGGTGATGCGGTCGGCGCCGAACTCCTTCACCAGACTGGCGAGGAGCTGGCGGTTCTTGTACGCGGCGGAGCTGATGGAGATGCAGTCCGCGCCGGCGGAGAGCACGGCTTCCGCGCTCTTTTCGTCGCTGATGCCGCCGCCCACGGTGAAAGGAACGGTCGCGGCGGCCGCGACGGATTTGACGACGTCGAGGAGCGTGCCGCGGTTTTCGACCGTGGCGTTGATGTCGAGGAGCGCGAGCTGGTCCGCGCCGGCGGCGCAGTAGGCTTCCGCACAGGCGACGGGGTCTCCGGCGTCGGCGATATCGATGAAATGGACGCCCTTGACGACGCGCCCGTTCTGCATGTCCAGGCAAGGCATGATTTGAACTTTGTTCATAGGAACTCCTGAAGAAAAGTTGCGGTTTGCATTTTTTCACTATATAATAAAGCCGGAATGAACTTAATTCAAGCGGAAAAAGCCAAAAACGGCGTTTTTTTCGAAAAAAAAACGGGTCATTTCAGAAAATAAAGCGTTTCCGGAGAAAAAATACCCGCAAAAACGGGAGAAAGCATTTTTGCGGGTACAAGGAGAAAAGCCGTGTGAAAATGTGCGCCGGATCACCGTCGGACCGTGGAGGATTTGGACCCGGACGACGGACGGCTTGCGACGGTGGTTCCGTTTTTCTTCGACGTCTGCTTCGCCTGCTGTTCCTTCAGCTGGCGGTCGCGCGCTTCGCGCCTGGCCTGGACGAGCGCGTCTTCGCGGACTTTGCGTTCATGCAGGGCCTTCTGCGCGGCGGAACGTTCCGCGAGCCATTCCTCTCTGGACATCTGAGGTTGGACGTACATGTATTTGAGGGCGCGTTCGGCGATGGCCTTGAACGTCGGACCGGACGCCGATCCGCCGTAGCGGCTGCCGACCGTGGGATCGTCGCAGGTGACGAGCAGGACGAACTTGGGTTTTTCTGCGGGAACGAATCCGACGAACGAGGCGTAGTACCGGTTGGAGTATGCGCCGTTGATGACCTTCTGGGCGGTTCCGGTCTTGCCCGCCACATGGAATCCCTCGATGGCGGCTTCCGTGCAGGTTCCGCCCGCCTCGGTCACGCCGATCATCATGTCGGTGATCATCTTTTTCGTGGTCGGGTTCGCGAAGATGCTCTTCTTTTCCCTGACGACGGGCATGACGCGCACGTCGTCGCCGCGTTCGATGCGGTCGACGATCCGGAGATCGACCTTGTAGCCGCCGTTCGCGATCATGCAGTAGGCGCGTGCGAGCTGGAGCGGGGAGACCGCGATGCCCTGGCCGATGCAGAAACGCGAGACGGAGAGGGAATCCCATTTTTCGAGGGGGCGGAAGATGCCGGAGGTTTCGGGCTTGAGCTGGATTCCGGTTTTCTGTCCGAATCCGAAGGAGCGGAGCGCGGCGTCCAGGTTCTTCGCGCCCATCATGACCGAGACTTTCGCCGTGCCGATGTTGCTGGATTGCTTGATGACTTCGGTCACGGGAACCTTGCCGACGTTGTGCGTGTCGTGCAGGAGACGGCCCGCGTACTTCCAGACGCCCTGTTCGCAGTCCACCATGGTTCCGGGCGTCACGAAGCCCTTGTCGAGCGCGTAGGAGATCACGAACGGCTTCATGATGGAGCCGGGTTCCAGCGCCAGCTCGGAAAGCCGGTTCGTGGATGATTCCTGCGTCATGGTGTTGCGGTCGTTCGGATTGAACGTGGGCCTCTGCGCGGCGGCGAGGACGTCGCCTGTTTCCGGGTCGACCAGGATTGCCCAGGCGGCATGCGGTTTCACGCGCTCGCACATGAGGTCGAGTTCCTCCTCCACGATGGCCTGGAGCGGTTCGCGGATGGTGAGGAAGATGTCGTATCCGTCGAGCGTGGGTTCGTTTCTGCTGTTCGCGAAGGTCACGTGACGGCCGTTTCTGGCGCGTTCGAAGACCATGGAGCCGGATGTGGCCGTCATGGCGTCGTTGAGGGAGCGTTCGATGCCCTGGACCGGGATGAACTTGTCGGCGGAGAAATTCGCGAGGCCGAGGATGTTGGCCAGCATTGTGTCCTTTGGGTATTTTCTACGGTAGGAGCCGGTGAAGGAGATTCCGTGGAAGGAGAGTTCCTTCACTCGTTCCTTCAGCCGTTTCGCCGTCTGGTAGTCGACGCCGGTGGCGATGACGGCGTAGTGGCAGTCCTGTTCGATCTCATTGCCGTCCTTGTCCTTCGTCGTAAAGGAACGTCTGCTCAGGCGGCGGAAGATTTCGTCGGACTTGACGTTTTCGCATTCCTTCTCGAAAAAGTCCGCGATCATGCGGCATTCCGTCTCGGTCCTGTCTTTGTCCTTTTTATTCAGGATGTAGATATTGGCCGGATCGCCGATGATGTCCATCGTGGGGATGTTTCCGACGAGGAGCGAGCCGCCGAAATCGAAAATTTCGCCGCGCGTGCCGTGCGTTTCGATCCGGGTCGTGTAGGTGTTCTGCGCCTTGCCGAAGAGTTCGTCGTGGCGTTTGATCTGGACCGCGTAGAGCACGCTGGAGACGTAGCAGAACCCGCAGATAAGCAGGATGTACACGAGAGCCATGCGGATGGCCATGGAGCGGAACAATGTCATGTCTGTCGTCCTTTCTGTGTGCGGGGTTGCGGTTCGGTTCAGATTCCTCCGGCGGAGGTTTTCATCGCGTTCGCGGAGGTGTCCGCGACGCGCGTGTCGCCGCCGTACAGGGACGGCGTGGAGACCTGGCCTTCGAAACGTTTCATGTGGCGCACCTGGCTCGGATTGACCGCGCGGAGCGCCAGGTTGTGCTCGCGGATTTTCGCGTTGATGTTGTCGCGGGATTTGAGCTGGGCCAGCTCGAATTCCTTCATCTTGATCTCCTTCTGCTTTTCCTCGATCTGCTTCCTGATCTCGCTCGCCTCGCGTGCGAGCTGTTCGGTCTTGTCGTTCAGGTGCAGCCGGGCGCAGAATGCGGCGAAGATGATGCTCATGATCAGCGCCATTTTGAAGATCAGCCCCGCGACCCAGGGCGTTTGCTTCCGGCCGGTTTCGGCTCCGTCTTCCGACGGATTCGTCTTTTTGGTGAATTTGTTCATGTGTGTCCCGCTCTCTCGTTTATGGTTAAAGTTTTTCTGCAGCGCGCAATTTGGCACAGGCGGCCCTCGGATTGGCGGCGAGTTCGCGCTCGTCGGCCTCCACGGGCTTTTTGGTCAGGGGTTTCAGGACGGCCCGCCAGGAGCAGATGCATACCGGCGTGCCGGGCGGACATTTGCAGTTCATGGCCATGTCCCGGATGAAGTTCTTGACGATGCGGTCTTCCAGCGAATGGAAGCTGATGACCGCCATGCGGCCGCCGGGGGCCAGGAGATCGACTGCCGCCTGAAGGCCGTCGCGGAGTTCGTCGAGTTCCCCGTTGACGGCGATTCGGAGGGCCTGAAACGCGAGGGTGGGAGCGGGCGGACCTTTGCGTCCGCCTCTGCGATGGAAGCCGCCGATGATTTCGTCGCAGACGGCGGCCAGTTCCCCGCAGGTGAGGAAGGGTTTTGCTTGACGGAGTTCGACGATGCGGCGGGCGAGGCGGCGCGCCTCCCGGATTTCGCCGTAGTCGCGGAATATGACAGTGAGATCCTCTTCTGGTAACGTGTTGACGATGTCCGCGGCCGTGCGTCCGCGGGAGCGGTCCATCCGCATGTCCAGCGGAGCGTCGGCGAACCGGAACGAGAAGCCGCGTTCCGCGTCGTCGATCTGCCTGGAGGACACGCCGATGTCAAGGAGTATGGTGTCGACCTTGTCCCAGCCGAGCGAAGCCGCGCGGTCGGCCATGCGGGAGTAGTCGGAGTGCATGAGGTGGACGCGGTCCCCGGCGAATGCGAGGCGTTCGCGCGCGGCGGCCAGGGCCTCTTCGTCGCGGTCGAGGCCGAGCAGTTCCGCTTCAGGCTTGCATTGGAGAAGCAGCGCGCTGTGTCCGCCGTAGCCCACTGTTCCGTCGATGATGCGGCGGACGGCGCGGGATTCGGGCGCGAGGAACGAACGGACGGCCTCCGGGAGCACGGGGATGTGCTTCGGGGCTTCCGTCTGTCTTTCCTGCATGTTCATGGTCTGCGTCATGCCGCGTTCTCCTTAATCCAGCACGTCCAGGAAGCTGTCGCCGGTCTCGTTGAAGGCTTCGAACTCGGCTTTCCAGCGTGCGCCGTCCATGATCTGTCCGAAGTTGCCGGACGCGATGAATGCGACGCTTTCCTTGAGCTGGGCGAAATCCATCAGGATCTGCGGAATCTGGATGCGGCCCTGCTTGTCGCACTGAAGCTTGAACGTGCGGGCGCCCAGCTGGCGAAGTTTCTTGAGGTCGGCGGGGTTCGAGGGGGAAAGGGAATTCAGTTTCGCTCCGATGCGCTCGTTGTACACTTCCTCCGTGTACAGCTGAAGCGTCTGGTCGCGGCCGGGGATGAGCACGAAACAGCCGGTTGGAGACTGGGTGCGCCAGTCCGAAGGCACTGCGACGCGGCGCTGACTGTCGAGCTTGTACTCGCAGTTGCCGCTCAGAATGCAGAAGTTCGAGGTTGTTTTCGTGTCGTTTGCCATGGCCGTTTTCGAGATTCTCTCTGGCTCCCCTTCGGAGCCCCTATTTTCACCTTTCTTCCCCTAATTTACCCTGTCAAACCCTTTTTTCAAGCCAAAATCAAACTTTTTTTCGATTTTTTTTCGTTTTTTTTCGATTCCGGCCTTTTTTTGCCCCCTTTTCGCCCCTTTTTTGCCATCTGAAACGGAAAAGGACGCATCCATGAATGCGCCGTTTCGCAGAGAACCACCACACCATTTATGCGCGTATGTGCGCAGTTCGTCATCCGTGGAGAAATGAGGTGAAAACAGGTGCAAAATAAGTCCTATATGACCTGTAAGTCTTATGTTTTCTGAACTCGGATCGGGGGAGTTGTCCTGGACAGTGAAAACAGGCTGCGTGAGGTGAAATGAGGAGAGGACGGAGCAATCCGCGAACGAGGCGGAACCGAGGAGAAATCCGTACAAAAAGAAAGCCGCCTCGCGAACAAGGCGGAAATGAGGCGGAATCAGCGCAAAAAGAAGGCCGTCCGGCGGAACCCGGACAGCCAGGAGATTTTGAGGCGTACGCCTGTGGTCAGAGGGTCGGGTCGACTTTCCTGATGGAGCCGTCGTCGTTGAATTCGAGCTTGTCGATGCAGACTTCGCGGTGGAATCCCGGTCCCTCCATGACCGTGCCGTCTTGCTGCCACGCGAACCTGTGGTACACGATGCGCCATTCGTCGTCCGCGCCATGGACCTTCAGGATCTGGTGGTGTCCTGTGCCGAGGATGCCCTTCGACGGGTCCTTCTCGATCACGACGTTGTCGCGGGGAACGGTGAGGTCGCCGAGCGGGGAATCTGCGGTGGCGTAGCGAACATGGTAGTTCGGACTGCCGGTGTCGTCGACGGACCAGCTGAAATAATACTTGCCTTGGCGGTAGATTACGTTCGTGCCCTCGCGGAAGGTGCGGCCGGGGCGGAACACCTTCACGGTGTCGCGCTTCACGCTCAGCATGTCGTCGGCGAGCTCGGCGCCCGCCATATATCCGTTGCCCCAGTAGAGGTAATACTTGCCGCTCACGGGGTCGTGGAAGACGTCCGGGTCGATCTCCTGTCCGCCGCGCACGCCCTCGGGCTTGAAGTCGACGACGGGCTTGCCGGTGTCGACGAACGGCCCGAGCGGGTCGTCGGCGACCGCGCACCCGATGCACTTGCGCCCGTCGCCCTTCAGCGCGCCGCAAAAATAGAAGTAGTATTTGTAGGAGCCGTCGGGCTGCTTCCGCTCCATGATGCACGGCGCCCAGGCGTTTCCGCTCGACCATTTCACGTCCTCGCCGAGCGTGAGGATGGTGCGCTCGAACTTCCAGTCCTTCAGGTCGTCGGATGAGAACGCCTGGAAATCCTTTCCGCCCCAGCCGGGGAAGCCGTCGTGCGTGGGGTAGATGTAGTATTTGCCGGTCTTTTCGGAATAGAGCGTGCCGGGGTCGGCGTAGAACGCTTCGATGATCGGGTTGGTCCGCACGAAGGGGCCGATGCTCGGAACATTCTCCCACTCCCAGTACCTGATCAAGGGCGGCGCATCCGGCAGAAGGTTCTTCGGTCTGCCCCATTTTTCGAAGAGGGCGTTCAGCTCGGAACGTGCGATGGCGATCCTGCTTCCCTCGCGTATGAGGTAATCTTCAGGGAAATAATTGATGGCGTATACTTTTTCCCGCACAACCCCCTTGTCCTTTTCCGCGTCGGATCGCTTTTTCCACGCATTGTCGCCGGATGCCGCGTCGGTGTCCTCGAGCGTAAGCATAAAGTGACGGTGTCCTTTCAGCGCCTCCTCCTCTCCCGGGGCCGCGAGGATGCGTTCCCCAATGAGTTTGAACTCCGGTCCGGCTTCCGGCTCGGGCCGCAGAACTTGTCTCCCGCGAGCGACCACTTCCCATTTTCCGGGGAAGAGCGTGTCGGAGACGGCTTTCACATAACCGTCAAACACATAATACTTGCCGCCGGACGGGCTGATGCGCGCGTTCACGACAGAGCGATCATTAAGTTCCCACATGAGGCGCGGCGCGGTCTCCAGGTCCGTGAAGTCGGCATTGGCATACGCCCCGTAAAGTTTTGTACTGCCCCCGGATTGATCCATGGAGAAATAGACGAGATATTTCTTTGCCGCGGGATCGTAGATCACGCGCGGATAGGACACCTCTTTCAGTTTGTCCTTCAGATCGGGGAATCGTTCGGGGAAGTAAACGCCTTTGGCGGACCAGTCGGTCAGGTCGTCGGACTTCAGGAGCGCGATGCCGACGCCGTAGTGAGAGATTTTGATATTCCTGTCCATGGCGACCATGCGGAATCCGCCATCCGCCGCGCGGATGATGTACGGACTGTGGACCTGGCCGGAACGTGCGAACTCCTTTGCGTTCAGGACCGGCGCGCCGTCGTTGAGGGGGATGAACTCCTTTCCGTTGCTGACGGCGAAATGGATTTGCGGGCGGTTCTCACGGGATGGTCGCGGGGCGAGGTAGTAGGCCGCGAGAAAGAAATTGCGGTCCTTCGGCGCGGGCACGGGGTAGGGCTTCTCAGCGAACGCCGCGAAGGCGAGGCAAAAAAAGCAGAACGTGAATAAAACATAGTTCAGGAAACGGGCGGGCTGTCGGGACGGAGCGGATATTCGGTATGTCATGGGCGGTCTCCTGAAATGGAACTGAGTTGCACAGGACGTTTTTTCTGTTCGGAATGCGGATAATATACAGTCGGTTCCGCCGGAAATCAAGACGTCGGACTTTTTTCGCGCGGAAAACCCGAAAATAAATACAAAAAAGAAGCACGATATGATATGACAATGCAATATCGGCGAATGGAGAAACGTTATCATAAGAAACAGCAATACACAGGAAGACCTGATATGATAACGAACCCGATCCGCAGCGCATTCTTCGCCGTCGTCGCGGCATTCCTGGCCGCCGTGACCGCCGTTCCGTTCGCCGTTCTCGCGCAGAAGGCCGCCCGGAACGCGCAGGACACGAACGAAGCAAAGGCCGACGAGTATTTCCGGGATGCGCTTGATTTTCGCAAAAAGATGGAAACGGAACTCCGGGCTCTTGAGCAGGACCCCGCGGCCGACCGGAAGCAGATCGACCAGATGCGTCAGAATCTTGCTCTTTTCGACCAGCTGCTCAAAAATGCGAAAGCCCAGCTCGCGAACGGGGCAATGTCCTTATCGCTGGGACCGGTGGTAAACAGGCCCGCCATGCAGACCGTTCCGTGGCAGACGATCATTTCTGACGATGCGACCCGGAGAAGCGAGTCCGCCGCGGCAAAAGCCGAGTCCGTTCCGGCGGACGATGCCGCAGGACCGGCGAATGAAATGGCGAAGAAGCCGGTTTCGATTTCCTTCGGAGACCCGGACTTCCTCGCCAAACTTTACGATCTGTCTCTCGCGCTCCCCGAGGATGCGCTTGTGACGGATTTCCGGTTCAATGACGGGAGTTGCGACCTCACGATCCAGACGCAGAACCGTACCAATCCTGCCGAATACATGGTCTTCCCCTACTGGCGGATCTTGAGATTGACGCAGAGGATCATTGCCGACGGCGTTTATTCGTACTCCATATCCCTTGTCAGGAAGGACGATCCTGCTCAGCCGCGAAAGGACAGCGAGACCACGGAAAACAAGGCCGCGACCATCGCGGCGCGGAACATCTTCGACCCGGACCGCATGCCGAAAAAGACGGTCAAAAGCGGCGGATCCGCCGTTGCGCCCGGCTCGAACGGCGCGCGCCCGGACAACCCGGCGGACCTGGAACGGCAGTTGCAGGAAGCTATGAAAAACCGCGCCGAACTTGAGTCGCTGCTCCAAACTCTCCAGTCGACACCCGGCGTCAAGAAAGAGCAAACCGTACTGATCCAACAGCGCATCGAACGCTACGACCAACAGATCGAACGCCTCCGGGAACAGCTGAAGGCGCTTCGCCCATGACGCGGCTTCGGCAACGAAAAAACGGCTGTGGCATCCGAAAACGACTTGACTTTTTCCTGTTTCGGCCGTAAATTATAGACAATGAATCGAGAACGCGTTTTTACACAGGGAATCCGAATATGTGCCAGCTCGACAGACTGCGCAGTTTAAGAAGCGAAATCTACGAGATCGCCAGAAAGCACAAGGCCGCCAAGGTCTATGTGTTCGGCTCCTGCGCCCGCAAGGAGGAGACGCCCGGCAGCGACGTCGATTTCATTGCAGAATTCGGACCGCATTCCTCCCTGTTCGATATCGGCGGGTTGCAGTATGACCTGCAGAAGTTCCTCGGATGCAAAGTCGACCTGATCCCGTCGGATTCCCTGAAGGACGATTCCTTCGCGGCGAACGCCCGGAAGGATATGGTCCTGTTATGACGGACGACCGTGCCAGGATCGAGCACATGCTTCAGGGCGTCGAACGCATCAAAGACGCGATGAAGGATGTTTCCGAAGAGCGGTTTTTTCAGTCCAGAATACTGCTGGACGCCATGTCCTTCAATTTCGCGATCCTCGGGGAGGCCGCAAACAAGGTTTCCGATGGACTTCAGGCAAAACATCCCGAGATCCCGTGGGGCGACATCATCGGGATGCGAAACGTTCTGATTCACGATTATGCGAAGCCTCAGCCCAAATACATGTGGGACGCATACCGGAACGACCTGGATCCCCTGAAAAAGCATCTTCAGAAAATCCTGAAGGAACTTTGAATCTGTTCCGCTCCGCACCGATGCGTACCCGCTGACCTTCTCCCGCGCGAAAAACTCTAAAAAAAGGGAAAAGGACTGGCTATTTCGGGAAAATGCTGTATATTATATGCGTCTGTTTTCGGAGGCGGCGCCTCCGCTGCGGCAGCGCCCGGCTTCGCTCGGGCACGGGGAAGTGTTTCCTTCGCCGCGGAATCGCAATTGCGGCGGGAAACGGGCGCTCTTTTATGCATTTTTCAACGGCGAACAGCCAATCAATAAGGAAACGCAAATGAACAAGATCACGGACTGGTACGGCTCCACCGGGCTTACCATGGGCATCGCCGCCGACCACGGCGGATTCGAACTGAAAGCGAAACTCATCCCGTTCCTCGAAGGCAAGGGCTTCACCGTGAAGGATTTCGGCCCGACTGTGTACGACGCCGGGGACGACTACTCCGTGTTCGGATCCGCGATGGCGAAGGCGGTCTCCAAGGGCGAGATCGATCTTGGCATCCTGCTCTGCCGCAGCGGCGCGGGCATGGTCATCACCGCCGACCGTTTCCACGGCGTCCGCGCCGTCGTCGCGTTCTGCAAGGAAAACACCGCCGCCAGCCGCGCGCACAACTGCTCGAACGTGCTGGTCCTCCCCGCCGACTACATGGACGAGGCGAAGATGAAGGAACTCATCGAGACCTGGCTCTCCACTCCGTTCTCCGGCGACGCCCGCCACGTGCGCCGTCTGGAGATCCTCGAAAAGCGCACCTACGACGACATCGCCGCGATCCGTTCCGCCGACCCGGAGATCGCCTCGCTGATCGACAAGGAAGCCGGCCGCCAGTTCAACGGCATCGAGCTGATCGCCTCCGAAAACTTCACGAGCACGGCGATTCGCGCCGCCCAGGGCTCCGTCTTGACCAACAAGTACGCCGAAGGCTATCCGCGCAAGCGCTACTACAACGGCTGCGAATTCGTGGACGAGGTGGAACAGCTCGCGATCGACCGCGCGAAGGAACTCTTCGGCGCGGAAGCCGCGAACGTGCAGCCCCACGCGGGCAGCCAGGCGAACATGGCGGTGTATTTCGCCCTGCTGAACCCCGGCGACACCGTGCTCTCCATGAGCCTCGACCACGGCGGACACCTCACGCACGGCCATCCGATGAACTTCAGCGGCAACCTCTTCCATATCGTGCCCTACGGCGTCTCCGCAGAGACCGAACGCCTCGACTACGACGAGATCGAACGCCTCGCCATGGAACACAAGCCCCGCATGATCCTCGCCGGCGCGTCCGCCTATCCGCGCGCCATCGACTTCGCCCGTCTGCGCCAAATCGCCGACAAGGCGAACGCCTTCCTCTTCGTTGACATGGCGCACATCGCCGGTCTCGTGGCCGCCGGTCTGCACCAGAACCCGGTTCCGTACTGCGACGTCGTGACCACCACCACGCACAAGACCCTCCGCGGCCCGCGTTCCGGTCTCATCCTCTGCAAGGAAAAATACATCAAGGCCATCAATTCCAAGGTGTTCCCCGGCCTCCAGGGCGGCCCGCTCATGCACGTGATCGCCGCGAAGGCCATCTGCTTCAAGGAAGCGATGTCGCCCGAGTTCAAGGCGTATCAGCAGCAGATCGTGAAGAACGCCTCCACGCTCGCCGCCGCGCTCGCCGACAAGGGATTCCGCATCGTCTCCGGCGGTACCGACAACCACCTGATGCTCGTCGACCTGCGTCCGCGCCACGCCACCGGCAAGGAGATCGCCACCGCCCTCGACAAGGCCGCGATCACGGTCAACAAGAACATGATTCCGTTCGACCCCGAAAAGCCGTTCGTGACCAGCGGCATCCGCATCGGCACGCCCGCTGTCACCACGCGCGGCATGAAGGAGCCGGAAATGCTCCGCATCGCCGACTTCATCGACCGCGCCGCCGCGGCGAAAGACGACGATGCCGCGCTCGCCGCCATCCGCACCGAGGTGATCGACTTCTGCGCCGACTTCCCGATGCCGGAATTCTGAGCGCAAACAGGAGGTTTCAGACATGCTTGACATCAAATTCGTACGCGATTATCCCGAATTAGTCCGCGAGAACATCCGCAAGAAATTCCAGGACAGCAAGCTCCCGCTTGTCGACAAGGTCCTGGACCTCGATATCCGCAACCGCGAAATCAAGACCCAGGTCGAATCGCTCCGCGCCAGACGCAAAACCGTTTCCAAGGAGATCGGCAAGCTGATGGCCCAGGGAAAGAAGGAAGAAGCGGAAAAGATCAAAGCGGAAATGGCGGGCGACGCCGAACTCATCGACAAGCTTTCCTACGAGGAGACTCTCGTCGAGGACGAACTCCTCAAGACCATGATGGTCATTCCGAACATCATCGACCCCTCCGTGCCCATCGGAAAGAACGACACGGAGAACGTCGAACTGGAACGCTTCGGCGAGCCGGCCGTGCCCGATTTCGAGATCCCGTACCACACCGACATCATGGAAAGCTTCTGCGGCATTGACCTGGACAGCGCCCGCCGCGTGGCCGGAAACGGCTTCTACTACCTCGTCGGCGACGTCGCTCGGCTCCATTCCGGCATCCTCTCCTACGCCCGCGACTTCATGGTCGGGCGCGGCTTCACCTACTGCATCCCGCCCTTCATGATCCGCAGCAACGTCGTCTCCGGCGTGATGAGCTTCGCTGAAATGGATTCCATGATGTACAAGATCGAGGGGGAGGACCTCTTCCTGATCGGCACCAGCGAACACTCCATGATCGGGCGTTTCATCGACCAGATCCTCCCCGAGGAATCCCTTCCGCTCGCGCTCACCAGCTATTCGCCCTGTTTCCGCAAGGAAAAGGGCGCGCACGGCATCGAGGAACGCGGCGTGTACCGCATCCACCAGTTCGAGAAGCAGGAAATGATCGTGATCTGCAAGCCCGAGGACAGCATGATGTGGTTTGAACGTCTGTGGCGCAACACGGTCGATTTCTTCCGCTCCATGGACATCCCCGTCCGCACGCTCGAATGCTGCTCCGGCGACCTCGCCGACCTGAAGGTGAAGTCGCTCGACGTCGAGGCGTGGTCCCCGCGCCAGAAGAAGTATTTCGAGGTCGGTTCCTGCTCCACGCTCGGCGACGCCCAGGCGCGCCGCCTGCGCATCCGCGTGAACGGCAAGGACGGCAAGAAGTATTTCGCGCACACGCTGAACAACACCGTGGTCGCGCCGCCGCGCATGCTGATCGCGTTCCTGGAGAACCGTCTTCAGGCCGATGGCGCGGTCACGATCCCGGACGTGCTGAAGCCGTACTGCGGCTTCGACAAGCTCGTGCCGAAGAAATAGTAAGAGCATCGGCTGAACAGCTGAAAAAAGATATCGGGCGTTCCCGGCTCAACTCGGGCTGCGGACGCCCGGTTTGTTTTTTATGGGGCCAGCCCATAATCTAACGGGGGAGGATAAAACCGATAAGTCTTATACGGCCTATAGGACATATTGGTCTTATTGGTCTTATTGCCGGAAAACGCATCCCGCACTTGTCTCGCTGTGAGGGATTTGTTCCGAGAGATTTTATCTGCGGCGGGCTTTCTTCAGCGCGGCGGAGATGGAGTCTGCGGGGGGCGGCTCGGCGGACGATTCCCGTTCCTGCGAATCCTGAGCGGAGTCCTGCGCGGATGCGGACGGCGTCGAGGTCGCGTTTCCTGTCTTGCGCGGCATTTTCCCGCGTTTTCGCGGGAGCCGCGGCAGGCCGGATTTCACCTCGGAACCCGCTTCGCCGATCCCGGCGGCGGCCTTCTCCTGCTTTTTCGTGACGAAGAAACGTCCGAGCAGCAGGAAGCGGCGTTCGGCAATTTCGTAGAGGAAGAGCAGGATCGCGGCGAGACAGAAGAACGGCGTGAGCGGGAAGGCGCGGAGGCGTTTCGGAATGTCGCTCCATATTTCCTCGACGGCGATGCGTTCGCGGCCGCCGCTTGCGCGGAGCAGTTCGGTGAGTTCGCGGCCCGAGGTTTGGTTCGGGGTGAATTCGGGGGAATACGGCAGTTCGACCGGAACGAGCGGATGCGGGCGCGCGCCGTCCCACTGGACGGAGCCGAGGACGATGGAGCCGCCGGGGAGCGGAACTTCCGCGACGAGGCGATCGGGGCCGTCCCATGCAAGCGGATACTTGCGCGTATCTGTCCTGCCGGAATCGTCGCAGAACACGGCGGTGAGGACCGGCGTATTGCGGAACGGGTCGGAGGTGCGCGCGGGATCAAGTTCGAGCGCGGCGTAATGACTGCCGTTGCGGATTTCCTGCGTGATCATGTAGTCCGCGCCCTCGTCGTCGGACGCGGTCATCCATGTGACGATCGAGGTCAGGAACGGCGCGGCGCCGGGATCCTGCGCGAACGGCCCGGTGTAGCGGCCGTCGGCTTCGGCGCAGAACGCCACGACGCGTCCGAGTCCGTACAGGCCGGTGGCGGCGAACGGCGCGCGGTCCTCGTCGTCGCCGACGAGCGCGGCGTCGCAGCCGGGGCGCAGATAGCAGATGTTGTAGCCGTTGAAATCGAACGATTTGGAGAACTTGTTCGCTCCGGGCAGGACGGACGCGGCGGGCTGGAGCAGGGCGCGCACGGGATCGGTCAGGAAGGTGCTGCGGACCATGACGAAGGTGTCCTCGGCGAAGATGCGGGGGAGTTCCTCGGCCTTGTCGGTGAAATACGCGAGGCCCTTGCCGCGTTTCGCGACGTCCATGAGGAATGCGGCGTCCGGGTCCGACTTCGTGCCGAGTCCGACGACGCTGACCGTGATGCCTTTCTCCTCGGCGGTGGAAAGCAGGGCCTGATAGGAGCCGGGTTCCTCGGCGTCGCAGGCGTCGGCGAAGAGGATGATGTGGCGGGAGGGGATGTCGGATTTTTCCAGCATCTCGAACGCCGCCTTCAGCCCGGTGTAGGTGAAGATGCCGCCGCCTCCGGACTCGATGGAGCGGATTTTCTCCGTTCGCGCGCGCGCCTGGGAGACCGGCATCAGTCCGACGACCGTGTGCGGCGAACTGTCGACCGCGATCACGCCGATCTGATCGAAATCGGAGAGCAGGTTCAGGACCTCGGCGGTGGCGGTGTTTGCCAGCGACATCTTGGTGATGCCGTGCGAAGTGGTCATGCCCATGCTGCCGGAACGGTCCAGGACCACCACGACGGCGTTCGTGCCCTTGCGGACCTCGTTGCGCTGTTCGAGGGTGACGGGCAGGACGTCCTCGATCTCGCTTTTGTAGTAGCCGCCGAGGGCGAAGGAGGATTTTCCTCCGGTCATCATGAATCCGACCGAACCGGCGGAAACAAGCCCCTTCAGGCGGGCGAGCGAGTCCATGGTGAACGACGACGCCTTCACGTTCTCGAAGATCACGCCGGAGACGCCGCCCAGGACTTCGGGCGCGAGCGCGGCGGCGGTCGGCTCCATCGCTTTGACGTCCAGCCCGGACTCGCGGAGGATGCGCGCGAGGTTTTTCGTGGGGGAGGCGGTCACGAGCAGGACGGGTTTGCGCCCCTCGATGGAGACGATGCGGCGGACATGGTTGTTTTCCGGAACCGGATCGGCGGGCGAGTCGGGCGGGAGCATGAGTTCGACTTCGTAGTTGGCCGTGCCGGGCGAATCGGTCTTGTCACGCCAGGAGACGGTCGTGACGCCGCGGCGCAGGCGGACTTCCCGCGTGAGCCACACGCCGCCGTTTTTGCGGATGCGGCAGACGGCGGGGCCGGGCGATTGCGCGTACAGGCGGGCGGAAACGGTGTAGATCACGCCGGGCGCGGCGCGGAGAGGCGCGTCGACGGAGAGGATCGCGGCGTCGTCGGCCGCGCTGCGGGAAAGCAGGCGGAAATCGACCGCGACGCCCCGCGCGGCTGCGGAAGCGGCGGCCGCGGAGACGGAATCGCCCGTGGTGTGGAGTCCGTCCGAAAGCAGGAGGATGCGCCCGGAGGCGTCGGATGGGATCAGTTCCAGCGCGGCGTCGATCGCGCCGGCGATGTCCGTGGCGTGCGGATCGGCGGGCACGGTGTTGAGGCCGTTGAACGCCGGGGAATCCGGCAGTTTTTCCACAAAAGGCGACCCGGCGAACGAGATCACGCTCAGCTTCGAGTTCGTCGACGCGGAGCGTTCCAGGCGGCGGACCAGCGAATCCATTTCCTGCCGCGAGCCGTCGGGCATGGAGCGGCTGCGGTCGGCCAGTACGACGAGCGTGCCGGCGCGTTCGGGCAGTCGGACGGAGATTCCCGCCGTCGCCGCCGCGATCAGCAGGTAAAGCGCGATTCGGAGGGCGCTCAGGATGCGGGTCGGGAGCCTGCGGAGCGTGAGGAGCGCGAGCAGGGGCAGCAGGATCAGGAACGCGGCGGGCTGCGATACGATCAGGCGGTTCAGCATTGTCCGCCTCCTTTGCGCGTGAGGATGAAGTGGTGGGCGGCGAGGATGGCCGCGGCGAGCAGCAGAAACGCCCACGCCAGCGGACGGAGCATCCAGAACGGCATGACCGCGAGGGTGTCGGCATCGCGGCGGAACGGTCCGGCGGCGGAGAGGTCGGACTCCTCCGCGCGAAGCCCCATCACGCTCGCGGACCACTTGCCGCCGCCGGATTCAAGACGCCATACGCCGTGGAGCATGGGCCGGAAGTCGGCCTGTCCGCGCACAGCCTGGATTTCCATGGTTTTGCCGTCGGGCCGGACCGCGGTCAGCGACTGCGCCCCGCGCGGCAGCCGGACGTGGAGAAGTTCGCCGGAACGCAGGTTCGCGCGCGCCGGGCCGAACCGTTCGGCGCGGACGGTCTGCGCGAGGTTCTGGAAGAAGACCGGCCAGAACGGATGGCGCGTGATGTTGGAGCGCGCCGGATCGAGGTTGAGGAAGATCTCGCGGTCGCGGTTCAGATTCTGCCGCGTGGAGAGCGCCGGCACGTCGCCGCTCCGCAGAAGCGTCTGGCCGGGCAGGTCGTCCGCGCTGACCGCCCACTGGAGCGAGTCGAGCGGGAGACCGCGCGAGAGAACGGCGGCGTTTTCGGCGGAAAGCGGGCCTGAGGCCGATGGTCCGGCGTCGGGTTCGGCCTGATTCGGCTGAGCCGGATTCGAGGCATTGTCGGAATCGGATTGCGCGTTTTGAGGTTGCTGCGGAATCGAGGATGCCGTCGGCTTCTTCGCATGCGGCGCGGCGAGCCAGTAGAGATGCACGGGAGACGGGCTTTCCGCTTCGGCGGAGAGGATGTCGAGGTCGGGCGTTTCGCCCGTGAGCGCGGGCCGGAACGCCGGATTGCCGTTCAGCACGCGGTCGAGCGCGGAGCGTGCGGCGGCGGGAAGTCCGGCGGCGACGCGGTACGAGACGGGGGAATCGTCCTCCGCCTCCAGCACGACTTCGTCGTCGCAGAGCAGGGCGTTTGCGGACGCGTCGGCGTTTTCGAGGCGGACGGCGATCGCCTCGTGAGCGGCGGCGGCCGGAACGGCCAGCACGATGCGGCGCGTTTCCTTCGACGCCAGCCGGAGCTGCGTCCGCAGGCCGCCCGGTTCCAGCGCGAGCGCGGCGTCCAGCGGGAGCGCGGAGAAGTTCGCCGCTTCGATCAGGATGCGTCCGGCGGTGCGGCGGGCGTTCACGATGGCGGAATTGCCGAGCGGCGCGCCCGCGGAGAAACATGTGGTGTCCGGCGCGAGTTCGATTTCGGGCTTGCGGTCGGTCACGATCAGGAGATGGCAGCCGCGCGCCATGCGGCGGGCGAGAAACGCTGCCGCGGCGAGGTCGGACGAGGCGGCCTGTCCGGTCCAGAAGGGGGCGAAATCCGTCCGCGCGTTGCTGTCCGAGGCGAGCATGGGCGATTCGCCCGCGACGATCCACAGGACGCGGCGGTCCGGCAGTCCGCGCAGTTCGCGTCTGATGAACTCCGCGCCGGATTCGAGCGGGGATTTGCCGCCGGGAACTTTCGCCTGCATGGACATGGAGTCGTCGAGGATCACGGCGAGCGGCGGGAAGGTCTCCGGGGTGGAGACGAACGGCGCGGCGAGCGCGGCGGTCAGGAGCAGAAGCGCGGCGAGTTCCAGATAGAAGATTGCGGGCGGGAACCGGAACTTGATGCGCGTGCCGCTGTTCGGCGACGCCTGCGGACGGTCCCACAGGAAGATCGCGGAGACGATGCGGAGTTTCGAACGGCGGTGCAGAAGATAGAGCAGGAGCAGGATCAGGAAGACCGGCAGGGCGCACCACAGGAGAAGGGAGTGTTCGAATCCGAAGAAGAAGTCGTTCATTTGAGCAGCCCCGCGCGGAAGAGTTCATCGGGGCGGATCTCCGGGTGGAAATCCGCGGCGGAAAGCGGCAGGAGCAGGACGCCGCGCGACGCGGCGGCGGCAGCCCACATGGCGCGATGGCGCTCGAGGCGTTCGTGGTAACGAGCAAGCGCGCCTTCGTCGATCACGAGTTCGCGTTCCTCCCCGGTCTCGGCGTCGACCAGCAGCACGTTCGCGTCCGGCTCCGGTTCGAGTTCCAGCGGGTCCAGCGCCATGACGACCACGGCGCGTTTCGCCCCGTCGGCGAGCCTCGAAAGCACGGGCGCGGGATCGTCCGGGCCCATGAGGTCGGTGATGAGGATGCGGATGCCGCGCCGGAAGAACTGGCCGGAGAACGAGGCGGGATTGGCCGAGGGGCTGAACGGCGTTTCGAAGGGCGGGAAGTCCCACAGAAGCGGCGAGGCGGGCGCGGGATCCTTGCGGAAGGCGTCGGCGGCGTGCCAGAGGTTCAGGGAGAATCCGGAATTCGCGGCGGCGGTGGCGAAGATCGCGGCGAGCGAGATCGCCGCGGACGCCTTGCGTTCGGTCGCGGCCATGGACGCCGAGTGGTCCAGGATCACGTCGCACCGGGGGTCGATCTCCTCCGAATACAGCTTGATCATGAGCTGTTCGCTCCGGGCGTACACGCGCCAGTCGATGCGCCGCAGGTCGTCGCCGGGCCTGTACTCGCGGTACTCGGAGAACTCCAGCGCGTTGCCCGTCCTGCGTCCCACGCGACGCCCGTCGATGCCCGACACCTGGGCGGGCGCGGTCAGTTCCACGCCGCCCGCCGCCGCGAGGGCGCGTTCGACCGCGGGCCTGAAATACGTCGGAAGCGGCGGCAGGGCTTCATGCCCGCGCGGCTTGCGTTCGCGCAGAAACGCCGGTTTTGCGGCGGACGGGGTCATGGCGCGTTTCCTTTCCGGTTCCACGCGGGCGCGCGCCCGAAGTCGGAGTTGCATTGGTTCTGGGCGGAATACTGCCGTTCGATGAGGGAGATGAAGCCCCACAGGACGATGGAGATGAGGTATACGACGATGGTGAACCCGATGAAGATCCTGTGGAACAGCAGAAGGCTCAGCAGGGTGATGACGGCGAGGACGATGCAGACCAGGTTGAACCGGATATGCGAGTTCCAGGCGGGCTTCATGTCCTGCTTGAACCGCTGTTTCGAGAACTCGATCAGCAGGCCGAAATGCAGCACGGCCCAGGGCAGCAGGGCTGCGCATGTCAGCGCGAGACGGTTCCCGCTGTTGGAAAGAGCGCCGTTGTGGAAATGCGGATCGCGCCAGAGGAAGGCTCCGACGGAGACCGCTTCGAGCAGGAGGATCGGGATCAGCGAGAGCGGCGACGCCGGGTCGAATATCTGGCGGAGGAACGGTTTGTCCGCGCGTATCCGGCAGAGGCGTTCCGCGTGGTGCGAGGTCATGGAGTGCGACGTGACCAGCAGTCCGAAGACGCACAGGAAAAGCCCCCAGACTTCGAACAGGTAGAAGATGTTGTCCAGGTCGCGCGACCCATTCGATGTGAGCCTGGAGAGGCGGATGACGTTCCCGATGAAAAGCATCGCGAGGAACACGCCCGCCGTGGCGAACAGCAGCACGCGAATCCGCTTCGAGGAGCGCTTCCCGAGGCCGTATGCATTCGTGTCGATGGCGGCGAGCGGGAAGTAGAAGCACCCGAAAACGCACGACGGAACGAAGCACCCGAACAGAATGAACCAGAACTCGCTTCCCAACTTGGATATGGTCTCCCATGTCGGGCGGCCGCCTAACATCCGATCGAGCAGGACGACGCCGGCGAACGCCCCCGCCTCGATCAGGATCGCGATCATGACGGCCAGGGAATCGAACCGGAAGCAGAATCCCTGCATGACGAGGAAGATCGAGAAGGTCAGGACGAGGAGGAACAGGGGAAGCGGAAAGCTGACGTACAGCGCCGACAGCGCGCCTTTGTCAAATACGTGCATGATCAGAAGCGCGGCCGACATGACGATGGCGGGCAGCAGCAGAAGCGCGAACCTGCCCCAGGTGTAGAACAGGCTCTGCAGCGCGCCCTCCACCAGCCCTTCGCCCGACGTGTACTGCACCAGATGCGCCAGCAGGGGCGGCTCCTTCGCGCGGGACGTCATGAAAAGGCCGCTTTTGCTGCGGAGCTTGAACGCCGCGCAGACCATGATCACGGGGATGATCATGACGAGCGGGATGATGTAGGGCGTGGCGAGATACAGGAGCGAACTCGTCAGACGCGCGACGATCTGCTGCCTTGGCTTGCCCCATCCCCGCATGGCGTCGAGGACGGGATCGACGAACGCCAGCAGGATCGTTCCGAAGAAATAGAGTTGGAACAGAATAGCGAACCACTTCAGATATTTGAGCTTGAGCGCGCTCCGGTGCTGGGCCACCTGACGATAGAAATAATAATAGATGTTCCAGGAGGACGTGTCGCGGCCCTCCAGGTTCAGGTCGCGGTCGCGCCACATGCCGAGCCATCTTCGGAAAAAGCCGGGCTTTCCGCCGGGCTGTCCGGGAGACAATGGCGGCGGTTCCGGCGGCGGCATGACCGCGTTGAGCGTTTCTCCGTTCATTTGCCGAGCATTTCCTTCGTGGGCGGTTTTGCCGTGATCTCAGGATAGCGGTGCTGCCGGAACGCCTTGTTGATCGCGGGCAGAAGAAGCAGGAAAAGGCCGACCGTGATCGCCGAAGAGATTATGAGCGCCGTAATGCAGAGATTTTTTCCGGGTGCGTCGAATATCTCCATGAGGCTGTAGGTCTGGGAAAGCAGCATGCACGCGACGCGCAGGGGCTCCGAATCCAGTTCCCCCTCGTTGACCGCGACTGGGATCCACGGGAGGATGTTGCCGGTCACCACGAGAATGATCGTCCATAGCCACGCGGGCGCGGACAGGCGGGTCCGCCAGCTCAGGATGAGCGACAGGATCACATAGCCGAGGAAGGACATCAGGATGCACAGGAATCCGCAGGCGACCTCGGTCTCTTTGACCGAAAGCTCGGCAAGGGGCGCCAGCGCGGCGGGGATCGTCAGGATCGGGAAGATCAGGCCGACGGACCCGGAGAACCCGGACGAGAACAGGAAATGCAGTCTCCGTCCGATGAAGCCGCGGGGGCATTTCATGTACACGCGGATGCTGTTCGTCGGCGTCTCGAAGAGCGCGAGGACCGCCAGCACGACGATGGAGAAGGCGCAGGCCAGGAATTCGACGACGTAGAACATCTCCGGCGGATAGCTCGGCCCGGCGAAGATGATGTAGTACGGCGCGATCAGGATCAGCGTGAGGAACGGGAGGGCGAAAAGATAGATCTTCGTGGCGAAGAAGCGGTTGGATTTCGGCGGGGAGACGACCGCGAGCGCGAGCAGGAAGAAGAGGACGCCGATCAGGAATGCGACCTTGTATTCGATGAGGAGCGCGATCCAGAATTCGGGATCCGTCGCGTTGCTTTCCATGAGGTCTTCGGCGATGCTGAACGCGACCGGGGTGATCCCCAGGCCGAAGTTGATGATCCCGATGAAGTACAGGATCGTGATCCATTTCTGCCCGAACGCCCCGGCGAAGATGCCGGCGAGGGTGTTCAGCACGAGGACCGGGAAGATGTAGAGCGTGAGCAGGAGGGAGGCCGCCGAAATGCCGCGCATGAAGTACGCCGCCGTAAGGAACGGAAGGAGCATGGAGAAAATGCACAGGATCATGACCATGGCGCCCGCGAGCTTGCCCCAGATGATGGAGGCCGGGTTGAGCGTGGTCAGCATGGCGTAGTTCAGTTCCTTGTCGGAGCGTTCCTCCGCGAACCGCTGTTCCGCGCCGATCGCGCAGATGAGGATGGAGAGAATCGCGCCCGCGAAAATGATGAGGAGGAAGAACCCGACGCCGGAGTCGTCGCTCGCGTCGAACTTCATGGCGGAGGAGAAGAAGAGGGCGCAGATGAACTGCGCGATGAGCAGCACGCCCATGAAGACGAGCATGCGGCGGTTCTGGAAATACTGGCGCATTTCCTTGATGAAGACCGGGTTGAGCGATTCGCCGATGTTCCGGAGCGATGAAAGACTGGACATGAGCGCGCCTCCTTACTGGACCTTGCCCTGCGTGATCTTCATGAACAGCTCCTCCAGGCCCATCTGGTTCCGGGTGAACGAAAGGACCGTGAGCCCGGCGGCGAAGACCGTGCCGACCGCGCGGGAGACCTCGGTGTCGCTGCCTTCGATGACCGCGTGGACTTCGTCGTCGTCGAAGAGGTCCGCGGAACGCGTGAGCGGGTGTTCGAGGAGCTTCAGCCGGACGGGTTCCGCCTCGCCTCGCGGCGTCTTCAGCGTGATGCTGACGCCCTTCGGCGCGGTCTGCGGCTGCGGCGCGGCGGCCGCGGCGGATGCGCCGCCGGAAAGACCGTCGGTTCCGCCCGTCGGCGTCTGAACTGGGGCGGGCGTTCCGCCGTTCACCTGCGACAGTAGATCGTTGAGCGTGCCCGCGGACAGGAGCCTGCCCTGTTCGATAATGACCGCGCCGTCGCAGATGTCCTGAAGTTCGGACAGAATGTGGCTGCTCAGGAAGATGGCCTTCTTCTGTTCGGCGAGGATCTTCAGCAGGGTGCGGAGTTCGTGGCGCGCCCGGGGGTCGAGACCGGCCGCCGGTTCGTCCATGATGAGGACCTTCGGATTGTGGATCAGGGCGCGCGCGAGGCTGACGCGCTGCTTCATGCCCTTGGAGAGCGCGAAGAGGAACTTGTTGCGGAGTTCGCCGAGGTTGGTGAACTCCACGATGTCGTTCAGCGCGCGCGTGCGCTCCGCCCCCTTCAGGCCGAAACTCCGCGCGAAGAAGTCGAGGTATTCCCAGACCTGGATATCTTTGTAGCCGGGCAGGGAGTCCGGCATGTAGCCGACCACGCGGCGGACGGCCTCCGGGTAGAGCGTTGCGGAAACGCCGTCGTAGAAGACGTCGCCGGACGTGGCGAGGTCGAGCGTGGCCATGATGCGGATCGTAGTCGTCTTGCCCGCGCCGTTCGGGCCGATGAACCCGAAGATGTTGCCGTCTTCGAACGAGAACGAGATGTCATTGACGGCGACGGTCCTGCCGAAAACGCGCGTGAGGTTGCGGACTTCAGTTTTCATGTGCGGGCTCCTGAAGGGTGAACGTGCCGACGACGAGATGGCGGGCACGGAAGGAAAGCGGGTCGCAGCCGGGCGAATAGAACAGCGGCCGGTCGGTTTCCACGATGTACATGCCGGGGGAAAGTGCGGAGGCGAGCGCGGAGGGCCAGGGCTTGCTCGAGAACGTGGCCCCGGCATTGTTCTTCATCTGGCGCAGAGTGTTCAGGAAATTGGTTGAGAACTGGTTGCGCGCGATGTTGCCGCCGGTCGGAACGGGCCGGTGCGGATCGCATTCCAGCAGATACGCGGACGTGAGGAGGAAAAGGTCCTTCCTGGCGTAATCCGGATTTTTCTCATCCGAGTCTGGAACGGTCACCGCGGCGGCATAATGCTTCAGTTCGGCGGACGCGCCAGGCTGGACGGTTTCGTCCGGCGGAAGCCAGCATTCTCCGTCCGGTGTCCTCATGGCCAGGATCTTCACGGGCGCGCCGAGTCCATTGACGACGTTGAGCGCGCCGGCGGCTCCTCGCGAGATCCTGAGCTGTTCGAGGTGTCTTTCCGCGCGGGAGATGCCGTAGGTCATCGGGATGCGGGCCTTGTTCGCGCCGGTCGCGACCTGGTCTCGGCCGAGGGAGACGTCCACGTTCCTCGCGTCGGGGAAGGTCACGGTGTCCGACGGGTCGAAGGTCAGCCGACGGACGGGAACTGGCGCGTAGAGATTCACTGCGGCGCGCGTGTAGCCCATGCTTTCCTGCTGGTCGAGGAAGGTCAATCCGACTGCGGACGCGCGGGAGAACCAGCCCTCGAAGAACGTGACGAAGAGGATGACGATGGCGACGAAGACGAGAGAGATCGCCGGAACGGTCAGCAGGAGCAGCAGGATGCTTTTCTTATGCCTGACGAGGTAGAGGTAATTGACCGGGCCGACGACGATGATGTACGCCAGCAGGGCGAGGATGACCACGGCGAACGACATGTTCGGGATCTCGATGCATGGAAGGGCGTTGAAGACCAGGGCCGGATTGACCGGGTAGAGTTCGGCGCTCTTCAGGATCGTCAGGACCGGCATGTTGTTCCGGTAGACGGTCTGCATTTCGCTTTCCCTCTGTCTCGGCCCGACGGGCTTGAAGTCGGGATCGAAATCGGAGGATTCCTCGTCCGGGAAGCCCGCGGGCGGCCGGCGGCGTTCAGGCGCGGCGGTCGAGGGCGGGGAATTGTTCAGGTAGCGTTCGTCCAGCACAACGGACTGTCCGAGTCCGCGCGGAACGACGACGGGCTGGCCGGGGAAATCCGGCTGCGGCGCCCATTCCGGCCATTGCGTGCCGGGCGAGACGAAGACGACCTCCGTGGCGCCGAGCATGACGGCGTCGCGAAGGGCGCGTTCGGCGTCGGGCGTGAACTTGTCGGACGTCTTGCGGAAGAGCAAGTCCTTCGACTGGTAGAACTGCGGGGCGGCGGGCCACTGGACGGTGTCGGTGGCGGAGACTTCGCAGTTGTCCATCCTCTTCGAGTAGGTGTGCTGACGGAGGATCGGGAGCGCATTTGTCCAGGATGCGAGTTCGTCGCTTACGGCTTTTGCGAGCGTTTCGGACGTGGAAAACGAGGACGGGAGCGAGAGCTGTCTGGTGGAGCCGCCCGCGCTGAAGATGGCGGGCGGAAGGCCGATCTGTCTGCCGTCCACGTAGATCTTCGGATTCACGATCTCGATCGAATCGCCTTCGCTTCTGTTGCTCGACGAAACGAAGAGCGTGACGGTCTGGACGGAGTGCGCCGGTATCTGCCGGGAAGCCGAGACGGCCCGGAAGGTTTGGCCGCTCCAGCCGATCTTGTAGCGCAGATAGATGGAGACGCTGACCGCCTTGTCGGAGTCGTTCTGCACGACGAACTCGCGGACGAGCTGGTCGCCCTGGCTGATGGAAAGGAATGGGCTGGGCGAAAGGGAGACTTTCACCGGGTCGAAGGCAGCCGGGAACGGAGACGGAGGCGTGACCGGTTCCGGGAGTTTCGTCGGCACGATGCCGGCGGGAGCGGCGCCTGTATTGACGGGCGTGGGATCCGACGTCCTCTGAGCCTGAACGGGGGCCGCGCCGGTCGCGAACGCGGACGCCGCGAACGGCAGCAGCAGGAGAAACGCGGACAGGAGAATGCGCCGGAACGCGGTTGAAACGGTGCGCGCCATGGTCATGCCTTTCCGGCGTTGACGCCCTGCGGCCAGTCAATCCCTGCGGGGTCGACTTTTTCGAGCAGGCGTGCGGAGAGCTCCACGGGCGTGATCTTGTCGAGCTTCGCCTGGTAGTTCAGGATGAGGCGGTGGTTCAGGACCGCGGGGGCCACGCTGCGGACGTCCTCGAACCCGACCGCGGGGCGACCGGCGAGGAGCGCGGCGGCGCGGGAGGATTCGGCGAGGGCGATGGCGGCGCGCGGGGATGGGCCGTAGGTCACGAACTTCGTCACGTCGGGGATCGCGGCGGGGTTGCCGGGGTGTCCGGCGGCCACGATGCGCGCGATGTAGTTCGCGACGGATTCGCTGAGGTAGACGCGGTCCATGGCGGCGAAGATTTCGCGGAGTTCCTCGGCGGAGAGGGTCCATTCGGGCTCCGGTGGCTCGCCGCGGCGGCGGTGCGCGATGATCTGCGTGAGTACGTCGGCGTCGACGCCCGCCACGTTGATTTTGAAGAGAAAGCGGTCGAGCTGGGCTTCCGGGATCGGATAGGTGCCTTCGAGTTCGATCGGGTTCTGCGAGGCCAGCACGAAGAACGGATCGGGCAGGGGGCGCGTCTCGCCGAGGAGCGTCACGGCGTGTTCCTGCATGGCTTCGAGCATGGCGGACTGGGTCTTCGGCGACGCGCGGTTGATCTCGTCGGCGAGGAGAATGTTGGAGAAGATCGCGCCGGGCTGGAACTCCATCTTGCGGGAGCCGTCCGGCATGACCTGCAGGATGCTGCCGCCGAGGATGTCGCTGGGGAGCAGGTCGGGCGTGAACTGAATGCGCTTGAACTCCAGGCGCATGAGCTTGCCGAGGGCTTTCACGAGGGCAGTCTTGCCGACGCCTGGGAGGCCTTCGAGCAGGACATGCCCGCGGCTGAAGATGCCGATGAGGAGGAGCCTGTGTACTTCGTGCTGGCCGAGGAGGATTTTGTCGAGTTCGTCGAGAAGGCGCGCCGCCAGGCTGCTGATATGGCTGAGCTCTTCGGGGGGCATCAGGGAGGTGGTTTCGGTGTTCATCGCGGGAACTGCTCCATATGGTATGAAAAACGTTACGGTTGATTCGGCGGGTTGGAATTGTTGAAATAGCGGCGGACGGACTCGCGGTGAGAAGGCAGGATGCGCGTTTCGGCGTGTTCCGCCGCCTGACCGGACCCGGACAGCTGTCCGGCCTTGGCGCGTTCGGCGGTCTCCTCGCCGGGCGAGGTGGCGAACTCCAGGATGGAGACGCTCTGTCCGGGCGTATTGTTGTCAAGCATCAGGTCGCGGCGTTCGTCGCCGACGTCCTGCGTCTGTCCTGTGAAATTGAGGAGGGCGTCGCCGCGTCCGCGGGAGATGCCGCCGTTGCCCGGGCTGGAGCCGTTTCCCTGACCTTGTCCTTGTTCCTGTCCTTGCCCGACGGCGCCGGAGAGTTCGGACGCGCCCGGCGCGTTTTCCTCCAGCCACTGCTGAAGCGCCTCGGCGCTGTTCTCATAATCGGAATCGTTCGCAAGGCCGGTTTCGCCGCCCTGTTCCTGGCCTTGACCCTGGCCCTGACCGGACTGCTGCTGCATCTGGTCTTTGCGCGCCTGCGCGAGTTTTTCGAGGCGGTCGCGCAGGTCCTGCGCGTTGCTTCCCAGTGCGTCGGCGAGCGACTGAAGCTGTTCGGGCGTCATTGAGGCGGCGAGGTTGTCTCCGCTCTGCTTCAGAAACTCCGCCAGCGCGGCGTCGTCCGCGGCGAGCTGTTCCGCGAGCTGCCTGAGCTGTTCCAGCGCCTTGGTCCGGCCGCGCACCTCCGGCGGAAGGTTCGCGAGCGCGGAGGCCGTCTGCGACAGCCTCTCGAAGTTTTCGGCGGAGCGCTCCAGCGCGCGGGAGGCGTTCGCCGCGAGCGCGTCGGTCAGTTCGCGGAGGGCTTCGATGCCTTCGAACGCCTTCGCCGGGGATGTGCCGGAACTGTTTTCCACGAGTTCGTCGAGCGCCTCTTTCGCGGCTTCGATCTCCTCCTGCGGAACCAACGGCTCCTGTTCCAGAATCTCAAGCTTGGATTCCAGCTCTTCCTGTTCCTCATGCACGTCCAGCGTACCCGGTCCGCTGCGCCGCGTCTCTTCCGAACTGGCGAAAAAGGCGGCGGCGAAGAAGAGTACGGAGATCAGAAGCGTGCATGCGACCGTGCGGACGGCGGAAAACGGCATGCTCAGCGCCGGAGGTTGAGGAATCCGAATCCACGACGCCCACGCCGAGCAGTCCGTCTCCAGCGAAGCCGCCAGAAAACCGCCGCAGTCCGAATGTGCGTCCAGCCAGATCATGAGCTTGCGTTTCTGCGGCGTCAGGCGGATCGCACGGATAAGCGCACCAGACAGTGCGGCGGCGACGAGCAGCGCGGACGACAGGACCACCGTTCCGGGAGTCCATTCCGGGAACGCCAGCCGCCAGAGCAGCACGATCCCCCCCGCGAGGAAGAACGCCGCAGTGCAGAACGCCGCCGATTCCCGCAGGAACAGGCGGTTTCGGATGCCGCTGTACAGGGCGTTGACTGGCGCGTTCAGCGCGCCGCCGGGGAACGCCGCGGACGGGGATGGGAATGCTGTACTTGTCCTGTTCAAAGGAATCTTTCCTGTGCGAGTTCGAACCGCCTTGTTTTTGAGGCGGATTTTGTTTGTTTAAGATATTTCGGGGATAATATACCCTCGCGCGCGTAAAAAATCAAGCAGATAATAAAGAAAATGAACCATTTTCCCAAGGCGAAACAGGGAAGATTGCGCCGAAACTGCGGCGCGCATCCGAATCCCGCTTGAAAATTGCCGCGCCGGATGTATATTTTAGCATGAAATGAATGCCTGATAATCTCAACCGGAGCGAAGATGTTCAACGGGAAAAAAGTCGTCGTGGTCATGCCCGCCTACAATGCGGAAAAGACCCTCGAAAAGACCTTCCGCGAAGCCGCCGCCCAGCCGTTCGTCGATCAGGTCGTGATCGTGGACGACGCCAGCAGCGACGACACGTGGGCGGCCGCGTCCCGCATCGAAGGCGCCGTGACCTGCCGCCTGCCGCGCAACACCGGCTACGGCGGCAACCAGAAACAGTGCTACAAGCTCGCGCTCGAACACGGCGCGGACATCGTGATCATGGTGCATCCAGACTACCAGTACACGCCGCTTCTCATCCCCGCCATGGCCGCCATGATCGGAAACGGCCTGTACCACTGCACGCTCGGTTCGCGCATCCTCGGCGGGTGCGCCCTGCGCGGCGGCATGCCTCTGTACAAATACGTCTCGAACCGCATCCTCACGTTCGTGGAAAACGCACTGATGGGGCAGAAGCTGTCCGAGTATCACACCGGCTACCGCGGATTCTCGCGCGAACTCCTCGAATCGCTCGACCTGAGCGGGAATTCCGACGACTTCATCTTCGACAACGAGATGCTCGCGCAGATCGCGTGGACCGGAGCCGTGATCGCCGAAGTCTCGTGCCCGACCAAGTATTTCGAGGAGGCGTCGAGCATCTCGTTCCGGCGGAGCGTGAAGTACGGCTTCGGGTGTCTTGCGGTCGCGCTGCGGTACTGTCTGGCGCGCACCGGACTCGCGAAATGGCATCTGCTGGATCCCGCGAACCGCGGGAAGTTCGCGCCTGCGATGCTGAAAAATCCGCTCTGACTCAACAGATTGCAACATTTTTCGAAAAAAGTTTGTTTTTGGGGGTTGTTTTTTTCTTGATTTGGGGTTATTATAAAGTTGTAGCGATTACAATCCGGCGCTTCCCCCTTCGCCGGATCAGCTTTTTCCCAACAAACCCTAACCCACCTCATGCGCCGCCCGGCGCGTGAAAGAAAGGAACCCCATCATGAAGTACGTTTGCCAGGTCTGCGGCTATGTCCACGAAGGCGACAATCCCCCCGAATTCTGCCCCCAGTGCAAGGCTCCCGCCTCCAAGTTCGTCGCCAAGGACGAAAAGGCCGATACCATGGCGTTCGCCACCGTCCACAGCATTGGCGACGGCAAGGTCGACGACAAGGAGATCATGGACGGTCTCCACGCCCACTTCACCGGCGAATGCACCGAAGTCGGCATGTACCTCGCCATGAGCCGCGTCGCGGACCGCGAAGGCTATCCCGAGATCGCCGAAGCCTACAAGCGCATCGCGTTCGAAGAGGCGGAACACGCCGCCAAGTTCGCCGAACTCCTCGGCGAAGTCGTCGATCCCTGCACGAAGACCAACCTGACCAAGCGCGTGGAAGCCGAACACGGCGCCTGCGCCGGCAAGTTCGAGATCGCGAAGAAGGCGAAGCAGCTCGGCTTCGACGCCATCCACGACACCGTACACGAAATGGCCAAGGACGAAGCGCGCCACGGCGCGGCGTTCGCCGGCCTCCTGAAGCGCTATTTCAAGGACTGATCTTTTGAAGTAGGTCTTAGTTTTTTGTCTTGCCCGCATCCGTAACAGGGTGCGGGCCCTTCATTCAAACCTTTTCCCTTTTTTACCGCCCGTGATGACACGCGAATCCAGCATCGGGATCCTGCGGAAGATCGGCGTGACGCCGTCGCCGCAGCGCATCGCGATCTACCATTTCCTGCGGACCCACGCGATCCATCCGACCGCCGAGACGATCTTCGAGGCCGTCCGGGCGGAACAGCCCACGCTGTCGCTCACGACCGTGTACAACACACTGAAACTCCTCGCGGAAAAACACGCCGTGCGGGAGATCACGATCGAAGGCGGCGAACTGCGCTACGACGCCAACATGTGCGAACACGGCCATTTCAAGTGCCTGCACTGCGGCGAAGTCTACGACCTTTTCCCCGCCGAAAACGAACCGCCGGCGCCGTCCGTGCCCGGTCTGCCGGAGGGGTTCGTGCTGAAGGAGATCCAGCTCTCCTGCCGCGGCTACTGCCCGAAAACGGACTGCCGCGCCGCCCTGGCATCCTCGTTTCCTGGAACGCAGGAATAAGCCATCTCTTCTTTTTGAATAGGACCGATAGGTCCGACAGGACGTATTCATTATCCCATTTCCCCCCCCTCATTTGCCCGCGTTCAGCGTGAGTTGGATGTGGCGGAAGGAGTCGCCGCGTCCTTCTGTTCGGGCGGGGCGTCGGTGAAGAGCCAGTATTGTTCGCCGGCGACCGCGGTGAAGCGGATGCGCGGAGACCGGTAGACCTCGGTGAAGACGCGGCGGAGGTCCTTGCTCACGAGCTTGATCGGGTTTTCCCAAAGAGCCTGCAGATAGCGCATGCTGCACACGAAATAATGCGGACCGGGCTCCTCGAGAACCGGTTCCCAGATCGGCGAATACATGAAGCCCGTCTGGTCGATGAGGGTGATGTATTCGTCGTTTTTTTCCTTGATCCAGTCCGGCACGATCAGGACGCTCCTGCGTTTGACCTCTTCGAGCGACCAGTCGAGCGGGCAGAACGTGAAATGCCTGCCGGATTCCACGCAGTAGAACTTGAGGCCGGGCGCGTAGGCCGAGATCACGGCGTCCGTGATGCCGTAGTACGGCAGGACGACGGTCGAGCCGGGCGGGAGGGTCTTCGTGAGGTATTCGCCCATGTTCTTCGCGCCGGAGAAGGGATGCCGGAAATCCTGCACGGCGAACGAAACGCACGCGGGAACCGTGAAGCAGACGTAGATGGCGAGGAGCTCTGCGAGGCGGCGTTTCAGGGGCGGCGGCTTCGGGCCGTCCAGCAGGCGGAAGAACGCTCCGGGCGCGGCGGATTCCTGTTCGGAGGGATTCTCCAGCAGGATCCAGCAGCAGAAGACAAACGTGAGGAAGACCAGGTACGCGCGCTGCGGCAGGAAATAGAAAAGATACATCGCGAAGGCGATCATCCACAGGAACGACGCGAGGCAGACCAGCGCCATGCGGCGGGACACGCGGAACAGCGAGAGCATCGCGACCGCGAAGAACGTCAGGAAGACGAAGTCGAGGAAGAGCTGGAAACTCGACTGGAATGGATGTTCGTGCGGCGGCAGGACGAAGTAGATCGCGCAGAAGAAGACGGCGGCGAGCGCGAGATACAGTGCGAGCGTCCGGCGGCGCCGGACGAACCAGGCGATCAGGACGATCAGGAGCGCGACCCAGAGGTATTCCAGAATAGGGAGGTTCACGTTCGCGACCTCCTTGGAGCATCCCGCGAAGTCGACGAACGAAGTGGCGAGGCGTTCGAAGAAGTTCATCTTCAGCGGCCAGAAGCGCTGGTTGCCGACCGAACGCGCGTTCAGCATGCCCGGCGCGACCTGGAGGAATCCGAACAGCGCTCCGGCGGCGGCGACGCAGAGCCCGGCGACGATGCGGCGGAATTCGCGGCGGGGGAGTTCCGTGCGGCGTTTCCACGCGTCGAACGCCCACAGGACGAAGACGATGCCGCAGAACCCCTCGAAATACGCATGCGCATTCGTCAGGCAGGCGATCAGGAATCCGTAGAGCAGGGGGCGTTTCAGGCGGGCGGGATAGACCGCCGCGAGCGCAAAGAGCAGGATCGGGATCGGGGCGTAGCAGCGCGCTACGACCGGATACCAGAAGAGCATCCCGGCGGAACTCAGCACGAGGGCTTTCATCGGGAGCGTGAACGGCGCGCGGAATACGAAGAACGCCCCGGCGGCGGCCATGAACGCCCAGGAAAGAAGGTTCATGCAGAGGACGGGGCCGCCGTTCGCCGCGAAGACGTGCAGCATGAGATACCACGGTGCGAAATGGCCTTCCCAGCGCATCATTTTGAAGATTTCCGGCACGGTGCAGTCGCGCGCGATCAGCCACGCCTGAAGTTCGTCCGCCCAGGGCTCGTGACGGAGCGTCAGCGCGAACGTGACCGCGGCGTAGGCGAGAAAGAGCGCCCAGCGGAAGATTAGTTCGATCTTGCGGTTTTCGTGCGGCATGGCGGGTCAGTCCTCCTTCGCATGGGGCGCGGGAGCCTTGTTCTTGTACGCGTTGTCGAACAGGAAGAAGAACCCGCCGAAGAGTCCGCCCGCGATGATGACGCCGGTCATGACGAGCGTCGGGGCGAGGGCGGCGACGGGGCAATCGGGGAGTTCCGCGAGGGCCGCGCCGAGGATCGCTGCAACGAAGTAGTCGCGCAGGCCGATGCCGGACATGGTGAGCGGGATAAGCCCGGCGATGTTTCCGACCGTAATTGCGGCGACGATGGGGCCGAAGAGGGGCGCGAGCGAAGACGAGAACGCGAGGCAGACGCAGTAGAAGCACAGGCCGAGCACGAAATTGACGCCGAGAATGCTCGCGATCACGCACCACACGATTTCCTTCGTTGCGCCGTTGTAGGAATCCAGCGCGTTCAGGAGCTTCGTCGAGAATCCGCGCGAGAGCTTCGCGCCGAGATCTTCGCCCCAGCGGAAGAACGCGATCTTTTCCAGCTGTTTGTGCAGGAAGATCACGGCGGCGGCAAAGAGTCCGGCGGCGGACGCACCCAGCAGCGCGAACGTCAGGAGTTTCGCCCGCGGGTCGGCGGCGTCGAGGTAACGCCACGCGAAGGGCAGGGCGAGAAATACGGTCAGGAAGATGCCGATCATGCCGGTGAACCGGTCCATCAGGATCGTGAAGACGCCGTCGAATTTCTGTCCTTTCGGCACGCGGTACGCCAGAAATCCCGCCCGGATCACGTCGCCGCCGATCGCGCCGCCCGGCATCACCAGCGAGAAGAAAAACGACTGCGTGGTGAGGGAGAAGGCGGAGAAGAGCGAGCACGGGATCGCACGGTACGCCAGCAGAAGCCGCCAGCGCCAGGCGTTCACGAAGAGATGCACGAGGTACAGCAGGAACGCCGCCGCAAGCCACCCCCAGTTCAGCCCGGAGAAGTCGACGCCGTCGAACGTGCCGTGTTTTTTCGAGGTGTATATCAGGATGGCGACGATGCCCGCCGTGACTAGAATCTTGACCGCGTATTTCAGGAAGACGACCGCCTTGTTCGGGGCGGATTCCTCCTGCTTGGAATCGGGCGCGGCGCATCCGGGGGCGGTCTGTGCGGCGGGCGCGGCGTCATTCTTTGAGTTTTTCGTCATTTTTTCCGATTCCGGTTTGCAGTTTCCGCGTTTTGCGACTATATTTTTCTTAACAAGCGGTTTGAAAAAATATACTTCGTTTTCACTCATTTTTCAAATCGAAACGGGAATTTTTAAGGAGTATGAACTTGAACGGTCCCACGCTCAATTTGCTCTTCATCGGAGATATCGTCGGCAAGGGCGGCCGCAAGGCGGTCAAGGCGCTTGTGCCGCAGCTGAAACAGCAGTACATGTGTACGTTCGTGGTCGCGAACGGCGAGAACTGCGCGGCGGGCGCGGGGCTGAACAAGTCCTGCCTCGGCGAAATGGCGGACGTCGTGGACGTTTTCACGTCCGGCGACCACACGTGGGACCGCAAGGAATTCGAGGACGAAATCCGCGGCATGAAGAACGTGGTGCGTCCGGCGAACATGAGCAAGCTCCAGCCCGGACGCGGCTGGCTGTACACGCGCAATCCGGCGGGCGGAGAAGTGGCCGTGATCTCGCTGATGGGCAAGGTGTTCATGAAGGACAGCGCGTACTGCCCGTTCGAGACCGCCGAACAGATCCTGACGCAGATCCCGATCACCTGCAAGTGCGTCATCGTGGACATCCACGCCGAGGCCACGAGCGAAAAGGCCGCCCTTGCGTGGTTCCTGGACGGACGCGTCACGGCGGTCCTCGGCACGCACACGCACGTGCAGACCGCAGACGCCCGCATCCTGCCCGGCGGAACGGCGTTTCTTTCAGACGTCGGCATGGTCGGCGCGGCGGATTCGATCCTCGGCCGGTCCGTGCCGGACGTGATCGCGAAGTTCCGCACCGGGATGCCTCACAAGTTCCCCGTGGTGGAGACCGGGATCCGCCTGGACGCCGCCGTGATCCGCTACGACATGCAGACCGGAAAGGCGATCGAGATCAAACCGATTTCCGTCATGTATGACACACAAAGTATGTGAACGCAGTGTGCGGCTTGCGCTCGCATACGGGAATGAACAGAATAAAACGAGTTTTGAACGAGACAATAGGAGACCCCCGATGCAGAAACCCGAAATCGACTGGAAACGCGCCGACATATTGATTCAGCTTGCCCTCGAAGAAGACCTCGGCGACCTCGGAGACACCACCACGAACTCGGTCATCCCCGCCGACCTGAAGACGACCGCCGTGCTGATCGCGAAAGAAGACCTCATCTGCGCCGGGCTGCCCGTCGCGGAACGCCTGTTCCATACGCTCGACCCGGACGTCGTGTTTACCTCGATGGTGAAGGAGGGCGAGGCGTGCCCCCGGGGAACGATTATGGCGGAAATTTCCGGTTCCGCCCGTGTCCTTTTGACCGGGGAGCGCACCGCGCTGAACTTCCTTCAGCGTCTGTGCGGCGTCGCGACCGCTTCGCACAAATACCAGGAGCTCGCCGGAAACCGCGCGAAGATACTCGACACGCGCAAGACCACGCCCGGCTGGCGCAACCTTGAAAAATACGCCGTGGCAGTCGGCGGCGCGTTCAACCATCGCATCGGGCTGTACGACCGCATCATGATCAAGGACAACCACCGCGAACTCGCCGGGATGGAGGGGAAGGGCGGCATCCTGCGATCCGTGCGCCGCGCCCGCGAGATGTATCCCCAGCTGGAAGTCGAGGTTGAGGTCGATTCCCTGGACGAACTCGACGAGGCCCTGCTGTCCGGCGCCGAGTACATCCTGCTCGACAACATGGACAACGAACAGGTCGTGCAGGCCGTCGGGATCGCACGCAACAAGGCGCGTCTGGAGGCAAGCGGGAACGTCACGCTCGGTCGCATCCCGTCGCTCTCCGAGACTGGCGTGGACTTCATTTCCTCCGGCGCGCTCACGCACTCCGTGAAGTCGAGCGACATCTCCATGGACATCCGGATTCCGCAGGCGTGAACCGCGCGGATTTTTCCCGAAACGACATAACAAAAGATGAACGGGATGAAATCCATCAAAGGTATATTGGCGAAAAAGTGAATTTGACAAATGCGACGGACTTTTTGCGCGAGCTAAACGTGATAGACGCCTTCCTTGATGCCGACGAAGAACCGGATGTCGATCCGTCCTCCTCAGGCGATTGATGTTGTTCCTCGCGGGATAAAGCGCCCATTCCTGTTCCCGTGGATTTCTCCTGCGTGGGGAATGCGCTCGGACTCCGGTTTTTTCCGTTTTGGCTGGATTCCGGCGTTACGATTTCGGCAGGTTGTCCAGCACGATTTTCGGCGGCGTTCCGTTCCGTTTCCGGAGTTCTTTCCCGCGTTCCGATACGGATTTCGGGATGGTCTTCCCGAGTTTCCTGAAATAGAGGTCCATCGTGCGGATGATCTGTAGCTCCTTCGTCGGAGACTGCCCTCTGAACTTTTCGACGGCGACATCGAACGTCTTCATGAATTCATCGAACCTGTTTGCGATGCAGAGCAGCAGCAGCCTGTGTTCCCATGCGCCGTAGTCGTCCGGTGCGAGTTCGCACGCTTTTTCCGCAATCGGGATGACGAGCTCCAGATCGTTTTGTTTGAGGAAGATCGCGGCTCCCATCAGGCCGAGGACCCAGCGGGTGTTTTCCGGCGTGAGCTTCGGCGGTTTGTTTGCGAGGATGCGCCTGTAAAGGTCGGGGCGCCGCTTTGTCATGTATTCGGCCATCCAGCGGAACGGCGTCTGGTTTTCGTGGTGGAACCGGAGCGAGTTCTGTTTCTCATGCACGCGGTAGAGCACGCGCGGATTGTCTTCGTCGAAATGGAAGCCCGTGTCGGCGCCGAGCCGGATCATGAGGAAGACGTCGTCGTTGATGGCGCAGTCCGGAACCGGTCTGAAATACTCGTGCGCGGCCAGTGCGTCGGCGCGGATGACCATGGCGTTGATGTTCATTTTCGGCGTGAAGAACGCGTTGAACATGGAAGGGCTGCCGCCGTGGACCTCTCCTGTGAGGCCGTTTTCGTTGAAAAGGAATTTCTGGGAATAGCTTGCGCTGTACTGCGGGTTCCGGTCCATCATGTCGATTACGCCGCCGAGGTCGAACGGGAGCATGATGTCGTCCTGGTCGAACGAGAGGATGTAGCGGCCCTGCGCGGCTTTGCACATTTCCGTGCGGGCGTTTCCGACGCCGAGGTTGCGCTCGGACTTCATCTTGCGGACGATGCCGGGATATCGGTCCGCGTACTCGTCGATGATGCGCCAGGAGTCGTCCGGCGAACAGTCGTTGAACAGGATGACCTCGGCGTTGCCCTGCGCCGAGGCGAGCCGGATCACGGAATCGAGCGTTAGCCGGAGATAGTCTGGGTTCGCCCTGTAGACGGGAAGCAGGATCGTCGCGTCACGCTTCCCGTTCCGGTGAATTACGGACGCTTTTTTTTTTGCGGCCTGGGGGGAAGCGAGATGAGCGTGCTGGCCGTGCCGGGGGCGGTCTGTTCCCGGAAACTGTCCAGCAATTCCTGTTCCGTCAGTTTTTCAACGTGTTTTTGGAACGCCGGAATCCGCATGATCGTCTCCTGCACCATTTTCGGGGTGATGGTTCTGGTGCATTCGATCTCGCGCGGCGTGCCCACGTGGCGCGGGCACCAAACGGGGGCCTTGGAGTCGAAGAAGAGATGCGTGTCGTTCCAGCAACCGTGGCAGAAGAGGAAATTCGTGACGCGATAGGGCGTCGGAAACTCGCTGCCGTCCATGGTGAACCCTGAGATCATGACGACCGGGATGTTGCAGTTCCATGCAAGCCAGCTGAGTCCGCTGGGGAGTCCGACGAAGAAGTCGGCATGCTCCAGATAATGGATGCGTTCGATGATGGGGATGCGCCCGGTGAGGTCCTCCGCTTCGGACGGAACCTGATAGCGGTGGTTGTCCGTAAACACGAGTTCCTTGTCGCGGTCGAGCACGAAAACGCGGTAGCCGTAGGATCTGAGCCAGCGAATGAGGATGTTCCAGCAGTCGGGATCCTTGGCCGACGCATTGGAGCGGAAATTCCAGTATTTCGTCGGGTTCGTGGCCATCGTGGAGATGCAGACGTACGGTTCCTTGACCGGGCGCGGCGAACCGAGCGGGATACGGCATTTGAGATCCTCAAGCGGGAGGCCGAGAATCTGCGCCACGGCCTTCTGCATGCCGAGGTGCTGATGCTCGACCGGACGCCACGGCTTGCGGTCCTCCTCGAAAATGCCGCAGAAATAGATCGCGTAAGCGAATCTGAGCGGCGGTTTCGTGCCGAGGGGGATGAATTTGAGGCCGGGATACTGCGCCTGGCAGAGACGGATCATCCATTCGCCTATGACCGCTGTGACTTTCGCCTTGCGGACCAGACGGAATTTTTCCAGATATGGCAGCCATGCGAGGTTGTCGCCGAGTCCGCCGTCCGGGATGACAATGCAGACTTCCTTGTCTTCGCAATTATAGTCGTGCTCGAAGACCAGCTTGTCGCCCGCATAGGCTTCAAGGCGGTATTTCACATAGTATTTGTTTGTGCCGACGACGAGGTCTCCGCCTTTGCACATGCGGTCCTCCAGCGGCATGCCGCTGTCGATGTCGTACACGCGCAGTCTGTACTGCTTGTTCCCATCAGGAAACTTGATGCGGTAGCCGAACGCAAAGTCGAACAGGATGCCGCTTTCGCTTTTCATCAGTGGAAGTTCGGACATGGAGATGCGGGCGCCGATGGAACTGCGCGGGTCCGGGCCGATTTCAGGGCCTATGGGCGGCGGCGGATTCCGTTTCACGGGGGGGCGCGGAATAACCGGGTTCAAGATGGTATATGAAACTGTTTTTTTCGGAGCTGCCGCCGAAGTCTTTTTTTCGTTCATAGGTGAATCCGTCAGGGGGGGAGCTGTCCGCGCCGCGCTTCGTTCCTTTCGGCCCGGGTGCGCTTCCCTTGTGTTTGGTTTCTGTTTGTTTCCTCTACTTTAGCGCCATTTCCGTCTTTTTTCAACCCCGCAATGCGAAAAAAGGACAAAATAATCATACGGAAAGCCTCTCCGTCGCGAACCCCGTTTGCCAGTCGGGCTGTCCGCGTCCGCGCCGAAGGAGCTTGATTCCGCGTCGTGCCGCCTGCGGAACGATCCCGTACGGGCGTCGCTTCCGAATTCGCGGAAAAACGCGGACTCCGATTGATTTTTGAACAAAAAATGCTACATTATAAGGTCAAAAAAGGAAACGCGCCGCTTTTCCGCGTCCGCAGACGTCTTCCGAAAACAGTTTTCGGGACGTCTTCCGCCGCCGAAGCGTTTCCCGAACAACCTAAACACGGCTCCGTCCCGCCCGCGCACACCGAACCGGGATCAATGCATCCGCATGGAACAATGGCAGAAAAATCTGGAAAACGCTCTGACCGATGCGTCGGAGCTAGCGAAACGGTTTGACCTCTCCGAAGAGGCTGTCCGTCGCGTCGCTGCCGTATTCCCGTTCCGCATCACCCGGTATTATCTCTCGCTGATCCGGGCGAAGGGCGATCCGATCTACCTTCAGTGCGTGCCGGATGAACGGGAGCTTCTGGAGAGCGGCGACCTGATGGACGATCCGCTCGGCGAGGAGGACCTTGCCCCGGCTCCCTGCGTGGTCCACCGTTATCCCGACCACTGCCTGCTGCTGGCGTCGAACTGCTGCGCCTGCTATTGCCGGTTCTGCACGCGCAAGCGGAAATTCCGCACGCCGATGTGCGTGGACGAAGCCAGTTTGCAGCGCGGCATCGAATACATCGCCTCGAATCCGGCGATCCGGGACGTGCTGGTGTCCGGCGGCGACCCGTTTCTGCTGGATACGGACAGGCTGGAATCCATCCTGAGCAGAATCCGTGCGATAGAACACGTCGACGTCATCCGCATCGGCACGCGCACGCCGTGCGTCCTGCCGGAACGCATCAACCGCAGCCTCGTCTTCATGCTCCGGCAATACCATCCGCTGTACATTAACGTGCATTTCAACCACCCGGACGAGATCACGCCGCAGTCCGCGGCGGCGCTGAACAAACTCGCCGACGCCGGAATCCCGCTCGGCAGCCAGACCGTGCTGCTCCGGGGAGTGAACGACGATCCCGAAGTGATCCGGCTCCTGATGCGGAAGCTTCTGGCCGCGCGTGTGCGACCGTACTATCTTTTCCAGTCCGACCTGATCTACGGCACGGAGCATTTTCGCACGCCGCTGTCCGTCGGGCTGGACATCATGAAGAAGCTCCGCGGCTGGACCTCCGGCATGGCCGTGCCCCACTTCGCGATTGACCTGCCGTGCGGCGGAGGGAAGGTTCCTCTGATTCCGGATTATCTGGAAAAGGTCGACGGGCGCGTGTATACGTTCCGGAATTTCCGCGGCGTTCCATACCGTTACCCGGACGTCGAAGACTGATTGCGCTCATCTTTTTTCCACGTCCGAATCATTATGCGGTCGAATTCTTTCGCGAATGCGCTCTGTCCGTCCGCGTCGCCTGAAAAAGCAGTCAGGCCGACTTGATCTTCACAGTTCCATTTTTCCACGGAAGCGGACCGGTCCGCCGTGCATTCGCATCAGTCCGATTCGAGCGAAAAGACGCCCGCCCGGCGCTGCCCGTCCGCTGCTGGTTCAGTCGCGGTCGGGAATGTATGTGGCGCCGGAGGTCGGGGATTCGCAGACACGGACGCGGTCGAGCGTGACGCCGGGGATTCTGACAGCCGCGTCGAGCCGTTCGAACAGGATGCGCGCGATGTTCTCGCTGGTCGGGTTGATGCCCTGGAAATCGGGCAGTTCGTTAAGATACTTGTGGTCGTAGTCGGCCAGAATGGCCGTCAGTTCGCGCTTGATGACGGTGAAATCGGCGGCGATGCCGATCCCGTCGAGCTGTTTCGCGCGGATGAAGACCTGCACGGTCCAGTTGTGTCCGTGAAGCGCGGAGCAAAGGCCGTTGTATCCGGCAAGCCTGTGCGCGGCGGAGAAATCGCGTGTGATGTCGAGTTCGTACATGGTCGTATCAGGATGAACGGTTCAGGCGTTTGCGATTCGGGAGACGGCGCGTTTGCGGGCGAGTTCGTATGCGGCGGTCAAGCTGCCGATGGAAGCGGTTCCTTTCCACGCGATCTCGAAGGCCGTGCCGTGGTCGACGCTGGTGCGGATGACCGGAAGTCCGAGCGTGGAATTCACGCCCCGGTCGAACGCGAGCATTTTGAACGGGATGTGCCCCTGGTCGTGATACATGGAGACAATGCCGTCGAACTGGGTGCGGATGCTTTCGATGAAGAGCGTGTCCGGAGGAAAAGGACCTTGGACATTGACGCCTTCGGCGGCGAGCGCCCGGACCGCCGGTTTCACGATGTTCTCGTCCTCCATGCCCATGTTGCCGTTCTCGCCCGCGTGCGGATTGAGCGCGGCGACCGCGATCTTCGGGTGGACGATGCCCTCGGCGACGATGGCGTTCCTGAGCAGGTGCGTGACGGTCGCGATGCGGTCGGACGTGACGGCGGACGGCACTTTTCCAAGCGGGATGTGCGTGGTGACGAATGCGACGCGGAGTTCGCCCGCGGACTGCATCATCACGAAATCCCTGACGCCGCAGAGAGACGCCAGAAGCTCGGTATGCCCGGTGAACGGGATTCCGGCCAGATTGACCGCCGCCTTGTTGATCGGGCAGGTCACGATGGCGTCGACCTTTCCGGCGATGGCGTCAAGCGTGGCCGTACGGAAGCATTCGAGCGCGGCCAAGCCGCAACGCGCATCCAGTTTGCCGGGATGCGTCTGCGAAAAACGAAGGCCGGAGCAGGGAACGACCTCGGGCATGGAACCGGGGGCGAAACGGCGTACCGCCTCTTCGATGACGTCCGGCGCGCAGTAGAGGACAAGTTCCGAGGAAGAAAGCTTTCCTGCGGAAATCGCGCGCGCGAGCCGGACGGCGATTTCAGGGCCGATGCCCGCCGGATCGCCCATGGTCAGGGCAATTCGGGGGAGTCTCATGTCTGTCTGCGGAGAAAGGGGAAGGATTTACTTCGCGAAGAAGGCTTTTTTCTTGTCTTCGAGGATGAGTCCGACGCGGTCGGTGTCGATCGGGAAATAGCCTTTCTCCTTGACTTCTTCGAGGAATTTCAGCCAGTCGGCATGGTTCCAGTCGCCATTGTGCGCTTTCACGAAGTTCATCGCGATCGGGGTCTTGGCAAAACGCTTGATATTCTCTTCCGGGTCGTTGACGTTGACGGGTGCGGCTTTCGCGGCTTTTTTCGCGGCGGTTGCCGCTTTCGCCTTCTTCAGGGCGTCGGCGGGCTTCACAGCGGGCTTCGCCGCGGGCTTGGCGGCAATCTTTTTGGCGGGAGCGGTTTCTTTCTTGACGGTTTTTTTCGTTGCCATACTAATACCTCACAAAGTTTGATTTTTGCGTGTTATGTGAAGGATGAGATTCAATATTTGAAATAATAATATACACCCTGATATGCGAAAAATCAAGCTTTTACGTCAAAAAGAATTTGTTTTTTCAAAATATTTTTCGGAAAAATGCGGACGATTTCGCTTTGACCGAGGTTTCCGACCTGATCTCCTGTTTGCGCCGGAATGAGGTTTGAGGCGAAGAGGAACATGGAAAAGCCGATTTGCATGGAAAAGCAATCCGCGCTCGGGAAAAAACGCGAAAAAAGGTTTGTTTTTTAAACTGTGAGGTTGAAAAACGGCGCGCCGGATGTAAATTAGTTTGAACTCCTAATCTCCCGAAACAACCGTATTCCGGAACGCGGCGCAAAAAACGGCGTCCGCGTGTGCCGCCCGGCCTTCTTCCGGCTGAACCATAATGAACGAACCGAAACAAACGAAAACGCGTTCGCGTCTGCGCCGTCCGCTGAAAACCTTTTTCCTGACGGCGGCCGTCCTTGCGTTCCTGCTAGTGTTCGCGCTGATCGCGGCGGTTCTCACCGTGGACCGGTGGATCGTGCCGGTCGGAGCCTGGCTTGCGGATGTGGAAGTCGTTGGTGAGCCGGGCGTGATGGTCTCGTTTGCGAACCGCGAGGTCATTCTGTCCGGGCTGAGGATGAAATGCGCTGCGGGAGAGTTCGAAGCGCGGTCTTGCGGGCTGAGGCTGGACGACATCGGGCTGGACGGCCGGAACCTGAAGGAGATTCGGGTGTCGCATGTTCACGCGGAGGGCTTACGCGCCACGCTGGATTTCACCCGGTATGCGGATATGCGGACGGGAACGGACGGCGGGCGGGAAGACGGAGCGATTTCCGGCGAGAAGGTCCGCCGTTATTCAAATATGATCAGGAACAAGGCGTCGAAGCCCGTCGTGCGCGTGGCGGATCTGACTCTCCTTGACGCGGAGATCGGGTGGCAGTCCGGCGCCGCGCGGAGTCTGATCTCCATTTCGGATATGAACGCTTCGTTCGACGACGGCATCCTGACGCGCCCGCAGATGGTCTGCGGCGCAAAATACCGCCTGAACGATCCGCAGCGGCTTCTGGAGTGCGCCGCGCGGATCAAGGTGTCGTCCTCCCGCGGCGGCGAGAGCATCATCGTGTCCGCTGCGGCGAACGAACCTCTGGTGATAGAGCTTCCTGATTCGCATCTGGAGTTTCCCGCCTCGGAATCGACGGAAATGGTCATGCAATACGAGCCGGAGACCGGCGCGCTGCGGTTCGGCGGGGAGTGGACGAATTCGAGCCATTGGGAATACTTGCCGTGGAATCTGAGCCTGGAGAGAACGCTGCTCGAACTGTTCGGAACGCTTTCTCTCGACGGGGAGAAGCTCCGCGTGAGAATCGGCGCGAACGCTTTGGGGTCGGGGATCGTCTGCCGCGGCACGGAACTGCCCGGAGACGCGGTGTTCGAGGCAAAGGGAAACGTTGAATTCGACCTGGCGACCGGCGGCGTGACGCTTGATTCCGTTTCGGGCTATCTGATTGATCCGAACGGCGGCCGCCTCGACATCGGATCTTCAGGCGTGTTTGAATTCGTTCGTCACGAGGATGCGACCTATACGCTGGACCCCCATCCCGCGAAAATGACCGTATCGACGGCGAAACCTGTCGATTTGACCCCGTTCGATCCCGTTCTCCCGTTCGATTCTGCGGACTGCGAACTCACTTTCAACTACGGCGTCGAACTTGACCCGGAAAAGGGATGTCTTCTGGGCAGTGCGGACGGGATGCTCAGGAACAGGAAGACCGGACGGCGCGTGTTCGATGCGGATGCGGCGTTTGAGACGGACGGCATCACCCGGATCGGGGCGTTCGACGTCTCGCGCTGCCGTCTGACGTTCTATGACGGCGAGGAGCGGATATGCGATGCGCAACTCTCGGGCAAATACAATGTCCGCACCCTCTCGCTCATCGGCGACCTGCAGTATTTTCCGTACCGCATGATCGAAGCGTATGGCGACCAGAATCTCGCCGAGCTGTGCAGTTTCCTGGATGACGCAAATCTGCGCGAAGCCCGGCATGACGCGACGGCTTCTCTTGACATCGATCTGGTCAACATGGCGGCGAAACTCCACAAGGAATCGCACCTGTCGCATCTCGCCCTGACGGGAACAGGCGGCGGCAACCTGATCCTGGACGCGATCGGGGATGCCGATTTCAGGCTGGGGCAGGACGAACAGGGCTGGCAGCTGGAATGCTCCCTGCTTCTGAAAGCGGACGAGGATTTTCATGCCGTGCTGAACGCGTCTGGCGGCAGCGCGACGTCGATCTCCGGCGGCATTCATGTCGACAAGCTCAGCGACGCCCTCGTGCGCCAGCTTGAGAAGAAGTTCCTTCCCGGGCGGAACGATCTGCCGGTCCTGCGGTTTATCAACGCTTCCGCTTCCGCTGATTTCCGGTGCGAACCTGCGTCGTCCAGCATCGCGCTGACCAGGCTGGACGCGGAACTCGACAACGGGAACGGACGTCTGTCGATTGAGAGCGAATCGGATCTCACTTGGAAGGACGGCGCATTCGCTTTTCTTCCGCTGGATTTCAAGATGAAGACAGCCGGACTTCCTGTTTCATTCCTGGATCCGCTGTTTGACGACGATGACGGCGGATTCCGGCTTGCGGGCGGCGTCGTGTCGTCTGAGTTCAATATCTCCGTCAGTTCGGACGGCGAAATCGTCGGCGGCGAAGGGAAGCTCGTGGGAACCGATCTGACCGTCCTGCTCGACGGAAAACCGCGGGAAATGGCCCGGCTGGGCTGGAACGGCTCTTTCCGTTACGTGCGGAAGGAGGAACTTCTGATCCTGCCGGAAGTGAACGTGGATATTCAGGACCGGAAGGCGAGGCAGACGATGTTCGCCAGCGGGTCCGGCACGATCGATCTGGGCGATGAAAACCGCGTGCGGATGAAGTTCCCAGAAGTGAGGTTCGGGCCGGAAGCTCTGTATCTGATCGGATACGGAGTTGAAAGGAGTTTTTATTTCGATGATCTGGACACAGCCGGAGAAATCGAATTTCGCGCGGACCATGATTTCGATGAGATGAGCTGGTCGGGAGGGCTGAAAATCAACCGGCTGCGTCTCCAGTCCGACGAGCCGGAGGAGTATATGTTCCCGGAACTGTCCGGACGGCTCGACGGCGAACTGTCCTGGGCGGACGGCGAGATGTTCGGCGACGTCGGGATCCGGCTGGCGGACGAGGAAGGAGAGGATCATGTTTCCGGGCGGTATCTGTACCGGCGCGGCGTGGACGCCCTGCCGATGTTCAGTTCCCGTTCGCTGGACCTGCCGTTTGCAATGTCGTATTTCCACTACAACCACAACACCGATCCGGGCGTGGAAAACACGTCGGTTTCGCTCGTCGACAAGACGTTTGAACTGGATCTGCAGGGCATCTACTCCAGAAATCACGCGCTGATCTTCTCCGGGGCGGGGATACTTGAGTTGCAGAGCGGAGACGATCCGGCGATCCTGGTGCCCCATGCGCGGTTTTCCGGCGACGTTTCCGGGATTGCGTCGGCGGAAATCCATCTGAAGGACGGTTCCTGGCCGTTCATCGTCGAGGCGGATTTGCACAACATCCCGTTCGACAAGTGCTTTACGGCGTTCCTGGCCACGGATGACAGCCCGGAGATTCCGGGGCGTCTTCGCGGTTACGTGAAAAACCTGAAGACTGTCGTGCGGGGCGAGGGGTTCACGACGGAGGATCTGACTAGGAACCTTCAGTCGGACTGTACGGCCGAACTGGAGAACGTTTCCCTGCGGACCTATCTGCGCGACCGCTCGCTTTTCCTGAACATCCTTCTGCTCCCGCTGGTCAGCGTTCCGCATCTCATCGACTACGTGCCCTTCGACGTGCTGCGGCGCGCTCTTCGCCTGGCGACAGGCGGGGCCATCATGGATATGATCGCCGGGGATGCGCCCGTCGAATTCAAGCGTGGTGCGATGGAAATGTCTGTCCGGCATGGCGTCATGGACCTGAAAACGCTAGACCTGGAGGGAGAACTGATCGAGGAATATCATGCGTCCGGTTCGGTCAACCTGGCCGGAGACGGCGAAGCCGAACTGGAGACGCGGGCCCGTTTCGCATTGTTCTTCTGGCCGTTCTATCTGAACGGAAGCATCCTCGACCCTCAGGTCTCCTACGGCAAGTCCATTTCGCATTTCTTCACGGACAACGGAAAGTATCTGCTCTCCCTGTTCCCGAATCTGATTATCTCCGCATTCACGCAGGAAGACGCCGACGAGATCGACAGGCGGGAATCCGAAAAACAGAGGAAAGGGAATTCGGAACCGGAAAGGGAATGACCGGGTTTTCCGGGAGGGGAGGGGTTGTCCGCTTCCTGCGGAGGTCCGTTGGCCGGTCAGGGAACATGCGGCCCGGTCTTCTTCCCGGCGAAAAAAAAGGCCGCGGAACGTATCCCGCGGCCGTCTTCGATCAATCTGCAGGAGGCGGATTCGTTTTTTGCGCATCGGCAAAAAGCGCTGCGAGCACGCTTTCGAGGGATAGCTTCGCTTCGATCTCGCGCCCGTCCGCCATATGTTTGAGCTTGGCGGACTGCGATTCGAGTTCGGAATCTCCGATCACGAGCGTATATTCCGCCTTCATGCGGTCCGCGGCGCGCATCTGGGACTTCATGCTCTTCGCATCGTAGTCGATGGCGGCGGAGACGCCCGCATGACGGAGCTTCGCCGCGAGCGAGGCGTTGAACGCGAGCGCTGCGTCTCCGAGCGAGGCCAGATAAATCTTCGGCACGGGCGCCGGAGGCGGCGTCACGCCGAGCGCGTCGCGCACGATGAGGAGGCGTTCCATGCCCGCCGCGAACCCGACTCCGGGGATCGGATTGCGGAGACCGGGGAGCTGAAGCTCGTAACGGCCGCCGCCCGCAATGGCGTTCTGCGCGCCGAGTCCCGGGTGCGTAAGCTCGAAAACCGTGTGGACGTAGTAGTCGAGGCCGCGCACGAGACGCGGATCGACGGTGAACGGAATGCCCTGTTCCGCGAGGAGGCCGCAGACCTTCCTGAAGTAGTCGCGCGACTCCTCGCTGAAGAACTGCGCGGGGTCGGGTGCGGATTCGATGAACGGACGGCAGCATGCCTGTTTGCAGTCCAGAATGCGCCAGACGTTGCGGTCGATGCGCGCCCGACAGTCGTCGCACATCTCGGCGAGGTGCGGACGGAAATGCTTCGCAAGAGCCTGTTCCGCCGCAGGGCGGTCGGCCGGAACCCCGCGCGTGTTGATGAGGAGATTGAAGCCCGTGATGCCGATCTCTTCGAGGAAATGGCAGAGCATGGCGACGGCTTCCGCGTCGAGGCCCGGCGAGGCCGGACGGCCGACGTTTTCGACGCCGACCTGGTGGAACTGGCGTTTGCGGCCGGCCGCGGGACGTTCGCCGCGGAACATCGGGCCCATGTAGAAGACGCGGTGTTCGACGCCGTTTGCCGCGTCGGTGCCCGCGAGGGCGCGCATGACGCCGGCGGTTCCTTCGGGCCGGAGCGTCAGGCTTCTGCCGCCGCGGTCTTCGAAGGTGTACATTTCCTTCTGGACGACTTCGGTTTCGCCTCCGAGTCCGCGCTGGAAGACCTCGGTGAACTCAAAGATGGGGGTGCGGAGTTCTCCGAACCCGTAAAGACCGAAGACCTTGCGGGCGGCGGTTTCGAGCTGGAGCCAGGCGGTCGCCTCGTCCGGGAAGATGTCGCTCACTCCGGGAGGCGGTGCGATTTTCGGCATGGAACGGATACTCCGGGATCAGTCGATCTTGAGGCTGGCGACGCGGTCCTTGAGTTCCTTGCCGGCGCGGAATTTGACGACCTTGCGCTCCGGGATCGGAACGGTAATCTGCGGCACCTTGGGGTTGCGGCCCTTGCGGCCCTTGCGGACGCGGATTTCGAAGACGCCGAAATTGCGGAGTTCGATGTCGCGACCGGCGGCGAGTTCGTCGGCGATGTAGTCGAGGGTTTTCTGTACGATGCTGGCGACTTCGGTCTGGATCAGACCGGTTTCAGCGGAGATTTTGACAACGAGATCACGTTTCGTCATAATGGATTTTCCTTTTCTGCCCGGGGGGCGTTATTTGGTTTTGGTTGAATGAAGTCAAAAAAATGGTCATGCCCGGAGGCTGCGCGCCGGGCTGCTTTTGCGGATCATGTGGATGAATGCTGGCCGCGGACGTTATTTCTGGCGGAAAACGATCCTTCCCTTGGTCAGGTCGTACGGAGACATCTCAAGCGTCACCGTGTCGCCCGGAAGGATGCGGATGAAGTGGAGCCGCATCTTGCCGCTGATGTGGGCGAGGATCATGTGTTTGTTTTCAAGTTCGACCCGGAACATGGTGTTGGGGAGCAGTTCGCGGACGACGCCTTCTACTTTGACAACGTCTTTAGACACGTGTTAAGACCTCCGTATGAGTTTCAGTGATAAGAATCATGTGTTCAAAATGCGCCGACGGCTGTCCGTCCGCCGTGCGGACCGTCCAGTTGTCCGGTTCCACGTAGACGCGCGCCGTGCCGAGGTTCAGCATCGGTTCGATGCAGAGGACCATGCCGGGCGCGAGGACCGGCCCCTCGCTCGTGCTGACGAAGTTCGGAACTTCGGGCGGCTCGTGGAGACGCGTGCCGCAGCCGTGTCCGACGAGGTCGCGGACGATGCCGAGCCTGTACTGTCCGGCGATCTTCGCAACGGCGCGGGAGATGTCGCCGACATGTCCGCCGGGATGCGCCGCGGCGATGCCCGCTTCGAGCGCTTCCTCCGTTCCGGCGAGCAGGCGTTCGATGTCCTTCGAGGTCGGTTTGTTGCCGACGAGGACGGTCTTTGCCGTGTCGCCGATGCCTCCGTTCAGGGTGACGCCGACGTCCACGCTGACGATGTCGCCTTCCTTCAGGACGCATTTTTCGCTGGCGATCCCGTGAACCACCACGTCGTTGACCGAGATGCAGATGTTGCGCGGAAACCCGTTGTAGTTCAGGAATGTCGGAACGCCGCCCGTAGCGCGGATCACGGCCCCGGCGAGCTCGTCAAGTTCAAGCGTGGTCATGCCGGGGTGTGCGAGCGCGGCGATCTCCTCGCGGGCGAGCGCGGTGACGCGCGCGGCCTCGCGGATGCGGGCGATCTCGTCGGGCGTGTGGATCACGAAATTGCGACGTTTCATCAGGCGCATACGGCGATTACTTCAGGAGCGCGAGAAGCGCCGCGAAACCTTCCTGCACGGGCAGGGAGGAATCAATGCGGGCGAGGCATCCTTTCCCCTCGTAGAATTGGATAAGGGGAGCGGTCTGCTCATGGTAGACTTTCAGGCGGTTTTTCGCGGTTTCGAGGGAGTCGTCGGCGCGCTGGATCAGTTCGCCGCCGCAACGGTCGCAGACGCCTTCCTGTTTCGGGGGCGCGAAAAGCTTATTGAACGCGACGCCGCACTTCTTGCAAGTGAGGCGGGCGGTGAGACGCTGAAGGAGAAGGTCTTCGGGCGCTTCGAAGAGGATCACGGCGTCAAGCTTCATGCCGATGCGGACCATGGCTTCTTCGAGGAGTTCGGCCTGCGCGACCGTGCGCGGGAATCCGTCAAGAATGAATCCGTTGGCGCATTCCGCTGTGGCGAGGCGGGCGGCGACCATGTCGGCGACGACCTGGTCGGGAACGAGCTTGCCGGCCTTCATGCATGCTTCGGCCTGCTTGCCGAGTTCGGTGCCGGCGGCGACTTCGCCCCGAAGGATTTCGCCCGTGGAGATGTGCGCGAGTTTTTCCTGCGCCATCAGCGGGTCGGAGAGCGTTCCCTTGCCTGCGCCGGGCGGGCCGAGCAGAACGAGATTCTTTTTCGTAATCATAAGAGCAAAACCTCTGAATTGAAAGTTTTTTAGGAAAATACAATCCTTTAATATACTGCGCTTCAACATCTTTTTCAAGCGGGCGACAGGGAAAAAGTGAAAAAATGCGAAAACTTTTTTGTGCGGCGGAGCTCCGGACGCGAAAAAGATTTGGAAAAAAACGTTTTGAACTTGTTTTTTTTAAAAAACAGATTATTTTAAATGGATTTCATTTTTTTTAAACACATGGAACGACCCAGGAGGTTATCCCCATCATGAGTGAAACGAAGAACGAGTTTTCAGACTACCTGTTTGCGAACAACATCGCCTGCGGCGTGACGGAATCCGACGGCGCAAAAGTCGTGGACATGCTGTTGGATATGCTCAAACGCCATTTCCCCCAGCTCAATATCGAGGAAGCACGCGCCGAGATCGAGAAGCGCGAAAAAGTTTTTCCGTGCATCGTGGCCCCCGGCCTCGCCGTTCCGCACGCCCGCCTCGCCGGGCTTGAAAAGCCGATGATCGCCATCGCGTGCTGCCCGACCGGGATTTACTATGGCGGCAGGGATGTAACCACACAGGTCATATCCTTGAATATGAATGTCCTCATTAACGTGATGGTGCTGATCCTGACCCCGCTGGAAGATCCGAACCTGCACCTGCAGGTCATGTCCATGCTGGCGAAATCGTTCTCCGACCCCGCGAACATCCGTCAGGTCGCCGGACTGAAAACTCCGGCGGAAGTCACCACGTTCTTCGCCACCGGTAAGATCAAGATGCCGGAATACCTGCTCGCGAAGGACGTGATGCGAACCGACTTCACTCCGCTGCACGAGACGGACACCCTCCGCGAGGCGATCGCCATTTTCGCCACCACGCAGAGCGCTTCCCTGCCGGTGATCGACTCCGTGGGCGACCTGCGCGGCGTGCTGTCCCTGAAGGACATCCTGTCCTACACGCTCCCCGAACACCTCCTCTGGATGGAGAACCTTTCCCCGATCTACCGGTTCCAGCCGTTCGTCGATCTGCTGAAGAGCGCCAGCGATACGCGCGTCTCCGACATCATGCAGGAGCTCGGCGAGCCGGTCTCGGAAGAGGTTCCCGCAATCCAGCTGGCGAAGCTCTTCCTGGAACAGGAGACCGCGCAGCTCATCATCACGGACAAGGACGGCCGTCTGGCCGGGCTGGTCTCCCTGCGCGAGTTCTGCGCGAAGTTCTTCTGGGAATGACCGCGGCGCAACGAATACGAGATAACTAAAGAAAGGTTACAGATACCATGTCGGAAGAATCCTCCTCCATTTCCGTCCAATACTTTGTTTCGCGTTTCCTGATCCTGCTTGCCGTCAGCCTGTTCGTCGGCCTCGGCGGCTACTTCTCGCACGCGCTCGCGTCGCACCAGGCCGTGGCCTGCGCCGTGTTCATCGGCCTCATCATGGGCACGCTGTTTTTCTGGAAATTCCGTCTGGCGCTGGCGTTTCTCGGCCTGGCGGTCCTGATCTTCACCGGCTCGCTCGACATCCCGCACTTCGTGCAGTCGTCCTCGCTGGAAGTGATCCTGTTCCTGGTCGGCATGATGGTGATCGTGGGCGCGCTGCGCGATCTCGGTTTCTTCACGTGGATCGTGCAGCTGATCGTGGAAATGCCGAACCTGTCCGGGATGAAGTTCATCACGGTCACGAGCGTGGCTTCCGCGCTGCTCGCCTGCGCCGTTGACGAAGTCACGTCCATCATCTTCATCTCCACCCTGATCTTCCAGGTCTGCGACAGGCTGAAGCTGAACCCGACCCCGTACATCCTGATCGCCGTGCTCGCCACGAACATCGGCAGCTCGGGCACCATGATGGGCAACCCGGTCGGCATCTACATCGGCACGAAGGGCGGCCTCACGTTCGGCGACTTCATGATGTGGGCGTTCCCGGTCATGCTCGTATCCCTGTTCAGCGTGGTCGCGCTCCTGCTCTTCCTCTTCCGCAAAGAACTGAAGAAATTCGACGAGAGCCTGCAGAACCGCCTCGCGCAGGGGCTTTCCCTGGCTCCGCGCGTGAAAGTGCCGTACAAGCCCGGCCTGATCCTCCTGGTCTGCACCGTGTGCGCCATCGCCTCCCACCACCCGACCGAAGAGCTCCTCGGCCTGCCGAAGAACACCGTCCTGATCGTAGCCCCGCTGGTCTGCTCCGGCATCGTGATGATCATCAAGCAGAACCGCGCGCGTTACTACATCGAACGCGAAGTCGACTGGTGGACGCTGATCTTCTTCATGCTTCTCTTCGCCGTCGCCGGCACGCTGGAATACACCAAGGTCGACCTCGTGATGGCCAACGGCTTCTCCAAGGTCTGCGGAACCAGCCCCTATGAACTCGTGCCGTTCATATTCTTCTCCTCCGCCGTCGGGTCCGCGTTCGTCGACAACGTGATCTTCGTGGCGGCGTTCTGCCCCGTGATCGAACAGCTCTCCCAGAGCGTGAAGGACTTCCCGCTGTGGTGGGCGCTCCTCTTCGGCGCATGCTTCGGCGGCAACATCACCATGATCGGCAGCACCGCGAACATCGTGGCGCTCGGCATGCTTGAGAAGCGTCCGTCCGCCTCGCACGTCACCTTCATGAAATGGCTTGCGGTCGGACTTCCGGCCACGCTGCTTTCCGGCGTGATCGTCGTCGCCGCCATCCTCGCGCTGAACCCGCTCATGGCGGACCGGCCCGCCGCGTTGAGCTATGAAAAAGTCGACAAGTCCACCGGCCGCGAATTTGTCAACAAGCTCGCCACGTTCGAAGTCGCCGGCATCCGCGCGTACGATGAGAACAGCGCATCCATTCCCGCCCAGTCCCTGATCACGGAACGCACCATCGAGGCCGGGATGGACCTCATGTTCGGCGGCAAGCAGCACACCCTCGCGACCGCCTACGGCAAGAACGAAGGGGAAGCCATCGCCGTTGCCGTGCCCGCGGACTTCGCCATGACCGATTCTCCGATGGTCCTTTCCGGCGCCATGTACAGCGTGCCGGAAACCGACGCCAAGTACCCGGTCCTGCTCGTCGTGAAAGAGGCGAAGCCCGCAGTCAAGACGAAATAACCGAACCCTTTGATTCGCTTTTATCCCGGAAGCCGACGAACTCGCCTTCGCCGGCTTTCTTTTTTTTGCGTTTTTTCGTGGAAAGCGTTTGACTTTTTTTATATGTGGTGATAACTTTTTGAAATGGAATCGCCAGTGTGGGATAAGTATTCACAAGTCCAGCGGCCCATGGTTCGCCCATGGCTCAAACTAAGCAGGTTCGAGGTGTTTGTGTCCTCGGCGCTGACGGTTCCTCCCTGTGAAAAACAACGGTTCCGCGGGTGCATGAATTTTACAGGCGCGGGGCGATAAAACCAACATGATCCCCGTCCGCGGAGGCCGCCGGGCAGGGGTCGGAAAGGCCTTTTCCATGAAACGCATCGTAATCCTGCTGCTCGTTGTCAGCGCGGCTCTGTTCCTGTGCGTACTGTCTTTTTTCTCCGCGTTCCGGCATCGCGTCGAACAGTCGGCCGACCTCGAAGTCGTTCAGGAAGGACAGGCTGCCCGCGAGCAGGCGGAACTCTCCGTCGCGGGGGAAAATGCTCCGGTCGCGGAACAGGCCGTTGCCTCCGTCCCGAAGGGTGTCTCAGGCGCGGAAAGCACGCCTGTCGCCGCGTCGGATCCCGGCGCGTCCTCGCGGCCTTTTGCCGTGCCCGCCGTGGAAACTGCCTTGTCCGCCGCCAAAACCGATGTGTCCGCGCGTCCTGACGCCGCAGCTGCGAAGCCCTCAGCCGGACAGAAAGACGCGGTCGTCTCCTCGGAACTCGCGGCCGTGGCAAATCCGAATCCCGCGACCGGCGCGGTCCGGCCCGGTGCGACGCGGGAGAACCGTTCCGCCGTCCGTACGAAGACCGCCGCCGCGGGGAAGGCGGCTTCCGCCTCGGAAGAAAAAACTCCCGCCGCAAAGGAATCCGTTCCGGAGAATGCCGGCGGGGCCGAATCGTATCAGTACTTCGAGTATCAGGTCATCACGGTTCCGAAAAAGACGCTTGCGGCCGCAGCGGAATCCGCGGGGCTGCCGAAGGATTCCAAGCCGACGGATGAACTCCTTCCCGCGATCTACAAGCAGGGGGGCTACCGCGTGATCGGGTATTCCGCCGGATATTCCGTCGCCGGAACGCCTCTCGAATTCAAGATGTCCCGCGCCGAATTCTTCCCGGTGTTTTACATCCTTCCGAAGGATCCTTCGGAGATGTCCTATGACAACGGGAACGATTCGTCGGGCGGCGATGAGGAGAACGACGGCTCCGCTGAAGATGCGGACGACGGCGGCGCTGAAGATGCGGACGGCGGCGCTGAAGATGCGGACGGCGGGGACGAAGACGACGGCGGAGAAGACGCTTCCGGAGACTTCATGAACACCTACAACAATCTCGCGACTATTTTCCCGTTCTTCGGCGACGCCACGCTGACCGGAAATGAGTTTTACCTCGATATCCATCCTCCGCGCATTTTCACCATGACTTCCACCATGCGGAAATTGAGCGGCTTCTCGAACACTGACTACGGCGACTGGGGCCGCGGGCAATCGCCCGTCTTCGACGACAACTCCTTCTCCAACACGCTCTCCGCGACCGGAGGCAAGCCGATGATCGTCGCGCTGGCTTCGTCCTCGAACGCCTGGACCATGCATGTGTTCTTCACGCAGCCGCAGCCGATGCCGGAAAAGACCACGCCCGTGGACGGCAGCGAAAACAAACTCGTGCAGCTGGACTTCCAGATCGTGCGTGCGAAATGGAACGACATCTGCGCCGCCGGGAACCCCGACGGAAGCCCCGCCGTTCCCTCCGAGGATTTCATGCGGAAGCTTTCCGCCAGCAGCCAGCTGCGCGATTTCTACAGTCCGTCCTTCCGGCTGGTTCCCTCGCAGGAACCCGTTTCCATCCAGCTGAATGCGAAAACGCAGTTCGCGCCGCTGAAATGGATCCCCGGGCAGGATCCCGGAGTTCCCGGCATCCCGCTGAACAACGAGCCGATCTGGACCGGAACTTCCCTGCTGGCCGCCGCACGCATCCTCGACGAAGGCAGGACCGTGCGGCTGGATTACAGTTTCGAGAAAACGACCCAGACTGGCTGGCGCAATTACCAGTATTCGTACTACGGCGATTTGCTCAATGAAGGCGATTTCGACCCGCAGGACCGCTATGCGCGCCCGCAACGGCAGAGCGGACCGGATATCCTGTCCGGCACGCTGAAACTCCCCATGCTCGACACGACGGCGTTCCGGCAGACGCTTTATCTGGAAGCCGGGAAGCCCGTTCTCGCGGCCCGGATCAGCAATCCCGCGTACCAGCCGGACATGCTGACGCTGCTTTTCGTGACGGCGACCGTCGAGGACGCGGGTGCGTCGGAATAAAAAAAGACTATTTCTTTTCCGGCCGATCTTGTTTTTCCGCCTGATCCTGGAGATAGACGACGATGAGGCCGAAAAGGATGATGCCGGGAACGACCGCAAACAACCAGAGTCCGGAGAAGATTCCGATCGCGACAGCTGTCAGACAGCCGAGAAACAATGGAATGGGACTGTCATTCATCGTGATCTCCGTGCTGTTCCGTCCGAGTTGCGGTTTGTTTTGTAATCCATTGGAAATAAAGAAGTGCCGGAGGAGGGACTCGAACCCTCATGCCATCGCTGGCGCCAGATTTTGAGTCTAGTGCGTCTGCCATTTCGCCACTCCGGCAACAGGAAAGGCTGCAACTTAAACAGCCTATTCAAATACAATACCCCGGAATCCGCAAAAAATCAAGTTCGAACCCGAAAAAAGACGGAAAAAGAGGCGCGACGGAAGCGGAGAAGCTGTTTCCGGCGATGCGTCCGTTCCCGGTCAGTCCATGTCGGCGCGGCGTTTGTTCTGCGCGGCGACTTTCTTCTTGAAGCTGGACTTCTTTTTAGCGGTCTTCGCCTGCTTTGCGTTGGCGAATTTCTTCTTTGCGTTGCTGGAACTTCCGGCGTGGTTCACGACCTCGGAAAGGTCGCGGCGGTCGCGTTCCTGCAGGACGATGCGGATGGGTACGCCGACGAGGTTGAATGCGTTGCGGAAGCAGTTGGAGAGGTACGCCCTGTAGCTTTCGGCGCAGTAGTCACGCTTGTTGATGAAGAGGATGAATCGCGGCGGCGCGGTCTCGGTCATGGTCCCGTAGTAGATCTTGAGCGGCTTGAGGCCGACGACCGGGGGCGCGGTGCGCGTGACGGCGTCCTGGATCACGCGGTTCAGCATGGCGGTGGAGATGCGCGCGGAGAGCTGTGCGCGGACCTGAGCGATGAGGTCGAAGAGGACGGAGAGGTTTTCGCCGGTGAGCGCGGAGACGAAGACGAGCGGGGCGTAGCTCATTTTCGGGAGGGAGGCGCGGAATTCGCGGATGAGCTCTTCGCGAGGAGTCTTTTCGGGGCGGATGTCCCACTTGTTGACGACGAGGATGCAGCCCTTGCCGGACTCCTCGATCATGCGCGCGATGGTCTTGTCCTGCGAGGTGGCTTCGCCCTTGTCCGCCTCGACCACGAAAAGCGCGATGTCGCAGGTGTCGAGCGAGTGCTGGGCGCGCATCATGCTGTACTGTTCGACCGCGCCGTCGACCTTGGATTTCTTGCGGAGTCCGGCGGTGTCGACGAGGACGGCGCGCACGGTCTCGCTGTCGGAGCATTTCAGCTCGAATTCGACGTCGATGGAGTCGCGCGTGGTGCCCGCAACGTCGCTGACGATCACGCGGTCCTTTCCGATGAGGCGGTTCACGAGCGAGGACTTGCCGACGTTCGGACGTCCGAGGACGGCGATTTTCAAAACGTGGGCGGCGAGTTCGGCGTCGGACGGTTCGATGCCGGAGAGCGCGTCTTCCAGGACATCCTCGATGCCGCGTTTGTGAAGGCAGGAAACGGGGTGGACGTGCTCGAATCCGAGCGTGTGGAAATCGTCGGCGAGGAGCGCGTCCGCATGGTTGTCCGCCTTGTTCGCGATCAGATAGACGGGCTTGCCGCAGGCGCGGAGACGGTCGGCGATGCCGTGGTCGAGCGGGAGCAGGCCCGCCTGAACGTCCACGACGAACAGAATGGCGGCGGCGTCCTCGATGGCGGCGGCGACCTGTTCGGCGATGAGCTTGTCCCACTTGCCGACGGAGTTCGTCTCGTTCTCGAACATGCCGAGTCCGCCGGTGTCGATGAGGTTGAAGCGGCGGCCCTGCCAGACGCCGGACGCGCTCACGCGGTCGCGGGTCACGCCGCAGTCGAAATGCACGATGGCCTGGCGGCGTCCGAGGATGGCGTTGAAAAGGGAGGATTTGCCGACGTTGGGGCGTCCCACGATGGCGAGGGAGGGCAGTTCCATGTGCGCGCAGGAGTCGATGAAGGACGCGGACACGGGTTCGGCGTCGTCGCGGCGGGTCTGTCTGCGCGGTCTGGTCTTCTGGATGCGTTTGCCTTTCATGGGGATCTCCTTTCAACGGACGAGGGGAAAAAGCGGGACGGAGGAGAGGAAAATGGTTTGCGGCACCGTGTGGATGTGAAACCCGGCTCAGACGCCGGAACGCTCGCGCACGATGCCGCGGATTGATTTGTGCGGCGCACAGCTCAAAATGAGAGGGCGGAACGCCGCACGGAAGGTCTGTTATTTCTTCTTGGCAGCCTTCTTGGCCGGGGCCTTCTTGGCAGCGGCCTTAGCCGGAGCGGCGGCTTTCTTGGCCGGGGCGGCCTTCTTGGCAGCGGCCTTAGCCGGAGCGGCGGCTTTCTTGGCCGGGGCGGCCTTCTTGGCGGCCTTGCCGGACATGGCCTGGGCGACCGCGACCGCGACGTCGACGGAGGCGCCGACCATCGGGTTGTTGCCCATGCCGATGAGGCCCATCATCTCGACGTGCGCCGGAACGGAGGAGGAACCGGCGAACTGGGCGTCGGAGTGCATGCGGCCCATGGTGTCGGTCATGCCGTAGCTGGCGGGGCCGGCTGCCATGTTGTCCGGGTGCAGGGTGCGGCCGGTGCCGCCGCCGGAAGCGACGGAGAAGAAGGGCTTGCCTGCGGCGACGCGCTCTTTCTTGTAGGTTCCCATGACGGGGTGCTGGAAGCGGGTCGGGTTGGTGGAGTTGCCGGTGATGGCGATGTCCACGCCTTCCTTCCACATGATGGCGACGCCTTCGCGGACGTCGTCGGCGCCGTAGCAGCGGACGGCGGCGCGTTCGCCCTTGGAATAGGCGGTCTCGGAGACGATTTTCAGCTTGCCGGTGTAGTAGTCGAACTTGGTCTCGACGCTGGTGAAGCCGTTGATGCGGGAGATGATCTGGGCGGCGTCCTTGCCGAGGCCGTTCAGGATGACGCGGAGCGGGTTCTTGCGGACCTTGTTCGCGGACTTGGCGAGGCCGATCGCGCCTTCGGCGGCGGCGAAGGATTCATGGCCGGCGCAGAACGCGAAGCATTGGGTCTCCTCCTGAAGGAGCATGCTGGCGAGGTTGCCGTGTCCGAGGCCGACCTTGCGGTCGTCGGCGACGGAGCCGGGGATGCAGAAGCTCTGGAGGCCTTCGCCGAGTGTCTTTGCGATCTCGCTGGCGACGGTCTGGCCGCGCTTGATGGCGACTGCTGCGCCGACGAGGTAGGCCCAGCAGGCGTTTTCGAAGCAGATGGGCTGGATGTCGCGGACGCGCTGGATGATGTCGAGACCTTTGGCCTTCGTGATCTTTTCGGCTTCCTCGATGGAGGCGATTCCGTTTTCTTTCAGGAATTTATTGATCTGCGCGATTCTGCGCTCGTAGCTTTCAAAAAGTGCCATGATGAACGCTCCTTATGCCTTGCGGGGGTTGATGACTTTGACGGCGTCGCCAAAGCGGCCGTAGGATTTCTGGAACTTGGCGATGAAATCCTTGACGGACATCTTTTCGAGGTCTTTCGTGGAGGACTTGTTGACGAATTCCATCATCTTGCCGAGGTTGACGAACTGGTAGCCGATGACCTTGTTTTCCTCGTCGAGGGCGAGGCCGGTCACATAGCCTTCGGCCATTTCCAGGTAGCGGACGCCCTTTTCGGCGGTGCTGTACATGGTGCCGGTGATGGAGCGGAGCTGCTTGAGGTCTTCGAGGCCGGCGCCGATCGGGAGGCCGTCTTCGGAGAACGCGGTCTGGGTGCGGCCGTAGACGATCTGGAGGAAGAGTTCGCGCATGGCGGTGTTGATGGCGTCGCAGACGAGGTCGGTGTTGAGGGCTTCGAGGATCGTCTTGCCGGGGAGAATCTCGGCGGCCATGGCGGCCGAGTGCGTCATGCCGGAGCAGCCGATCGTTTCCACGAGGGCTTCCTGGATGATGCCGTTCTTGACGTTCAGCGTGAGCTTGCAGGCGCCCTGCTGGGGAGCGCACCAGCCGACGCCGTGCGTCAGACCGCAGATGTCCTTGATCTCTTTGGCTTTCGTCCACTTACCTTCCTGGGGGATCGGCGCGGGACCGTGTTTCGGACCCTTGGCGACGCACACCATCTGGT
>Ga0265298_10000055_pt1 | contig 157336 bp, 126 predicted proteins | sample AusTroGonzalo_MG_3_FD_193486 | JGI IMG/M metagenome (GOLD analysis project Ga0265298, IMG submission 193486) | Bovine rumen microbial communities from tropical cattle in Woodstock, Queensland, Australia - Gonzalo_01 | ecosystem: Host-associated > Mammals > Digestive system > Stomach > Rumen ...
GATTGCAATTACACGGAAATACAATATCTTCCCCAGCGCCGAGGAATGGCGTGGAAAGATACTCTTTGCGGAAACGAGCGAGGTCACACCTCCTCCCGAAATGCTGCGGGAATACCTCGGCGCACTGAAGGCGGAAAGCGTCTTCGATAACGTAAACGGTATCATAATCGGCAAGCCCATGAACGAGAAATACTACGAGGAATATAAGTCCGTATGGCGCGAGGTCGTGAACAATGAGTCACTCCCCATTCTTTATAATGTGAATTTCGGCCACGCGGCCCCGAGAACTATACTTCCCTACGGCGCTATGGCTCATGTTGACGCGAACAGACATGAAATAACCCTGCTGTAAAGGAGAGTCCCATGATAAGAGAAGTGAATGAAAACGACCTCTCAGGTCTGCTGAAATTGTATATGCACCTCCACAACAACCCTCTTCCCGAGCTGGACAGCCATGTGCTGGGAATATGGGAAAGCATTCTCCGCGACCAAAATCACCACATGATCGTCGCCGAGGAGGGCGGCAGGATAGTCTCCTCATGTGTGTGCGTCATCATCCCTAACCTCACACGAGGTCAACGCCCCTATGCCTTTATCGAAAATGTGGTCACCCACCCGAACTTCCGCGGAAAAGGTCTGGCTACCGCCTGCCTTAACTTCGCAAGAGACATTGCCCTCCGTGAAAATTGCTACAAGATGATGCTCCTCACCGGCTCAAAGGAGCAGTCCACTCTTGATTTCTACCAGCACGCAGGCTACAACAAAAACGACAAGACAGCTTTCATCCAGTGGCTCTGACTTCCCCTTTTCCGACATTTTTTTTACTGTTGACAAACGTCCTCAAACATTGTATAATATATCCGGAGCACTTTCAGCTCCCCATACCTCCCCCCCTCATTACTATGGGGGCGTAAAGGTTTCGACGGGGACTTTGAAGTGTGATAAGCGAGCGGAGCACGGCGTGAGCTCCATAACCGTCGCCACGTTTAAATATAAACGCAAGAAATAACATTACAGTTTCTACTAACAATAGCGAACTGGTAGCTGCTTAAGTCAGCTTCTGTCCACCGGGTGAGTACCGCGGCTCCCGCTTGGGCATCGATGAGCGGTGAACGATATAAGGGAGCGTCCGTGCCCTTATATTGTATTCGGACTACTCTGGCTCTCAGCCCGTTTATCGGCGGTCAGTCAGGGAAAGCTTAATAGGTAAAATACGCTCGTAGAAAGTTGCATGAATGAGTTTTCGGACGCGAGTTCAATTCTCGCCGCCTCCACCAGCGGGGAGCCCCTGCGGGCTTCCACGTTGCCGTGCTTACGCACTCACTCTGTACAGAAGTCTTCGTCTTCTATCGCTCACGGCACAAAACAGAATTCCATTACGCGGTTCAGTATTACTGGACCGCGTTTTGTTTGCACAAATAAAAAAGAGGACGCAAAGTCCTCTTTTAAATTGAATCATAGTCTATTTTATACTGCTTGGCAAGGCGCCTTGCCTTTTCCTCATTGGCAATAAGGAAGAATCCGCCGTATTTCCGGCACATAACAAGCCTTTTTGCAGCCTCCTTGTCGCCTCTCGAAGCCGCCATTGCGAACCAGTCGGACGCTTTGGAGAAATTCTTCTCAACGCCCAGGCCGTTCATATACAGGTAGCCCATCCACTTCTGGGCATTGGAGTTGCCGCTGTTGGCTGAAAGCTCGAACATCCGCCTTGCGAGTTCGTAGTCCTTGGTGACTCCCTTTCCGTTGACGCTGCACCATGCAATGGAATACTGCGCGTCGGGATCAGACTGCGCCGCAGCTTTCTTGTACCAGAGCGCAGCCTCTGAGAAGCTCCTCTGCACGCCCCAGCCGTTGAATTTGCACTCACCGTAGTTATACTGTGCCCGGGCGTGACCGCCATCGGCGGCTCTTAGCCAGAGCTCCGCAGCCTTACGCTTGTTTTCCGGCACGCCTGCTCCACGGAAATAGCACGCGGCGAGGTTATTGAGAGCGTCCAGCTCTCCGGCAGCCGCAGCCTTGCGGAAGAGCTCCGCAGCCATTTTCATATCCGCGCGAATACCTGTTCCGGCGGCACAGCAGCAGCCAAGGTTAAACATTGCCGGAGCATACTCCTGCTCCGCTGCACGCTTATACCAGAAGACTGCTCTTTCGCGGTCGGCAGCAGTACCCATTCCGTTGTAGTAGGCGTTTCCCAGCTCGAACTGAGCACCGGGATTCCCCTCCTCAGCTTCCCGCATGAGCTCGTCGAGCTCGCTGCCGCTGTCGGCGGAAATGCCGTACCTTTCAGCGTATCTGGCAGCTCTTTCCGGATCAGCCTGAAGGTTTTTGCCGCCCATTCTGAAGCACTGCACCAGTGCCTTCTGGGATTCGTAATCGCCCTGCTCAGCAGCCTCCTTGTACCAGTGTGCAGCCTTGGAGAGATCGCACTCCGTACCTGTGCCTGAATGCCAGCACGCCGCCAGCTTCTTCTGGGAGCTGCAATCGCCGCGCATGGACGATCTTGTATACCATTCAACAGCCTTTTTGTAGTCCTGCTTTACGCCTCGTCCGTAGTAGAAGCATTCTCCGAGGTTGAAGCAGGCATCGTTATCGCCGTTCTCAGCCTTGCGGAAGAGATCCTCGATCACTGAACCGGAGGAGGCTCCCTCGCCGTTTTCGGGACTTTTTCCTGTATTCTCCAGCTTCCAGCCAAGGGCATATGCGAGACTGCTGACTACCATGCCGGTCTTTTCGCTGTTGAGGTATTCTCTTATGGAAACCTCGGCTTTCCGCATTACCTCCTCAGGAGACTTGTTTCCGGCAAGCACCTCTCCATTCTCCCGGAGGAAGAGCTTTCCTACATTTTCACTGAGAGCTACAAAAAACGCCTTGTTCTCCCTTGTGAGCTTGGGGGCAAGGTCGCTGAGAGCCGCACAGAAGCGCTTATGGTCGGCGATTATCTCTATGCCGAACATATCTGTGACCTGTTTTACTGCCGCAGCTGCTTCAGGTATAGTCTGTTCCATAGTCTGCCTCCCGTCTACTGACCGGCGGAGCAATACTTCCCGAAGGAGGAGTGGATCATCTCCATTATCTCATCGCCGGAATTGATGAACATATTGAGCTGTCTGAGGAGCTCGTGGGCTCTTCCGAGGCACTCCGCCCGTGATCTGTTGACGAAATAGCGTTCCTCGGCAATATGGTCAGTGAGGTATCTTGCGGCGAGCTCACCGGTCGCCCAGAGCACGCCGTAGTAAAGGGTATCGGTCTCGTCACCGCTGAGAAGTCCGCCAAGCCCTCTTGCAAAGCCCTCGGTGACGCTGCTTATCCTATCGAGGTCGGCGTAGCCTATGCCGCACACCGAGCGCACCATGTCGCCGTAATCCAGAGCAGCATAGCCGCTCATAGCCGTATCAAGGTCTATCACCGTACACTTCTCACCTATGATCACGTTATCGGTCTTGGCATCGCCGTGGATGATACGCTTGGGGATGTCGGCGGTAAAAACTCCGGAAAGAGTCTCGCTGAGACTTCCCAGTCTGCCCAGCACGCTGCTGTCGATACTCTTCATACCGTCACTGCCGGCAAGAGAAGTAAGCATGGAAAAATAGCCGTTGAAGTCGTGGTAGCCCTCTATTGCGGGAGCAAGCTTCACCCTGCTGCCGCTGAGAGTTTTTATGAACGTTCCGAAGGCATAGCCTGCCAGCTCGTCCTTGTTCCTGACCTCTCCGCCGGAGCGTGCATAGCGGTACATCCGCCAGAAGCCTCCGTCATACTCGGCATAGTTCCTGCCCTCTGAGGAGAGAAATTCAGGGAGGCACACGTCCTCATGCCCTGAGCGCGAGAATGCGCTCTCCACAGCCGCTATATTTGCCATGACCGTCTCAGGGCTGCGGAAGACCGCCCTGTTCAGCGACTGGAGTATATACTCCCCTTCCTCCGCTCTCACAAGATAGGTAGCGTTTATGTGTCCCGACGTCACCGGGCTTATCTCAGTTTTTCCGTTTACTCCGAAAAGCAGCGGTATATTGGTCATATCCAAGAGCTTTCAGTCCCCTGCTAATTTATTCTCAGTCTGTGCCGTCAGTTCTTCAGGCTCTGCATAGGTGCAGGAATACGTCCGCCGCGGTTTATGAACTTCGCAGGCGATTTCTCCCTGATAGGCATTACAGGACCGCTTCCCAGGAGTCCGCCGAATTCGAGGGTATCTCCCTCCTTCTTGCCCACAGCAGGGATAAGACGGACTGCGGTGGTCTTGGAGTTTACCATTCCGATAGCAGCCTCGTCAGCGATTATTGCCGAGATAGTCTCGGGAGTTATATCTCCGGGTACAACTATCATGTCAAGACCTACCGAGCATACCGCGGTCATTGCTTCCAGCTTCTCAACGCTGAGCACACCAGCAACAGCTGCGTCTATCATGCCTGCGTCTTCGGAAACAGGGATGAATGCACCAGAGAGTCCTCCAACTGTGGAGGAAGCCATTACGCCGCCCTTCTTGACAGCGTCGTTGAGCATTGCAAGGCAGGCTGTTGTGCCGTGGGTGCCGCACATTTCAAGTCCCATTTCCTCGAGGATGTGGGCAACGCTGTCACCAACTGCGGGAGTAGGAGCAAGGGAGAGGTCAACGATACCGAATGGCACTCCTAAGAGCTCGGAAGCTCTTGAGCCAACAAGCTGTCCCATACGGGTTATCTTGAATGCAGTCTTCTTTATGACATCGGCTATCTCGTCAATGGTAGCCTCGGGGTATTTCGTAAGGGCAGCGCGTACAACACCAGGTCCGGAAACGCCAACGTGTATCTCACAGTCGGGCTCACCGACACCGTGGAAGGCTCCCGCCATGAAGGGGTTATCCTCCACCGCATTGCAGAATACCACCAGCTTTGCAGGTCCGATGCAGTCGCGGTCGGCAGTACGCACAGCAGCCTCCTTGACTATCTGTCCCATGAGCTTTACAGCGTCCATATTTATACCGGACTTCGTAGAGCCGATATTTACCGATGAGCAGATATTCTGTGTAACGTCCAGAGCCTCGGGGATAGAGCGTATGAGAGCCATGTCTCCGGCGCTGAAGCCCTTATGTACCAGCGCTGAATAGCCTCCGATGAAGTTAACTCCGCAGGTATCGGCAGCTCTCTGGAGGGCTTTTGCAAATTTCACGGGATCACCGTCCGGGCAGGCTGCTGCCAGCATAGCTATGGGAGTAACCGAGATACGCTTGTTAACTATGGGGATGCCGTATTCCGTTTCTATCTGCTGTCCGACCTTAACAAGATTGCCAGCCTTCTTCACTATCTTGGCATAGACCTTCTCGCAGGCTTTGTCGATGTCGGTGTCGATGCAGTCGAGAAGTGATATACCCATTGTTATGGTACGGATGTCAAGGCACTCATCCTGAATCATCCTGATCGTCTCAAGTATATTATAAGCGTTGAGCATTAACTAACTTCCTTTCAGTCAGAGATCAAACTGTGTGCATGGAATTGAAAATGTCCTCATGCATGGTATGGATAGAAAGGCCAAGTTCCTTTCCGAGGAAATCCATTTTCTCCACAAGCTTTGAAAAATCTGCATTTATAGCAGAAATGTCCACCAGCATTATCATTGCGAACATATCCTGAAGAACGCTCTGTGTCACCTCGATAACGTTAACGTTATAGCCGGCACAGATACCGCTCACCTTATGGAGGATACCAACAGTATCCTTTCCTATTACAGTTACGACTGCTCTCATAATTACGACCTCCGTTTTCGGGCGGTAAGCTCCGCCGCAGCATTAGTATGATAATATTATAACATACTATTATGGAAAAATAAAGGGGATAATATAATTTTATTATTTAACTGAGATTTTTGCCAAAAACAGTGGAAAATTTACCGCCGGTGTGGTATAATTATAGAATACTTTGATCGTAAGAGGTGAATTTATGACTCTGATGGACTGCCATACCCATACACAGTTCTCCATTGACTCCGAAGCCGATATAAACGACTGCGTCGCCCGCGCCGCCAAGCTCGGCCTCGCCGCCTATGCTATTACCGACCACTGCGAATGCAATGCGTGGTACCCCAAGGAGCACTATACCGCGGAGGAACAACAGCTTCTGGAAGGCTTCGACTACGCAGCCGACTTTGAAAACTCCGTCACGGCAATAACCACCCTGAAAGAAAAGTACAGCGGAAAGCTCAACCTCATCTGCGGCGTCGAGCTGGGACAGATACTCCAAGACAAGGAAGCCGCCCATATAGTCGCCTCCGACAGCAGAGTGGACTTCATTATAGGCTCGCTCCATCAGGTGCGCGGCGAAAAGGACTTCTACTTCATCGACTATGAAAGTATGTCCATGAACGAGATATACTCCCTGCTGGAACGCTACTTCCGTGAGGCATATGAGCTTTGCAAGAGTGGTCTGTTCGACGTTTTCGGTCATATCACCTACTGCCTGCGCTATATGAAGCAGCGCCACAACATAAGACCGGACATCAGCCGCTTCGACGACATTATCGCCGAGTGCTTCCGTGCCCTCGCCCAGAACGGCAAGGGCATCGAAATTAATACCTCCGGGCTGCGTCAGGGCTTCGGCGCGACTTTCCCGGACCTTAAATACGCAAAAATGTTCCGCAGCCTCGGCGGAGAAGTCGTCTCCATAGGCTCGGATTCCCATACTGTCGAAGACATCGGCGCAGACGTATACAAGGGTGCCGAGACTGCAAAGCTCGCCGGATTCAGATACCTCACCTACTTCCGCAAGCGCAAGCCGGTGTTCATAAAGATAGACTAATATTATCCCGGGACTAAGAACCCGTACATACATAACGCTCCAACGAAAGGAAGTTTTTACTATGAACGATATAATCAGGATCTTACAGCAGAACGCCCGCATTTCCAATACAGAGCTGGGCGAGATGCTCGGAATCTCCCCGGAAGCCGCCGCTGCTCAGATAAAGGAGCTGGAGGACAGCGGTGTCATCCGCGGTTACAGCGTTATCCTCGATGACGACAAATACGATAAGTCAGCCGTTCACGCCACTATCGAGCTGAAGGTGACTCCCCAGCGCGACTGCGGCTTCGACGACATCGCCAAGACCATCATGATGTACGACGAGGTGGAAAGCGTCAGCCTCATGTCCTCAGGAGCTTATGACCTTGCAGTAGAGGTAAAGGGCAGCAACCTCAAGGACGTCGCTTTCTTCGTATCGGAAAGACTTGCTACCATCGATGGTATCCTCTCCACCTCCACCCACTTCATTCTCAAGAAATACAAGGAAAAAGGTATCTTCATCGACGGTGAAGAGCCCGACGAAAGGGGCTTGTGTTGACCGTGATAGATTACGATAAGATACTTTCACAGAAGATAAAGAACGTAAAGCCCTCCGGTATACGTAAATTCTTCGACATCGCCGGCACCATGCAGGATGTTATCTCCCTCGGTGTGGGCGAACCGGATTTCTCTACACCGTGGGTTATACGCAAGGCTGCTATAAACGTCCTTGAACGCAAGCACATAGTATACGGTCCCAACAAAGGACTCGCTCCCCTGAGAAATGCCGTTTCGGACAAGATATTCTCAAAGCACAGCGTAAGGTACGATCCCGACAAGGAGATAATCATCACAGTAGGCGGCTCTGAGGCTATCGACCTTGCCCTCCGCGGTATACTTGATCCCGGCGACGAGGTGCTGGTAGTCGAGCCCTGCTTCGTGTGCTACGCTCCCCTCGTAGAGCTCGCCGGAGGTGTTGCAGTCCCCGTCCCCACAAGGATAGAGAACAACTTCAAGCTCACCCTTGAAGACTTCCGGGACAAGGTCACTCCCCGCACAAAAATGCTTATACTCCCCTTCCCGAACAATCCCACCGGTGCTGTCATGACTCGTGAGGACCTGGAGCCTATCGCTGAATTCCTCCGTGATACCAACATAATGGTGCTCTCGGACGAGATATACTCCGAGCTCACCTACGGCAGAAAGCATTTCTCCATAATCGAACTGAACGGTATGCCGGAGCGTACCATTTATGTGAACGGCTTCTCCAAAGCCTACGCCATGACCGGCTGGAGACTGGGCTATGTAACCGCTCCCGAGCCTATCATCACCCAAATAGCCAAAATACACCAGTACGGAATCATGTGCAGCCCATACATAAGCCAGAATGCCGCCGTTGAGGCTCTTACCTCCTGCGACGCCGAAGTGGCAAAAATGGTGGATGAATACAATGTCCGCCGCCGTTACCTCGTTAGCGAATTCAACCGACTCGGTCTGACCTGCTTCGATCCCGAGGGAGCCTTCTATGTTTTCCCCTGCATAAAGTCCACAGGTCTCACAAGCGATGAATTCTGCGAAAGACTGCTCTATGAGGAAAGAGTCGCTGCCGTCCCCGGAAGCGCATTCGGCTCATCAGGCGAGGGCTATATGCGTATTTCCTACGCCTACTCCCTCAAGCACCTCATGGAGGCTATGAAGCGCATAGAAAAATTCCTGAATAAGTTAGAGGCTGAAAAGAAATGAAAATAAAGACCGCCGCTAAGATAAACCTCGCTCTTGACGTTACCGGCAGACTGGAAAACGGCTACCACCTTCTGGAAAGTGTATTCCAGACCGTGGGTCTCTATGACGAGATAACAGTGGAGCTCACAGAAAAGGATATTTCCATTTCCTGCGAGCTGCCAGAAATGTTCGCAGACTCCGATCCTATCCCCTGCGATGAGCGCAATATCGCTTACAAAGCCGCTAAGCTCTTCTTCGAGTTCGCCGGTATAGACTCCGGCTGCCGCATACACATCAGAAAGGGTATCCCCTCTCAGGCTGGCATGGGCGGCGGAAGCACCGACGCTGCCGCTGTTCTTTACTGCCTCAGCAAGCTTTCCGGCAGGGAACTCCCGCAGGCTGAACTGGCTGCAATGGGCAAAAAGCTGGGTGCGGACGTACCCTTCTTCTTCACCGGAGGCACCGCCTTCGTGAGCGGTATCGGCGAAGAGATAGCTCCTCTCCCGGACTGGTCCGGACGTACTCTCGTCATAGCCAAGGGCAAAGAGGGCGTTTCCACCGGCGAGGCTTACTCCCGCATAGACGCGCTGACCTTGCCCGTTCACCCCGATGCAAAGGGACTGGTGGAGGCTATAAAGAGTTCCCCGGACAAAGCTCACCGCTTCTTCGGCAATCTGTTTGAACAGGCGATTCGCCTTGACGAGATAGAGCGTATAAAGTCTGAAATGCGCGGCAGAGGCGCTCTTGCCTCCCTGATGACCGGAAGCGGCTCGGCTGTATTCGGACTGTTCAGCTCCGACACCGAAGCTGACTCCTGTGCGGAAGAGCTCCGGAAAATGAGCTTTTTCGCCCAGACCTGCAAGACCGTAAGTGCATCATTCATTGATATGTAAATAAAAAAGGGACTGCAAAGCAGTCCCTTTTATCATTCTGTTGTGCTTTCAGCCTCGGTCTTGGGCTGAGAATCTGTCTCGTTGGTAACTATCACGTTCTCGTCGGTATTTGCTTCGGCAGGCTGAATCTCCGCTGAAGACGGTACAAGAGAACCTGCAAGCGCTTCCTCTAACAGCTTGAGCTCCTCAAGATTGAGTATACCGGCACATGTAACATCGTCGCCGCTCCCGCGTCTTGTCATCTCCGGCAGGAACTCAGAAAGTTGACGCTTTCCCTCCTCTATGCCGTTTTCCGAGAAGGTAAGCGCAAGTCCGCGGTAAAAGCCATAAAGCTGATCTCTGCTCCAGTAGGAGTTTTCGATGCCGTCCGTTCCGAGGAATATGGCAGAGGGCACGCTACCCTTGGAGAAGTAGCAGAACCGAGCGGCATATGCCGCATCATCCTGACAAAGTGACGTAGTGATATTGTCATGGCAGCGGGGATCCTCCGGTATAGGCTCCATGGCATCGCCTTTACCGTCCAGCACCACACAGCTGCCGTCGCCGATCTGTCCGCAGAAAGCGAAATCGTCGGTGACTACTGCAAAGGCAAGTGTAGTACCGTAGGCATCGATATATTTTCCGGAAAGGTAGCGCTCGCGGTAGTAGGCATACTGCTCCGGTATCCCGTCCAGTTCTTCCTGAGTGAAGGGCTCAAAACGGTAGTCCTCCTCGGTCATGTTGTGCCAGCGGGAGACTATGCTCCGCCAGAGCTGACCGAAAAGCTGATCGCGCTGCTCCTGATCGTCGAGATCGACTTCAACATCCTTCAGGTTCCTGAGGAACTCGTCCACACATTCCAGAGCACAGTCAACAGCGTATTCAGAGCCACGGTCGGTACGCAGGTAGCAGGGGCTTCCGTGACCGTCCGCCGAAGCCGCGAAGACATACTTCGGATTATCTATGGCAAGCTTGCTGTCCTGACAGACTATGCCTTTTCTGAGGTGGTTCTCGCCGATACAGCTCAGTGCAAAAGAAGAGTATTTCTCCATTATATCACCTTACCAGTCCGCCTCATCCCAGTCGGCAGTACCTGATTCGTCGATAGCTTCCTGAGTCTGGTCCACGACGTCCTCAGCCAGCTTCTTTGAGATCTCAACGGGATCGGTATCGCTGTCAACGGTGCTGGAATGGCTGGCAAACACGCTGGTGATAACGCTTGCCTTTTCTATCATAAGACGGAGCTGATCCTTGTTCTTTACGTCCAGCACTGTCTCTGAGCTTCCTGAAAAGCGGGCAAGGACTCCCTTATCAGCGTCCTCACCGATAGCGAAGGCTATCTTGATCGAGCGCTTGAACCAGTTATTGGACTGAAGCGAGGTAAGTCCGCCCTCCCAGTTGTCCGTAGGTCCGCCGTCGCTGAAAAGGAGTATTACCGGCGGATATGCACCGGCAGCGGTCTGGAGGAACTCGTTCCTTGAGAGCTTTTTGTCCAGCTCCTTGAAGGCAGCGCCCATGTCTGTAACTCCGCACGCCTCAAAGGACTTGAAGCGGTATCCCTCGGGAGAGATTGGCTCGGGAGTAACCCAGCGTGCTCCGGTGGAGAACTCCAGAACGGCTATTTTTATCTCAGCGTCGTCGCTTTCGTCGCTGATCTCCTGAAGAGTCTGCATGACCTCTTCCAGCGCAGACTCCACCTGTCCTATCTTACTGCCCTGCATACTGCCAGAAGTATCGATGACATAGAAAAGAGTCATCACCTTTCTGACTGCGGGAGCATAATCATCTAATCCCGGCATGATCAATTCCTCCTGTATATTTTTACGGCTCATAAAGCTTGTCCGGAGCCGGCGGATCTTCAAAATAACCCTGATTATATTTTACAACAAATACCGCTCTTTGTCAAGGATATATTAACAGAAATGCCTGCGCTGAGGCTTATTCTCAGGCAGGCATTATAGTTTTTATGCAAGGTTGTTAGTCATTGTGGAAGCGTGGTCGATGTAAGCCTCGTTCTTAACAACTTCAACATTATTGTAGATGTCCATACCGGTTCCGGCAGGGATGAGCTTACCGATGATAACATTCTCCTTGAGTCCGAGGAGCCTGTCACTCTTGCCTCTGATAGCAGCGTCTGTAAGAGCCTTTGTGGTCTCCTGGAATGAAGCTGCGGACATGAAGCTGTCGGAATTGGAGGATGCCTTGGTGATACCCTGAAGCACGGGACTTGTCTGAACGAGCTGAACGTCATACTCGCCGGCGTCGATACGAGCCTGAAGCTGACTGTTGATCTCGTCGATCTCCTTGCTGTCAACAAGTGTTCCGGGAAGGAGATAGCTGCTGCCGGACTCCTCAACCTTGATCTTGCGGAGCATCTGGCGGACGATTACCTCGATGTGCTTATCGTTGATATCAACACCCTGTAAACGGTAAACCTTCTGGACTTCGTTGATGATGTAGTTCTGAACTGCCTGTATACCGAGAATATTGAGGATGTCTGCGGGGTAGATATTACCCTCAGTGAGACGTGTTCCCTTCTCGATAGACTCGCCCTCCTGAACTCTTATCTTGAAGTTGTAGGGGATCATATAGTTCTCAGACTCACCTGTTTCATCGTTGGTAACAATGATATTTCTGGTGGTCTTGACCTCTTCGATGTGTATCTTACCGGAGATTCTCGAAAGGATAGCTGCGCCCTTGGGACGTCTGCTCTCGAAGAGCTCCTCAACACGGGGAAGACCCTGTGTGATGTCTTCAGCATCGGCAGAAGCAACGCCTCCGGTGTGGAAGGTTCTCATGGTGAGCTGTGTACCGGGCTCGCCGATGGACTGTGCTGCGATTACGCCGACAGCCTCGCCGACTGATACAACGTTGTTGTGTGCAAGGTTAGCGCCGTAGCACTTTGCACATACGCCGTGTCTTGCCTTACAGGTAAGTACGGAGCGTATCTTTATCTTTTCGATGCCGGCATCTGTGATCTTCTTGGCATCGGCGTCGTTAATGAGCTTATTGCGTGATACGATGAGTTCGCCGCTCTCGTCGCGGAGGTCGTCTGCGAGGTATCTGCCTACAAGACGCTCTGCGAAAGGCTCAACGATCTCGTTGCCGTTCTTGATCTCGTATACCTCGATGCCCTCGGTAGTTCCGCAGTCGTCCTCACGGATGATAACGTCCTGAGAAACGTCAACTAGACGACGGGTAAGGTAACCGGAGTCAGCGGTACGGAGAGCGGTATCGGCAAGACCTTTACGTGCGCCTCGGGATGCGATGAAGTATTCGAGGATGTTAAGACCTTCACGGTAGTTAGCTCTGATCGGGATCTCGATAACGCCGCCGGAGGTGTTGGCGATAAGTCCACGCATACCGGCAAGCTGTCTGATCTGTGAGATAGAACCACGGGCACCGGAGTCCGCCATCATCCAGATAGGATTGTAGCGATCGAAGTTTGCCTTCAGTGCGGCAGTAACTCTGTCGTTGGTCTCGGTCCAGAGAGCGATGATCTTCTTGGACTTCTCCTGAGCGGAGATGTAACCGTACTCGTACTCTGTTGTGATCTCAGCAACTTCCTCGTCAGCCTCAGCAAGGATTCCCTTCTTCTGGGGTGGGATGGAAGCGTCGCAGACTGCAACGGTAAGAGCTGCTCTTGTGGAGTATTTGTATCCGAGAGCCTTGATACGGTCGAGGACCTCAGATGTAGTTGTTGTGCCGTGGATCTTTATGCAGCGCTCGATGATGTCAGAGAGCTGCTTCTTGCCTACGAGGAAAGCAACCTCGAGGTCGAACTGCTTATCGGAGTTTGTTCTGTCAACGTAGCCGAGGTTCTGGGGGATGTTCTCGTTGAAGATAAGACGTCCCACAGTAGCGTCGATGATCTTTGAAACCTTCTTGTCGCCGATGTCCTTGGTGATCTTTACCTTGATATTGGCGTGGAGGGATACATCGTGCTCGTTGTAAGCCATAAGAGCCTCGTTCACATCGCGGAACACCTTGCCTTCGCCGGGCTCACCGGGCTTATCCATTGTAAGGTAGTAGGAACCAAGCACCATATCCTGTGAAGGAACTGCAACAGGCTTACCGTCCGAGGGCTTCAGCAGATTGTTTGCAGCAAGCATGAGGAAACGCGCCTCTGCCTGAGCTTCTGCGGAAAGAGGAAGGTGTACAGCCATCTGGTCGCCGTCGAAGTCAGCGTTGAAGGCTGAACATACCAGCGGGTGGAGCTTGATAGCTCTGCCTTCTACGAGGATAGGCTCGAATGCCTGGATACCAAGACGGTGGAGCGTAGGAGCTCGGTTGAGCATTACGGGGTGATCCTTGATAACGTCCTCAAGAGCGTCCCATACCTTGTTGTCAGCACGGTCGATGAGCTTTCTTGCAGACTTGATGTTTGCGATAGCCTTCTTGTCAACGAGTCTCTTGAGTACGAAGGGCTTGAAGAGCTCCAGAGCCATTTCCTTGGGAAGTCCGCACTGGTACATCTTCAGCTCAGGACCTACGACGATAACCGAACGTCCGGAGTAGTCAACACGCTTACCGAGAAGGTTCTGACGGAAACGTCCCTGCTTACCCTTGAGCATATCTGAAAGCGACTTGAGAGCACGGTTGCTGGGGCCTGTAACAGGTCTGCCGTGTCTGCCGTTGTCTATGAGAGCGTCAACAGCTTCCTGGAGCATACGTTTCTCGTTTCTTACGATGATATCGGGAGCATCCAGCTCAAGCATTCTCTTGAGGCGGTTGTTTCTGTTGATAACTCTTCTGTAAAGGTCGTTAAGGTCGGAAGTTGCATAGCGTCCGCCGTCCAGCATTATCATAGGACGGAGATCGGGAGGGATAACGGGGATAACGTCCAGTACCATCCACTCGGGCTTGTTTCCGGAAAGGCGGAAAGCCTCGATTATCTGAAGTCTCTTCAGGAGCTTGACTTTTTTCTGACCGGCAGGGAGTCCTACCAGCTCAGCCTTGAGGTCGTCGGCAACTATCTCGATGTTATTTCTCCAGTCGATGTCGTCGAGAGCGGCAAATTTCTGGCACTCCTCGCACTCACACTCAGTAGGCTTGTTGAAGCAGCTTACCTGAGGTGCGCCTATGGAGACTTTGCCCATTTCTATAAGGCGGTTCTTGTGGGTATCGTATCTTGCGGGATCGTACTCGTTAAGGAGCTTCTTGATAGCCTCGGCGCCCATTTCAGCCTTGAAGTCGTCGCCGTACTTCTCGCGGTAGGAAAGGTATTCCTTCTCGGAGAGGAGCTGCTTCTTCACAAGCTCAGTGTTGCCGGGATCAATTACGATATATTTTGTGAAATATAGTATCTCTTCAAGTCTCTTCTGGGATACCTCCAGCACCTGTCCTATACGGGAGGGTGTGCCCTTGAAGTACCAGATGTGTGATACGGGAGCTGCAAGCTCGATGTGTCCCATTCTCTCACGGCGCACTCTTGCTCTTGTTACCTCAACTCCGCAGCGGTCGCAGACCTTGCCCTTGAAGCGTATCTTCTTGAACTTTCCGCAGTGGCACTCCCAGTCCTTGGTAGGTCCGAAGATCCTTTCACAGAAAAGACCGTCGCGCTCAGGCTTCTGCGTTCTGTAATTTATAGTCTCAGGTCTTTCAACAGCGCCGTAGGACCAGCTTCTTATCTGCTCAGGCGATGCAAGACCGATCTTTATAGATTCAAAAGTATTAAATTCCAAACTGCTACCTCCTACAATTTGTATGAAGAACCTGCGGACCGGCAGCGGTGAACATAGTCTGCTGCCGTGATCCGCGGTAATATGTCCGGATGGTCAATTAGTCCTCATCAGAGGAATCGTCAATATCTAAACTGTCGAAGAGGCCTTCTTCCTCGTCGTCATCGAGACCGAACTCGTCGTCATCGAATGAGAACTCATCGCCTTCATCAACAGAACTGTAATTATCGTCATCGTCATCGCCGTCCATTGAGGAGAAGCCAGCCTCTCCCATTTCGCTGTCGGAGTAGCTGTTAAAGTCGTCGGTATCCTCGTCAGCGAAGGAATCTCCGGAAGGTACCGGATCGTCGTCCTCGAAGCTCTGCTTGAGGTCGATCTCCTCCTGATTGATGTCGAGCACCTTGACGTCGAGACAAAGTGACTGCATTTCCTTGATGAGTACCTTGAAGGATTCGGGAATACCCGGTGTAGGAACGTTCTGTCCCTTGACAATAGCCTCATAGGTATTGACTCTTCCGATGGTATCGTCTGACTTGACAGTAAGGATCTCCTGAAGGGTATAGGCAGCGCCGTAAGCCTCAAGAGCCCATACTTCCATTTCTCCGAATCTCTGACCGCCGAACTGAGCCTTACCGCCCAGAGGCTGCTGAGTTACCAGTGCGTAAGGTCCTACTGAACGTGCGTGGATCTTATCGTCAACAAGGTGGTGGAGCTTGAGGTAGTACATATATCCGACGGTTACGCGGTTATCGAACTTTTCACCGGTACGTCCGTCGTAAAGAGTGAACTTACAGTCCTCAGTGAATTCGAGGGCATTGGGGTTGATGACCTTATCCATAGCCTTGAGCTCGAACATATCGTCCTTGTGCTCCTGAGCGTGGTCGTTGGCCATTTTGAAGCATTCACGGATGTCGTCTTCGTGAGCGCCATCGAATACAGGAGTCATGATGTGCCAGCCAAGTGCCTTACAAGCCATACCAAGGTGTACTTCGAGCACCTGTCCGATGTTCATACGTGAAGGAACGCCCAGAGGATTGAGCACGATGTCAAGAGGAGTACCATCTGGAAGGAACGGCATATCCTCCTCAGGGAGTATACGGGATACAACGCCCTTGTTACCATGACGGCCAGCCATCTTATCGCCGACTGTTATCTTACGCTTCTGAGCGATATAGCAGATAACGCGCATATTTACGCCTGCTGAGAGCTCATCGCAGTTGTCTCTTGTGAATACCTTTACGTCAACGATGACGCCTGATTCACCGTGAGGCACCTTCAGGGAGTTATCGCGGACCTCTCTTGCCTTCTCACCGAAGATAGCGCGGAGAAGTCTTTCCTCAGCGGTAAGCTCGGTCTCGCCCTTGGGAGTAACCTTACCAACGAGGATGTCGCCGGAGTTGACCTCTGAACCGATGCGGATGATACCGTTCTCATCGAGGTTTGCAAGAGCATCATCACCGACATTGGGGATGTCGCGGGTGATCTCTTCAGGTCCGAGCTTGGTGTCACGACACTCGATCTCGTACTCTTCTATGTGAACTGATGTAAATACATCTTCTCTTACAAGGCGCTCGTTAAGGAGAACGGCGTCCTCGTAGTTGTAGCCCTCCCAAGTCATGAAGCCGATGAGAGCGTTCTTACCGAGGGAGATCTCTCCGTCTGCGGTAGCGGGACCGTCTGCAAGCACCTGTCCCTTCTTGACCTCCTCGCCTGCTGTGACGATAGGTCTCTGGTTAACGCAGGTACCCTGGTTGGAGCGCTTGAACTTGATGAGCTCATACTTGTGCTCGATGCCCTCAGAGTCGATCATGTGGATCTTGTCTGCGTCAACATAGGTGATCTTTCCGTCGTACTCTGAAACTACGCATACGCCGGAGTCAACGGCTGCCTTGTACTCCATACCGGTGCCGACGAAAGGTCTCTCGGTCTTGAGGAGCGGAACTGCCTGACGCTGCATGTTAGAGCCCATGAGAGCACGGTTAGCGTCATCGTTCTCAAGGAAGGGGATCATTGATGTAGCTACTGAAACGACCATCTTAGGAGATACGTCCATGTAGTCTACCTTTTCACGCTCGCACTCGAGGATCTGCTCACGGTAACGTGCGTTTACACGAGGTCTTGCCAGCTTGTTGTCCTCTGTGAGAGGCTCATTTGCCTGAGCAACGATGAAGTTATCCTCCATGTCGGCGGTCATGTATACTACCTCGTTGGTAACGACTCCGGTAGCCTTATCCACCTTGCGGTAAGGAGCCTCGATGAAGCCGTACTCGTTGATTCTTGCGAATGTAGCGAGGTAAGAGATAAGTCCGATGTTAGGACCTTCAGGAGTCTCGATAGGACACATTCTTCCGTAGTGGCTGTAATGTACGTCACGTACCTCGAATCCGGCACGGTCTCTTGAAAGACCTCCGGGACCGAGGGCGGAAAGACGTCTCTTATGAGTGAGCTCGGCGAGAGGGTTGTTCTGATCCATGAACTGTGACAGAGGCGAGGAGCAGAAGAATTCCTTCATAGCCGAAGAAATAGGTCTTATATTAATGAGAGTCTGGGGAGTGAGGGTATTAACATCCTGAGTCTGGATGTTCATTCTCTCACGGATACCTCTTTCCATACGGGCATAGCCGATACGGAACTGGTTCTGGAGGAGCTCGCCAACGCTGCGGATACGTCTGTTTCCGAGGTGGTCGATGTCGTCAACAGTGCCGACGCCCTCGCAGAGGTTGAGGAAGTAGCTGATAGTAGCGAAAATATCGTCAATGATGATGTGCTTGGGCACGAGCTCGTCTGCACGCTTCTTGATATTTTCCTCCAGTTCATCGCTGTCTGCTGAGGTCTCCATGATCTCCTTGAGCACCTTATAGGATACCTTCTCGTTGATGCCGTACTTTTCGGCGTCGAAGTCAACATATCCCTTGATGTCTACCATGCCGTTGCCGATGATTTTGGCGATCTTCTCCACCATGCGGATAGAGGTCTCACCGCGGTCGTCAGTGTAGTATTCCTTTGCCTCTACCTTTACAAAGGCATAGTACACACCAGCCTGCTCGATCTCGCAAGCCTTGTCGTAGGTGACAACCTCGCCCTCGTCAGCCATTATCTCGCCGGTATTGGGGTTGATAACGGGCTCTGCAAGGAGGTGTCCTGTAAGACGGGAAGCGATACCCAGCTTCTTATTGTATTTGTATCTTCCGAAACGACAGAGGTCATATCTCTTGGCGTCGAAGAAGAGGTTATTCAGGTGGGTTACTGCGCTCTCTACCGTAGGAGGCTCGCCGGGACGGAGCTTTTTATATACGTCGATGAGAGCGTCGGAGTTGTTCTTGGTCTGGTCCTTCTGGAGGATAGTCTGCTTGAGACGGTCGTCCTCGCCGAAGAGCTCGTAGATCTCCTCATCGGAGCCTACACCGAGAGCACGGATGAAGGTGGTTATCGGTATCTTTCTGTTCTTGTCGATACGGACGTATACAACGTCGTTGGAGTCCATTTCGTACTCCAGCCATGCACCTCTGTTAGGGATGACTGTGGTATTGAACAGATCCTTACCAGCCTTATCCTTTTCAAAGGCGTAGTAAACGCCGGGTGAACGCACGAGCTGTGATACGATAACACGCTCAGCGCCGTTTATAACAAAGGTTCCGCTGTCGGTCATGAGCGGGAAGTCGCCCATATAGATCTCACTTTCGCTTACTGCGCCTGTTTCCTTGTTGCACAGGGTAGCAGTAGCTCTCATAGCTACCTGATACGTAGCTCCTCTGGACTTGCACTCTGCGAGAGTATACTTGGGAGTTTCATCGAAGCGGTAGTCCCTGAAATTGAGCTCGAGATTTCCGTTATAGTCGGTAATAGCGGTCATATCGCGGAAGACCTCTCTCAGACCTTCCTCCCTGAACCATTTATACGAGTTCTTCTGTACCTCGATAAGGTTAGGCATTTCAAGGGGCTCGGTAATCTTACCGAAGCTCATTCTGACATTCTTTCCCAGCTGCTTAGGTGTAACGTTCACCATAGGCGGAACCTCCTTATATTTTTGCTTGCCGCTTTCGTCAATGGCGGCGGCAAATATTGCCTTTGTGCTTATACGGAAAAATTTCTCAAAAAACTATTGACAAGCGCATATATAGTGTGATATAATTACTTGATAATAGGGACAATTTTCCATATTGATACATTATATTATTATAATACAGTTTCTTCCCCGTGTCAAGGGGATTTGTGACGATTTATAAAAAATGCCGGATTTCACACAGAAGTCCGGCTTTTTTTGTATTGTTTATCAAATTGTTCGTCCCTGTCAGCACACTGTTCCCTCTGCGCTGCCGATGTTCAGCACAAAATCTTTAATGAGGGGCATAACGCCGTCGGGCTCAACAGTTCTAACCGAGTTGTCCGGGAGCTTTACGTTCCAGTTGTCCTTTGTGAGATTTCTCAGGGCAAGCTTGCTGGAATCCTTTTTATTTCGTACTATCTCCCCCACAGGCTGATGAAAATCGCCCTCGGTCTCGCTCACCTGACCGTCGTAGAGCTTTACTCCGCCGAAAGCAGGCACCTCGAAGCGCTTGAACTTTATGCTTCCACGGCAGGTAAGAGGTCCGCCGCAGTACATACAGCTGGCAGTATAGCCTATGGAGATGAAGGTCTCCTTTCCGCAGTGGGGACAGGCGACAGTCTCGCTCCTGAGACGTACAAAAGCGTCAAGCCATGTGCGCTCGATAATGCGGTCGTAGGGAGGCTTAACGGATTTTTTTCCGAAGGACTCCACAAAGAGGTCCCTGATATAGTCGGGATATATCTTCCAGAAGCGGAGAGTATTGGTGTTCAGCTGGTTATTTGCGGCATTTCTGTCATCCTCGGGATCAAGGACGAATACCGGATCGCTGCCGTAGAATTTCTTTTCAAGCTCCGGAGTCATACAGGGCGGTGTGGAATACTTTCCCTCAAGAGGGTGCTCGATGAAAAGCATACGGAAGAGTATTACCGCCAGAGAAAATCTGTCCGATCTCTTATCGGGAGTTCCGCCGAGGACTACCTCCGGCGCCATATAGCGCTGCTTTCCGGCAATACCGAAGTTCACTCCCCTTTCAGAGACGTTGTCGTTATCGCAGATGAGGACATCGCCGTTCTTGGGATCTATGAAAAAATTTCCGTTGTTGAGGTCCTGATAGCTGTAACCGTCGTTATGGAGTGCACGGAAACCCTCTATTATATTTATAGCGGCATTGCAGCGGGCTGTTATCCCGGAGAACTGTGCCTTCATGCGGCGCTTCTTGGGATCCCAGATGAGGAAGCGCGTAAGCTCCTCGTATCCGCTGGGACGGAGCTGCATGATATAGCCGAAGCTGCCGTCCATCCATTCAGAGAGCTCCTCCGGCCAGAGAAAAGCCTTGGTAGGGGCGCCTTTGCGTATATTAGCCCTGAGGTTCTCGTAGAACTCCTTGGGATTCTTCATCTTTTCCACGGTGGATTTGTGGTACCATTTAAGTGCCATTTCCTTTCCGCCGCAGCTTATACGGTAAACGTTTCCCTGTCCGCCGCCTCCGAGGAATTCAAGGACGGTGAATTCGCCGCCTGTAACTGTTCTTCCCCTGAAGCCATTCTTCAATTCTGCCATAGTTCCATCCTCCTTTAAATAAGGTGTCTGCTGCTACTGAGCCGCCGGCTGTCCGCCATCATCCTGCTGGTCGTCCTGAACCTGCTCTGTGGACTGCCCGCCGGCACTCTGTCCGTTATCCACGGCAACTGTATTCATGCACAGCCACTCGCACCATATGGGGTAATAGTTGCCATAGAAATGGATGCCGTCGCCGGAAACATCCTCTCTCAGGTTGCCGTTGGGATCGTCAAATATGGGATTAACATCAACATAGAACACAGTCTTGTTGTCAGCAAGCTGAGCCATAAGTGAATTGAGATAGTTGATTCTCGCATTGGATATGGAAGAGGTCTCAGCCTCCGGAGTTACGTGAAGATTTGCCTGTACTACTATTATAGCATTTGGCTGGTACTGCTTTACGGTGTCAACCACGCTCCTGTAAGCGTTTATAGTGTATTCAAAATCATTGCCGACCTCGTTGATGCCAAGCATTATATACACCTTGCCGTACCGCTTGGACTGGAGCAGTCCCGCAAAGTTATTGCCGTCGATATACTCAGAATCCACCTTATACGACGCAAGGCCTACGCTGCAAAAATAATCAGCATTCTTGAGAGTGCCGTAATCTCTCAGTCCCACTGTACGGGAATCACCTATGAACAGAGCGTCATCGAAGTACGATGGATCTGACTTCACGAACGTCTGCACCGGAGCTGTTGTGGTCGTTGTAACAGTCTCAGTGGTGGCAGCGGTTTCCGAAGAAGCCGCAGTGCTGTCAGCGGAGGTGGGCTGCTCCTTTGAGGGGACCGTGGTAACGTCCGAGGATGTGGTCGTTGCCGTCTGGCTCAGACTGTCCAGCGTGATCGGCGGAAGCTTCTCAGCCTTTTTCTTCTCCGCACTGGCATCCCATATCTGCTTGTATATGAACGGTGATGCTACCACACATGTAAAAAGCAGGATTATGGTATATATGCATTGTTTTATCTTTTTCATTTTATCTGTTATCTCCTAATATCAGAATCTGAAATACAAAAACGGATCGTTGAGTCCCCTGTACATACAGTAAACTGCTCCCCAGAATACCGCCAGCAGCGCCAGTGAACATATCACTGTGCCCTTTATCTTCTTGTAGATCATCTCAGGCAGCCTTGTGGAGAACACAACTCCGGCAATGAAGAAATTCCTGTATATTCCCCAGTATTTCTTGTAATCGCCCTTGAGCACCGTCTTGTTGTCGTGCTTTATGAAGGGTATCAGCCGGCGGAAGTATATCCCCAGCTGTTCAAAGTCAGTAACCGCGAATATGAGCCATGTCAGCGGTATTATCAGTATCATGTAGGCGTGACCGGCTATCTTGTACTTGTTGAAGAATTTTCCGGTCCAGAACTTCTCGGTCATCATAATGCCGAAGAGCACCAGTCCCCAGACGACAAAGTTCCAGCTCGCACCGTGCCAGAGTCCCGTAAACAGCCATACCACAAAGGTATTGAATATCATCCTGTGGGGACCTTTTCTGTTTCCGCCAAGAGGAATATAGATGTAGTCCTTGAACCATGTTCCCAGAGTCATATGCCAGCGGCGCCAGAACTCGGTCATGGTGAGGGACATATAGGGGTGGTCGAAGTTCCGGGGAAGCTCGAAGCCCATAAGTCTGCCAAGTCCTATCGCCATGAGGGAATAGCCGCAGAAATCGAAATACAGCTGGAATGAGTAGGCAAATATTCCCATCCACGCAAGACCGGTGGATATGTTGCCGAAGCCTATGGAGCCTATGTCTCTCCATAGACCGCCTATCTGATTGGCTATGAGCACCTTGTAGCCCAGACCTATGGTAAAGGTCTTGAGTCCGTCCTCCACCTTGCGTATGCTGTGGGTACGCTTCCTCAGCTGGAGGGCTACTGTCTCATAGGTGACGATAGGTCCTGCTATGAGCTGAGGGAACATACTTATATATGCTCCGTAGTTTATGAGATTACGCTCAGCCTTTGCCTTACCGCGGTAAACGTCAATGATGTAGGATACGTTCTGGAAGGTATAGAAGCTGATTCCTATGGGAAGGATTATGTTCTTCACGGTGAGTCCCGTGTGGAAGATGCTGTTGATGTTCTCTGTGCCGAAGCTCCAGTATTTGAAGAATATCAGCCACCAGAAATTGAACAGTACGCCGAAGCACAGCCAGAATTTTTTCAGATGCCGCGATTCCTCAATGAACTGCGCCACTATGAAGTCCAGCAGCACTGTCAGCAGGAAAAGACATATGTACACCGGCTTCTTTACGCCGAAGCTGTAAAACACTACGCTTCCCGTGAATATCACAAGGTTTTTCAGCTTCATGGGCACCGAAGCGTAGACTATCATAAACAAAGGAAGAAATATAAACAAGAAATTCAAACTGCTGAATACCATCAGACCACCCTTTACGATCTTTTCTTTTGTTCTTTTCCGTCCGGCAGAAGGATTTTCCCGCGCCGGTATATTACTTTATCTCTGTCTGTTCCGCAGAACAGCCCCGTAAAAACGCATACATTTATATTTTACACGCATTTTCAGAAAAAGTCAATATCTTTCATCTTTTGTAGCAATCTGCAATAACAAACACATTAAATCCGAGCGGATTCTATTGTTATTTTCTCGCATAAAAGCCGCCGACGGACTTTACACAGATAACACATTCGCAGGACTCAGAGTGATTCTGACAACTCCTGCCACAAAATATAAAAAGGACTGCCGGAGGCAGTCCTTTTTCATTTCAGTTTATACCGGGAGAGTTTTCAGAAGCCCCAGCTTGTATTTCTGTATCGCAAGAGCGTCCTTGTTGGTAAGGCCGTTTCCGGTCTCCGCAACGTCAGCATTCTTAACGCCCTTCGGTGAAATTCCGCCGGGCTTGCCCTCACCGTAATTATCGGGATTTGCGATAGCCTGCATTACCAGCACGGCGTCTGCCATATTCACCTCGCCGTCGCAGTTAGCGTCGCCCCATACAATGCCGTCGGCAGAAGTATCTGCCTGAGTTGTGGTGGTAACGTCGTTTGCGCCTGCGGTAGTCGTGGAAGCAGTGGTCACTGCATCGGAAGCAGTAGTCCTTTCGGAGGAAGAGGCCTCCACAGTAGTTCCCTGTCCTTTCTTGCCGCCGTCGAGATTGCTTCCCTCAGAAGCGGAATAGCTGGAATAGAACTCGTTCAGGGAGATACCGTTCTTTCCGAGAGCGGTCTGGTGGTCAAGGCTGATGTACTTTCCGGAGGACGAGGTCTGCCAGAGAGACTTTTCGAACAGCTCGTACTTATCTGTATCCCAGTTCTGGAAAACAGCGTCAAGGAGTCCGCCTGTATCGCCGGAGTTGGGGTTCAGGCACCAGAAGGTGTGGTTGATGTGGTGATCTATCATGTAGTCGCGCAGCAAGGTCATCCACTTCTGGTTCTTGCCGCCGTCCATGTGACCGCCCCACTCGCCTATGAGCAGCGGAGCGATGTCCTTGTCGTTGATGTAAGCCCACGTATCGTACCAGTATTCGTCAAGGAGCGAATCCGTATCGAAGCCGTCGTGGAACCATGTCTGAGCGTATACCGACGGACCGTAATCGTGAGGTGAGTATACTATCTGGCTCGTACCGGAGGCGGGCTTTACAGGGTGATCCTTTACGCCGCGGAGATTTCCTCCCCACCAAGCACCGTACCAAGGCGACTTGTCGGCGGGAGCATCCCAGATGTCCGGAGTATCGAAGGTATAGCCCTTATCGGTCTTGGGGTACTGCTCTATGCCCTCGATGAGTATGAGAGCATTGGGATTTACTGCAAGTATGGAGTTAGCGCAGGTCTCAGCAGCGTACTTCCAGTTGTTCTCATCCTTGGAGTCATCCCACTTTGCGATGTCCTTGGGACAGCTGGTGCCGTCGTAGCCTCTCTTGCCGTGGGGCTCGTTCTGAAGGTCGTAGGCGATAATGGTATCATCGTTGCTGTACTTTTTTGCGAGCCATGTAAGGGAACTTATCCAGTCCTCGGTGGTGACGGGATCTCCGGCATTGGGAGCGTACTTCTCCTCCTTTATGGTAGCCATGTCATCGCAGGTCTTGCTGCTCTTCTCGTAATACCACAGCTCATAATTATGACCGGAGTTGTGTGATGAAGGACTGTGAACGTCCACGAGAGCCTTTATGCCGTACTTCTTGCACTTCTGCATGATAACATCGAATACTTCCATGCTGTTCATCTCGCTGCCGTCGGAATGGCAGAAGTCCGGATTGAACTTAAAGCCGTCGGTATTCTTGGGATTGAGTCCCTCACACTTGTAGGGATAGCCCTTCTCCCATGAGATAAGAAGCTCGCTGGAGATAGGGAATCTGATGATATTTATACCGTGGTCCGCAACGGACGAAAGGAGGTTGTCAACATCGGCGCTCCAGAGTCCGTGGGGAAAGTTCTCGGTACAGTTCATTCCGAACCAGTTTGCACCGGTGAGCCATACCTCGTTTCCGTTCATATCATAGAGGCGGCTGCCCTTTGCGTGGAGCCAGTCGTCGTTGCCGTCATCCACAGCTGCCGCTTTCATAGCAGTATCAAAGGCGGCAGGGGCATAGAAGACTATGCCCGATACGCCCATGACCGCTGCCGAAGCAGCTGAAATTATCTTTTTCTTTATATTTTTCATGCTTTCACCTTTCGATTCTTCAGATAGGAAGCTTAGTCACAAGTCCCAGCTTGTATCTCTGTATCGCAAGAGCGTCCTTGTTGGTGAGTCCCTTGCTGGACTTATCCACGTCGCCGTTGGCTTCGCCCTGCTTGGAAATGCCGTCGGGCTTGCCTACGCCGTATTTATCGGGATTGGATATGGACTGCATTATGATTACTGCGTCTGCAAGGTTTACCTGATCGTCGCAGTTAGCATCGCCCCACATTGTAGCTTCGGTGGAGTTTGCACCGGTGGTATCAGATGACTGTGAAGAAGTTGTGCCGGAAGCAGATGTGCCTTCCTTAACAATTACAGTCAGGCTCTTCTTAGCCTCGGGATAACCGGTAGGATAAACATAGATAGTGTATGTTCCTGCCTTTGTGTTATCAAACTGGGAAGCGTCAACTGTGAAGTACTTTGAATCCAGCGGCTGTGAGAAGGTATCCCACATAGCGCCTTCCGCAGACTGACCGGAAGCTGAAGCAACACCGCCGGAGAGGTCAAGAGTCTCGCCGATAAGGTATTCGCTCTTCGTTGGAGGCTTCTCGATAGTCATTCTCGCAGAGCCCTTAGAGGTAGTTGTAGAGGTGGTAGTAGTAACTGAAGTTGTAGTAGTAGATGTTGTTGTCACCGTAGGCGGAGGAGCTACCGTGCCGATATACGCGCCGTTCTCATAGCACTCACGGCATACAGGGAAGCCGAGGGGGCCGTATACAGCCTCTGATTTGGGTATCATCTTGCCGCAGTGCTCACACCTTACCATTTCGGCAGTTGTTGTCACGCTGGAAGTGGTGGAAGCGGAGGTGGTTGTTACGGAAGAAGTAGTGGTCGCAGAAACGGTCGCGGATGATGTAGTGGTCTGAGCCGGAGTTGTGCCGGACACCTCGATAGGTGTGCCGCTGCCCTTCTTGCCGCCGTCCAGGTTGCTTCCCTCAGTTGCCGCATACTTTGTATAGTATTCGTTCAAAGAGATACCGTTCTTGCCAAGAGCACGCTGGTGGTCGAGTCCGATGTACTTTCCTGATGAAGCAGTCTGCCAGAGAGCCTCCTCGAAGAGCTCATACTTAGGCTCGTTCCACTTGATAGAAGTACCGGTAGCGGCTGTGAAGCCAAGGCTGTCCCAGAGTCCGCCGGTATCGCCTGAGTTGGTATTCAGGCACCAGAAGGTGTGGTTGATGTGGTGCTTTATCATGTAGTCACGGAGGAGCTTCATCCACTTAAGGTTATCGCCCTCCATATGGCCGCCCCATTCGCCGATGAGCTCGGGACCGATCTCCTCAGCGTTTATGTATGCCCATGTATCGTACCAGTAGTCGTCAAGGAGAGTCTGCTCTGTGAAGTCCTTGTCGAACCATGTCTGTGCATATACTGACGGACCGTAGTCATGAGGCGAGTATACTATCTGTGATGTGCCCTGCTTGGGCTTTATGGGATACTCTCTTGCACCGCGGAAGTTTCCGCCCCACCATGCGCCGATGTAGGGTGAATTGTCTCTTCTGTCGGGCATACCCCAGTAGTCGCCCTCCATAGCGCCGCTCATGGACTGCTCAACGCCCTCAACGAGTATGAGCGCATTGGGGTTGACGTCGAGGATAGCCTCGGCACACTTGGTAGCAGCATAAGCCCAGTTGTTCTCATCGGTGGTGCCGTCCCACTTGGCAGCATCCTTGCCCTCCTGTCCCTTGCCGTGAGGCTCGTTCTTGAGGTCGAAGGCAATAAGGGTATCGTCGTTCTTGTACTTGTCTGCAAGCCATACCAGCGAATCTATCCACACCTTGGTGGTAACGCCGGCCTTGCCGTACCAGAGGTTGTAGTTGTGTCCGGAGTTATCGGTATGAGGACTGTGGATGTCGATGAATGCCTTGATACCGTGCTCCTTGCACTTTTTCATCATGATGTCGAATACCTGCATGGAATCAACGGGAGTTTTTCCGTCCTCCTGACAGAAGTCAGCGTTGATCTTGAAGGCAGGATCTGCGTTTGCAGAGAAGCTGTTTACCTCGTTGGGAGTGCCGTTCATCCACGATACTATGAGTTCCGTGGAGATCGGGAAGCGGAGGATGTTGATTCCTCTGTCGGCTATCTCGGTGAGACAGTCGTCAGCGTCTGCGCTCCAGAGGTAATGCGGACAAGCCTCATTACAGTTGAAGCCGAACCAGTTAGCGCCGGTGAGCCATACCTCGTTGCCGTTCATGTCGTAGAGGCGGCTTCCCTTTGCGTGGAGCCAGTCGTCGTTTCCGTCGTCAACTGCGAATGCGGTCGTTCTGGGTGGTGCTGTTCTTACGGCGGGAGCTACACCGGTGAATGCTACTGCACCGGCAGCTGCAAAAGCCGCAAGAGCCTTTGTGATTTTTTTCATAATATATTTCCCCTCTCATGGTATGCTTTTGTGCATACCTATAATCATAATTATTGTATCATCTGCCGCAGGAAATGTCAAGCAAAAACTCAATATTTATTGCCTTTTTCGTCAGGATATATTATAATATTTCTGAAAACATGATACACTTTACACTGACGCTGCGTATGTTATTAGTGAAAGCAGATCTGCCGAAAAGGAGGGATACTATGAACGAAAGCGAAATACTAAGGCTGATGCGGGAAGCTCCGCACGAAGGTCACCGTGCTCTCTTCGACGCCTACTATAATTACGTATCAGCTATCGTCACCCGTATCCTCCGGAACACCGGCACCAAAGAGGATATCGACGAATGCATAATAGATGTTTTCACCAACGTCATCAGGCACCTCGATACAGGCACAGAAAGCAGTCTCAAGGCTTACATAGGCACCACCGCCAAGCATAAGGCGATAAGCCTGCGGCGCTCGCTCACTGCCAAGACCGGCAGGAACGTCCCTATGGACGACGAGCTCGCCGCTTCCCTGTCCTCCGGCGAGGACATAGCCGGTCAGGCTGAACGGGCTGCGGTCACCGAGCGCCTTCTGAAAGAGATAGCCGCTCTGGGCGAGCCGGATTCCACCATAATAATACAGAAGTACTTCTACTCCCGCAAGTCCGGAGAGATTGCCCAAATGGTAGGTCTGCTCCCGGCAGCGGTAAGGCTGAGATGTTCAAGAGCTCTTAAAAAGCTCCGGGAACGCCTCAGCGACATTTCCTGAAAGGAGAGATTTTATGAAGAACAAGAAGGATATTATAGATCTGCTCCAGAACGCAGACGAGGATACTATCGGGAAAATAACCGAGGCTTACCCTCAGCACAGCAAGAAAAATGCGGACAGGCTCTTCCGGGAGATAGAACGCCGCACCTCCGGGGACAGCTCCGAGTTCAGAGGCGATACCGTAAGCGGTGTGGAGCGTTACCGCCGTCCCGGCATTTTCCGGAAAGTTACCTCCGTGGCAGCCTGCCTTGCCATTGCAGGCGCAGGCGTGGGCACGGCTTATGCCCTCAGCAGAAGCAAGGCGCCTGACAAAACAGCTCCGGCTTCTCAGGTCACCGAGGTACTCTTCGACGATGATACCGCCGGTATTGATTTCATGACCGCCGCACAGTTCAAGGACATGATAAAGGACTCCATTCACGGTCAGGACACCAGTTTCCTCGATGACGAGCCCGAAACAAAGACTACCGAGGCTGTTACTACCACAGAAGCTTCCATCTCCGCGACCACTTTCACCACAGAAATCACAACAGCGGAGACTGCCACAGCTGTTAAAACTACCACCGAAACTAAAACTACCACAGCGGCTGGAACTACAACTGCTGTAACAACTTCAACAACGTTTTCAGATCCGGAATCCTATCTTGAATTTACGGAAGAGCTCAGTATTGCTCGCGGCGAACAAAAGTATTTCGGTTTCAGAACATTATGCGCAAATTTGGAATCAGTCGAGATCGCCGGCGAAAGCCAGAATGATCTTAAAGTCGTTAGCAGTTATTCTACGGCAATGATGGGTAATAATTACGCTTCCTTCAATATAAAATGCAGCGAAAATGCAAAAACGGGAGTGCATTACATTATCATAAAACACAGACCATACACAATTAATAATCATATGGTCACCTACTCAGATGAGGTGTTTACAGTAAAGATACCTATAACCGTTACCGAGACCGGCTCCGATGTGTTCGCTATGCTGGATGCTCTCGACTACCACGCCATAAGCTGCGACGGTATCCCCACCCACAAGCTCACCGCTCCCGATGGCACTGTTTACTACCTCCACCTTGCAGATACAACTGAGGGTTCGTATGTATGGCGCCGCCCCAGCCTTATTGCAGATGTCGATAATGAAGCTCCCCTGACCGCCGCGGTCATAGCCGCTTTACGCGCTCACTGGGACGAGCTGGACATCACAGAAAAAGAAGCCACCCGGGATTTTTCCTGATTTCACCTCCTTAAAATGAACATATACAGCGAAAGCTCCCCATATCGGGGAGCTTTCATTATTTCACATATAATTATCAAGCAAGTCCGTTCTGCTGCTTGGCTGCGGTGAGGGTGTTCTTCATGAGCATTGCTATGGTCATAGGTCCTACGCCGCCGGGAACAGGTGTGATATAGGAAGCCTTCTTCACTGCCGACTCGTACTCAACATCGCCGCAGAGCTTGCCGTTCTCAAGGCGGTTCATGCCTACGTCTATGACAACAGCGCCCTCCTTTATCATGTCTCCGGTAACAAAGTTAGCCTTGCCCACTGCAACTACCAGAATATCTGCGCCAAGACATATCTCCCTGAGGTTCCTTGTCTTTGAGTGGCAGATAGTAACAGTGCCGCTCTGGTGGAGGAGGAGCATTGCCATAGGCTTGCCCACGATATTGCTCCTGCCGATCACTACGCACTGCTTGCTGGAGATCTCCGTGCCGGTGCTTTCGATAAGACGCATTACTCCGGCGGGAGTGCAGGGCAGGAAGGCATAGTCGCCTATCATTATCCTGCCGACGTTTACCGGGTGGAAGGCATCAACGTCCTTGTCGGGAGAGATAGCGTTGATGATAGTCTTCTCGTCGATGTGCTTGGGCAGAGGGAGCTGTACAAGTATACCGTTCACTCTGTCGTCGCGGTTGAGGACGTTCACCAGATCGAGGAGCTGCTCCTGAGTGGTGTTCTCGTCGAGGGCGTACTCGAAGGACTGGAAGCCTACTGCCTCGCAAGCCTTCTTCTTATTGTTGACATATACTCTTGAAGCCGGATCGTTCCCCACGATGACTACAGCCAGTCCGACCTTGAGTCCCTTTTCTTCACGGAGCTTTGCAGCCTCATCGGCTACCTCCTGCTTAACGCTGGCAGAAACTGCCTTTCCGTCTATGATCTGTGACATGATACATGATCCTCCTTATTTCCTGTTGCGCTTTTTCTTGTTATGGGATTTCTTTCCGCTGCCGCCTGAAAGCTTGGTATCAACCTTTTCAGCCAGCTCCTCGTACTTATCCTCTATACTGTCAGCAGCTTCCGGAGCCTTTTCCTCTGCGGCATCCTTTACAGCTTCCGCCTTTTCCCTTACGTTTTTCTCAGCTTTTTCCAGCTTTTCCTCAGCCTTGTCCGCTGCCTCAGAGACCTTCTCCTTCGCGGTATCCTTTACGGCTTCCGCCTTTTCCTTTACAGTTTCCTCGGCTATTTCAAGCTTTTCCTCAGCCTTGTCCGCTGCTTCGGAGACTTTCTCCTCAGCGTCATCCTTTATCTTCTCAGCCGTCTTTTCTGCCTTGTCAGCTATATCGTCATCGTCGTCGAAATCATCGTCGAAGTCCTCGTCGTCGAAGTCGTCGATGATGTCCTCCTCGTCGGCAGAAGCAGAATAAATATCCTCCACAGGAAGTCCCATGCGCTTTCTTCTGCCCTCTTCTATGAGCTTGTGCGACTCCTCTGTGTTTACGTAGAGCTCAAAGGCTTCGGGATCTCTTCTGTACTTCGAGAACAAGATTATAAGGAGTATCACTGAGACTACGAACAGTACCGCTGAAAGTGCCTGAGATATTCTGATCTTGCCGAAGTAGAGACTGTCTGTGCGGAGCCCCTCCACGAAGAATCTCTCCAGACCGTACCAGCTGAGGTACATGAGAAGTATCTGTCCGTCGAACTTCCTGCGCTTTGAGAACCACGAAAGTACAAAGAAGCCCAGTATGCACCACAGCGACTCGTACAGAAAGCAGGGATGAACGGTCTTTAAGTAGTCAACACTGCTGTCCATAGTTCCGTCAAGGAAGGTGGTATTGTAGTAGATAGTGTCCTGTATCTTTCCGCCGGTCATACCGAGGAAGCTGCTGGTATTGGAGCCGAAAGCCTCCTGATTTACGAAGTTTCCCCAGCGTCCTATGCCCTGTCCGATGAGGAAGCCCAGCACAGTAACGTCCAGCATGGGGAGCATCTTCACCTTGCGCAGCTTACATATCAGCAAGCCTATAACGGTAGCTCCTATGAGTCCGCCGTATATCGCCAGACCGCCCTCGCGGGTATTCACTATCGCCTTTATCGTTTCCTTTGCACTGCCCTTGGCGTAATCATCCAGATTGAACAGCACGTAGTAAAGTCTTGCGCCGACTATGCCTCCCAGCACGCCGCCGATAACAGCGTCCACGGCACGGTCAGAGTCGAGTCCGAACCTCTTCATTCTCGGGAAACAGTATACCAGCGCTGCGATAAGTCCCAGCGTTATGAGTATGCCGTACCACTGTATCTCGAAGCCGCCTATTTTAAAGGCTGTGGGGTTTATGAAAAACTTCCAGCCCAGCTTCGGAAAATATATTTCCGTGGTATCGTGTATTCTTTCAACTTCCATTGATGATTACCTCCCCTTTATCAAAGCTCTGCGGTTATTACCGACATTACGAGTTTGTCCCTGCTGAAGCTCTCGCGCATGAAGCCCAGCGCGTCTGCTGCCGTCATCTCAGAGAGCACGCTGATAGCATCGTAAGGACCTGTCTCGTCCATATGCGAATTCATCATGAGGTTTGCCACAGCCTCAACGTTGTTCAGTTCTCTTACCAGCATACCGTAGGTGGACTTCTTAATACGCTGGAAGTCCTTCTCGCATATTCCCTCACGGATAATGCGCTCAACCTCTGCGGCAAGAGCGTCCCTAACCTTTTCCGGCTGGTCGGATTCACCGCTGAATATCACGGTGAAGTAGCCGTCGCCAGTGAACACCTCCGAGCCGAAGCTGGAATTGATGATACCGTCCTTGAGGAGCTTCTGGTACATATCCGAGGAAGCATCCGTGAGCAGTGAGGACACTATGGAAGCCTCCATGGACTTTTTAAGTCTTTCCTCTCCGCGGCAGTCAGCGCACTTGTAGCCGATGTTGAATATTGAAGCTCCCACAGGCTGGGATTCGTATACCTCAGCCTGAACTATGTCCTCCGGCTCTTCGGGGAACACGGTCTCGAGCCCCTTGTCCTCACAGGGCTTCAGGCACTCGTCGCATATGGCGAGCACCTCGTCGGCGCTGATGTTTCCGGCTATGGAAAGCACCATATTATTAAGGTTGTAGAAGGTATTATAGCATTTGTAAAGCAGGTCGGCATCTATCTGAGCTATGCTCTCCACGGTGCCGGCGATGTCTATCTTTACAGGGTGGCTGTGGTACATACACCTGAGCATATTGAAGAAGACTCTCCACTCGGGATTATCGTTGGTCATTTTTATCTCCTGACCGATGATTCCCTGTTCCTTGTCAACAGTCTCCTTGGTGAAGTAAGGCTTCTGAACGAAATCCAGCAGTATCCTCAGCGACTCCTGATAATTCTTCGAGCAGCTGAACAGATAGGCTGTCTTGTCGAAGGAGGTGAATGCGTTTCCGGAGGCTCCTGTCTTGGCATAGAGCTCAAAAACGTCGCAGTCCTCGTTCTCGAAGAGCTTGTGTTCGAGGAAGTGGGCGATTCCTTCCGGTACTGTGGTATACTCGCTGTCGCCGTTCTGACGGAACATTGTGTTTATGGAGCCGTACTTTGTGCCGAAAAGCGCCTCAACGCTGCTGAAGCCCGGCATTTCGCAGATGTATATGTCCAGACCGCTGCTGTGCTTGACGTGTATGCAGCTGTCGCCGGTGCGGGGGCTTTTAAGGATAGTTTTTTCCATTATTCCTTTACCTCCTTATCAAGCATGAGATATATGCTGTCCAGACTCAGCGACTTTGCCGCCTGCACTATGCGTTCCTTAGTCACCATGCGGTAGTCTTCATAGCGCTCCTCGGGAGTTATCACCTTTCCCTCGCAGAAGCGCTCGAAGTACCAAGCAGAATACGAGGAGGGCGTATCGCCTATCTGTGTGAGGGCGTTGTCCGCACTGAGAAGTGCGCTCTGTATCTCCTCGTCGGTGATATTGCCGTTTCTTATCTCGTCCAGCTGGCGGAGTATCTCGTCCCTTGCCTTTTCGATGTTCTCGCGCTCAACTCCGCTGTCCACCATGAGCGCGCCCTTGGACTGGGTGTAGCGGCAGGCGCAGTAATAGCAGAGGCTCATCTTCTCACGGACGTTCAGGAACAGCTTCGAGACCGGAGTCTCGCCGAATATTATGCTCAGCATCTTCATTGCCGCGCTGTCCTCGGAGGCTGTCTTGAAGGTCATTACCATTTTGCACTGGAGCACATCGAATACGTCCGACTCTGTAACAGGCTCGCGCTTTACGGGACTGATATTCTCGAATCTTACCTTTCCGGAGTTCCTCTGTATGCCAGCGAAGCTATCCCGGAACATCTCAAGGACTCTGTCGTCCTCCTGGGGAGCGATGTAGTATATCTCCACCTGTGAATCCTTTATGAGGCTGAGGTAAGCCTTGTATGCCTCCTCAGCGGATACTGCCGAGGCTGCTTCCTTTGTTCCGTAGCACGAGACCTCTGCAGGCTCTCCCCGGAAGGCTACCTCCGCTGCTCTTGAAAGAGCATATCCGCGCTTGTTGTTCAGCTCGGCGTCGATGCGGTCAAGAAGGTCCTTTTTGGTTATGGCATAGGAATCGGCGTCGAAGGCGCCGTCCTTAACGTTGGGCTCGAAGATACAGCCTCTTATCATCTCAAGCATCTCTGAGTCAACATCCTCGCCGTCAATAGCGTAGCGGCTGCATATCCAAGATGCCGTAAGCCCCAGCACCTGAACGTCGCCGCGCTTTCTTGCGAAGGTGCTCAGTCCGGCGCCGTAAAGCGAAGAGAGCTTCTCATTGAGTTCCGCGAGAGTCCTGTATCTCGCGCTGGAAGCCGAAAGGGCTCCTATACCGAGGGCATTGGCTGCGGCTTTCTCTCCGGACAGCTCCGTAATGAACCGCACAGTGAGCGAGCCGGTCTTGAATTTTTCGTCTATTATGGAAGAAAAGCCGATATTTCCGGCAAGTTCTGTCCTGTTATATCTCATCGTTCTGTTACACTCCTGTTCCTTGTAATGTATCCTGCGGCTGACAGTCCGCGGACTCATGGACAAGTCCTTTCCAGCCGGTCTGTCCGTGTCTGCTGCGGCGCACCTGCCTCCTTATGTAGCGAAAGGTGACGTCCTCGCCCTTTTCTGCCAGCATTGTCAGCAGGAATTCCAGCTTTTCCGCTGTTCCCTTCTCGATTATCCTCCTTGGCTTTGCCCGGAGAAAATACTCAAGGGGCATATTATCGGTATACTTCTCCTTGTTGTATATCTTTGAGGCGGCAACTCTGTCGCAGAACATCTCGAAAATATATATATCCGGCATTCTCACCGGTTCCATTTTTTTAGTTGAGGGGTTATAGTCCGTCCAGTATTCAAAGTGGTGGCGGTTCCTGCCCTTGTGGTGCATCCACGCTCTTGAATAGCCGCAGACCTCTCTTTCACGCTCGTTGGGGCTCCTGTTGCCCTGATAGTAAAGCACTCCGGGGATGAACTCCGTGGGCGAGAATTTTGAAAGGTCGTGGGTAAGTCCTCTCCACAGGAGACCTGCCCGGAAGCAGTGCTCCATTACCTTATGGCGGTGCTTCACAACTGTTAAGAAATGTCCTCTGATACCGGCAAAGCTCATATCCTGCCTCCACTTATATCCATAACGCTGTCCTTGACGATAAGTCTGCCTGTGATTATCTGTCTTCCGGCTCTGAAGGTGGGATCCTCCAACTTTTTCGCCATGATGTCCACCGAGGTCTCAGCTATTTTGGCTATGTCCACCTCGATAGTGGTTATTGCCGGTATGCATATGCTCGACACCGTGTAGTTATCGTAGCCCACAACGGATATTTCCTCCGGCACCCTTACTCCCTTCGACCTGAGAGCGGATATTACCCGGAAGGCTGTCTCATCGCAGTTGCACACAAATGCTGTGGGCATATCTGCCGGGAATTCCAGCTTATCCAGCAGCAGACTGCGATCGTCGCGGTCGTTGAGAGTCCAGTCACGGCGGTACTCTATATTGTTCTCTATTAGGCATTTAAGGTAGCCGAGGAAGCGGTCGTTGATGCTGCTGGTGGCGTTGAAGTTGCCGAAGAAGCCTATCCTGCGGTGTCCCTTGCTGATAAGGTGATCGGTTATGAGGTAGCCTCCGTTGAAACTGTCGGAATTGACAGAATCCACGTCGTAGCGGCAGTCGTAGAAGTCCACGAATACCACCGGCAGAGTAAGCTTGCTCAGCATTTCTATATATGCACGGCTGAGCTGTCCGATGACGATAACTCCGTCCACCTTCTGCTCGGCTATCATATTGGGAGTAGCAACACTGCTCTCGCTCTCGGCAGAAACGCACTCGTACACCGTAAAGACTCCCAGCTGAGACAGCCTGTTGGAGATATTCGCGGTGAGTTCCCAGTAGAAGGTGCCTCTTGCGCCAACAAAGCGTTCAGAGGTGAGGATACCCACGTTCTTGTCTATCTTCGTAAGAGCGGCACGCTTCTTCTCGCTTTTGGTATTGGAAGGCTTATATCCCAGCTTTTCAGCAGTTTCGCATATCTTCTGCCTCATCTGGTCACTGACGCCGTCCCTGCCGGCAAGAGCGTTTGATACCGTTACCACGCTTACTCCGAGCTCATTGGCAATATCGAGCATTTTTACTCCGTTTTTCATACTTACCCCCTCCGCGCATTAAGGCGGATGCCTGACGCCTGTACTTATCATTAATACAGCTTAATACTGTATTTAATCATTATACCATGTTTTAATTAATAAATAAAGTGTGTCAGGATATATTTGTGTGAAGTGTCAAAACATTCACATTCCCGATGTTGATATTGCACAATCAAACTGTGTCCCTGCAAAAAACAAGCAGGGACAGCTTGTTTCTGTCCCTGCTCAATCAGCTTTATCGCCGCTGAGGTCATAATAGTCCAGCAGCAGATTTACCATGTGGGAGTAGGACTCTATGCCCTCTTCCCTGCCGTTCATCTTGATATTTGTGTCCATAGCAGTCTCTGAAACGGTGCTCACTGCTTCTGTGGAGATTATCTCCTTCTTCTTGTTTTTCTCCCAGTAGTCGTCGGGGAGAAACCGGAACCAGTCCCGGCGCACCTTGTCCGAGATTTCATCCGTAAGGTCGTAAGCCTCTTCGATCTCGTTGTCGTATATCTGGTTATGCACATACTCCAGCGCCAAAAGGTAGCCTGAATATCGGAATTCCGCATTATCGCTGCCGGTAGTCGCTGCAAAGGCTATGAAGTTAGCCTCGTCCTCCTGAATAATGCCCTTGAGGTGGGAGAACTCGTGACATATGGTGTCCGGGAGATTCGTGTCCACCATATCGTCGTTGTAATTAGCCTCCAGCGAGAACGGAAAATAGATACCGGAAAGGTTTGCCTGACTCATGAAATAAGAGAACTGTATCGGCTTTGCCTTGGGGTAATATCCCGAAAGCTGCGGGTAATCCTCCGCTGCGCGCTTCATTGCTCTGCGTGCTTCCTTCTGCACATCGCAGGTTATGTAAAAGCGGTCGCTGCCGTCACGGGGCACCTGCTCCGCCAGCTGATTCGCCTCTCCTATGAGCAGCCCGTAAAGCTGTATGAGCTCGCTGCGGCTGTGCTCCCTGTGGTTGAGATAGCGCTCAGAAAAAGGCGTGCACTGGTACATTATAAAGCAGTTCATTGTCTCGGTAACGGCTACGTAAGCCGTTATCCACAGCACCGAGAGCACCGCGATGCCTGCCGTCCTGCGCCGCGACTTCTTCCTGAATATGAGCAGTATCACCGTCAGCGGCAGACCTATAACTATCACCAGCAGCAGGAGGATTATCATGATCTCTCCCACCGAGAACGGGAATATTCCGCTGATAAAGGAGAAAACGTTCGTGATGTGGGGGAATATCTTCTCTACGTAAAAATCGGAGAAGCCCCTGCTGAGACGAGCAATTATATTCAGCAGTATCATCAGCAGCACGAGAGCCGCCGGTATAAGGTAGCGTATCTTTATCCGTTTTTTCAAATCCTCACCTTCCCTTGCTGCTGACACCAAAGAGTGCTGCGTTCTTGGTTTTGTTCACTGCGACTGGAGCTCCTTTATCTTGTCGCGGAGATATGCCGCGTGCTCGAATTCAAGCAGCTTTGCCGCGTTCTTCATCTCCGCCGTGAGCTTGTCTATGAGCTGCTGACGCTCCTTCGCCGAGAGCTTTTTCTTGTTCAGCTTTGCCTCCACCTTCGGCTTCGAGGTTATCTCCAGCACGTCCCTCACGCCCTTGATTATGGTCTTGGGGACTATACCGTGCTCCTTGTTATAGGCTATCTGGAGCGCTCTGCGGCGTTCGGTCTCGTTTATTGCCCTCTCCATAGAGCCGGTAACGGAATCCGCGTACATTATTACCTGTCCGCTGGCATTACGTGCCGCTCTGCCTATGGTCTGGATAAGGGAGGTCTCACTTCTCAGAAAGCCCTCCTTGTCGGCGTCAAGAATGGCGATAAGGCTGACCTCCGGTATGTCCAGTCCCTCGCGGAGAAGGTTGATTCCCACCAGCACATCAAATACTCCGCTGCGGAGATCCTTGATTATCTCCATGCGCTCAATGGTGTCGATGTCGTGATGCAGGTAGCGCACCTTCACTCCCAGACGCTCGTAGTAAGCGGTGAGATCCTCAGCCATTTTCTTTGTGAGTGTCGTCACAAGGACTCTCTCGTTCTTTGCTGTACGGGTGTTTATCTCCGAAAGAAGGTCGTCTATCTGACCGTTTGTGGGCTTTACGATTATTTCCGGATCCACCAGTCCCGTGGGACGGATGACCTGCTCCACTATGGTATCGGTCTTTTCACGCTCTATCTGTCCGGGAGTGGCGCTGACGTATATCGCCTGATGTATATGAGCGTTGAACTCGTCAAAATTCAGCGGACGGTTATCCAGTGCGCTGGGCAGACGGAAGCCGTAATCCACAAGAGTGGTCTTTCTGGCACGGTCTCCGGCATACATGGCTCTTACCTGCGGCAGAGTGACATGGCTCTCGTCCACGATGAGGAGAAAGTCCTCCGGGAAGTGATCCAGCAGGGTGAGCGGCGTGCTGCCAGCCGGTCTGCCGGCGAGTATGCGGGAATAGTTCTCAACGCCGCTGCAATAGCCTACCTCACGGAGCATTTCCATGTCATAGTGGGTACGCTGCTCTATGCGCTGAGCCTCTATGAGCTTGTTGTTTTTCTGGAAATAGTCTATCCTCTCGGCGAGCTCACGGTCTATCTCGGCAATGGCGTTCTCCATTTTCTCGTCGCCCACGATGTAATGGGAGGCGGGGAATATAGCCGCATGGGACACCACTGCCTTGACCTCGCCGGTAACAACGTTTATCTCGGAGATACGGTCTATCTCGTCGCCGAAATATTCCACCCTCACCGCTGTATCACTGGACATCGCCGGGAATATCTCCACTACATCGCCCCGGACTCTGAAACGATTTCTCTCGAAGGCAACGTCGTTGCGCTCATAGCGTATGCGGACAAGTTCGTTTATGAGCTGGTCCCGTGGCTTTTCAGCCCCCTGACGTATGGATACGCACATGGAGCGGTACTCCTCCGGGCTTCCGAGGGAATATATGCACGAAACGCTGGCAACGATGACCACGTCCCTGCGCTCGGCAAGAGCAGTGGTGGCGGAATGACGGAGCTTGTCTATCTCGTCGTTTATGGAGGAATCCTTCTCGATGTAGCTGTCGGTGCTGGGAACATAAGCCTCCGGCTGGTAGTAATCGTAATAGGAAACAAAATACTCCACGGCGTTCCCCGGGAAGAACTCCCGGAACTCCGAGCAGAGCTGCGCCGCGAGTATCTTGTTGTGGGCAAGGACTATTGTGGGCTTGTTCACCTTGGCAATAACGTTTGCCATAGTGAAGGTCTTTCCGGAACCGGTCACACCCAGGAGTATCTGTTCCTTTTTGCCGCTCTGTATGCCCTGAACGAGCTTTTCTATCGCCTGAGGCTGATCTCCTGCCGGGGCGAACTCTGAATGGAGCACAAAATGATCCATAGCTCCTCCTTATCATAGCATATTATTATGGGTAATTCAATGGAAATATATTCAATTCGGAATTCTGCATTCCGAATTATTCAAGGTACGGCTTCAGGTACTGTCCCGTGTAGGACTGCGGACACTCCGCTATCTCCTCGGGAGTGCCCTCGGCAACGACAGTACCGCCGCCGTCGCCGCCCTCCGGACCGAGGTCGATGATGTGGTCGGCGACCTTGATAACATTGAGGTTGTGCTCAATGACAAGGACCGTATTCCCCTGATCTGTCAGCTCCTGAAGCACCTGTATGAGCCTGTGGACATCAGCGGTGTGGAGTCCGGTTGTGGGCTCATCGAGGATGTATATCGTCCTGCCTGTGGCACGCTTGGAAAGCTCTGTGGAGAGCTTCACTCGCTGAGCCTCGCCTCCCGAGAGAGTGGTCGCAGGCTGACCTATCTTGATATAGCCCAGTCCCACATCCTGCAGGGTTTTCAGCTTCTTGGAAATTTTCGGTATGTGCTCGAAGAATTCCACGCCCTCATCAACTGTCATCTCCAGAACGTCGTATATGGACTTTCCCTTGTAGTGTACCTCCAGTGTTTCACGGTTATACCGTCTGCCCTTGCAGACCTCGCAGGGAACGTAAATATCCGGCAGGAAGTGCATCTCTATCTTTATGATGCCGTCGCCCTCACAGGCTTCGCAGCGTCCTCCCTTGACATTGAAGGAGAATCGTCCGCTGGAATAGCCCTTTGCCTTGGCATCGGCAGTCTTGGCGAAGAGCTCGCGTATATCGCTGAAAACTCCGGTATAGGTCGCCGGATTGGAGCGCGGTGTCCTGCCGATGGGAGACTGGTCTATGCAGATGACCTTGTCCAGTTCATCAACGCCCTCCATTTCCCGGAAGGCTCCGGCGCGTATCTTTGCGCGGTTGAGCTTTGCGGCAAGGTGCTTGTACACAATCTCGTTCACAAGGCTGGATTTGCCCGAGCCGGAAACTCCCGTAACACACACCAGCTTGCCGAGAGGTATGCTCACGTCGATATTTTTCAGGTTGTGCTCGGTGGCTCCCCTTATGATCAGGAACTTTCCATTGCCATCCCTGCGCTTTTTCGGCAGGGGTATCCTCTTCCGTCCGCTGAGATACTGACCTGTTATGGAATCCCTGCATTTCAGCAGTTTGTCAACTGTTCCGGCGAACACTACCTCGCCGCCGTGTATTCCCGCACCCGGGCCTATGTCCACGATGTAATCGGCGGCGAGCATGGTATCGTCGTCGTGCTCGACTACTATGAGCGTATTTCCTAAGTCACGCAGACGCTTCAGAGTGGCTATGAGCTTATCGTTGTCCCTCTGGTGCAGACCTATGCTGGGCTCGTCCAGTATATACAGCACGCCCACCAGCGAGGAGCCTATCTGCGTTGCAAGACGTATGCGCTGGCTCTCGCCGCCGGAGAGAGTCCCCGCGGCACGGGAGAGCGTCAGGTATTCAAGTCCCACGCTTCCGAGGAAACCCAGTCTCTCCCTTATCTCCTTGATTATGCGCTCACCTATGAAGCTCTCCTGCTTTGAGAGTTTTATCTCCTTGAAGAAGGCAAGAGCGTCCTTGACCGAAAGGTCGGTAAGTGCGCTGATATTCTTGTCCCCCACCGTTACCGCAAGGTATTCGTCCCGGAGCCTTTTTCCGTGACAGGCGGGACATTCCACCTCGCTCATATATTCCTCTATCTCGTTCCTTGAATACTCGCTGGAGGTCTCTCTGTAACGGCGCTCAAGGTTGTTGATGACTCCCTCAAAGGGCGAGTGGTAGGTGCCTCCGCCGATACTGTTGGGGCGCTTCAGCTCCAGAGTCTCGTCCCCGGTACCGTAGAGGAACAGATCCAGCTGCTCCTTTTTCAGCTTCTTTACAGGAACATCCAGCGGAACGCCGTACTTCTCGGAGATCGCCTTATAGTACATCAGGGATATGGAGGTCTCGTCAAGGCTGTTCCAGCCGGAGGCGTTTATCGCTCCCTCCAGTATGGACATATCCTTGTTGGGCACTATCATGTCGGGATCAATATGGCGGAAAACTCCCAGTCCCGTACACTTTGGACAAGCGCCTATGGGATTGTTGAATGAGAACATTACCGGCTCCAGCTCGCCTATGCTGATATTGTGCTCCGGACAGGCGTAATTCTGGGAAAAGAGCATATCCTCCCCGTCGATGACGTTCACGAGGGCAAGTCCCTCTGTGAGCTTGAAAATAGTCTCGAGGCTGTCGGTGATACGGGATTCTATTCCCGGCTTTATGATGATTCTGTCCACGACTATCTCGATGTTGTGCTTCTTGTTCTTATCGAGGGTTATATTCTCCGCCAGCTCGTACATGATACCGTCTATGCGGACGCGGACAAAGCCCGATCTTCTCGCGCTTTCAAGCTCCTTGGAATACTGTCCCTTGCGGTTGCGGACGATAGGCGCAAGTAGCTGCACCTTTGTGCCCTCAGGGAGCTCCATAACAGCATCCACCATCTGGTCTATGCTCTGCTGGGAGATAACCCTGCCGCACACGGGACAGTGAGGCACTCCTATCCTCGCGTAAAGGAGTCGGAGGTAGTCATATATCTCGGTGACCGTTCCCACTGTGGAACGGGGGTTCTTCGAGGTAGTCTTCTGATCTATGGATATAGCGGGAGAGAGTCCCTCAATGCTGTCCACGTCAGGCTTTTCCATCTGTCCGAGGAACATTCTTGCATAGGAGGAAAGACTTTCCACATAGCGGCGCTGACCGTCGGCATAGATAGTGTCGAAGGCAAGGGAGGATTTTCCAGAACCGGAAAGGCCGGTCATAACGATGAGCCTGTCACGGGGAAGCTCAAGATCTATATTTTTGAGGTTATTGGCTCTTGCGCCTTTTATTATTATCTTATCGGTCATAGCGTACTCCTGTTCCGGCTTGATTTATGGAATAATAACATTATACCACATATATTTTAAAATTACCACCCCTTTATCATAACTCGCAGAGGTGTAGTAAACTCGAAATTGATCTTACGTCGCCTTGCGGCGAGGAACTGCCAAAGGCAGTCCCTACAAATCATATCATGCAGCTTGTAAAGCAGAAAGGACGCCGCTTGGCGTCCTTGTATCACTTACTTGTCTCCGTGCTCTCGGTCACGGGCACTGAAGCCTGACCGATTATCTCGGTAAAACTCATTTTCAGCTTGTAGCCGGGCATATCAAAGCCGCTGAGGTTGCCGTCCTTATCCACTGAAAGAGTATAGTCGCCGCCATCAAGGCTGCCCTTGATGAGCATATTCCCGTCCTTTTCCTCGCCGCTTAGCTCCTCCGCAGCGGAATTGCTCTCCACGGCACTGATAAGGTTCAGCATCATCGCCTTCACCGGCATTGCTGACTGCGGCACCGAGAAGCTAAGCCCCTTATAGGAGGCTGAAACGCTTTCCTCGCTGAAATCCAGCCGCACTCCGCTGAGAGTGTTGGGAGCGGAGAATTCTATGCTCCACTCATTTTTGCCGGTACGCGAAACGTCCCCCTCAGCCTGAAGCTTTTCAAGGGTTATGGAAGCCTTTCCGCTGAACGCTCCGCTGAGCCCGTTCCTGCGGACCGCGCTGTTTTTCATCGGCACCGAGCAAGCTGTAAGGCAGAGCGCCGTTATTGAAGCTGCCGCGAATGTGATAAGTCTTTTCATAATACCTCTCCGTTCTGATGAAACTGTATTTTCCGACTTTTTACATCCGCACTGTCAGCTCTGCCGTCAGTCCAAATTTTTCTTCTTTTCCTTGAGTATCCTGAAAGCCTCAGGTATGCTGCTCACTATGTCTCTGGGCAGCATGGCTTCCTGACCTTTTTCCTCCGCAGCAGCATCGCCGGCAAGTCCGTGCATATAAACTCCTGCACAGGCACTGTCGAGGAGAGAGCAGCCCTGAGCGGCTATGCCGCCTATGATACCTGCCAGCACGTCGCCGCTTCCGCCCACGCTCATTCCGGGATTGCCGGTGTGGTTCACCGCAGTGGTATGGCGGTCTGCAACGATAGTACCAGCGCCCTTCAGAACAACTACTATGCCGTACTGCTCGGCGTACTTTTCGGCGGTAAGTATCCTGTTCTCCTCCACCATATGCTTATCGCAGTTCAGGAGCCTTGCCATTTCTCCCACATGTGGAGTGATGATGACGTCTGTCTGCTTCTTCAATAGAATATCTATGTCCGAGGCTATGCAATTTATTCCATCCGCGTCTATTATGACGGGACATTTTGCATTTTCTGTAACGAGTCTTGTTATCTCTACGGTATCCGGAGTAACTCCCATGCCGCAGCCGATAACTACTGCATCCGCCTTTTCAAGCGCTTCGAGAAGGGCTTTCCGGCTGCTGTCGTAGAGCATGAAGCCGCGGTCGTCGCAGTCCATTTCGATGTAGGTAGCCTCCGGCACCAATGCGGCGGCAGAGTCGATGCACTTCTCCACAGAGGCAAGGGTAAGGAGTCCGCAGCCCATACGCAGGGCTCCCAGAGCTGCAAATGCAGCCGCTCCACGCATAGAGGAGCTTCCTGCGATAACGAGGACTCTTCCGAATGTGCCCTTATGAGCATCCTTTTCACGCATAGGAGGGAAAGCTGCAAGGTGGTTCCGTTCTATGCGGTAGTATCTTCTCTCGCCCTCTATGACCTCCACCGACCTGCCGGGTATGCCTATATCTGCTATGGTTATCTTTCCGCAGTAGGTCTTGAGGGGATACTGCGTCATGCCGGATTTAAGGAAGCCGAAGGTAACGGTCTCGTCCGCCTTGAATATACCTGCGGAGACAGTGCCTGTTGTGCAGTTTCCGCCGCTGGGGACGTCCACGGCTATCCTGTAAGCGCCGGAGCCGATAGCGAAGATAGCAGCCACGGAATTGTCCAGCTCTCCGTGGAAGCCCGTGCCGAAAACTCCGTCCACGATAACGTAAGCGCGGAGCACAGCTCCCTTTACCATTCTCATTCTCTGCTGCTCCTTACGCATGAGCTCGTCCAGAGGACTGTCCTCCTTTTGCGCATCGCCTTCCTTGCTCTTGGGCACTGTCATATAGTCCAGCTCGGCGGCTTCAAGAGCAGCCTCCACATTCTCGCTGCGGCAGCCGTCTATGAACTCAACTCTGTCCTTGGGGAGGCGGTCGTACATCTCCGCAGCCAGCTCTGAAACCGGCTTTCCGCCCACGTTGATTATAGTTATCCTGTATCCGCGGTAGATGAGGTTATTCGCCGCCGCGTAGCAGTCTCCGCCGTTATTGCCCTTTCCTGCGAGAAAAACTATGGATTTTTCCTCCGGGGAGATATTGGGTTCTCTGCGGCAGTAATCGTCGATGACGCCCGCAAGAGCCTTTCCGGCGTTCTCCATGAGCTTTTTCTTTGAAACGCCGTAATTCTCGGCATTATCTTCGATCTTTCTCATTTGCCTTGGTGAAACTATCTGCATTTTTATTGCACCTCCATGAGCAGTCCGGCAGCGTCAGTTCATTCGCTTGTCAGTGACTGTTTTATTTTTGCCGGAAGGAACTTCCGGATATTTTCCATCATTCTGTCGTCCGGCACGAAAACGAGCCTTACCTTGCCGTATTCCTCGTCCTGAAAATCGCCGTAATACTCGTGGGAGGCGATATTGTCCGAGGCTATCACCACTGTCATATCGTCTGTCTCCTCCAGACCGTCCTCATACTTTCCGAAGGCAGTGAAGCTCCTGACATCGGTGGATAAGAGCTCTATGCGCTTCTTCTTGGCGATTATCTTTGCCACCTCCAGCTCGCCGTTGGTGAAGGTATACTCGTACTCCACATAGGTGTTCTGCACCATGAAGTAGGTCCAGTAGCCGCCCACTGCTGAGAAGACCATTCCCATGAAAGCCATGAGGGGCTTATCCAGCTGAAGAAATGCCAGGAGCGCCATTGCTATCACGAATACCACTCCGGATACTATGAGCACTGCACGCTTTCTTCTTCCTGCACCGGTCTCTTCCTTCTTAACGAGCTGTTCTGCAAAATTGTCCATTGATAAGTTTCTCCGTTTCTTTTTTCAGCATAATTCATACAACTTTCCTTTTCAAAAAGCCGTTCACATATTATAATATCACAAAATTTGCATAATTTCAATAAAACCTCTTGATTTTTTGAAAATTTAAGTTTATAATGATGTCATAACCCGATGACTGAGAGAGTAGGTATGCGATTAGGTCTCCAGAGAGGGGCGGTCTGGTGCGAACGCCCTGTCTGAAAGTATCCCGAAGTTCACTCACGAGGGGTGCGGTTGAAGGTCCGGCGCCCGGCGGCGGCTTGTAGACTGCAACGTAAGTCTGCGTTAAGGACAAGAGAGTGTCGGCTCTCCTGACCAAAGGTGGTATAAAAGCAAGGTTAAGTCTTGTCCTTTAGGGCAGGACTTTTTTTAATTCGGAATTAGAAATGCGGAATTATAAAACCTTCCATTTTCGTGTTCCTATCATTCCATAGCGATAGCTTAATTCCGAATTCCGAACTCCGAATTCCGAATTATATTTATGAGGTGAAAAAATGAAAGAACAGCTGGAAAAAATCGAATCACTGGCAAAGCAGGAACTCGCTGCCTGCTCCGAGATCAAGGCTCTCGACGACCTTAGAATCAAGTACCTCGGCAAAAAAGGAGAGCTCACTGCTATCCTGAAGCAGATGGGCGGTCTCTCCGCCGAGGAAAGACCCGTTATCGGTCAGCTCGCCAATAAGGTGCGTTCAGACATCGAGGAGGCTCTTGCCTCCAAGCTCAACGCCCTCAAATCCGAGGCTCAGTCCGCTAAGCTCAGAGAGGAAACTATCGACGTTACCCTCCCCGGCAAGCACGCTCCCTTCGGAAAGCTCCACCCCCTCACCAAGGTAGAGAACGAGATACGCGAGATATTCATCGGCATGGGCTTCAACATCGCAGACGGTCCTGAGATCGACGACGATTACCACGTTTTCGAGGCTCTTAACCTCCCCCCTGATCACCCCGCAAGAGATACTCAGGATACCTTCTATATCGAGAATACTGACGAATCTATACTCCTCCGCACACAGACCTCCTCTGTTCAGGTACACGTTATGGAGAACCAGAAGCCTCCCATACGCATAATCTCTCCCGGAAGAGTTTTCCGCTCGGACGCCGTTGACGCTACACACTCCCCCCTCTTCCACCAGATAGAGGGACTCGTTATCGACGAGGGCATAACAATGAGCGACCTCAAGGGCACTCTCGAGATGCTTATGAAAAAGCTCTACGGCAAGGACTGCAAGCTCCGCTTCCGTCCTCACCACTTCCCCTTCACCGAACCCAGCTGCGAGGTTGATATAAGCTGCTTCAACTGCGGCGGAAAGGGCTGCTCTATGTGCAAGGACGAGGGCTATATCGAGCTTCTCGGTGCCGGCATGGTACACCCCAAGGTGCTTGAGAACTGCGGTATCGATCCCGAGAAATACTCCGGCTTCGCATTCGGTCTCGGTCTTGAGCGTATGGTAATGGGACGCTACGACATAAACGACCTCCGTCTCCTCTACGAGAACGATGTTCGCTTCTTAGAGCAGTTCTAAGCGATGAGCCACCGCGGGCTTCCACGCTTCCTCTCGCAAGCTCGCTCACTCTTTACAGCAGGCAAAGTTTGCTTTCGCTCCCGGCACAGCTTTATTAGCAGAAGCTAACATAACAATATTGTTTTACCGAATAAACTGAAAGGAAAAAGCTATGAGCAGAAAACAGTTACGGTTCCGCATTATCATACTATCCGCTGTGTTTTTGCTGATCATTCTGCCCATCTCCGCAGCTATCGGCTTTCACCGCCTCGCTGCCCGGCTGCTTATGTTCTCTGAGCTGGCTTTTTTCGCCGGCTATATCCTGTACCTCTGGACAAGGACCACAAAAATGAAAAATGTGCTGGACGTGTCCACCGAGGAGGAATTCGAGGCAGTAAAGCAGAGCTGTTCCTACAATCATAAAAACAGGCTGTATATATCAGATGACTGGGTAATAAACACCTATTCCATGAAGGTTTACCCGTTATCAGACATCTGCGCTGTCTCCACCTCTGACTCCTACGCTCCAAAAAGCGGATCAAAATACTACGTTAAAGTCAGCCTTTCCGGCGGCAGAGACAGCTTCTATCTGTCCACACGCAGCGAAAGAGACCGCTTGGCGTCAGCGCTGAGAGAATACCATGCAAACGGAGGAACACCGCTTGTATCCGATGAGGTCGTCAGCATCCTTACGGAAAGAGGCGCTGGCAAAGAGCTGAACGCTGCTCTGCAAAATATCCGGAATAAAAACAACGGAGGCAGACCTTAAAGGTCTTCTCCGGTATATACATCACGAAAGGAAAAAAGCTATGAACTTATCTATGAAATGGCTCGGCGACTATGTTAAAGCCGATATGCCAATAAAGGATTTCTGTCACGCTCTTACAATGAGCGGCTCAAAGGTAGAATGCTACGAGGTGGAGGGCAGCAATGTCTCCAACGTCGTAGTGGGAAAGATACTCTCAAAGGGACCTCACGAGAACGCTGACGCTCTGTTCGTTTGTCAGGTGGACGTGGGCGCAGAGACTCCCATACAGATCGTCACCAACGCCAAGAACGTCAAGGAGGGCGACCTCGTGCCCGTTGCTCTGGACGGAGCCGTTCTCCCCGAGGGCAAGATAAAGAAGTGCAAGATGCGCGGAGTTGAGAGCTTCGGAATGTTCTGCGGCATTGACACTCTCGGTCTTACCGCTCACGACTTCCCCTATGCCGATCCCGAGGGCGTTTTCGTCATCGAGGAGGACTGCAAGCCAGGCGATGACATCCACACAGCTATCGGTCTCAACGATACCTCAGTTGAGTTCGAGATAACATCCAACCGTCCCGACTGCCTCAGCGTTATCGGTCTTGCAAGAGAGACCGCCGCTACCTACGGCACAGAGCTCAGCGTAAAGGCTCCGGAATTCAAGGGCGTTGACGGCGACGTGAACAGCTTCCTTAAGGTTGACATCCACAATGCTGAGAAGTGCCCCAGATACTGTGCAGGTATCGTAAAGAACGTAAAGATAGGACCTTCTCCCCGCTGGATGAGAGAGCGTCTCCGTGCAAGCGGTGTGCGTCCCATAAATAACTTCGTTGACATCACAAACTACGTAATGCTGGAATACGGTCAGCCTATGCACGCTTTTGACCTCCGCTACGTAGAGGGTGCTCATATAAATGTCCGCAACGCTGTGAACGGCGAGAAGATCATGACTCTCGACGGCGTTGAGCGCGAGCTCACCTCCGATATGCTGGTCATTGCAGACGAGAAGAAGCCCGTTGCTGTTGCCGGAGTTATGGGCGGCGAGTACAGCGGTATCATGGACGATACCACCACAGTCGTATTTGAGTCCGCTTACTTCGAGCCCTCTCAGGTGCGCCAGACCTCCAAGAAGCTGAAGCTGAAGTCTGACGCCTCCGCACGCTACGAAAAGGGCGTTGATCCCACTATCTCCATGACCTGCCTTAAAAGAGCCTTTGAGCTGGTAGAGCTCCTTGGCGCAGGCGAGGTTGTAAATACCGTCATCGACTGCAACAAGTCCGATTTCAAGCCCTCTGAGGTAGTTTTTGATCCTCAGTGGATAAACAATTTCCTCGGCACAGACATCTCTGAGGAGGATATGAAGAAGTATCTCAGCCGCCTTGAATTCACATTCGCAGACGGCAAGGTGATCGCTCCCTCATTCCGTATAGACATCGGCTGCAAGGCTGACATTGCTGAGGAGGTCGCCCGTATCTACGGCTACAACAACATCCCCTCCACCGATTTCAGAGGCGTTGCAAGAGCAGAATTCACCGAAGAGCAGAAATTCACCCGCGCTCTCAGGAACGCTGCCGTTTCCCTCGGAGGCTACGAGATAGCTACCTATTCATTCGTATCTCCCAAGTATTTCGACAAGATACGCCTTCCAGAGAATAGCAGGCTCAGAAACGTTGTACGCATAGTAAATCCTCTCGGCGAGGACACAAGCGTTATGCGTACATCCACTATCCCCTCCATGCTTGACGTTCTCTCATTCAACTACAATAACCGCAACGATAAAGCCTGCCTCTTCGAGATCTCAAAGGAGTATCTACCCGCTCAGGAGGAAAAGCCTTTCATAAACGGCGATACCCTCGCAAACAGCGGTGCTCAGAAGCACAAGTACCAGTATTCCCTCCCCGACGAGCCTCAGCGCCTTACTATCGGTATGTACGGCGGCGAAGCTGATTTCTACACCCTCAAGGGCATGATAGAGCAGCTCCTCAGCGAGCTCAAGATAAGCGGTATTGAGTACGTCCGCGCTGCTGATTCTGATGTTTTCGACGAGAAATATGCCCTCCACCCCGGCAGAAGCGCAGTTATCCTCCGGGACGGTGCTCCCCTCGGTATCTTCGGCGAGGTTCACCCCGATGTTCAGGAGACCTACGAGATAGGCGCAAAGACCTATGTTGCAAAGCTTAATATCCCCGAGCTCATGGCAGCTGCCTCCGGAAAGATAACCTACCAGCCTCTGCCTAAATTCCCTGCATCCACCCGTGACCTCAGCCTTGTCTGCGACGAGGATACTCCCGCAGCAGAGCTTGAAAAGGCTATTCGCGGCGCTGTTGGCAAGATACTCGAAAAGGTGACTCTCTTCGACGTTTACCGCAGCGATGATATGAAAAAGAACGGCAAGAAGAGTATCGCCTACTCTATCTCCATGCGCTCTCACGACGGCACTCTCACCGACGAGCAGGCTGACAGCGCTATGAAGCGTGCTATAAAGGCACTCGCCGCTATCGGCGCTGAGCTCAGAGCTTAAGCAGTGGTCTCACAGATAATCAGTAAGCTCATAGTCCTGTTCATGCTGATATGCATATATAACTTTGCATCGGCTATCGGAAGCAAAAGCAAAAAGCCCGCCCTTATATGGGGAGGTCTTTTTGTGATCGTCTGCTTAGGACTGTATGTGCTATACCTGATAGGCAATAAATAAGTGTAGGGGGCTGCCTTTGGCAGCCCTTCGCCGTTAGGCGACGAAAATGGCGTTTCCAGAACGTCGATATGTCCCCTACACATCGCTGCCTGTGGTTTGTCTGGAATTGGTGGACGCCCAAAGGGTGCCCCCTACAAGCTGACGGCTCAAAAAATTTTCAGAAACCCCTTGACAAATCATTCAGGCAGTGCTATAATGATATTCGTTGATTAAACACTTTAAACCGTTACAGCGTAAAGCTTTAAAATTGCAAAGCTTTAAAATTATGAAGCGTGAAAGGATAGATAATATGAAAGAAATATCAAAGCTCCTCGATTACAGACCTGATATAAAGGTCGTTGACGCCACTCTCCGCGACGGAGGCCTCGTTAACGATTTCTTCTTCTCCGATGAATTCGTAAAGCACCTCTACAACGCTAATCTCCGCGCAGGCGTTGACTACATGGAATTCGGCTACAAGGGCGACCGCGAAATGTTCGACGAGACCAAATTCGGTCCCTGCAAGTTCTGCGACGACGACTTCATCCGCTCTATCGTAGGCGAGAACAATACCGACCTCAAAATAGCTGTTATGGCTGACGTTGGACGCTGCAACTACAAGAGAGACATCCACGACCGCGCTGAGAGCCCCGTTGACCTCGTCCGCGTGGCTACATACCTCCACCAGATACCCACTGCTGTGGATATGATCGAGGACGCAAAGAAAAAAGGCTACGAGGTAAGCTGCAACATCATGGCTATCTCCACCGCTCAGGAGGCTGACCTCAAGGTCGCTCTGGAAATTCTCGGAAAGTCTCCTGTTGACGTGTTCTACATCGTTGACAGCTTCGGCTCTATCTACCCCGAGCAGATGGCTCGTATCGCAAATCTCTACTGCGAGGAAGCCGATAAGTACGGCAAAAAAGTAGGCATCCACGCTCACGACAACCAGAAGCTCGCTTTCGCAAACACTATCGAGGCTGTGGGCGACGGCGTTGACTGGCTCGATGCTACCTACTCCTCTATGGGACGCGGTGCAGGCAACTGCGCTATGGAGCTCCTTCTCGGCTTCCTGAAGAACCCCAAGTACAATGTTTACCCTGTGCTCCAGTTCATTGAGGATCACATGGTACAGCTCCGCGAGGAAGGCATCGTATGGGGCTACGACCTCCAGTACCTTATGACAGGTCTTCTCAACCAGCACCCCAGAACTGCTATCCAGTTCACCAAGGAAGGCAGAAAGGACTACGCTGAGTTCTACAAGGAGATAATTGCCCAGGACTGACCTTAGAGCCGAACTGGCTCGTTAAAAATACAGAATTCATATGATATAACACAAAGGGACGCACTATCGTGCGTCCCTTTCTTGTGAACTGCAATGGCAGCCCCTACAAATCATTATCACTTAACAGACCAGATATTTGCAGCGTAATCTGCGATAGTGCGGTCGGAGCTGAACTTTCCGGCGTTGCACATATTCAGCCACTGCTTCCTTGCAAAGGCAAGGCGGTCTGCGGAGTAGTCCCTGCCGCAGCGGAGCTTTGTCTCCACATAGCTTTCGATGTCGCCAAAGAGATAATAGTTATCCGGCTTATGCCAGCTGGCGCCGTCCAGCAGAGAGGTATAAAGCTCGCGGAAATCGCAGCTGCCGCCGTCAGAAACAGTTCCGTCGATGAGTGAGGATACAACTCTCTTGATACGGGGATTCTCTGCAAAGACCTTCCGGCTGTCGTAGTCGGGAACTATCTTTTCCAGCTCCTCAACCTTTGCGCCGAAGATGTAGTTATTGTCCTCCCCTGCCTCCTCGACTATCTCGATGTTAGCGCCGTCATAGGTGCCGAGGGTGACTGCTCCATTGAGCATGAGCTTCATATTTCCGGTGCCAGAAGCCTCTGTGCCGGCTGTGGAGATCTGCTCGGAAACATCAGCGGCAGCCACCAGCTTTTCAGCATAGGAGACATTGTAATTCTGGACGAATACCACCTTTATCAGGTCTCTTGTATCCGGATCTGAGGTGACTATCCTGCCTATCTCGTTGATATACTTGATGATAGCCTTTGCGCGGCGGTATCCCGGTGCGGACTTTGCTCCGAAGATGAAGGTGGTGGGAGTGAAGTCCTTAATGCTGCCGTCCTTTATGCCATAGTATATCCAGAGTATGGAGAAAGCGTTCAGGAGCTGTCTCTTGTACTCATGGAGCCGCTTTATCTGGATGTCAAAGACTGAGCTCTCATCCACCTTAACACCGTCGCGGCTGAGGATGTATTCTGCCAACTGAGCTTTCTTCTCCTGCTTTATACCGATAAAACGGCGGAGTATATCCTCGTCGCCGGCATATTTTTCAAGCTCCTTCAGTCTGCTGAGGTCAGTGAGCCATTCGTCGCTGCCAAGGAGTTCGGTGATAAGACCGGAAAGCTCCCTGTTGCACAGTGCCAGCCAGCGGCGCTGAGTGATGCCGTTGGTCTCGTTGAGGAAGCGCTCGGGACATATGCTGTACCAGTCCGCAAGCACAGTATCCTTGAGTATCTGAGTGTGGATAGCGGCGACTCCGTTTATATGGCTGGATGCATAGCAAGCCATGTCCGCCATGTGAATGAGCTCGCCCTTTATTATCTTCATGCGGTTTATTTTGTCCTTGGGCTCACCGGCAGCATAAAGCTCGGCGATGAGCTCCTCGTTTATCTGGATGATTATACCGTAGATTCTGGGGAGGACCTCCTCCACCAGACCTGTCCACCACTTTTCCAGAGCCTCCTGCATAACGGTGTGGTTAGTGTAGTTGAACACCTTCTTCGCTGTGGCAAGAGCCTTCTCAAAGGTCCAGCCCTCGTTGTCCACCAGCTGACGGATAAGCTCGGGGACAGATATTACCGGATGAGTGTCGTTAAGCTGAATGGAGATATAATCCGCGAGGTTATCGAGAGTGCCGAAGCGTGCCTTGTGCTTGCGGAGAATATCAGTCAGTGAGGCGCAGCTGAAGAAATATTGCTGCTTCAGGCGGAGCTTCTTGCCCTCGTTGGTATCGTCGTTGGGGTAGAGCACCCGGGAGATGTCCTCGGCGTATATCTTCTCCTTGGAGGCTTCAAGGTAGTACTGCTTGTTGAAGGTATCGAAATCGAATTCCTTCACCGGCTCAGCCTGCCAGAGACGGAGAGTACCCACGTTTGCGGTCTTACAGCCGAATATGGGCATATCGTATGGCACAGCCTTTACGGTCTGACCGTTATACTCTATGAGGACGGTATCTTCGTCGCAGCGTACCGACCACGGATCTCCATACCTTGTCCAGTCGTCTATGTCCTCCTTCTGAAAGCCGTCCACGATAGACTGCCTGAAAAGTCCGTACTTATAGCGTATGCCGTAGCCGTCCAGCGGAAGTCCTAAAGTGGCGGCGGAGTCGAGGAAGCAAGCCGCAAGGCGTCCCAGACCGCCGTTTCCCAGAGCGGCGTCCTCAATAACTTCAAGGTCAGCGAGATGGAGCCCCAGCTGTGAGAACACCTCGTTCACCTCATCGTATATTCCCAGCACGAGGAGATTATTGTACACGGCGCGTCCCACAAGGAATTCCATAGAAAGGTAGGCTGCACGGCGCTTGGAAAGGTGCCCCTGACGGGCGGTATCCCACTGTCCTGCAAACATTTCCATAACCGTTCTGCCCAGAGCATCGTGGAGCTGCTGAGGTGTCGCGGACTTTATATCCTTGGGAAGTCTGCCTGTGAATTTTTCCATAAATACGTTCTTGTCCATATCTGTTCTCCTTTAGTTTACTACCGTATAGTCCATGCTTCCGGGAGGTCCGGTAATGATGTCATCAAAGCGGTCGTAGTCCTCATTTGAGACCTTGTTCACTATTATCCTGTGGATGCAGCTCAGCTCGCCGGTCTTGCCATTGCTGCAAATTATTTTTTTCATTGGTCGATCCTTATCTGTTATATAGCTTATTCAGTTTTCGTATCTTCTTTGCAAGCTCCGGGGTGAGGTCGCTCTGCTTTATGCGGAATTCCCAGTTGCCGCCGAGAGTGGAGGGCGTATTCATCCTGTCCTCCTTTGGACTGTCGAGGAAATCCTGTATCTGAGCGCAGGCGACCTCCGCAACGCTGCCCCAAGCCGCTCTCACCACAGCCATCGGTATATCCTTTTTCTTTCGGACATTCAGGTACTTCATGGCGAATTTCAGCGACTTCTTATCCAGAGTCTCCACCCAGCCGTTGAGAGTCTCATTGTCGTGAGTGCCGGTATAGGCAAAGCAGTTTGTGGTGGTGAAGTTATGAGGAAGGTACTCGTTCTTTCCGTCAGAGAAGCCGAACTGGAGCACCTTCATACCCGGATAGCCGCATTTTTCCAGCATTACATGGACCTCCGGCGTAAGGAAGCCCAGATCCTCAGCGATTATATTCAGTCTGCCCAGCTTTTCCTCCACGGTGCGGAACAGCTCGCAGTCGGGACCTTTCTTCCACTCGCCCACGGTAGCGTCCTCGCTGCCGTAGGGTATGGTATAGTAGCTCTCAAAGCCGCGGAAGTGGTCGATACGCACAATGTCGTAGAGCGCAGCAGCTGCCCTGATTCGCTCCGTCCACCATACATAGCCGGTCTTTTTATGGTATTTCCAGTCGTACACCGGATTTCCCCAGAGTTGTCCCGTGGGTGAGAAATCGTCCGGCGGACAGCCTGCAACGCATACCGGACGGCGCTTTCTGTCAAACTGGAAGAGCCTGTGGTCCGCCCAAGCCTCAACGCTGTCAAGGGCGCAGTATATGGGGATGTCTCCGATTATGCTGATGCCGTTGTCATTGGCGTATTTTTTCAGCTCAGTCCACTGTCTGGAAAACTCGAACTGGAGAAACTTATAGAATCCCATTTCCTTTTTCAGCTGCTTTTTAGCCTCTGCCACAGCCTTTGCCTTATGCATGGAGAGGTCTTCCCCCCACTCATACCAAGCCTTGCCGCCGTTCTTGTCCTTGAGAGCCATGAACAGCGCGTATTCGTCCAGCCAGTGCTTATTGTCCTCGCAGAACTGCTTATAGGCGGGATGCCTTGCGGGCTTGAAGCGCTGGAAGGCAAGTCTGAGCACCTCGAAGCAGTTTTTGTATATCACGCTGTAATCTACTCTGCCCGGCTGGGATTCCCACTTATATGAAGCATATTCGTGGTGCTCCAGCAGACCGTCGCCCTCAAGTATACCGAAATCTATGAAGTAGGGGTTGCCGGCGTTCACGGAAAAGGACTGGTAAGGCGAATCACCGTAGCTCGTAGGTGAAAGCGGGAGTATCTGCCAGCAGCTCACTCCTGCGCTTTTCAGGAAATCCACGAACTCAAACGCGCTCTTTCCCATTTTTCCGATGCCGTACTCCGAGGGCAGACTGGATATATGCATAAGTATGCAGCTTTTTCTCATCATATCATCTCCTGAATGATTTTACCGGATGGGTATAATTTCTGCGGCACAGCAAATAATATTCCTGAAAGAAAGAGGTAAAAAGCCATGAAGATCTCACAGTATATTTTCTCATTCCTTATGGGATTTTTCCTGTACAGCCTTATAGAGATAGTCAACCGCGGATATACCCACTGGACAATGTCTCTTACCGGCGGAGCTATCCTTGCTATGCTCTACGGTATAAACTCCCGCAGCGCCATGACTCTTATCCGGAGCTGTTTTGCCGGAGCTCTGCTGATAACCGCAGTGGAGTTCGCCGTGGGGGTGTTCGATAATCTTATAATGCACTGGAACGTATGGGATTACTCAGATCTTCCGCTGAATTTTATGGGACAGATCTGCTTGTTCTTTTCATTTTACTGGTTCGTTCTGTGCATACCGGCATATTACCTTTGCCGGCTGATGCGCCTGAGGTTTTCCGCACCGCATAAGCCGGTGCTCTCCTAAAAAAGCAAGCTGTTCCGAATTGCTCAGAACAGCTTTTTTATCAATAGTTCTTGTTGGAATCTGCGTTAAAGAAGTTATTGCTGCTTTCTGTATAGTAATCGTTGGATTCAAGCGACATGAAATCCTCGTCGTCCATATCGGGAAGTCTTGCGCCGCAGCGGCCGCAGAACTGGAAGCGTTCATTTACCTCAGCATCGCACTTGGGACATATCTTATATCCTCTTATGCCGTTGAGTTCAAATCTCATCTTCTTGATTCTTCTGCGTCTTGTATCGATGTCATCGCAAAGCACTTTAAGGTCGGCGGGATCACCATCCGGATCCTTGTAATACTTCTTGCCGATATCGGTAAAGATCTCAACGATTCTTTCCTCCTCATAAAGGATCTTTCTCTTGAGGTTGTTAGCCTCAGACATACTTTTGGCTCTATCAGAAGCGCCCTTGCTGACGTTGCCGAGTGCATCGAGAATACCCATTATTCATCACTCCTGTCGGACTTATTTTCTCTTAACAGTTCCATTTAAGGAACGCCATACACCATGGATATATTATACATCATCCGACCGAATAGTGTCAAGCTTTTCGAAAACAATTTTAAAAATGTACATACTTTTTGTGCACATCTTACATTTCAGCAATGTCATTTTCGGTAAGCTGAATAATTCCATTACGGGTAAGCACTTCTGCTGCACGAGCGTTATCGTCCACACGGATAACAAATGAAACGGCGTTGTCAGAGGTGCCGAGGAAGGAATACATATACTCCACGTTTACATCGTCGCTGCCGAGAGCATCGAGAACTCGGCTGAGCTGACCGGGTGTATCAGGTATGGAGATCGCTATCACCTCGGTAACGTTCACCGCATAGGAGGCAGCCTTGAGTATATCCACCGTCTTTTCGGTATCGTTTGCGATGAGTCTTATTATGCCGAAATCTGCCGTGTCCGCCAGACTGAGCGCTCTCAGGTTGACTCCGCTCTCCTTGATAAGGCGCATAGCTCCTGCTGCCTGACCGGGCTTGTTGTCTACGAATACTGAGATCTGTTTTACATTTGCCATTATTCAGTCCTCCTTGGCTTATTCATATTTTAATAGTACAGGATATGTCACTTCACCTCTGTCAGTTATATAGATCAGCAATATATTGGCATCGGACATATATTTTTCTTTCGACTGACTGTCATTGTTCTTTGAAGTCTCATCAATACCCATTACGACAAGACCGGGATAGTTCTTGCTCTCCGCATAGTAGCCATTATTGAGGAGAGTTCCTGTGGAGGACTTCCACTCCCATTTTCCACCGCTGAATGTTATCTCAGAGGAGGTGTCATCGCTGTCCTCCGGAATACCGTAAGCTTTTTTTATGTTGGAGAAATAGATGTTTCTGAGCAGCTCGTCCTTTTCCTCCTGAGTTTTCTTTTTGTTTTTGTTATAGCTGGAGTTCGGGTCTTCCTTCTGTACCTTTATCTGGTCGTAGCTTACCGAGAAATCACTACCCGGAGTGTACGAGCCGTTCAGCTCTGTTCCGTAGGTCTTGTGATAGAGGACGCCGCCGGAGGCATAAAGCTCTGCCGGCGGGAGATTGGTGCCGGCACTGGCATAGAGAAAAGGCATATAATCGTATTGGATAAGTTTGTCGAAAGTGCATATCCTCGGAACGATACGAGTATAGAACAGCCCTTCGGCGTTGAGCTCTTTGAGATTGTTGATGACAGAATTATACATATTATTCTTATCTTCCGGTTCAGGGTCGTTGATGTTATAAGCGTCAGAACGGCTGCCGTCACTGGCAACAAGATTATAATTCTCATAATCAAACCAAAGTCTGCCGTCCTTTTCACTGACCTTTCCGGAATAGAAAACTGAAGTCTTGCCACCGCTTTTGCCCATGCTGAATTCTCCGTCCTTGAAGCTCAGGCTGTAAGGATTGTATGTCCTGCTATCGCCCTTCTGCAAGGATCCGTTATTCTGCTCAAGACCTTTACGGATAGAATCATCGGCATCTCCGGTGTACCATTCGGAGATCTTCATCGTTTCTAACGGGCTGAGATAAAGTCCGCTGAGCGCTGAAAGCTCAGAAGGCTTTTCGGTAACTGCTGAGGTCGTAGAAACCTCCTGCGGCGCGGTGGTAGGCTTTTCAGTCAAAGCCTCCGCGGTAGTTGTTACGGACTCTGCTTCGGTCACAGTTTCAGTAACAGCCTGAGTACCGGCATTAGTTCCTGCAGTGGTCACCGTAGTGCTGTCGCTTCCGCCGCTGCCTCCGCATGAAGTGCAGCAGGCAAGTATTGAAAATGCCGCCGCTGCCGCTGATATACGTCTGAATTTCATATATTTCATCACCTTAGTTAGTTTTTACCAAGTGCTGTCTTTTACACAGGAAACAGCGCTCATAAAGAGCGCCGCGCCTGTTGGTATACTGAAGTGATCTTACTTCTCCTCGTACATAACGAGTGCGGAGAAGTCCTCAATGTACTCATTTACGTGAGTCTGAGCGTCGTGACACATACCTGCTGTTGTGCTGTACTTTATGTCGATGACCTTAACGGACTCGATGAACTGGTTGAGCTCATTCTCGAAGGTTACGAATTTCTCGTATTTTTCCTGCTCCGGCATAAAGTTTGTTGAAAAGATCTTAACTTTCATAATGAATTTCCTCCTGTAATGTTATGTTTATTTCATAACCCGCAAGCGGGCTGTATGAACTTAATCGTGAAGCTTTCTTCTGTCGATGACGCGGACAGCCTTGCCCTCGCTTCGTGTAAGCGACTTGGGGGATACAAGGTGTACCTTGGGGTTGATTCCCAGCATGAGCTTCATAGCGTCGGCAAGAGCTCTCTCCTGCTTCTGCATATCTTTTACCTTATCGGAGAACTGCTCCGGTATCATCTCAACGCTTATGTCGAGGGTATCGGTATTGTTCACGCGGTCCACCTCGATGAGGTAATTGGGAGCGTAGCCCTGCTCGATGAGAACTGTCTCTATCTGTGAGGGGAATACGTTTACTCCGCGGATTATCATCATGTCGTCGCTTCTGCCCATAGGCTTTGCCATTTTGACGAGGGTACGTCCGCAGGCGCACTTTCCTCTGGTGAGCTTGCAGAGGTCGCGGGTGCGGTAACGGAGAAGCGGGAATGCTTCCTTGGTTATGCTGGTGAATACCAGCTCGCCCACCTCGCCGTCGGGGAGCACCTCTCCGGTATCGGGATCAATAATCTCGGGGATGAAGTTATCCTCGTTTATGTGCATACCGGTCTGCTCGCAGCATTCAAAAGCAACGCCGGGACCGCTGGTCTCGGTAAGACCGTAGATGTCGTAAGCCTTCAGACCGAGAGATTTCTCGATAGAGCGGCGCATTTCCTCAGTCCACGGCTCGGCGCCGAAGATACCGGCTTTGAGCTTTATATCATCGGGAGTAAGTCCCATATCGTGGAGAGTCTCGCCAATGTATGCGGCATAGGAAGGGGTGCAGCAGAGTATGGTAGCTCCGAGGTCCTGCATAAAGGTTATCTGTCTCTCGGTATTTCCCGAGGACATAGGCAGTGTGAGGCAGCCTACCGTATGGGAGCCGCCGTTGAGACCTGCTCCGCCTGTAAAGAGTCCGAAGCCGTAGGCTATCTGGCATACATCGTCCTTAGTACCGCCGGCAGCAGTTATCGCTCTTGCACAGCACTCATCCCAGATGTCGATGTCGTGCTGGGTATAGAAAGCAACTACTCTTTTTCCGGTAGTTCCGCTGGTGGAGTGTATCCTTACGCAGTCGCTCAGAGGCTTTGCCAGCAGACCGTAGGGATAAGCGTCCCTGAGATCAGCCTTGCTGAGGAAAGGCAGCTTGTGAAGATCGTCGGTACCCTTGATGTCCTCGGGCTTAACGCCCTTTTTGTCCATGAGATCACGGTAATACTTAACGTTTTCGTAAACGTGCTTTACCTGCTTTACAAGACGCTCGTCCTGAAGCTTTTTCATATCCTCAGCGGACATAGTTTCGATCTCTTTGTTCCAATATCTTTCCATTGGACTTCATACTCCTTTACAGCGATACGCCATTGTACCGCAAGATAAACATATTATATTTACTGAGTTCCTTCTCAGAGAAGGCTCACTTTGCGTTTCTGCCAAGCTCGAAAGCCTTCTTGTTCAGCTCGAGGAATTTAGCGGGAACGCATTGCTCCAGAGCCTTCTGCCAGAGCTCCTCGGGGTAATCGGTGATAGTAGAGAACACACCCATGAGCACTACATTTGAAGCCTTTGCGGTGCCAGCCTGCTCGGCGAGGCTGAGTGCGTCAACAGCGATGAGCTCTGTTCCGGCAGCCTTTATCTTCTCGGCAAGATCCTCAGGATACTGAGCAGCGCCGGTGATAACGGGCATGGGATCTATCTGCTGAGTGGAGGTTATGAGCTTTCCGCCCTTTTTAAGGTAAGGAAGACAGCGTGCAGCCTCCAGCATCTCGAAGGAGATAACAGCATCAGCCTCTCCCTTTTCGATAACGGGAGAATATACCTTTTCGCCGTATTTTACGTATGTCACCACAGATCCGCCTCTCTGGCTCATACCGTGTACCTCGCTGACCTTTACGTCATAGCCCTGTGCAAGAAGCACATTTCCGAGAAGTCTTGAAGCGAGGAGCGAACCCTGTCCGCCCACGCCGACTATCATAACAGATTTAGTTTCCATTGTATCTTTCTCCTTATGGATTATTAGTATCAGTATTTTCTCCCTCTGCGCTGCCGAGCTGTGAATGCACCTGCTTTCTCACGAGGTTCTTCAGCAGTGAAGAAGCTCCCAGTGCCGCAGAGATATAGCTCTGTATCAGTGCGCTGATAAAGTCCTTTTTCAGTGAGAAAAAGTCCAGCAGCGTATAGAAGTGGGTATAGCAATTCACAAAGTTTCCCTTTGTAAATCCGAATTTATCCTTATTCATTGCCTCAACAGTATCTCTTACGGCGCTTTCCGAGACCTCTTTGCCGTGCTCCCTGGCGACGGTCATGACCTGATGCTCGGCGTAGTCTGCCGTTCTTTCAAACGCCTCGGAAATGCCCCATGTCCATGTTATCTTCTGGGCAAGGTAAACTGTTATCAGCATTATAAAGGTGCATATGAGTATGCCCCAGCCCTTCCAGAGGCTGTATTTCCTTATCATCCTGCCGTAGCCCCAGACCGTGCCTGCTGCAAGGAAAAATCCCAGTATCATGGCTCGGATACCGAAAATTCCCAGCACTATCCAGACCGTCATTCCGGGGAGCGCTCCGAGGAAGGCTCCAAGCAGTCCGTAAAGGAATATCTTTCTTTTGGCGGGCGGTACCTCCGGAGGCTCGTCCGAAATGGTCATTCTTTCCTGCATAGCCATATGGCTGGCGGGAAAGATATCGGCGTCCGGGAGCCGTTCCTGTTTTCTCTCTTCTGTTCTGTTCATTATTTTTATTTCTCCGCCGTGCAGATCAGCTCAAGCTCGCCGTCCACAAAGCCTATACCGACTCCCTGAGAGCTTCTGAGTATGCGGCTGTAATTGCCGCTTTCCAGATATTCCTCAGCCATTTCCCTGAAGAGCTCCTGAGCGTGCTTCCAGCCGGTATCCTCCTCATCGGAGGTATCAACGGTGAATATATCCTCTCCGGAGGACCACACCTCATCGCAAGCCCATTCACCGTTTTCGTCACCGGGATCAAATTCTCCCGCAGCAATGAGTTGTATGCCGTAGATATGCTCCTCGTCGGACTCCTCATAGAGATTGAAGCAGAACGCCTTGGCGCTGCCGGGGATGTCGCTGTTTTCCAGCAGGGAGTCCAGCCAGTGGGCAAACTCCTCGTAAATATTCATCTGTAACATATCATCGCCCCACTATTATCCGGAATGTGGAATTATTCGATAGCCCCCACCTTGCACTGCTCCTGACAGATGCCGCAGCCTACGCACTGAGTATGGTCGATGACAGCCTTTCCGTCGCGCATTGAGATAGCGGGACATCCCAGCTTCATGCACATCTTGCAGCCCACGCATTTATCGGTGTTGACCTTGAGGGGCGGATTGTGCTTAACGTACTTCAGCAGAGCGCACGGACGGCGTGAGATTATCACGGAAGCCTCGTCAGCTGCGAGTTCCTCCTTGATAGCTGCCTCGGTCTCAGCGAGGTGATAGGGATCAACCACGCGGACTCTCTTTATGCCGATAGCCTTGCAGAGCTCCTCGAGGTTTACGGCAGCTGCCGGATCGCCCTTGAGGTTCTTGCCGGTGGTAGGGTTCTGCTGGTGACCGGTCATGCCGGTAATGGAGTTATCGAGTATTATAACAGTGGAATTGGAATTGTTATAGGCTATGTTCACAAGACCGGTCATGCCGCTGTGCATGAAGGTGGAGTCGCCGATAACAGCGACTGTCTTGTGCTCGGACTCAGTTCCTCTTGCCTTGTTGAAGCCGTGGAGACCGGATATGGAGGCTCCCATGCAGATAGTGGTGTCAACCGCGAACAGCGGAGCTACTGCACCGAGGGTATAGCAGCCGATGTCGCCGGAGACTGTTATCTTGTTCTTGCTGAGGCAGTAGAAAAGTCCTCTGTGGGGACATCCCGGACACATAACAGGAGGTCTCATGGGAATAGCCTCGTCAAGTGAGGTGAAATCCTTCTTCTCGCCAAGGAGCTTCTCAGCCACGATGGACTGATTTATCTCGCCGATACAGCCGAATATCTCCTTGCCCTGAATGTTGTTCACGCCGATGTTGCGGCAGTGCTGTTCGATAATGCCGTCCAGCTCCTCGATGACGTATACCTTCTCGTACTTAGCTGCGAAGTCCTGAATGAGTTTCACAGGGAGAGGATTTACCATACCCAGCTTCAGTACAGAAGCCTTGTCTCCGAGGGCTTCTTTAACGTACTGGTATGCAGCACCGTTGGTGATAACTCCGAACTCAGCCTTATCGGAGATCTCCGTGCGGTTGAGGGGAGTGGTCTCTGCATATTCTATAAGCTTCTTTGTGCGCTCCTCCACGAAGACGTGTCTTGTCTTGGCGTAGGCAGGCATCATAACGTATTTCTGTGCGTTTTTCTCATAGGGAAGAAGCTCGCGCTCCTGTCTGTCCTCAGTTTCAACTATGCTTTGGGAGTGAGCTACTCTGGTGGACATCCTTACTATAAAGGGAGCGTCGAACTGCTCGGAAAGCTCGAATGCCAGCTTCACGAACTCCTTGCACTCGCCGGAATCAGAGGGTTCCAGCATAGGCACCTTTGCTGCGATAGCGTGGTGACGGCTGTCCTGCTCATTCTGGGAGGAATGCATACCCTGATCGTCGGCAACTGCGATGACCATACCTGCATTCACGCCGGTATAGGCTGCGGTGTAAAGCGGATCAGCTGCAACGTTGAGTCCTACGTGCTTCATGCCGCAGAAGCTTCTTGCACCTGCGATAGAGGCTCCGAGGGCTGTTTCCATAGCTACCTTCTCATTGGGAGCCCACTCTGCGTAGACCTCATCGTACTTAGCGACCTCCTCGGTTATCTCAGTGGAGGGGGTTCCGGGATAGCTGGATACTACCTTACAGCCTGCCTCGTATAAGCCTCTTGCGAAGGCTTCGTTTCCAAGCATAAGTTTCTTCATTTTATGTATTTTCCTTTCTTGATAAAGATCATAAACTTTCGTTATACCGTGCAAGGAGCCATTCTGCAACGCCGTCGGCGGAATTTGCACCGATGACCTCGTCTGCGGCAGCCTTTACCTCGTCTCTTGCATTGCCCACGGCTATCCTCATATCCGCCTGCTGAAACATAGGCAGGTCGTTGAGGTTGTCCCCGAAGGCGACTACCCTTTCAAAGCCGTATCTCTCCCGGAGGAAGATGATACCGTTGGATTTTGAAGCCTTGTCCGAGAATATCTCAAGGTACCATTCTCCGTTGTAGACATCAAGATAGAATGCAATGTCAATGCCCTTTATATGCTCTGCCTCCTGCTTTACGGGGAACAGTGTCTCATAGGGACCTGTTGTGGTAAAATATACCGTATGCTCATCAGCGCGGTCAGCGAGCCTGCTGCACTGGACGAAGGGCTTCAGGTACTCCTTTTTCCTCACCTCAGCGAAGCTCCTCATGACCTTTGTGGTGAGCTCTGAGTAATAGCATATCAGTGAGCCCTCCTCGATCCTGTACATGAAGCAGCGGACATTATGCCGCTCAAAGGCGCCAAGCACCTCTGCGGAAGCCTCCACTGGAATGAACTCGTTCTTTATGTAGCTTCTGCTCTTCAGGTCGTAGATGCTCACGCCGTTCATGAGAATACACGGTACATTTATATCAAGCGCAGCGGTGATAGGTACTGCCGAGTATATTGATCTGGCAGTGGCAAAGGTAAAGCTCATGCCCTTAGCCGTCAGCGAGTTGATAAGCTCAGCGGTGCGGGGAGTCACAGCCGGTTCAGGACTCAGCAGAGTCCCATCGAGATCAGATATAAACAGTGTCCTGCTGATGATAATGCACCTCCGCGGATATAGTTACTCACGATAGTATTATAACATATTTACATGAAAAAGTGAAGAAATTATTTTTACTTTCAGGACGATTTGGTTATTATGTCATAAAACTGACCGCTTAAATGGTGATACTGCATAAAGGCACGCCGTTTCTCCACAGACCTTATCCCTTACCGGATACAAAAAATCAGCTGACAGTCACGCTGTCAGCTGATAATATCATTTATTCTGCACCGCGGATTATAGCCTTTACAAGCTCGTCCTCCCACTTGAGCTGCTTTCTGCGGAAGATACCGAAGCTGGATTCTCCCGTGAACGCTCCGTTGTCCCACAGGAAGCACTTTATGCCGGCAGCCTTTGCCGCCGAGACATAATACTCCAAGTAACGTGCTCTGACGGAGGTCTCGGCAGCCTTGACGCAGCCGAACTCGCCTATGATGACCGGTATGCCCTTATCCACGAATTTCTGCTTCATCTCGCTGAACTTCCTGTTCAACTCGTCCTCGTCGCTCTTGGTGAACTCAGTGGTCTTGCCGTCCGCGAAGTTCCACGGAGCATAGTAGTGTATGGAGAGTATAATATTTCCGCCGTCGGGAACTATCATATCGTTCATTGCCGCACTCTCTGCCGAAGCGCCGTAGGTGGTGACTACCAGAGTCCTTTCGGCGTTCTTTCCGCCGGAGGCACGTACTGTTGAAACGAAGTCTCTTGCGTACTTGTTGATTATCATGCGCTCCTCGGGAGTACCGCCGTTCCACTCCTTGCTGCTGCCAACAGTCCTGGGCTCGTTCATTCCCTCGAACAGGAGGCGGTCGCCATAATCACCGAAGCGCTGGCATATCTGTTTCCATATGGCTATGAGTCTTGCGCTGCACTTTTCCTGATCGGCCTCCTGAGGTCTGAACCAGATGTAGTCATCGTGGTGCATATTCAGGATAACGTAGAGGTCCTGATCGTAGGCGTAGTCAACTACCTCCTGAACGCGGTCCATCCACTTATCTTCTATGTTATCGCCGTTCATATGCTCGCTCCACGTAACAGGTATACGCACTGCATTGAAGCCGGCTTCCTTTACCTTTGCGAACATTTCCTTGGTAGTACGGGGATTTCCCCATGCTGTCTCGGCGTCTGTGGTCCACGACTTGTAATCGTAGCTTTCAAGAGTATTTCCCAGGTTCCAGCCGACTTTTATATCATCGGTTATATCCTTTGCGGACCTGAAACCGTATTCCTCTGTGCTTACCGGCATAGTAACAGGCTGGGTAACGTTTCCTGATGTGGTATACTCAGTGCCCTCGCCGTTAGTGTACTTTACCGTAACGGAATCAAGAGTAACGCTCTGCTGCTTGCTCCACCAGTGACCGAACACCAGTTCTCCGCCGGAAGCTGCATAATACTTAGCCTTCTCCGGTACGAACCACGTGAGTGAAAGCGAAGATGAATCCGTGAATACTGCCGTATCCACCGACTGGAAGTAGCCCTCAGGAGAGTCTATACCGAAGGCTCCGGTAAACTTTCCGAGGCTTCCGGGGGCGCTTATATTGAATACAACGGTCTGGGGCACAGCCTTGTCCGGGATGATGCCCGAAAGAGGTATCCTTAATGTATTGTCTGGCTCGCTGTGACCGACGCTCTTGCCCACGTTTACGGAGGCAGTGCCGTCCACGGGCACCTCTCTGCTGCGGTCGAAGGTGCAGACAACGCTCTCTACCTTTATTTCATTGGGTTTTCCCCACCAGTAGCCGAAAAGCACCTCTCCGCTGTCGGAGATATAGTCTCTTATCTCACCGGGGACATCCCATGTTATCTCGCCGTAGCTTCCCTCAGTGGGAGCGGAGAAATCTGCCGACTGGTACCAGCCCTTGTCCTTTGCTGCGGGACAGTCAGAGGCTACTGAAATGCCGCAGCCGCCCTTGAACTGACCGATGTCGCTGCCGTCGCCGGAATAGATTATGAATGTGAAAGAGCGCACCTTATCGCCTTCCTCGATGAGGTCGGCAAGGGGTACCTTTAAAGTGTTACTGCCCTCGGTACGCTGCAATACCGAATCAATGCTGTACTGTGATCCTACGGACGCCGAAACTGTCTCGGCGGGACTTTCATGCTTAGCCACAGGTTGAGTAGTCACCTCTTCCGTTGTAATCGTTTGTGTTCCATCCTCAGATGAGCCGGTGGTATTCTCAGCCTCAGTAACAGCAGAGGTCCCTTTCACACGGCTGCTTTTTCCGCTTTTACCGCCGCAGCCTGCCGCTGAAAACGCCAGTGCAGAAGCCGACAGAAATGCAAGTAGTTTTCTCATGTTCATTTTTATCTTTCTTTCCGCGGTAATACCGCTTTTATGCTGCTTTGCCGCCGTATAGTTACAGCAGGCGCAGTATACTTATTATATCACGCGCTCACCACGATTTCAAGGATTTTCCGAAACTTCCGTATTTTAATGAAAAAGCAAACAGCGCGAAAATGATATTTTGTGCATATTATACGCCGAAGCTGTACAAATCCTGCATACGGCGGCGAATTATGACAGTACATTTCGCTGCGGCAGTCATACTTGTACTCTCCCCTGAATATCATGTAACAAAGTGATTGCTCCGCCTGCCGGCTCAGGTCAGGTCCGGAGAGCAATATTAAGGAGGTCCGCATATGGATTTGAAGATCACGAAAGAGACAGTCCCAGCCGCCGAGTGCGTTTACGAAGGGATACAGGAACAAGGCGTTGAGCTGGACTACATCCTCCCCGACTACTACCCGGATATATTCAGGATAGTCCGATGCGAGGTGACACCTGTGATAACCGGGAGCTCCGTAAGCGGCGACAAGCTCTCCTACGAGCTGCGCTGCGATATAAGGATACTCTACTGCGGCGAGGGCGAGAGCGTCCTGCGCTCGGTGAACCAGAGCCAGAGCTTCCAGAAAACAGTCATGCTGGACAGCGCCTGCACCGATCCGGAGGTAAGGCTCACTCCCAAGACCGACCATATCAATTTCCGCGCAGTGAACAAGCGGCGTCTTGATCTCCGGGGAGCTGTGTCCGTAAAGATACTCGTTACAGGAGAAGTCCCGCAGGAAGTGGTATCTGACGTTTCCGGCATGAATATGCAGCTCCGGCGAATACCGCTGCGCTTCGCCGCAGGCAGGACCTCAGTGGATAAGCCCCTGCACATATCCGAGGAAACTGAGATCTCAGCAGCTCAGCCGCCGGTGATCAGCATAATCAGCTGCCGGTGCAGTCTCCCGGAATGCGAGAAGAAAATGATCTCGGGGAAGCTGCTCGCCAAGGGTGAAGCCGATATTGAGCTGCTCTACTCCTACGAAAAGGACGGCGCCGGAGCTGTGGAGCCCATACGCTTTTCCCTGCCGTACAGCCAGATAATCGACATCGACGGCATAGACGACAGCTATGACTGCACCGTAACTCCGGAGCTCGTCACCTGCGAGATAGCACCGGCTTCCGGCAAGAACGGCGAGAACCGCGTCCTCCGCTGCGAGATCGAGCTCCGGCTGATGTGCCGCGCAGTCAAGACCGCCTCCGTGATGATAGGCACCGACGCTTACTCCACAGTATACCCCTGCGAGGTAACATTCTCGGAAATACACGCCGAGCAGCCTCCCACTGTCTACAACGAGGGCTTCCGCCACACAGCAAGGCTCGCGGAGGGTGACAGTGTCCCTGAGACAGTTTACGCCATGTGGTGCGCTCCCAAGAATATCAATACCCGCATAGGCGACGACGGAAGATCGGTGATCATCAGCGGTATGCTCACCTACTCCATGGCGGCAAAGGACAGCTCCGGCATTATAACCATGCCTGACAAGGACGAAACCTTCGAGGAGACTATCTCTATCGGTGATAACCTCAGCCGCTCCTCTGTATCCGCAGAAATCTCGGCAAAGGAGGTCTCGTACAATATCTCCTCCGACGGCATACTCACCGCAAAGGCTGATATTTCTGCAAAGATCTCTGTGCTGGGCTCTGCCTCCACCAAGGCTGTAACAAGCGTGACTGTGGATGATTCTGTGAAAAAGGCCCGTGACGGCGACTACGCCGTGAAGCTCTACTTCGGAGTCCCCGACGAGGATGTCTGGAACATCGCCAAGCGGTACAGCACCAGCGTTTCCGCTATCATGGAGGAAAACGAGCTCTCAGGCGACCGCCTCGAGAACGGCGGTATGCTGCTGATACCTATCGTAATATGAACGGACTCTCCCCTTCTAAAAAATCATCAAGGAGCAAGCTATGGTTAAAGATATATACAGCGATATAGCCGAACGCACCGGCGGCGACATCTACATCGGCGTAGTCGGTCCGGTACGCACCGGCAAATCCACATTCATAAAGCGTTTTATGGAGACTCTCGTGATACCCAATATTCCCAGCGAATTCAAGCGTGAACGCGCCCTCGACGAGCTCCCTCAGTCTGCCGCAGGAAAAACTATAATGACCACCGAGCCTAAATTCATCCCGGAGGAGGCTGTGGAAGTGGACCTCGGCGACGGAGCTGTGTTCAACGTGCGCCTCATCGACTGCGTGGGATATATCGTTCCCAGCTCTCTGGGCTACATAGAGAACGAGCAGCCCCGCATGGTAATGACCTCGTGGTTCGACGAGGAGATTCCCTTCAATATGGCTGCCGAGATAGGCACCCAGAAGGTCATCACCGACCACTCCACTATCGGGCTCGTCATCACCACAGACGGCTCTATCTCCGACATACCGCGCTCGGAATACGCTGAGTGCGAGGAGAGAGTCATCCGCGAGCTCAAAGAGCTGGGTAAGCCATTCGTGGTGATAATGAATACCGTCGATCCCGCTTCACCGGAGGCAAAGGCTCTCGCCGCCGAGCTCACCGACCTCTATGACGCCAAGGTTATTCCGGTGAACTGCCTCGACCTCAGTGAGAAGGATATCCGCGGCATTATCCGCGAAATACTCTACTCCTTCCCTATCAGAGAGATAAATATCCGCACTGCACGCTGGATAAACACCCTTGAAAAAGGTCACTGGCTCCGCACCGAGATTCTTGACTGCATTCGCAATTCCGCCAAGAACATCCGCCTCGTCCGCGAAGCTGCCGCAGCCGCCGAGGCTATCGCCCAGTGTCCCCACGTCATAAGCGCAGGTATTTCCTCCATAGACCTTGGCAAAGGTTCGGTCACCATGACTGCCGAGCTGGACGGCAGCCTCTTCTACAAGATACTCGGCGAGGCTACCGGCATAGAGATCGAAAGCGAGAGCGATCTTATGCCCCTGCTCATGGAGCTAAACGATATACGCAGAAAGTATCAGCGCCTTGAGCCTGCACTGAAAGAGGTGGAGGCTACCGGCTACGGTATCGTAATGCCGGAGCTTGAGGAGCTCTCGCTGGAAGAGCCGAAGATAATCCGTCAGGGCGGAAAGTACGGCGTAAAGCTGAAAGCCTCCGCGCCCTCGATACACCTGATGAAGGCGAATATCAATACGACCGTCAGCCCTATCGTGGGCACCGAGAAGCAGTCGGAGGAGCTTGTGATGTACCTGCTGGACGGCTTCGATGACGATCCCAAGAAGATATGGGAGTCCAACATATTCGGAAAGTCCCTCCACGAGCTGGTGAACGAGGGACTCCACAACAAGCTTTACAAGATGCCTGTGGACGCCCGAATGAAGCTTCAGGAGACTCTCCAGCGCGTCATCAACGACGGCTGCTCCGGACTTATCTGCTTTATACTGTGAAAAAAAGGAGTACCATGTGGTACTCCTTTTTCAGCTGTTATCTTGTAGGGGCGCCCTTTGGGCGTCCACATGATTCATTCTTTCGCCTGACGGCGATGGACTGCCAAAGGCAGCCCCTACAAATAATTAAAAAGTCCCAATGAGGGGAGCCCCCTCTGGCAGAATCGTGGCATAAAATTACCGAGCCCGTACTTTCAGGCTCGGTAACCCACTTTTCTACTAAAGGAAGCGTCCTGCATCGGGACTTTCCGTTTACTTTTTAAGTTCGGCAGGGACAGAAACTATATCAGCCGGAGTTACATCCACCTTGATAACGCTCTCCTTGTCGTTGCGGTTCTCTCTTGTGGGGAAGAAGCATACAGTGAAGGTATCCTGCCCCTCCTTGAGAACGAAGCCGCCGATAATACCGTTGAAAGTGCTGTTTGCCTTTATCTCGAAAGGACTTCCGAAATACCTGTCGGAGAAGTTGTTCACAGCATACACCTGACTTCTTACGCCGCTGGAGACCTCTGTCTTATCGGGCATGAGGAGGTAGAAGTTATTGAGGGTGCTGAGGTTATAATCCTTACTGGTGGTATTCTTCACGGTAATATCGAGGTAAATATAGTGTTCGCCCTCTTCGGTCTGAGCGCCGGCGTCGATAACGCGGTTGAGGGTGAAGCCGGTATCGTTGACATCGACCTCCTTGGAAATGGGAGTGGTAACAACGTTCTTGCCGATATTTTTAGCTTCCTCGTTGGAAAACGCCTTTTGCGAGCTGCTGCTTGAGCCGTGCTTGCAGCTTACGGCAGCCGGCAGCACGAGGAGAGCTGCGAGGACTGCGACGACAGATCTTGATATTTTCATTTATGACCTCCGGAACATAAGCATTAACAGTCATAGTATACCACAATCAACGGTAAGATGTCAAGAGCGAGGGACAAACAAAAAAACAGTCCCCGGAATCGGGGACTGTAAACTGCTTGTATTTATGCCTGAGAATTATTCTGCAGAAGGAGCAGATACAGGACAAACGCCTGCGCAAGCGCCGCACTCTACACAAGTGTCAGCGTCGATAACGTACTTGCCGTCTCCCTCAGAAATAGCGCTTACAGGACACTCAGCAGCGCAAGCACCGCAGCTGATGCAGTCGTCAGAAATAATGTATGCCATAATTAGTGCACCTCCATTAATTTTGAGGACATCATCCTCATTGACTTTATTGTAACATATCCACAGGAAAAATCAAGAGAATTTTGTTAGCATGCACTTACGCCTCTGAATCCTCATCTTCCTCGGGCTCGGGAGCCTTTTCCTTCACCTTTTTCTTTGGAAGCTCCTTGCCGGCGCAGGCTGCTCCAACGCACGCCCAGTATATGGGCGAGAAGGTTATATTACTGCATCCTATGAGGAATATCAGCGCTCCGCAGAGGGTGAGCAGCAGGAATGCTGTGTTTATGCCGTCTCTGCTGCCGGCGAACTTGCGCCAGCTGCTCTTCAGCGATATAAAGAGCACGAAAAACATGAGCAGCAGCGAGGGTATGCCTCTTGTAGCGGCGGTGTAGATGTACTCGTTGTAGACCTTATCGAAGGTACCGGAATTTGCCATTGCGTAATCAGTTACGTCGGCAGTTTCGGGGAAGCTTCCGCGGGTATAGATCTGAGGGTAGACGAGCTGCTCGGGACCTGTACCGAAGAGACGGTCCTTTTTCATGATATTTATCGCCTTGTCGTTGAGGTATGTATAAACGTCGTAGGTATCATCGATCTCCAGAGCGCGGGGATCGTAGACACCACTGGCAGAAGCTCTCTGGAAGGCGTCATCGCTCCATAGGATATAGCCGTCGTAGAGCTTGTAGCCGCTGGCATCGTCGCCCTTCTTTACTGTGCCGGCTATGACGATTCCGAGAACAGCCGTCAGAAGCACTGCCAGTACCCAGAGGAGCCTTATCTTAGGCTTTTTCATCATAAATACAGCCGCAAAGCCTGCGATCACGCCGATAGCTGCTCCGCATACGCCCACAAGAGTCCTCGTGAACACCATTACAAATGCGAACAGACAGGCGCTAAGTGCTGTGATAATGCGCTTTTTCCTGCTGTCAGAGGAGGCACTCACCGTTACAGCAGCTGTGAGGGAGAGGCTCAGTACCATTGCAAGGAATATAGGCGACTGTGAAAGTCCCGCAGGAGTAACCGCTAAAACGTTAGGTGAAATATCGGTGTAGGAGTAGAACAGGAGCTTTCCGGTGAATATCTGTATCATCGCCCAGACTGCATTCAGCAGACCGACTCCTATTATACCGCCCAGCAGAGTGGAAAAGCCTTTATCGCGCCGTATAGTCACCGCTGTAACGAAAAAGCTGAAATAGAAGATCAGCGCCAGCAGACCTTCGCCTCGCTGAGGAAAGCCGTAGAAGCCAACGTTGGTATCATATGACTTTGCAAGGGAAATTGCTCCCCAGCCAACCATAAGAGCAAAAGCTGCCACCGGGAGGATCAGTCTTCCTCCCACGTATTTCTTCACCAGTGAGATCATGGCGAGTATGAGGCACAGCACGCCGGATACCGCAAGACCTGTTGCCGCAACGGTATATGTAACGCTGTCGGTGAACTCCGGTATAGCTGCTGCTGCGGATGTGGTAAAGCAGGCAGCAAGGAGTCCGTATGAAGCCAGCTTTGCGTACTGTTCCTCGGTCATATTGAGGATGAAATTCGATTTATCCGAGGATTTGAAAATAGTCTTTGCCATAATAAGGCCCTTTCTCCGATCCGTTCAGTGAGCACTGAGGATCATTTCTTTGATATTGTGATCGTGTAGCTGTCGTTTTCCAGAGCTCCCACGTTAATGGTAATGCCGGGATCTACAGTCTGACCGCCGGACTGGTCGTACCATTTGAAGCCTGAGATGCTGCTGTCGATCGTACTTCCGGTGCGGTAGAGGTTATCCTTTTCAACATCGTCTATTATACGCATGAAGCGTCTTCCGGCGTTGTTGTAGGTCTGGTCGTCTCTGCCGCTGGCATATTGCCAGTAATCGTAATAGCCGTAATTATTGCAGGCGGCGTCAACGTGGATGACTCTGACACCGCTGCCGGTCTTCAGCCACCAGAAGCGCTTGGGAAGATAGCTGTTGTTTGCCTTAGTGGTGACGTACTCCACGATGAAGAACTCTGTGCGGTAGCGGTCTCCGGTCTCTCCGTAGCGAGGTATGATAACGCAGTTGCTCTGGCTGCCCTGCCCGCTGTTCAGGGTAAATGTCGCCGAAGCCTGCGAGCCGTCGAACACCTGTATCTGATCCTCGGTGTACCAGCCCAGCATGAGCTTTGAGGCAGCTGAGAGATCGGCATAAACGTCGTCCATGAGCTCATAGCCCGCGGAGCCTCTCAGTCCGCTCTGATCGTTGTTCTCGTAGTGATCGTAGAGATAGAGGTCAGGAAGTCCCATGCAGTGTCCCAGCTCGTGGAGATACGTAGAGCAGAACTCCCTGTGGTCCCTTGCGGAATCTATCTGAGCGTTGCCCACGATGACATGGCGTATGGCAGTGCGGTCAGCCCAGAGCCAGTCGTGGTACTTGTACTCACCTGCCGCCGGCCACCAGTTATCGTCTCCGGCAGCCTTGGGAACGTTTATGAGGATAGCGTCCACACCGCGGTCCTTGTCGCCGTCGAACTGGGAATAGTCAATGTAGCCGTCGGTCTCGGCGACTATCTCATCAATCAGCTTGACGTGCCATACATCGCCTTCATAGGCGGATTTGCTCTCCTTGGCGGTATAGCGGAAAGCCTTGCCGCTGAGCTGAACTGCGCCCTTGGAGGAACGGTTATAGAACGCAGAAACGCTCTCAAAGGGATAGTTGCTGTCCTTGGGATTCTCCGGACCGAACACAGCGTTCTCCACTTCCTCCATAGAGGGCTCGTAATCGTACCTGCAATCGGGGAAATCCACGTAAAATACCATTATCTTCGAGTCGCCCTGTGAAGGCATTGAGCCGTATAGGTCGTACAGAGGCGGCGATATGAAGCTGCTGCCGCCGCTTGTGGTGACAGCTGAAGTCGTAACGGAAGATGTGGTAGTGACTGAGGTCGTTGTAACAAAGGAAGTTGTCGTAACATAAGAAGTCGTTGCAGAGGAGGTCGTAGTGGTGACGGTCTCCTGCTGGTATCTCCACACAACGGGAGAATAATTCAGAACGGCACATTTTCGCATGATAGCCAAATCGAAGCCGTCCACCCGGTAATCGAAATTCAGGTCTGCCGGTATAAGGTAGCCCTCGTCCACGATAAATGGATCGGTGCCGTCGATAGAGATAAAATCGCTGCCGGTGATGATAGTGTCCTCATGGGTATAGGACTGCTGACCGAGAAGGAGCTTGTTCATAAGGACGAGGTCGGCTACATTGAGCTCACCGTCCTTATTGAGATCACCTATAACGCCAGCCTGTACCCAGTCCGCAGAGGCTGTGGCTGAAACGGAGGCGGCTCCTGCCGAAACCGCAAGCACAGCAGCCGCAGAGATCAGCAATCTCTTAACGATATTTCTCAGCATTTTTTCAACTCCTTTGCCTGATAATAGCCGTGTAAAAAAAGCGGTTACTGAGCGATAACGCTCAGTAGCCGCAATTGTCGCATTATTTTGCGAAATCCGTAACTCTGCTTTCGCGGATGAGGTTCACCTTGATCTGACCGGGATAGTCCATTTCAGACTCGATCTGCTGTGCGATCTGTCTTGCAACGAGCACCATTTTCTCGTCGTTGATAACATCCGGAACGACCATGATTCTTACCTCACGGCCTGCCTGAACAGCAAAGCACTTTTCAACTCCTTCATAGGAGTTGCATATCTCTTCAAGCTTCTGGAGACGCTTGATATAGCTTTCATAGTTTTCGCTTCTTGCGGCAGGTCTTGCAGCGGAGATAGCGTCGGCAGCCTGAACGATGCAGGCTATTACTGTTCTGGGCTCAACATCGTTGTGGTGAGCCTCAACAGCGTGGATGATTATAGGATTCTCGTTATACTTCTTGCAGACGTCAACGCCTATCTGAACATGAGAGCCCTCGATCTCAGCGGTAAGAGCCTTACCGATGTCGTGGAGGAGTCCTGCGCGTCTTGCGAGGTTAGCGTCAACGCCCAGTTCTGAGGCGAGAACTCCGCAGAGCTTGGCGACCTCAATGGAGTGGTCGAGAACGTTCTGACGGTAGCTTGTACGGAATTTGAGACGTCCGATGAGCTTGATGAGCTCATGGTTGAGACCGTGAACATTGGTCTCGATGACGGCACGTTCACCTTCCTGCTTTATGCGGTATTCGACCTCGCGGCGAGCTTTGTCCACCATTTCCTCGATGCGGGTGGGGTGGATACGGCCGTCGGCGATAAGCTTTTCGAGGGCGATCCTTGCAACCTCTCTGCGTATCTGGTCGAAGCAGGAGAGGGTGATTGCCTCGGGAGTATCGTCGATGATGAGGTCAACTCCGGTGAGAGTTTCGAGGGTTCGGATATTACGTCCTTCCCTACCGATTATGCGTCCCTTCATTTCGTCATTGGGGAGCGGTACAACGGAAACGGCAGCCTCTGATACCTGTTCCGCAGCTACCTTGGCGATAGCGAGGGAGATATAGCTTCTTGCCTTTTCCTGACATTCGTCCTTTATCTGCTGTTCATAGGCAGCAACCTTGACAGCCTTTTCATGGACGAGGTCATCCTCGAGCTTTGAGATTATGTATTCCTTAGCCTGATCCTTGGTGAACTCAGATATTCTTTCGAGAACATCCAGCTGACTTTTCTTGATAGTTTCAGCCTCTTTGAGTTTTTCGTCGGCAGACTTGAGTTTCTGGTTGAGTACATCCTCTTTTTTCTCAAGGTTATCGTTTTTCTTATCGAGATTTTCTTCTTTTTGCTGCATACGTCTTTCCTGACGAGACAGCTCTGCTCTGCGATCCTTGATCTCCCTGTCCGCGTCGCTGCGGAGCTTGTGGATCTCATCCTTTGCCTCGATGAGAGCGCTTTTCTTTTTATTGTCAGCGTCCTTTTCGGCGTCTTCGACTATACGTGCAGCCTGCTGTTCAGCAGAGCCGACCATAGTTTCCGCATCGCGCTTACGCTGTTCGATACCTGCGTTCACGCCCTTTTTATAGAAGAGAACGTAACCGAGAACGATACCGGCAGCCAATGCGGCAACGATGAGTATTATAGCAATAACAGGATCCATACAGTGCATTACCTCCTTTTCGTAAATTTAGTTTGTATCATAAAACTTACTACTACAAGGCGGTAAATGCCGCATTATTTTATTCATTTTTAAATATATCAAGAGTCCGCATCCTTTAACGGGCTCACAAAACATAGCGGGCGCCTGAGCGTCCATAATTTGTTTCATTTATCATATTTATATAACGGGAACGGTATATATACTCTTTCTCCCGTAATGATGTAAAACAAAGCTGCATATACTGCCATAGTAATATTATGCAAATAAATACAACATAATTATTATATACTATTTTAGCAGATATGTCAATAATAATTTGAAAATAAGGTAAAATCCTCCGAGATATTTTACATATTGAACTAAAAAAGGCCGCCGTTCACACCTGATGTGAGCAGCAGCCTTCGGTCATTCCATAACGTGTTCCATAGCGTAGTAGAAGATAGTGCGGACGTGGTCGTCGCAGAGGGAATAGAAAATGGTCTTCCCCTCCCGGCGGGCGCTGACGAGCCTCGCCTGCTTCAGCACCCTCAGCTGGTGGGAGATAGCCGACTGAGTCATATTAAGCTCATTCGCAATGTCCTGAACGCATTTCTCGCTCTGGCAAAGCACGAATATTATCCTCAGCCTTGTGGAATCACCGAACACCTTCAGCAGCTCGGCTGCATCGTAAAGAGCCTTTTCGTCCGGATCTACCCCGGAGAATTTTTCAGGTATATTACCGTTGTTACCGCAGATATGTCCTTCCATAGTTACCTCCTCAAAGTAATCTGAGCATTATATATAAAGCTGCCGGCAGAATCAGTATACAGAAAGTGAATCCAGCTATGCAGGTGGTTATCGAAAATCTGTCAAAGACGTATTTGCCGCGTCTGTCCAGTACGACCTTGTAGGTACTGTTGCTTTTGTAGAGTTTGCTTTCTCTTATGCCCTCGGACGGAAAAATGTTCGGGTACTCTTTTCCGTCAATGTTGTAGTAGGCGACATTGAAACGGTTATAGGGACTTTTTGCTATACGGCTGAACTCAGCCCGCCGTGAACGTCCGCAGAGCATTCTTATGAAAAAATACACAAAAAAGAGAGTCATTGCCGCCACGCCCAGTACAATGAGCCCGGCTGCAAGCATAGCAAGGGTTATTGGCTTGAAGCCGATGACGAGCAGTACGACCGCCACGACGGCGATAACAGCAACAGCTTCCAAATGCTCACCTCCCAGACATCCGTGACCGCAATTATATATACATTATTATATCATACTTTTTCACAAATAGCAAGGAAAGAAATCGGCTTCGGCAGAAATATATAAAAAATATTTTTTGTTCATTGATTGTTAAGAAAATAGCACAAAAATTATAACAATACCTCCTGCCCATTATGATAATATTATAATGAGAAATTGTACAAAGGAGGGCAGCCGATGAAAACTAAGACTATATCTAAAACCGAAAACAAAAATATCATCGACGTTGTAAACGATTTCGACTGCTCTACCCAGCGCGAAGAGTACAACAAAAAATTCAAGGAATGGCGCCGCCGCAAGGATAACCCCTACGCTTTCAACTTCAGGGAAAATAAAAAAGAGACCGTCTTCAACGACAGCCGCGGCTTCGAGAAGCGTTCTCAGGTGCAGGAAGAAAAATACGCCATAAGAAAGATAATGTACGTCATCGGCGTCGCAATGATAATGTATATGGCATTCGAGCATATCTTTGGAAAGCTCATCGCAGAAGTGCTCCACCTCGCCGGTGCAAGCATCAGCGTGAGCATGATCTCCAATACCCTGTATGGTAACACCACAGAAGTGGTAAGCCTGCTCATGCTGGTCTCCGTACTGAAATACGCCATACCGGCTGTTTATATACAGTGCAAGCTGAAAACTCCCAGCCGGGTAGGCTTTATGCTGCGGGTGAACAATTCCGCGGAAATCATCAACTCCATTGGTCTGACTCTTATCGCCTGCACTCTCGTCTGTCTGCCGGTAGCCTACTCCAGCGACACCACCGAGATATTTGAATACTTCCGGAGTGCCGAAAGCGATGAAGTTGACCTCTGGGGACAAAAAGAATTCGTCATCTACACCGTTTTCACTATCGTTATTTTCCCCATACTCTCGGAAATCCTCATACACGGTCCCGTATTTGCTGCTCTCAGGCAATTCGGCGATCCCTTTGCAATAGTAGTTACCACCGCCTTTGCCTGTCTCATAACAAAAAGTGCGACCGAAGTCCCTGCCGCACTTATCATCTCCGTACTCTCCGCAGCAGCAATGCTAAGGAGCGGCACAATCTTCACCGCAATAGTCGTGAACATCATCTACCGGATGTACTACTTCACGCTTATCATTTTTGAAACGAGCGATTCAGCAAATATGCTCCTGAGGAGAAACCTCTTCATGCTTATCGCCCTCGTGACAGGCGCATTCATATCCGGAGGCATATACCTTTACCGCAAGCTCAGAAAGACTCGCAAGCCCTATATCGCCCATTACAATTCAGAGATAACCTTTGCAAAAAGGCTTACCATAGCGGCAAAGACCTTCCCCTTCCTTGCCATAGCCCTTGTGTGCGTACTGGAAGGCATCCTTGCACTGGTAGTATAGGAGCAGCCCATGACAGATAAATACATGGAAAGAGCTCTCGTCCTCGCACAGCAGGCTTACGACGAGGGAGAAGTCCCCGTAGGAGCAGTGGTGGTGAAGAAGACCACCGGCGAGATAGTCGGAGAGGGACGCAATATGCGCGAGAGAGCCAAAAACGCCCTTGCCCACGCCGAGGTCATCGCCATAGATATGGCGTGTCGCACCCTTGGAGGCTGGCGGCTCCCGGAATGTGCCATATACGTCACCCTTGAGCCCTGCCCGATGTGCTGCGGCGCCATAATCAACTCACGGATAGACGACGTTTTCTTCGGAGCCTACGACCAGAAAAGCGGCTCGGCAGTATCGGTGCAGAGGATGTTCGAGCTGCCATATAATTACAGCCCCACGGTCACCGGCGGCGTCATGGAGGAAGAGTGCTCCGAATTGCTTTCCCGGTTCTTCCGGGAGCTGAGAGCGAGAAAAAGCGGCAGTCAGAGATAGACTCACCGGAAAAATTTCAGATTTTTCAAAAAAACTCTTGACAAGACAAAAAATATCTGATATAATATTAAAGCGGTCAGTTCAAGGCCGCATATGCGAGTGTGCTGGAATAGGCAGACAGGCACGTTTGAGGGGCGTGTGTCGACAGACGTATGGGTTCAAGTCCCATTACTCGCACCAGCGCCGCGTTCCATTCGGAATGCGGCGCTTTTTCATTAAAAGCTTAGGCGCAGAGGCACTCCCCCTGCGCCGTTTTATTTTTCGCCGCAGGACAGACATTTCCGCCCGGACGGCAGTTCTCTCCGGAACAGGGCATAAAATGCCGCAGCGTATACCGCGCCCCCTGTGAGAGCAGCAGCCGCCAACCGGACTATCGCTCCGTCCTGAAACGTCCTGCTCACCATCTCCGCCGAAAGGTAAGCCGCTCCGCCGCACATTGCTCCGGCGTACAGCACCTTTATGTATGCTCCGGTGCCAAGGGATATGCCGGTGCAGCGAAGATATGTCCTCGTAGCCGACGCAAGTATCAGCACGTAGCACACAGAGGTCGAGAGAGCAGCTCCGTTTATCCCCATGACCGGTATCAGCAGAAGATTTCCGGCGAGCTTCACTCCCGTTCCAGCGAGCATTATTTTCAGCGGAGCTCCTGCCCTCCCCACAGCCTGAAGCATACTGAACAGAGGGAAAGCCATGCACAGGCAGACCATTCCCGGCATGAGCAGCCTCAGAGCTCCCACGCATATGCTCACCTCGTCGGACTGCCTCGGGAAAAGGGCTCCCAGCAGTTCCGGAGCGAAGAGTCCCATGCCCACAGCCGCCGGTACGGCTATCGTTTCCGCCGCGAGCAGAGCCTGCAATGTGCCGCGTCTTATCTCTTCCCTGCCGCCGCATTCTTTTGCTCCGGCAATGCAGGTGAGAGCGCCCTTTCCCAGCATATTCGTCACCGAAGGCACAAGATTGAAAACAGTAAGAGCTATCCCTGCGAAGGAGCCGTATACGAACCGCGGCACCTCTCCGGCAGGTATACCAGGGAGCCTCCCTGCATAGCCGCCGGTCCACGTCAGGCAGCCTATCACCGTCCACATATCTATAAGAGCGGTGAGGTTCGTTACCACAGCACTGGCACCTATGGGCAGAGCCTCCCGGACAAGTCCCCTTGCTATCTCCCGCCTGCCGTCCAGATGACCGCCGCAGTCCTCATGAGGGCGGACAAACAGCCTCAGCACCCCGAAAAAAAGCACAGCTCCCGCCGACGAGAGTGTAACTCCCAGTATACCGGCTGCGGCAGCAAGCGCCCGGACGTCCGCCACTCCCGGCAGCAGCCTCATCACCTTTCCGCTGTTCTCAGTGACATATCCGCAGAGCCACAGTCCGGCGAATACCTTCACCACGCCCTCAGTCACCTGCGAAACAGCCGTGGGGTACATATTGCTCAGCCCCTCGTAGTAGCCTCTTTCCACCGCAGTTATGCAGCCTAAGAACACCGCCGGAGCTATCATAGCCACCGCCGGCGCAGCCTCCGGACCGTTCACGGAGTACAGGCTGAACGGCACCGCCAGCACTGCCATAAGAAGGCTTCCCGGTATACCGGCAGCCGTGAACACTATCATCGCCACATTTCTGATACGCCGTGCGTTGCCGTAAAGTCCGAGAGCCGCGCTCCTCGCGACCATTCTCGCCACAGCCGAAGATATGCCCGTTACGATGAGGGCGTACACCGGCATGAAAAGGCTGTAAGCACAGCTGAAATAGCTCATGCCCACACCTCCGAGAATATTGGTGAGCGGTATCTTGAAAACGGCTCCCAGTACCTTTGCAGAGGCGGCTGAGGCCATAAGTATCAGCGAACCTTTCAGAAATGTCTGCTTTTTCATTCTTACCTCCGGGGAAAAGCTTCCTCAGCTTATGCGGTCACTGTGTCCGACACTGAAGAATTATGGTAGTCTTAATAAGAATTATCATAGTCTTAACAAAAATATATGTTGCAGAAAATAAAAATATGTGGTATAATATTAAATAGACTATTGTCCGAAATATTTTTTCACCGAAAGGCTGGTAGAAATGGAATATAAATTTTCTGATAAAGTCAGCGGACTGAAAGCCTCCGCTATAAGAGAAATACTCAAATTCACCTCTGATCCGCAGGTCATCTCCTTTGCGGCAGGAAATCCCGCTCCCGAAGCCTTCCCCAAGGAAAGGATAGCCGAGATCTCCGCAGAGCTCTTCCGCGACGATCCCGTTCTCGCGCTCCAGTACAGCATAACCGAGGGCTATACTCCCCTCCGTGACTTCCTCAAGGAGTGGATGACCTCAAAGGGCTGCTTCCACAAGGAGTTCGATGACCTTATCGTTACCTCCGGCGGTCAGCAGGCTAACGAACTCGCCTGCAAGGTGCTGCTCAACGAGGGCGATACCCTTATCTGCGAATCGCCCAGTTTCATCGGCTCGCTTAACGCCTTCCGCTCCTACAACGTAAATCTCGTGGGCGTGGAAATGGAGGACGACGGCATCGACATCACCAAGCTGGAGGATACCCTCAAGCGCGAAAAGAATGTGAAGCTCCTCTATCTCATCCCCAACTTCCAGAACCCCACGGGCAGAACGATGTCGCTGGCAAAGAGAAAGGCTGTTTACGAGCTCGCCTGCAAGTACGATTTCATCATACTCGAGGACGATCCTTACGGCGAGCTGAGATTCGATGGCGAGAACGTTCCCACCATAAAGAGCCTCGATACCGAGGGCAGAGTCATCTACTCCAGCACCTTCTCCAAGATAATCTCCTCCGGCTTCAGAACAGGCTTCTGCTCCGCACCCTCACCCATTATTCAGAAAATGGTAGTGTGCAAGCAGGTATCAGACGTTCACTCCAACATCTGGGCTCAGGTAGTCTCACACCGCTTCATGACCACCGTTGACCGCGAGGCTCACTTCAAGAAGCTCCGTGACATCTACCGCAAAAAGTGCGGTCTTATGTGCAGCTACATAGAGAATGGCTTCTCAAAGAAGATAACCTATATCAAGCCTCAGGGCGGTCTGTTCATATGGTGTACCCTCCCGGACAGCTGTGATATGAACGCTTTCTGCAAAAAAGCAGTTCAGGAATACAAGGTGGCAGTCGTCCCCGGAAACTCCTTCAGTATCCGTCCCGATGAGGTAAGCCATTCCTTCCGCCTCAACTACTCCACCCCCACAAACGAGCAGATCGAAAAGGGTATGGAGATACTCGCAAGAATGACAAGAGATATGCTGGACTGATACAGCTCTCCCATAAAAATACAAACCGAAAGGAACAATCACTATGCCAATGAATAACACCGGAAGATATTCCGTTACACAGAAATACCTCATGACAAGAGGTCAGGCTATCAACTTCCCCGCTAAGTTCTTCGATGCTAATTTCAAGAAGGACGAGGTATACGGAGTCGTTATCGACATCCCTATGGCCGGCGATATACTCACAACTATGGTCTGCTTCATCAACGGCGCTGCAAACCTCTACTTCAACAACGGCGGCGAGTACACAGGAGCCTCACAGAAGTACAGAAACCTCGTTCAGGCTGCACGCAACCTCGTTGCCAACGCAGGTCAGCTCCTTCCCAAGGCTGAAAAGACTACAAAGTTCGACCTTCCCACCAACAGGAGCAATTTCGTATTCCTCCTCACAAGAAACGGCGTATACAAGGTTGAGATAAAGGCTGGACTCATTCCCGAGGATGAGCCTGAAAAGCGTTCTATCTACGTTCTCTACCAGCGTGTTCTGGGCGAGCTCAGAAACAGCCAGCTCAAGGACGAGGCTGAAGCACGCAAGGCAGGCAAGTAAGGAGCAGCTCCAGATGGAAGACAAAAAGCTTATTTTCAGCGGTATCCAGCCAACAGGCACTTTCACCCTCGGCAACTACATCGGCGCCGTAAGGAACTGGGGCGCTTTGCAGGAGCAGTACAACTGCATTTACTGCGTTGTGGATATGCACGCCATAACAGTAAGACAGGATCCGGCAAAGCTCCGCCAGAACACACTTAATTCCTACGCTCTCCTCATGGCTTGCGGAGTCGATCCGGAGAGGTCCATACTCTTCATACAGAGCCACGCCCCCACTCACGCCGAGCTCAACTGGATACTCGGCTGCAACACTCAGTTCGGCGAGCTCTCCCGTATGACTCAGTTCAAGGACAAGAGCCAGAAACATCCCGACGATATAAATGCAGGTCTTTTCACCTACCCCACCCTCATGGCTGCCGACATCCTCGCCTATAACGCCGACCTCGTGCCGGTGGGCGTGGACCAGAAACAGCACCTTGAGCTGGCAAGAAATATCGCTCAGCGCTTCAACCAGCGCTACGGCGACTTCTTCACCCTGCCTGAGCCCTATATCCCTGAGGTGGGTGCAAAGATAATGTCATTGCAGGAACCAACAAAGAAAATGTCCAAATCCGACGAGAACCCCAATGCCTGCATACTTATCCTCGACGACAAGGACACCATTATCCGAAAGTTCAAGCGCGCAGTCACTGACAGCGAAGCCGAGGTCTGCTGCCGCGAGGGCAAGGACGGCATCAATAACCTTATGACTATTTACTCAGTCGTTACCGGCAAGGACTTCCCTTCTATCGAAGCAGAATTCGCCGGCAAGGGCTACGGCGAATTCAAGCTCGCCGTGGGAGAAGCTGTTGCAGATCACCTCGAACCCGTAAGGACTGAATTTGCCCGTATCATCGCGGACAAAGCCTACCTGAAACAGTGCTACACCGAGGGAGCCCAGAAAGCCCTCCGCTATTCCGGCAGGATAGTTTCAAAGGTATACCACAAGGTCGGCTTCGTAGATAAGGCTTAAAACAGGTAAATACGGTAAAATTCTTACCGTTCATTTATACAAACTGGCTAAGTTTCAGGCTGTATATTTTGCTAAAGTGACAAAAATTCACGATACGGGTTGCAATTTCCCGAAATATAGGGTATTATTATATGTACTGGTCCCTCGAAGACTCAGTGCTGACTCGTATTCAAGGGAGTATTTTTTCTATGGTTGATTATCAGCAGAAGGATCACTATTCTATCGGCGACCTCCTCGATATAGTCCGTCTCCTCCGCGGAGAGGGCGGCTGTCCGTGGGACAGGGAACAGACTCATCAGTCTATCCGCAGCGACCTTATCGAAGAGACCTGCGAGGTGATAGAAGCTATCGACCTCGAGGATACAGCTCTCCTCCGCGAAGAGCTGGGAGACGTACTGCTTCAGGTAGTCTTTCACTGCCGCATAGAAGAAGAAACAAGCAATTTTACATTCGACGATGTTTGTGACGAGGTGTGTAAAAAGCTCATCATACGCCACCCCCATGTGTTCGGAGACGTTAAAGCTGATAACACCGATCAGGTGCTCAAAAACTGGGACGCTATAAAAATGAAGACCAAAGGTCAGGAGACATATACCGATACCCTCAACAGCGTTGCCAAATCCCTGCCCGCCCTCATGCGTGCGCAGAAGGTTGGTAAACGCGCTATGCGCGCCGGAATGGACTTCCGCTGCGCCGAGGACGCTATCGCTTGTATAAACGCCGAAAAATCAGAGCTCGATAAAGCCGTCGCCTCCGGCGATAAGGAGAATATCGAGGAAGAGATAGGCGATCTCCTGTTTTCCTGTGTGAACGCCGCCCGCCACCTTGGCGTGGACGCCGAGCTCGCACTCAAGACAGCTACGGAAAAATTTATAAAGCGTTTCTCCATTACAGAACAGCTCACATCTGCGGACAAGCTCGATATGAAGAATCTTACCATTGAAGAACTGGATGTCTACTGGGACAAAGCCAAAAACATTATTAATTCCGGAGGTACATTAAAATGACCAAAACTGAACTCATCTCTTCTATTGCTGATAAAGCAAACTGCACCAAGAAGGACGCTGCTTCTGCTCTTGAAGCTACACTCGCTGCTATCAACGAGGCTCTCGTAAAGGGCGAAAAGGTATCTATCACAGGCTTCGGTACTTTCGAGGTTCGTGAGAGAGGCGAAAAGACCTGCATCAACCCCAGAACAAAGAAGACTATGGTTTGCCCTCCCAGCAAGGCTCCCGCTTTCAAGGCTGGCAGAGCTCTCAAGGAAGCTGTTAACAGCAGCAAGTCCAAGGGCAAGAGCAAGAAGAAGTAATCTTTAAACCTGTACTGTACGAGCGGAAGCAGCAAATGCTTCCGCTCAGTTATTTTTGAAAGGAGCATATATATGCGTCTTGATAAATACCTCAAGGTCACAAGACTCATAAAGCGGCGCACAATCGCCAACGACGCCTGCGACGCAGAGAAGATAGTCGTAAACGGCAAGGTCGCCCGTGCCAGCTATGATGTAAAGGTGGGCGACATAATCGAGATAAACATGGGCGCAAGACCGCTCAAGGTCAAGGTGCTCAGCGTGTCCGAATTCGCTACAAAGGAAAACGCCGCTGATAACTATACCGTTATCGAATGACCTCGGCAGGATATAAAAATAAAGCCATAAAGAGCAATGCTCTTTATGGCTTTTGTTATTACTTAGTATTGTGGATGTCCCAGCGGGGGGAGGTGAGCTTGGCGGCTTTAGTTCCGTCGAGCATATTGTTGTACTCCAGCTTTGAGAGGTCAAGGTAGCGGTAATTGGTCTTTTCCTCCTTGCTGGCACCGAAAATGCCCTTCAGCTTGTTAATGGCGCCATTGGGTGAACGCTGTACAACAGCTCCGAGCCTGTGGTTCTCACGCATGAAAGCGATAATATCCGAGGCGGATATGAGAAGCTTGTCGCTTATGTTGTAGATACCGGCATAGGTGGTTTTATCGGCTATCTTGACGTAGCAGAGTATGAAATCCACCAGATTATGGAGGCAGCAAAGCTGGAAGCCGTACTGACCTTTTCCGTAAACAAATCTTGCGCCGTCCTTGGGATCAGTTATCTTAGCCACAAGGTTATCGGTGAAGTCGTGGGTATAAAGTGGAGATACTCTCGTGATACAGCAGAGTGTAGCGAAGTCGCCGTTACCTCTTTTATGGTGAGCCATTTCTGAGAGCATTGCCTTTTCGGAGGCAAATTTCATTGCCGCATAGTTGGTGCGGGGCTTGAGCTCGCCGTCCTCGCGGATAGGCTCACGAGTCTTGGGAAAATCGTACACCTGATCGGTGCTGATGAGAACTATCTTACCTACACCTGCGGTCATAGCGTCGCGGAAAATGAACTTATCGCAATGCTTGGATATATCCATTTCCTTATCTGTTATGATAGGACCGAAATCGTTATCCACGGTACAAGCCGCGTGTATCATAATATCTATCTGATTCTTTTCAAAAATGTCGTCGTATGTTACCTTATCGTTGGGCTCAGCCTGAACGAAGGTATAATTCAGCTTTCCCTCGTTATGGTCTGAAGCTTCTTTGTCAACAGCAATAACTGCAAAGCCTTTTTTAAGAAGTCCGGAGCAGATATGCTTACCGATAAGTCCGCATCCTCCTGTAACAAGAACTGTCTCCATAACACAGCCCTCCTTTACCAAATCTTACTTGAACTATATAATGTCTGAGTTTTGTAAATACTGCAAAACTGTTATAAAAAGCGATACAAATATCCTTATCAGAGATCAGGAAGCGCTCTTGTTAGCGTCGTCTATATAACCGTTGACAACTGCGTTGATCTCCTCGAAGGTCTCGTTCCACGGGGTACCTCTTGAGGTAAGTCTGAGGCTTGTATCAAGTATTTCTCCGCAGTCCTCTGAAACGCCCTTGGAGAGGTCGAATATGGGGTGCTCGTTGCCGAGCTTGTTGACCTCGTTCATCATATCCACCATTTCCTGAGTCCAGCCGTAGTCGTCAATGAAAATGGAATTTGCCACCTCACGGGCGTCATCGTTGGTGATGCAGAAGCGCTTGCAGTCGAGGTACTTGGCAACGCCCTCGGGGTTCTGACCGCCCTTTACAAAGGCGTATGCTTCCATTCCCACGGGGGTGTAGTAAGCATCGGCTTTGGGATCCTTGGGCATGGGAACGAAGAAAACGTCCTCGCCGTAAGTCTCGGTCCACTGATCCTTGGTCTTGTAGAATTCATACAATCCCACGGGGTAGAACAACAGCTTGCCCTCGCCTATATACTGAGGTCTTGAGGTCCAGCCGTAATCGCCCACGCTGAAAGCGATATACCCCTTCTGGTAGATGTCATAGAGCCAGTTCTGAACGCGCTCCATTCTGGGATCATCGAGGTAGCTTTTAAGTTTGCCTTTCTCGATACCCACGGGAGGAACGCCGATAGTGTTCATAAAGCCGAACTCGAACCACCAGCCCTCCATTCCGTAATGCTCGTTATCGTTATCCACGAATTTATCCAGCATCTTCTCGAAGGCGTCCCAAGTCCACTTGCCCTTCTTGTAGAGGTCGGCAGGATCGTCGAGACCAGCCTCCTGAATAGTTTTACGGTTATATACGCAGACAAGGTCGCCGGTAGCCTGAGCTACTGCGACATAGTGCTTGCCGCCCCAGAGCAGCTGGTCATTAGCGGACTTAGCGTCCTTCCAGAGTTCCGAGTCGTAGTCGATATAGTCATCATTGGCGGTAAACAGACTTTCCGCGCCCTTAGGGAAAGCGTCCATATTGCCGGCGTAGAAGAAATCGTAGCCTGCGCCGCTGGCGATACCCTCAGTGAGCTTGGTATAGCGGTTCTCATAGGAGCCGCAGTCGATATACTCGACGTTTCCGCCGTAGATCTCCTGGAACAGAGCGAGGTCGGCAGGAGTTTTCTTGCCGGTGCCGTCAGGGTTGATGTCCCAGTCAGAGATCCATTTAATAGTTTTATTTGAAAGCTCTCCGGTGAGCATACCGGAGTCCTTTGCAGTATCCGTAAGAGTCTTCTTTTTATTTTCATCCATAGGATTGCTGTAAGACGAAGATTTTGAACTGCTTCCGCAGCCGACAGCAGCAAGAGTTGCAGATACCATCAGCACCGCAGAAAGGAAGGATTTTAATTTTTTCATTATTGCAGCTCCTTTTATATGTGCTGCGGACAGAATCCGGCAGCAATTGTTTACACACTTTTATTTATTATATCATCAAAAAGCACATTATGTCAATATCTATTTTCCATAGAAATGCGACGATTTTATAGTCAATATATCAAAAAGTGTTAAAAGACTGTGAATGTAAGATTAATTGAAGTGCAGATTGTCCCAATTCACCGCATATTCAAAAGTACTCTGACTGTGTCTTTCTCATCAGAGTCCCAGTATACCTGAAACAGCCTCACTGATTTTTCGTGCTACATAGGCATTGTTCATGGTGTAAAGGTGGATGCCGTCCACGCCGCTCGCCGTGAGATCGACTATCTGGTTCACCGCATAGGCGATTCCGGCGTCCCTGAGAGCATCGGGATTATGCTCAAATCTCTGCATTATCTTAACGAATTTTTTCGGCAGGCTCGCACCGCAGGTGGTGACCATGCGCTCGATCTGCTTTTTGTTTACGACCGGCATGATTCCGGCTTCGATAGGCACATTTACCCCGGCAGCCCTCGCCTTCCAGAGGAATTCGTAGAAGGAAGAGTTATCGAAGAAAAGCTGGCTTATAAGGTGGTCCGCACCGGCTTCCACCTTTATTTTAAGGTTCTGGATGTCCTCCTCAAGAGTATGAGCGTCCGGGTGGCACTCGGGGTAGCAGGCTCCGGCAATGTCGAAGTCTCCCTGCTGCTTTATGAAGGTGATGAGGTCGCTGGCGTGAAGGAACTCCTTCTTTGGCGGTATATCGGGATTTATGTCACCTCTGAGAGCGAGTATGTTCTCAATGCCCCGGCTTTTTATCTCGGTGAGAGTCTCCGTAATCTCCTGCTTCGTATAGTTTATGCAGGGAAGATGTATCATGGGAGTAACGCCGCTCTCCTTTATCCGCGAGGCTATATCGCAGGCAAGGGCGTTATTACAGCTTCCGCCGGCGCTGAAGGTAACGCTGATGAAGTCAGGCTTCAGGTTCCTCAGCTCATCAAGGGTGTTGTAGATAACGTCTATGGAGCTCGACTTCTTAGGCGGGAACACCTCGAATGAAAAGACGGTTTTGTCCTTGAATTTATCCTTAATATGCATTATACTCTCCTCCTGAGTTTCAGTCTATGGACCAGTCTATGGCTTCCATGCCGTTGTGGCGCAGGAAGTCATTGGCTTTTGAAAAATGCCGGCAGCCGAAAAAGCCATTGTACGCCGACAGCGGACTGGGGTGAGCAGCTTTCAGCACAAGGTGTGCCGGATTGGTTATGTACTGCTGCTTTGACTTGGCGTCGCTGCCCCAGAGCATGAATACCATCGGCTTTTCACGCTGATTCAGCAGTTTTATCACATCGGTGGTGAATTCCTCCCAGCCGATACCGTGATGGCTGCGAGCCTGATTAGCTCTTACAGTGAGCACCGAATTCAGCAGCAGGACTCCGTGTTCAGCCCACTTGGTCAGCTCGCCGTGCTTTCCCAGATTGTCAACACCTACATCATCTCTTATCTCCTTGAAGATATTCACCAGCGACGGCGGCGGTGCTACGCCCTTTCTCACGGAAAAGCTCAGGCCGTGAGCCTGTCCCTCGCCGTGGTAGGGATCCTGACCGATTATCACGCATTTAACGTTATCGTAAGAGGTCAGCTTCAGCGCATTGAATATATCGTACATTCCCGGGAATATCCGCTGAGTGCGGTATTCGCCGATGAGTGTTTTTCTCAGCTGTAAGTAATAATTCTTGTCGAACTCTCCGCGAAGAAGCTCGTCCCAGTCGTTTCCGAAATTAACCATAAACTCACCCGTATCCTGTACCGCCAGCGCGGTATCTGAAAATTACAGGCGGCATCCAGAACTCCGCAGGCAGACAGAATCTCCCGTTATCGAAGTATCCGCCATATTATCCCCTGCGGCAGCCCGAAATAGCCGCCTTATATTTCTATGCTCTTCTGTTGCCGCAAATGCGGCACGATGTCAGTTAATAATAGTATCTCCGTAATACTTGAACTTTACCAGCATATTTCTCCGGTATGTCAGCGAGCCCTGCTGATTGAACGGCACCTTCTCATATGAGGCTGCCGAGCACTCTATTTTCAGCTTCTGACCTTTTCGCGTAACGAAAAGCAGCTCATAGTATTCGTCCTCGATGCGCTCCTGACCGGTGCTCTCGATTATCCTGTTGCGCTTATCACATTTACGTACCAGTGTAGCCATGACCACTATGGGCTCAGAGGTGTACTTCTGCTCAGGTACAGCAGGCTTTGCGCTGCGCTGCACCGCGGAGGCGCTTGCGCCCCCGCTCCTGCCGTCATCAAGGAACATGGTCATAAAACGCCTGAACGGGCTTTTGCCGCTGAACAGCAGTATAACGATCAGGAGCACGACAGCGATGCCGCCGAGCATAATAAGCAGATTTTTCAGCTGTTCAGTCATAGTTTCCATCCCTTTCCTCAGCTGCCGCGAAATTAGCAGTTCCAACAGACGTACAGCATTACTTACTAATATTATAATATATTTTCGCTGATTTTGCAAGATATATTTGCAAATTTCGTTGTATATGCTCATTTCAGCAAAATTTGACCGGCAGTATTCACAGCTCTCCTTGCTATTTGAGGAAATTTGTGATATAATGTATTCGATTTCAAAGTGAAACTCCGGAGGTAATCATGCAGAAAATACTCGGGCATATGCGAAAGGCTATACAGGAATACGATATGATACAGGACGGCGACCACATCTGCGTGGGAGTCTCCGGCGGCAAGGACAGCGTTGTGCTCCTGAACGGTCTTGCACTGCTGAGGCGCTTCATCGGTATTGACTACCGGCTGACCGCCGTAACACTCGATCCCGCTTTCGGCGGCGTAAAGGGAGACTACACAGAGATAGCTTCCCTTTGCGAAAAACTCGGCGTAGACTACAAGGTGGTGGAGACCGAGATCGGCAGCATAGTTTTCGATGTCCGTAACGAAAAGCACCCGTGCAGTCTGTGCTCCCACCTGAGACGAGGCGCACTCCACGACGAGGCTGTAGCACTTGGCTGCAACAAAATAGCCCTCGGTCACAACTACGACGACTCTGTGGAGACCTTCATCATGAACCTTTTCTCTGAGGGGCGTATCGGCTGCTTTTCTCCGGTAACTCACCTTGCCAAAAAGAACCTGTACATGATACGTCCGCTGATACTTGCCGAAGAAAAAGAGATACGCCGCGCATCGAAGAATGCTCAGCTGCCCATAGTCAAATCAAAGTGTCCGGCAGACGGACATACCAACCGTCAGCGCACAAAGGAGTTCCTCCGGGAAATGGAGCACTCCGACCACGGCTTCAAGGACAGGATATTCGGTGCTATGCGCCGTGCGAATGTGGACGGCTGGGGCGGCGTCAACTACGTCCCGCCTGTGCGCAAGGACGATTATTAAGAAAAAAAGGCTCTCCTTAATGGAGAGCCTTTGATTTATTGCGTATTACTGCGACTAATTAATTAGTCCTCTCTCTTTCTGAGAGCAAATGCAGCACCTACTGCAACTGCAAGACCTGCAACTGCAACGCCTACGCCCTTAACACCTGTGGGAGGTGCATCGTTCTGAGAAGTTGTTGTTGACTCAGGAGCAGCTGTTGTCTCAGCAGCAGTTGTTGTTGTCTCCTCAGCTGTTGTTGTCTCAGTTGTAGTTGTTGTAGTAGTTGTAGTAGTTGTTACTTCACCCTTGATCTTGATGTAACCATCCTGGAGACCCTGTGTGAATACCCAAGCCTGCATGAGCTTACCGTCAGCATTGTTGAGTGAGTTTGTGAAGCAGTCCTCAGCTGTGGGGTTGCTTCTGTAATCGAAACCGATTGCAAATACATCGCCGGGCTGTGCATCAGCAGGAACCTTGAAAGTAGCTGTTGCGAGAACGCCGTTTGTACCGTAATCCTCGTCGCAAGCACCTGTGATGAATGCTACGCCTTTTTCGATGTCCTTAGATGTGAAAGAGAAGCCCTCGATAGCAGGACCGTTAGCAAGAGCGCCACGCTTAGCAGCTACGAGCTCAAGCTTTGAATCGTAAACGATGTGGAGACCGAAAGCGCCGAAGCTGTCTTCGCCCTCAGCAACGTTGATGTTAACCTTCTGCTCAGTACCAGCCTGATCAGCCTCGATCTCGATCTTGTCGATAGAAACGATGGGCTTGATCTTAGCTGTGGAGGGATCAAGATCGCCTACGGGGTACTTAGAACCGTCATATGCAAGAGCAGCTACGGATGAAGCTGTTACTGCAACTGCAGATACTGCGAGAGCAGCGAATGCGCTCTTAAGAATATTCTTCTTCATTGTAATTCTTTCCTTTCAGATATAGTGAGAATTTTTATATGTTCCCTGCCGTTTTTCACGGCAGGGATAACATGACTTTAATTAGCCTTCGAGGACCTTAGCCCAAGTTGCCTTACCAGGCTCATCGTTACCGGAAACGAGTGCGTAGTACTTGAGGAATGCAGAAGCGTCTGTTGCGCTTGCCTGTCTCTTGAGCTCGTTGTCGTTTCTGCCGATCTTACCAACGCTCCATGCAATGTCAGCGTTTATGTCGTTTCTAACATCGCCAAGGAATGCAGCGAAGTTATCGTAAACGCCAGCAGGATCTGTTACAAGTTCGTTCTCGCGGCAAAGTGTAACTGTGAGAGGATCAACCTCTGCGCCGTCCTTACCGGAAGAAAGCTCTGCGTAGTACTTAAGGATGTAAGAAGCATCAACGGCTGTGAGCTTACCATCAAGGTTAGCATCGCCCTTGAGGCCGATGTAAGCAGTAACTGTACCTACTGTTGCACCCTTAGCGAATACAACGTTGCCCTTTGAGTCCTTGATGTCATCAGTAGCAATTACGGGAACAGCGTACTTGAAGTCCTTGCTGTCAGCACTGTATGTGTTGGCAGGAGTCTTGTCACCGTATGTGATGCTGGAAGTGAGGTCGATTGTCTCAGTCTCGGGAGCAAGGTCAACCTTAGTTCCGTCAGCCTTTGTGTAGCCCTTTGCGTATGTAACAACGAGCTTAGCTGTCTTGATCTGACCAAGAGCGAACTTCTCATCGATCTCAGTGTAGAAGCCGTAGTCTGCGCTGATCTCAGGGAGAGCACTCTTGAAAGATGTAGTAACTACAACGTCCTCAGGAATTGAAGTTGAAGTTGTAGTAGTTGTAGTTGTTGTTGTTGTTGTTGTAGTTGTTGTTGAAGTTGAAGATGTAGCAGTCTTGGGCTTAGTTACGATCTGTCTCTGGATCTTAACGTCAATAGAAACAGAGCCCCCCTTAATATTTGAAGTGTCAGCTGTTACAGTGAACTTCTTGTTGGAAGAAACATACTCCGTGTCATCGTGAGTAGAGTTGTAAGCTTCCTCTACCTGAGCAGCCTCAGCGTCATCGAAGATACCCTCGAGCTTGAAGTTGCCAGCCTGTCCCTCAATGTTGATGTTGCTGAGAGAATCAGCAAATGCGCCAAGCTGATCAGCTGTGATATCGAATGTATAAGGCACATTGTTCTCTACCTTCTCCTTGTACTCGTTGAAATTCTTAACGAGTGTAGAGTTAGCAGCGATCTCAGCACCAGATGCAGGAATAGATCTGTTGTACTTAGCGATCTTAGCATTCACATCAGCGATTAAGCTAGAAATGTTGTCATAGCTCTTTGTCTCCTTTTCAGAAGGACCATCATTGAACTTTGTAAGAGCATTTGCGCCCTTGTTTGCAAACTTCTCATAGTCAGCAACTCTCTTGTCTACGTCAGCCTTAGCACCAGCCTTATCAACAATTGCTGAATCTTCAATTACTTTGTATGCAGCAGCCTTGTAATCAGCAAGCTTAGACTTCACGTACTCAACAGTACCAGCGGCATCGTAAACGGCCTTGCTGCCTGTAGGACGGAACTCATAGTTAGCAGTTACCTTTGTGCCAGAATCGAGCATTGATCCGAGTACGTCAACCTTGATAGTACCGGAAATATCAAATTTAGCAAATTCTGCATTCATTTTAGTCTCAATCTCAGGCACGCCATAATTGTCAGCGATCTTCTTAGCAAGTCTTGCAAAAGAGCCCTTAACGTTTGCATCGTTTAAAGCCTCAGCAGCATTGCCTATCTTAGCTGTAATTGTGATGTTGCCGGTTTCGTCGACACTGTACTCAACTTTCTCGAGCTTAGAAGCAAGAGCCTCTGCCATTGCCTTGTATTTGCCAGCCTGATCAGTTACTGTGTTGATGATAGAATCAACATTAATTGTGCCGGACTTGTTTGCAGCCTTATCAAGGATTGCAGCTGCCTGGGTATTCCACTGTGAATAGCCCTCGAACTCTGTAGGATCGATGTACAGAAGAGTATCGAGTGTTACTTTCTCTGATGCAGCAGCAGTAGTAGATGTCTCTGCAGCCTTATCATCAGCAGCGAAAGATGAGTAAGTCAGACACTGTCCGAGAGCGAGCGGAACAGTTGCAACTGCTGCAGCAGCTCTCTTGAATAATGAATTCTTCATTGTTCTATACCTCTCTAACATATTTTTTACCCTACGGCAGCATTATCGGAGATGGATTGTGCTGTTATCGGGCGCAATTTCGGGGGGTACTTACGCTTACACGTATAGTTCACCCAGAAATTTATAAATACATTTTATCACATTAATAACAATAAGTCAAGTAAGAGACTGCAATTTTTTCAAAAATTATTGACGATTAATATTCCCCATTTTTGTGCTTATTTCACAAGTTAAGGTTTTAACAGGACGTTGTTATCAATATGGCGGAGTTTTCGGCGCATTATTCGTATATTCTGGCTCATTCCCGAGTCCGCAGATATATTATATATCACCTTCCGGCGGGTGTCAAGAAGTAAAGAATGGCAAAAAAGCAGGTCCGAAGACCTGCTTTTTTGTAATTTGCTTTTATTCTGCCTTTTCGCCGAATCTATCGGGACAGCAGAGATCCCAGACTTCCTGTACACCAGCCGCATCGAGCTCAGCATTATTGGAACGTGCTGTTGCTTCTGCATAGAATTTGAGGACAGCAGCCGCATCCTTAGCGTCTACGTGTCTGTCATTCTTAGACTTGCTCCAGTTTGCGGGATCCCACTCGTTCTCGTTTACGTCTGCGAGCATTGCGCACAGAGTATCGATAGGATCAGTGGGCTCCTTTACGAGGTTCAGCTCATCGTTGAATGTGAGTGTAACTGTGTCAGCGTCAACTGTTGCACCGTTCTCACCGGATGAGAGAGCACTGTAATACTTGAGGATAAGAGAAGCGTCCTTAGCGTCGCATCTGTTATCGAGGTTTACGTCACCCTTAACGCCGATGTAAGCTGTTACATAAACAGGCTTGCCGTCCTTGCCGGTCATAGGCTGGCCGTCGTAGTAAAGAACGATATCCTTGTCGTAGGTGAAGTTCTTGCGCTCGGGATCGTATACGCTTGCAGGAGTCTGATCGCCGAAGCCAAGAAGCTTAGCATCGTACTGATCAGTTACATCCTTCTCGGTACCGTCCTCATATTTCTCCATAACAGTTACCTTGGTAACCATGTCTGTGGAGAAGCCCTTTCCGTACTTCTTGCCATCGTCGTGGCTGAAGTAGTAACCGGGCTTTGTCTCAACGATAGCATAGATGTCGGATTCCTCACCGAATACTAAACCGGTGGAAACGATGATCTTGCCGTTGAATACGTATACCTTATCGGTAATGTTAGCGTTGTCTGCGCCTGTGATGGTCTGATCTGTGATCTCGAAGTTGTACTCACCAGCCTTAGCTGTTGCAGGTATCTGAACATCGAATGTAGCCACGATCTTGCCATTTACAGTAGGAACAGCAGCAGCGTTCTTGAATGAGTAAACGCCTGTTGCAGCATCAAGAGCGATCTTGCCGGTATATGCGTCAGAACCGCTTACGCCGGAAACCTTCCAGCCCTCGGGGAGCTTAACCTTGAAGTCAGCGCCTGCAACTGCGAGAGCAGTTTCGTTAGGATCGAGAACTGTGTAAGTCATCTTGACTGTCTTGCCAGGGTTGCCCTTGACTGTGTCACCCATCCAGATAACTGCTCCTTCGGGAGCTGTTACGATAGGACCGGTTGTAACCTCTGCTGCTGTTGTAGTAGCAGCAGCTGTTGTAGTTGCGTTGTTAACGATGATAGCACCGTCAATTGTGAGGATGTTCTTGGAGATGTCTTCCTTGCCTGTTGTAGATGCTGAGAAGAAGTCCTTGTCAGCAAATGTTACAGGATACTTGCCGGCAGCACAATCAGCAGGAACCTTGAAGGTGAGTGTCATAAGAACTGCACCGTCTTCAGCTACTACGCCTGCGCCATCAGCTGTCTCGAATGCGATCTGTCCCTTAGCAGCGTTCATGTCAACCTTGCTCTTGTAAGCAGCTGAAGTCTCAGAAGCCTTAACGAGCTGGATGGGTGCGAAGCCGCCTACTGCGAACTGACCGCCTGCTACTGCAAGCTTAACAGCATTGGGATCCTTAACGAAGATGTCGAGAGCGACCTCATCGCCGGGATTAGCCTCAACTGTGTCGATCTGCCATACGATAGCACCGGAAGGAGCTGTTACGGCAGTTGTAGTTGTGGTTGTTGCTGTGCTTGATGCAGTTGTAACATCAGACTTAACGATGATAGCACCGTCAACTGTGAGTACGTTTGCAGAAATATCTGTTCCCTCTGTTGAAGAAACGAAGAAGAATTCCTTGCTGTCGAATGTTACAGGGTACTCACCATCAGGACAATCAGCAGGAACTGTGAATGTCATTGCCATGAGTACAGCGCCGTTTTCTGCAACTGCGCCTTCGCCTGACTTAGTAGCAAATGCGAACTTGTTGTTAGCAGCGTTGAAGTTCATGTCTGCCTTGTAAGCAACTGAGCTTGCTCCAACAGTCTTGAGTGTAGGAGGAGCAGTTGCCTTGATAGCGAACTGACCGCCTGCTACTGCAAGCTTAACAGCGTTGGGATCCTTAACGAGAACGTTAACTGTAACCTCTTCGCCGGGCTTAGCCTCAACTGTGTCGATCTGCCATACGATTGCACCAGCAGGTGCTGTTACGGCAGTAGATGTAGCAGCTGCTGTTGAAGTTTCAACTGTTGCTGTTGTAGTCTCAGCAGTTGTCTGTGCACCAGATGTAGTAACTATGTCATTCTTAACGTGGATAACACCGTCTGTGAACTTGATGTTCTTAGTGATGTCAGCGCCTTCTGTGTTACTGATGAATGTGTCAGACCAAACTACATCGTAGTCGCCCTCAGCACAATCCTCAGGAACCTTGTACTCAAGAGTGAGTACAACAACCTTATCAGATGCAGCTACGCCCTTGCCCTTCATCTCAGCAAATGCGAACATCTGAGTAGCGTCATTTGCTTCGATAGTAGCACCGTAAGCGTCTGTGCCTCCGATAGAAACATACTTGATAGGTGAATCAGCCTTGATGCTGAACTGAGCACCTGCAACTGCAAGCTTAACAGCGTCAGGGTCTGAAACGACAGCTGTGAGCTTAACTGTGTCGCCGGGCTTAGCAGTAACTTCATCAAGAGCCCATGTGATCTTGCCAGCTACGGGCTTTGTAACCTTGATAGCACCATCTGTGAGCTTAACGCTCTTTGTGATATCAGCGCCGTTAGTGTCGCTGATGAATGCGTCAGACCACTTAACAGGGTATGTACCCTCTGCCAGATCAGCAGGAACTGTGTACTTGAGAACAAGTACCTTAGCGCCGTCAGCAGCCTTCTTGCCTACGCCCTTGTTCTCGCCGAATGCCATAGCCTGAGTCTTGTCGTTGACCTTGAGCTCAGAGCTGTAAGCGTCGGAACCTGTTGCGGAAGCAAACTTAACCTTGTCAGCCTTGATAGCGAACTGAGCACCTGCAACCTCGAGGTCGGAGTTCTTAGCTACAACATTAAGTGTAACTGTCTCGCCAGCCTCAGCCTCTACCTCAGGAATGATCCACTCTACTTCGCCTGAAACAGGAGTTGCAGTTGTTGAAGCGGAAGCTGTTGTAGTGTCAGCAGCTGTTGTAGTGTCAGCAGCTGTTGTTGTATCAGCAGCTGTTGTTGTGTCGGCAGCTGTTGTTGTGTCGGCAGCTGTTGTTGTATCAGCAGCTGTTGTTGTGTCGGCAGCTGTTGTTGTAGCAGCAGCGGTTGTTGTAACCTTGTCGCCAACAACGATAGTACCGTTTTCAATAGAGTAAGACCACATATCAGAGTTCTTACCCTGCTTGTAGATCTCGCAGTTTGCGAAGTCTATCTTGTATGTGCCGTCTGCACAGTTATCGGGTACCTTAACGATGAATTCGAATACTACTTCACCGTCTGTACCAACAACAGGCTCGCTCTTGCTGTCAAGAGAGATGAAGCTTGCCTGATTTGTTGCTTCGTTTACGTCAACAGTAGCGTTGTCATAAGCAGGAGCGCTTGTATCGAATGCTGTGATCTCGAGAGGAGAATCAAGCTTGAACTTAACGTCCATAGAAGCAACAGGGTGGCTGTTGCCCTTAGCGAGCTTAACATCAACTGTTACCTCATCGCCGGGCTTAGCTGTGTACTTGCCGAAGTCGAATACGATCTCTCCCTCTTCCTTGGGAGTATCGCCGCCTTCGCCAACGATGATGATACCGTTGTTTACGCCGTAGGACCACTTTTCGGAGTTCTGACCGCTCTTGAAAATATCACAGTAGTCAAAGTTTACCTTATAAGTGCCGTCCTTGCAGGTATCGGGGATACTTACGATGAAATCGAAAACAACTGCACCGTCTGTACCAACGATAGGCTCGCTCTTGCTGTCGAGTGAGAAGAAGCTCTGCTGGTATGTCTCCTCGTTAGTGTCGATAGTTGCATCGTTGAAAGCAGGGCTGCTTGTATCGAATGCAGTTATCTTAAGGGGACTGTCGAGCTTGAACTTAGCGTCCATAGATGCAACAGCGTGGTTGTTGCCCTTTTCGAGCTTAACTTCAACTGTTACGTCGTCGCCGGCATTTGCCTTATATGTACCGAAGTCAAAGATGATGTCTCCGGTAGCAGGAGCAGCTGTTGTTACCTTAGCAGTTGTAGTCTGAGCTGCTGTTGTCTGAGCAACAGTAGTTGTTGTCTCAGCCTCAGTTACATTGTCACCGATCTTGATGGTACCTCCCTCAACGGAATAGGACCATGTGTCGGAATTCTTACCGCTCTTGAATATCTCGCAGTTCTCAAACGTTACCTTATAGATACCGTCCTTGACATCTGAGGGGACCTGTACGAGGAAGTTGAAAACGTTCTCGCCGTCTTTACCAACGATAGGCTCGCTCTTGCTGTCAAGTGAGAAGAAACTCTGCTGATATGTAGCTTCATTTGTATCGATCGTTGCATCGTTGAAAGCAGGACTGCTTGTATCAAATGCAGTGATCTTGAGGGGACTGTCAAGCTTGAACTTAGCGTCAACAGAAGCAACCGGGTGGTTATTTCCTGCCTTGAGCTTTACTTCAACATTGACTTCATCGCCCGCTTTTGCTGTGTATGTGCCGAAATCAAAAACGATATCACCATTGGATACCGGAGCACTCTTATTTGCAGAAACATCTTTTACATCGCCTATACTAATGTTAGGCTGCACAGTGGTAACACCACCGGCAGCACTAACTGACGAAGCAAATGCACTTGTCATGAGCGTTCCGCCCATGACAATAGATGTTACTGCAGAAAGCAGTTTCTTCATCAGTGCATTTCCTTTCCGAGCTTACGCTCTATTTGATTTTACTCTTACTTGGTTGTTACAGGGAGAGTTACGTAACCGTCAAGACCGATGATGTGCTTGATGATAGCCTCAGAGTCAGCAGAGTCGAGACCATCGCCGCCCTTAGCGTCGCAGCAGTCAGCGTTCTTCTTGCCCTGTGCGTCGAGCTCGTAAGTATTTGCAAGCTGTCTGTTTACGAGAACAACGTCAGCGATGTTTACCTTACCGTCGCAGTTAGCATCACCGTAGAGAACTCCATCGGGAGTTGTAGCAGTTGTGCCGGACTGTGTGGTTGTTGTAGCAGCTGTTGTGTCAGCAGCTGTTGTAGTGTCAGCAGCTGTTGTAGTATCAGCAGCAGTTGTTGTAGCAGCTGTTGTAGTAGTATCAGCACCGGTTGTAGGCTCACCAACAGTGATCTCACCGTTAAGAACTGAATAAGTCCACTTGTCAGAGTTCTGACCGCTCTTGAAGATCTCACAGTTATCGAAGCCAATCTTGTATGTGCCGTCCTTTGCATCATCAGGAACCTTTACCATGAGCTCGAATACTACTTCGCCGTCTGTACCAACGACAGGCTCGCTCTTGGTGTCAAGAGAGATGAAGCTTGCCTGGTATGTATCCTCGTTAGCGTCAACAGTAGCGCCGCCGAATGCAGGAGCACTTGTGTCGAATGCATCGATTGTAAGAGGCTTGTCGAGCTTGAACTTAACGTCCATAGAAGCAACGGCATGGCTGTTGCCCTTAGCGAGCTTAACGTCAACAACAACGTCTTCGCCAGCCTTAGCTGTGTAGTTGCCGAAATCGAATACGATATCGCCGTCAGCAGCAGGAGCTGTTGTAGCAGCAGCTGTTGTTGTAGCCTCAGCTGTTGTGTCAGCAGCTGTTGTTGTAACTGCAGCTGTTGTAGCAGCAGTTGTTGTAGTAGCTGCATCACCGATGGTGATTGTCATCTCGTTGAGAACGAGGTTCTTGAGATCGCCGATGTTAGCATATCTCTCGTCAGTCTCGATCATAAGAGCAGGGTTGCCCTGAGCGTCCTTAACGTAGTTGCAGTACTGGAGCTTGTAATCGCCAGCAGCTGTTCCCTTGGGGAATGTTACATCGAATACGAATACAGGATAATCATCAGACTTAGCACCTGTCCATGAATAGCCCTGAGGAGCTGTCCAGCCGTAGCCGATGTAGTAGTTCTTAGCACTTGCAGCATCCTGGTGATCGTCAACTGTGAGCTGTGAAGTACCAGTAGGTGTGTACTTCTTCATCTTGTTAAGACCAGCAGCGAATACGATAGCATTCTTGGTCTTGAGAGTCTCTCCTGCTGCGGAAGTTACAGTCTGCTCCTCATCGAAGTAAGCCTTAGCGGGATCGATAAGGTTGAAAGTAACGTTCTTAACGTCAGCCTGATCCGAGTTGATGGTCAGCGGGATAGACATTGTCTGTGTGTCGGCAGTAGCCTCAGTGAGGTATACTGCACAGGGAACTGTAACATCGCCGGCAGCGATGTCATCCTTAGAAATAGTTACTTTGTTTCCGTCAGCTGCGTACTTTGAGCCAGACTGAGCATAAGCCTTGATAGAAAGAGTCTTAGTAGCATCAGCAGCGCTTACAGCAGGGGCAGCAACGCTTACCATGGTTGCAGCCATACACAGTGATGTGACTGCAGAGACAAACTTTTTCATCTGTAATAATTCCTTTCTTTAGGTTTTCAGCCTATTACTAAACTAAATTTAATTGGGTTTGTATTCCTTTGTAAGGGGGACAAATCAGATAATCATGAATTAAAGAGTAGTTACAAGACCGAGCTTGTACTTCTGGATCTGCAGAGCATCCTTGTTTGTGAGACCATCGTTGTTGCCTACAACGTCGCCATTGATCTCGCCCTGCTTTGTGATACCGTCGGCTTTACCCAGACCGTATTTATCAGGGTTGGAAACAGACTGCATGATAAGTACAGCATCTGCGAGGTTTACCTGCTCATCACAGTTAGCATCACCGCGAAGAGTTGCATTACCACCGGTTGAGCCCTGAGCACCTGTTGTGTTCTCATTAGCTGAAGTGGTTGTAGCAGCAGAAGTAGTAGCTTCAGTCGTAGCCTCTGTTGTAACAGGTGTTCCAACAGTAACGCTTCCGTTAACAGCCTTGACCTCATACTCGATCTGCTCGTTGTTCTTCAGGTAACCGCAGCTGATCTTGTCGTTCTTAACTCCGGAGCCGGAATATGTGTCACGAACTGTGGGAACCAGTTCGATCTTCGCAACTGCACCATCCTTAGCGCTGCTGTTAACAGTACCGCTGAGTGTACAGAACACGCCGTCCTTAGTGATCCAATACTTGGAATCCTCCAGCATTGTTGTCCAGAGCAAGTTGATTGAACCCTCGCCCTTCACGCTGTCGAACAGCGGCTGTGATGATGCTGATGAATCAGCACTGTCTGCGCCGGTCTCGGTGATAGCACCTGCCTTTACAGAATCGATGGTAATCAGACTGCTGTCGTACTTGATAGCAAAATCAACAATCGAAATACCAGCTGACGGAATGTCACCTATTGATACGTTCACAGTGAACTTCTCCCCTGCCTTAGCTGATTCCTCGCTAGCGGATATCTGCACTGTTTCGCCAGCGGCAAATACAGCCGGTGCAAGTGAGCAAACGGAAAGTGAAAGCATCGAGGCGGCGATAGCTCCGACGACTATCTTTTTTGTCTTCATTGATTTTTCCTCCTTTTTCAGAATATGTTATATAACAAAGGAACGGTTGCCCCTTATTATATCGTATGAAAGATGTGCGGACAAATCCGCAGCTGCTCCGGAGCTTCCGGAGCGCCGGACGGCGAATGCCTGCCGCCGGGGTATAAACGCAGGAAATCCCGTAGCTTCGCGGCGTATGTACACGTCTGCGGGCGCACGGAAAGCAGCTGAGCCGCCTGAAAGAGCGTACAACTGAGTGCATAGAACACAGTCAAACGGGCACAGTTTCTCCCAAGTCTATACTATTCTTGAATTCATTATATATCAGCGATAAAGAAAAGTAAATAGGTTTATGCCGTTTTTGGTATTTTATATAAACAGGAAAAGTAATTTTTGCACGCTTTGCACAATAGTGATTTTTGGTAAAAAAGTGACCAAAGCGGCAATTCTTAATTTTCCTTGAATATATCAAATTATTTATCCAACTTCTGAAATTCCTTCGGGATGGCAGTATCTATGATGTTGTTCACAACGTCCCAGCCGAACTCGGTGTAGGTGCCCTGAGGTATCGCATAGGGCAGAGCATGGCGCTCGGCAAGCTCTGGAGTGTACTGGCTGTAAGGATAGATACGCAGGTTTGCGAAGTGCTCATCCTCATACTGGACGATAGTGGGGATAGCTCCCACGTTTTCCAGCGTTACCTTGTTTGTGTCGCCGTCCACGACTATATCGAAATCAGCGATCTCGCCCACAACGTTGAAGTTATCGGTCTGAGCGCAGATAAAGTTGCCCATTGAGTAGTAAACGAAGCCCTTGGAGCCGTCCTCTCTGGTTATCCACTCCATAGTCTGGGGAGTGTGAGTATGGCAGCCGAGGATCACATCAGCGCCCCAGTCCACCATTTTCTTTGCCAGTATCTTTCTGTCCTCGCCCACCTCGAAGGTGTCCTCGCCGCCCCAGTGAGCGGAAACAACTACCACATCGGCTAACTGTCTTGCTTCCTTGATCTGGCGCTCGATGACGCCCTCCTCGGAATTCTTGATGACTCTGAGATCCTCACCTATGAGAAGGTCATCGAAGCCGTTGATGTGCTCGCAGTATGCAAGGAATGCCATTTTCACTCCGTTGACCTCGCGCACACGGATGCGGTCGGCATCCTGCTGGTTGAGGTAAGCTCCGAGAACGGTGATACCGTACTCGTCAGCCTTGTGGTTCCAGAAGCGAATGGACTCCTCCAGTCCCTGAAGACCGCAGTCGAGGAGGTGGTTGTTCGCCATAGTGAACACATCGAAACCGAGGTCGATGACCGCATCAGCCACCTCAGCGGGAGAATTGAACAGCAGTGCTCCGCCGTTTGCGCCGCGTACCTCACTGCTCTGGGAGATTATGGTCTCCTGATTGAGTATAGCAACGTCAGCGCCCTCGATGATGTACTTTACATTGGCATACATGGGCTTGAAATCGTAGCCCTGACCGCCTGCAAGCTTTTCAGCTTCCTTGTACACAGAATAATGTATAAGATTATCGCCCGCAGCACACACATGAACTCTCTTGTCCTGTTTTTCCGGCTCAGTAGTTGGCTCGGCGGTGGTCTCCGCAGGTCCTGACGAAGCCTGAGTCTGAGGCTCCGGCTCGGGAGGTCTGGTCCCGGCATCGCCGACAGTCCTTGTTCCGCAGCTTGCCGCTGACAGAGTCATTATGGCTAAAGCAGCCAATGCAGCTAACGGTCTTTTGATTTTTGCTGACAACATATTTGCTCCATTTCTTACGGCAGAGCAGAATCATCCCTGAATCCCCATGCCGTACCTTAATTATATCACATTATTTTCTGTTTTTCAATTACCAATTGTATCAAACTTTGCGATAATTACTGACTGTTTTAAACGCACTTTTTGGTCAGAAAGCCATTTTACCGCGAAATACAGGCAAATTCAGCCACTGAAGCATTGTGCTTGAAGCCTTTGTGCGTTCATACAAAGTTTTAACACATTTTTTGTGCATTATGTCAGTTGCTTGCTTAAATGCTATTCCGCGCCCCGGGAACGCTGAAGTTCTATGAACTCTCCGGCGAGCTCCTCAGCCTCCTGGTAGGACGAAAGCTGATAGCATCTGCTACGGAATTTCGCCGAGCCATAATATCCGTTCATGTACCATGCCGCGTGCTTGCGGGCTTCGTGCATGGCAAGCTCCTCGCATTTTTCACTCAGTTCCAGCATAAGCCGGATGTGCTCCAGCATGACCTGCATTTTTTCCTCAAGGGTGGAAGGCCGGTACTCCTTACCCTCAGCGTATGCGGCTATCTCCCCGAAAATGAACGGGTTGCCGTAGCTTCCTCTGCCTATCATCACGAGGTCGCAGCCTGTGGAGCTGTACATTTCAAGGCAGGAGGCAAGGTCTGTGACGTCGCCGTTTCCGATGACAGGCACTTTCACTGCGTTTTTCACCTCGCGGATAACGCTCAGGTCGGCTTTTCCGCTGTAATACTGATCCCGCGTGCGCCCGTGGACGGCTATCGCCGCAGCTCCGGCGTTTTCGAGAGCCTTCGCCATTTCAGGGGCGTTCACGCTGTCCGCGGACCAGCCGCTCCTTATTTTTGCGGTCACGGGGATGTCCCCTGCCGCCTTGACCGCCGCCTCACATATCCTCGCGGCAAGGTCGATGTCCCTCGCAAGAGATGAGCCTGCTCCGGTGTTCACCACCTTCGGCACGGGACACCCCATATTTATGTCGATAATGTCCGGCTGATAGCTTTTCACTATCTCTACAGCCTTTGCCATAAAATCCGGCTCACTGCCGAAGAGCTGGACTCCCATAGGTCTTTCCTCATCGGTGACCGTGCAGAGCTCCGCGGTCTTGCGGTCGCTGTAACATATGCCCTTCGCCGAGACCATTTCGCTCACCACGTAGGCAGCTCCGTACCTTTTGCACATCAGCCGGTAAGCTCTGTCGGCTACTCCAGCCATAGGCGCAAGAGCGGCAGACCTCGGGAGCTTCACACCGCCGATTACAAGCTTCTCACTCATCGGCATTCTCCGCAGGAGCTTCGTTTTTCTTGTCCCTGAACACGAACAGCTTGCTGATGATATAATTCAGTATCAGCACCACCACGTTGGCGACTACCTTTGTGCCCCAGTAATTGAAGTGCAGACGGGAATATCCAACCCACATCATAGCTGTTTCCACCAGCAGAGTGAACACTCTTCCGCCATAGAACGAGGCAGCCTCTCCGGCGAGCTCCTTCGCACCCTTAGCCTTGGACTCGAACACCCACAGCCTGTTGGTGACATAAGCAAAGGTCACCGCGCATATCCATGATATAGCAGTGCTCAGCGTACCGACAGCATCCTTGCCCATGCCGGCGTTTTCAAGCAGGTTCTTTGAAACTCCTGCCGCAACAAAGCTGACAACGGTGGTCAGTACTCCGAAAAACAGGTAGAGCCACTTTTCTTCATATTTATAATACAGCTCCCGTATCGGCTTCGGGAACACCGATACGATCGCCCTGATAAGTTTCTGCATGAGATCGTCCTTTCAAACCGTAGATACACTTAATAATATCATTTTGCGGCGATTATTTCAAGTGTTTTTGAAGATTTTTTCATATTTTTTTCCGCCGGTCGGAGTCATGTGTCAAAAATTGACAGAATAACTCAACTCCTATTGACAGCTTGACGAAAATAATATATAATAGTATAAGAGATACGATTGATTTCTTTCAGTTGTATTCTGTGCGGCATGGTCATATCACCGCTTTCCGCACTGTTAACGATATTCTTTAGGAGGTATTATACAATGTCACTGACAAAAAACCCAAACGTTCTTAAATGGGTGGACGAGATGGTCGCTCTCTGCAAGCCCGACAAGGTAGTATGGATCGACGGCTCCAAGGAGCAGATCAACGCTCTTATCGAAGAGGTAACTTCCCTCCCCGATGACAGCTGGGATAAAATGTACAAGCTCAACCCCGAGAAGTACCCCAACTGCCTCTACCACAGAACACGCGCCAACGACGTTGCCCGTGTTGAGGACAGAACTTTCATCTGCTCTAAGGAAAAGAAGGGCGCAGGTCCTACAAACAACTGGATGGCTCCCGATGAGATGAAGGCTATGCTCACTCCTATGTACGACGGCGTTATGAAGGGCAGAACTATGTACGTTATCCCTTACTCCATGGGACCTATCGGCTCTCCCCTCGCTAAGGTAGGCGTTGAGGTAACTGACTCTATCTACGTTGTTCTCAATATGAACATCATGACTCGTATGGGCAAGCAGGCTTTCGAAAACCTCGGAGATACCTCCGATGACTTCGTAAGAGGTCTCCACTCCAAGGCTGACGTTGATCCCGAGAAGAGATACATCGTTCAGTTCCCTGAGGAGAATACTATCTGGTCTATCAACTCCGCTTACGGTGGAAACGTTCTCCTCGGCAAGAAGTGCTTCGCTCTCCGTATCGCTTCCTTCCAGGGCAAGAACGAGGCTTGGATGGCTGAGCATATGCTCATCCTCGGTCTCAAAAAGCCCAACGGCGAAGTTAAGTACATCACCGCTGCTTTCCCCTCTGCCTGCGGCAAGACCAACCTCGCTATGCTCATCCCTCCGGAGGGCTACAAGAAGGACGGCTATGAAGTATTCACTGTCGGCGACGACATCGCTTGGATGAAGCCCGGCAAGGACGGCAGACTCTACGCTATCAACCCCGAGAACGGCTTCTTCGGCGTTGCTCCCGGAACTAACGCAAAGTCCAACTATAACGCTCTCGCCTGCACAAAGAACGGCGCTATCTTCACAAACGTTGCTCTCGATAACTCCGATAACACTGTTTGGTGGGAGAAACTCAACGAGAATCCCCCCAAGGACGCTACCGAGTGGACCGGCATCAAGTGCGACGGTGAGGCTTGGGTAAAGGAAGGCAAGAAGCTTGCTCATCCCAACTCAAGATTTACAGCTCCCGCTCAGAACTGCCCCTGCATCTCTCCTGAGTTCAACAACCCCGAGGGCGTTCCGATCTCCGCTATCATCTTCGGCGGAAGAAGAGCTACAACTGCTCCCCTCGTATATCAGTCATTCGACTGGGCTCACGGTACATACATCGGCTCTGCTGTTTCCTCTGAGACAACTGCTGCTGCAACAGGCGCAGTAGGCGTTCTCCGTCACGATCCTATGGCTATGAAGCCCTTCATCGGCTACAATGTAGGCGACTACTGGGCTCACTGGCTCGAAATGGGCGCAAGACTCGGCAGCAAGGCTCCTAAGATCTTCAACGTTAACTGGTTCAGAACAGACGATGAGGGCAACTTCCTCTGGCCCGGCTACGGTGAGAATATGCGTGTTCTCGACTGGATCATCAAGCGCGTTGAGGGCGAAGTTGACGCTGTTGAGACTCCTATCGGCTACCTCCCCAAGAAGGAAGACATCAACCTCAAGGGTATCGAGGACGAGGTTTCACCCTCTGCTCTCGAAATGCTCCTCACTGTCAATAAGGACGAGTGGAAGAAGGAGATCGCCGAGATGAGAAGATACTACGACGAGGACATCAAGGCTAAGGGCGGTAATATTCCTCAGGCTCTCTACGATGAGCTCGATATGATCGAGGCTAACCTTAACAAGTGATCTCTCAGTTCTGAATAACAATAAGGACTGTCCTCCGGGACAGTCCTTTCTTTAAACACCTTGAAAGGGGGAACGGCAAGTTGTATCTGTTTGCTTCTCTGCTATTGCCGGGACTGACAGCAGTCTTTCTGCTGATCACGCCTTTTACGTATATATGGTACAAAAAGCGTCTGCGCCTGCTGGATATGTCCACCGAGACCACCGGCGTCATAACAAAGCTCACCGAAACTAAGCCTAACCCCAGAAATCCCGACGCAGAACAGTTCTACCGGCTCTGGGCAGAATACACTGTGGACGGCAGGACCTACAAGACCTATATGCAGCGGGAGATCAGCAAGGCGACTTATCAGCAAGGACAGGAGATCACTATCATATATGATCCTGATAAGCCCTCCCGTGCCGTCCCAAAGGACTTCGACGGAGCAAAAAGATACTGGGTAAGCTTTCCGCTGATAATGCTGTGCTTCTCAGCTGTATTTGTGCTCTTTGCGCTCTACTCGCTGCCGGACGTTCTGGAAATGTCCGATCACAGCAAGATCATATACAAGATAGTGTTCAATTTCACGATCTCAGCCGGAATAATCGCCGCAATGATCGCTTTCAGCCGGAGCGATTGCTACCGCAGGGAAAAAGAAAAGAATCCCAGAAGTGCAAGAGCAACTCTTTTAATGGCGATACCTATCCTCGGAAAATTACTCGTAGACGCGATATCCGACCTTATTTTCTATGTTATCCTGAAATAGGCAGGGCTGTCTCCGCATACAATTAAAGCTCCCCGAATGGGGAGCTTTTTATTCTTCATCTTCTTCATCTGTCTCAGGCTCGGGGAGCACCTCCACGATGACCTTGTCCACTGTCTGTTCGGAGACCTCCTTGGCAGTAAGGCGGAAGCGCCCTGTTTCAGCAACCTCGCCCGCATCCGGGATATGCTCCATGACGTCGGTCACCCAGCCGCCCACGGAGGTATACTCTGTCTCCACCATATCCTCGTCCAGACCAATCTGCTCAAGCATATCGCTGACGCTCATATCTCCGGCGACCTCGTATTTATCCTCGCCGATGTTCACTATGCTGTTGATTATCTCGTCGTCCTCGTCGTATATCTCGCCCACGAGCTCCTCGATTATGTCCTCAAGAGTGACTATTCCCTTTGTGCCGCCGTACTGGTCAACAACCACGGCAAGGTGGACCTTGGACCGCTGCATATCCTTCATAGCCTCACTGATGAGCTTGCTGTCGGCAATATGGGGGACCTCCTGTATTATGCTGCGGATGTCGTGTCTGCCCTCCACCAGCATTTTGAAGAACGCCTTGTTGGTGACGATGCCGATGATGTCGTCGAGGCTCTTCTCGTAGACCGGCAGGCGCGAGTACATCTCGCTGATGAAAAGCTCCTTTATGTCGTCAATGGAGGAGTTTACCTCCGCGCCCACCACCTTTACTCTGGGGATGAGTATCTCGTTTACGGTTATCTCGTCAAATTCGAGGGCGCTCTTTACGAGCTCGCTTTCCTGTTCCTCGATAACGCCCTGCTCCTCGATCTCGTCGATCATGTACTTGAGCTCGTCCTCGGTAACGCTGGGGACCTCGTTTCCCTTATCGAAAATGGACGAGAGCTTGTTCAGCAGGAACACGAACGGACGGAACAGAGCTACAAGGAAGGATACCGGTCCGGCAAATGCAAGAGCTATCTTCTCGGAATTCTTCTTGGCGTAGGATTTTGGCAGCACCTCGCAGAATACCAGCACCAGCACGGTTATCACTACCGTGGATACAGCAGCGCCGTTTCTGCCGCAGATACTGATGAACAGCAGGGTGCTCACCGACGAGGCTGCTATGTTCACGATATTGTTGCCTATCAGCACAGCAGTCAGCACCTGATCGAACTTGTTCGCCAGACGCAGTGCCCGGGCTGCTTTTTTATTGCCCTGAGCCTCATAGTTTTTGAGCCTCAGGCGGTTAACGCTGGAATAAGCTGTCTCGGTGCCGGAAAACAGTGCCGAAAAGAGCATCATAGCCAGAATGAGGATTATTTTCCATATGTCTGAGTTATCCATAAAAAACCTTTCTTTTCAGATGTAGTATATTAATACATTGTATCATACTTTCCGCAATAATGCAATAGCCCGAACGCTGTTTCCGCAAAAAAAGGCGCACTGTCAGGTTACTCCCCTTGGTGCGCCCGGATAATTCACTTTTTCAGGAGTAGAGCCACGCTATGAGCCCCTCCTTTTTTCCGCCTCCCGACAGGTATACATAGCAGCGCAGCACCATAGCCGCATCCACAGCAGTTATCATGCTGTCCTTGTTGAGGTCGGCAACTCTCATCTGATTCTCATTTAATATGCCTCCCTGTCCGGAAGAACGGGAAGCGTAGTCCTTCAGCACCATTGTGGCGTCCGCGGCGCTTACAAGACCGTTTCCGTCCACATCGCCCTGAACAGTCGGGATATAGGGCAGGTAAGCCTCGCTGTAATCTACTCCGTTGTTCATAAAAAGCTGTGACCAGTACATCATTCCGCCGGAATACACAACTCCCACGCCTATATACCGGTAATCGCCCAGTATATTATTCTTATGCCCCTCGGAAGCGAGCCAGCCGGACATTACCTTATCGGGAGTTTCATAGCCGCCGGCAATATTCTCGCCGAAGTGTCCGTCTGATATGCCGTATTCAGCGAAAATCGTGGAGAATTTCCTTCCGTCCGGACGTGTATGCTGAAAGCTGCCGACTATTTCGTGGGCACGCTTATCAGCAGCCTTGCAGAGCAGAGGCAGCATTTTCAGTTCGGGAAGTCCTTTAGCCCTGCGCTCACGGTTCAATAGGCACACTACCTCCTCGGCATATTCCTTGTACAGCATTTCGGAGTTCCCACCGGAAGCACCTTTCCTCTGAGGCAGGAGGTCGGCGGCGCAGGAAGAGCCACTCGCAGCCGCACAGCAGGCAGCTGCTACTATCGCTGACAGCAGCATTATGAACAGTCTCCTCATAGCGCACCTCCTTCCGGATACCAGAATTATACCACACTGACATATAAAAATCAACAGCAGGCGGAATATTCGTTAAAGATATACAACCAAAGGAAGCACTCATAAGCAAAAACACACAAAAAAAGTCCGCACCCCAAAGGGTACGGACTCTGAAATCCTAAGTAAGCTTTCAGCTCAATAACTTCAACTCCACCGCACGCACACCGTTCCGTGAGCGAATATCAGCTTGCCTTTATGATAAAGTAAGCGAGTTCACGAGCGGCAACGGGGAGGGCGAAGCTTTCAGCTTCATTACTTGATCTCGATTGTAGCGCCAGCCTCTTCAAACTTAGCCTTGAGCTCGTTAGCCTCAGCCTCTGAAACGCCTTCCTTGATAGCCTTAGGAGCAGCCTCAACTACTTCCTTAGCCTCCTTAAGACCAAGACCGAGAACTTCCTTAGCAACCTTGATAACAGCCATCTTAGCATCACCGAAGGAAGCAAGGATTACGTCAAACTCTGTCTTTGCCTCAGCAGCACCGCCAGCAGCACCGCCAGCAGCAGGAGCAGCAGCAACCATAGCAGTTACGCCGAATTCCTCCTGGATTGCGTCAACGAGCTCGGAAAGCTCGAGAACTGAAAGAGTCTTGATATCTTCAACAAATTTTGTGATCTTCTCTGAAGCCATGATAATAATCTCCTTTATAATAGTATTTGCCGTTATACGGCGTTGATAGTATTAAGCTGCGGACATAAAGTCCAGAAAATGAACAGACGATCAGGCAGCTTCTTCTGATTTCTTGTCTGCAACAGCCTTGAGAGTGGCTGCCAGCTTCTGAAGGGGACCCTGAAGGGAACCAACGAGCTGTGCAAGGAGGGTATCCTTTGAAGGGATCTTGGAAAGAGCAACTACGCCCTTAGCGTCGTAAACCTCGCCTTCAACGTAACCAGCCTTGAGGTTGAACTTCTCATCGCCAGCCTTCTCAGCGAACTTACCGAGGATTCTTGCAGGAGCAGTCTGGTCGTCGTTGGAAACGGCGATAGCAGTAGTTCCGTTAAGAGCTTCTTCAAAGCCCTCGATACCGCAGTTCTTGAAAGCACGGAGCAGAAGTGTGTTCTTCTCTACGAAGTAGTGTACACCAGCCTCACGGAGCTCCTTTCTGAGCTTGGTATCCTCCTCAACGGTGATACCCTTGTAATCAACGAGAACGCCGGAAACGGAATTCTTGATGATCTCGGTGAGCTGATCTACCTTAGCCTTCTTCGCTTCGAGTACAGCATTACTTGGCATTGTGTGTATTCACCTCCGAATGAATTTTCATCGTATTCAGAGAGCAATAAAAATGTCCTTTTCCGACAGCACGGGAAAGGACAATGATAATACATATATCAATTGCTATTCCTCGGCGGGACTTACGGATTAACCAGCCAGCTGTCTTTAGAATACGATGCCGCGAACTTCGCAGCTTGATTATTATATCATAAGATATTCAGTTTGTCAAGGGGTTATTGAAATTTTTTCTATCGTTTCTTCCATTTCAGCAGTATAAGGGTAGTTGCCGTGGTCAGGAACAGCGTGAGCACTATGGGGAACCACGTGTACGGAATTGGCAGATCCACGGTGTTTATGCCGTAGAATGCGAAAACGATATTGGGTATCTCAAGGATAACGGTCATAATGGTCAACCGCCACATAACGAGGTTAAGGTTGTTGGATATGACCGACGAGAAGCCGTCCATCATACTGGAGAGAATTCCGGAGTAGATACTGGACATCTCGATAGCCTGCTTCATCTCGATGAGAACGTCCTCGAGGAGGTCCTGATCCTCGTCGTAGAGCTTTATAACTCTGCCGCGGAATATCTTCTCGATAGTCGCCTCATTGGCTTTGAGCGAGGTGGAAAAATATACCAGAGACTTCTCAAGAGCAAGGAGCTGCATGAGGAGCTCATTCTTCATGGCATCGTGGAGCTGCTGCTCTGCCGCCGATGAGATCTTGTCTATCTGCTTCAGGTGCATGAGGAAAAGAGCCGCTATCCTCAGCAGTATCTGAAGCACGAATCTTGTCTTGAAGGCAGGGCGGAGGTTCCTTATCATGCCCTTCATCGCCTCGGTGATTATCTGCGTTTCCTTTATACATATGGTGAAAACGTAGTTCTCGGTGATGATGATGCCCATAGGCAGGGTATAGAAGTTTTTGGTCTTGTCGTCGTCAACTGCCGACACAGGGGTGTCGATGATAACGAGAGTCTGCTCGTCCTCGCGCTCGATACGGGAAGACTCCTCCTCATCCAATGATGACTTCACGAAGCCGCTGTCAAGGCCGTAGTTTTCGATGAGCTCAACTACCTCCTGCGGCGTTGGATCGACTACTGAGATCCAGCAGCCCTCTTTCGGTGCATCGCACTGAGTAAGAGTGCCTTCCTCAGAAACATAGAAATTTATCATATTCTTTTTTCAGATCTGCCGGAAGCACGCTCCTCCCGCAGATCCTGCTCCTTTCACCGGAATTTCCGGCGAAAGTCGGAGAGCATTGCGAGCTTCCGCCGGATCAAGGGATATTATACATAAATTCCCATAAGGGTCAGAACTCATAAATGCACCTCCAAAGAATAATTTAGTGCGGTGCCGGGACAGGCTGTCCGGATTCCGCGTACATTACTATTATAGCAAATCCCACCGATTTTTACAACCCCCTTTCAGAAATTTTTTGAAGCCTCGTTCCTTGCTATTATCTTCGTTCTGTGATATAATAATAGTATCGTTTTCATACGCGCCTATCCAAACCGAAAAGGAGATAATTATGAAGCTTCTCGCAATAGACGGAAACAGCGTTATAAACCGCGCTTTCTACGGGATAAAGCTGCTTTCCAATAAAAAAGGCGAATTCACCAATGCCATTTTCGGCTTTATGAACATATACCTGAAAAACTTCTCCGATGTCAAGCCCGACGCCGTAGCCGTCGCTTTCGACCTCCGCTCCCCCACCTTCCGGCATAAGGCTGCCGCTTACTACAAGGCTAACCGCAAGGGTATGCCCCCAGAGCTGGCGCAGCAGCTCCCCAGAGTCAAGGAGCTCCTCACCCTTATGGGCGTAAAGATTGTGGAATGCGAAGGTTACGAGGCTGACGACGTTCTCGGCACCCTCTCCAAAGCCTGCTCCGATAAGGGCGACAAGTGCTTCGTACTCACCGGCGACAGGGACAGTCTCCAGCTCATCGACGAAAATGTTACCGTGCTCCTTGCCACCAACAAGGAGGCTATATACTACGATACTGCCAGATTCACAGAGGACTACGGATTCGAGCCCATACGCCTCATAGACCTGAAGGCTCTTATGGGCGACAGTTCCGACAACATCCCCGGAGTTGCCGGCATAGGTGAAAAGACCGCCTCCGCCCTGATAAAGGAGTACGGCAGCCTTGAGGCTCTTTACGCGGGCTACGAGGAATCCGGTCTCACCAAGGGCGTAAAGGCGAAACTTGCTGCCGGCACAGAATCTGCCAAGGAGAGCAAGTGGCTCGCCACTATCGTCCGGGACGCTCCCATTGACACCAACATCGCGGACTACATCCCGGCTGCCGCCGACACTGCCGGTATAAGCTCGCTGCTTTCAGAGCTGGAAATGTTCAAGCTGCTGGACAAGCTCAATATAAGCGTCACTGAAGGCGCCAACTCCGCCGCAGCCGAGGCTGCTCCCGAGGAGGTTCGGACTATAACCGTAAGCGAGGCTCCCCTCACAGCGGAGATAATCAACTCCCTTGAAAAATGCGACTACCTTTTCCGGGAGGGTGTCCTCACCATCCGCAGCGGAGACAGCGTTTGCTCCACCTCCGACGAAAAGCTGATACTTGACTTTTTTGCCTCAGACTGCGAAAAATCCACCGACGATGCCAAGGCTCACTACCGCTTTGCAATGGCTCACGGAAGCGTACTGAAAAATCTCAGGAACGATGTTTCTATATGCGGCTATCTTCTGAACACCTCCGCCTCCGATTACGCCGTGGACAAGCTCTGTGCCGAATACGGCACACACTACTATTCCGAGAACGGAAATCTAGCGGACCTGCTCTCGCTGGAGGGGCTGCTGAAAAAGCTCCGCTCCGCCATTGAGAAGGAAGGCATGACAGACCTCCTCGAAAGGATAGAGCTCCCCCTCACTGAGGTGCTCGCCTCAATGGAGGACGCCGGTATCTGCATAGACCGCAAAGGCGTGGAGAAATTCGGTGTTTCCCTCTCCGAAATGATAGAGGAGACTCAGCAGATGATATTCGACGACGCCGGTCACGAATTCAACATATCCTCACCCAAGCAGCTGGGTACAGTGCTTTTCGAAGAGATAGGTCTCCCAGCAAAGAAAAAGACCAAGAGCGGCTACTCCACCAACGCCGAGGTGCTGGAGGAGCTCCGCAGCCACTCCCCCATTGTTGACAATATTCTGAAATACCGCCAGTACACCAAGCTCAACTCCACCTATGTCTCCGGTCTCCTCGACAAGATAGCCCCCGATGGCAGGATACACACATGGTTCCGCCAGACCGAGACCCGCACCGGACGCATTTCCTCCACCGAGCCCAATATGCAGAACATCCCCGTCCGCACAGAGCTGGGTGCACAGATGAGAAAATTCTTCACCGCTCCCGAGGGCAGGCTCCTCGTGGACGCGGATTACAGTCAGATAGAGCTGCGCGTAATGGCTCATCTCTGCGGCGACGATAATATGACCGAGGCTTTCACCTCCGGCGAGGACATACACACCTCCACCGCCGCACAGGTCTTCGATATGCCCATATTCATGGTAACTCCGGAAATGCGAAGCGCCGCAAAGGCTGTCAACTTCGGCATAATCTACGGCATAGGAGCCTTCTCCCTCTCCAAAGACATCGGCTCATCGGTGGCTCAGGCAAAGAAGTACATTGCCGATTACCTTGAACGCTTCCCAAAGGTAAAAAGCTTCATGGACGAAACCGTGGACAATGCCATGAAAACCGGCTGCGTTTCCACCATGTTCGGCAGAAAGCGCCGTATACCGGAGCTCTCATCCTCCAACAAGATGCTTCAGGCTGCCGGAAAGCGCATAGCTATGAACACACCCGTTCAGGGAACCGCCGCCGATCTAATAAAGATCGCCATGATAAACGTCTACAAGCGCCTGAAAGCCGAAAAGCTGGACGCAAGACTGATATTGCAGGTACACGACGAGCTCATCATCGAATGCGTCGAGGCTCAGGCGGAAAAATGCTCCGCTATCCTCAGGGAGGAGATGCAGAACGTTTACGATATGCGAGTCCCCCTTGCAGTGGACGTCCACACAGGTCACAGCTGGTTCGACGCAAAGGGCTGATAAAATGGAGATAATACGATTAAACGGCGGCTCCCCTGCGGAGATATTTGAAGCTATGTCCACTCTCGACAAGGAGTGTATCGGAAGCGAGGGCTGGTCCGCTAAGGCTTTCCTCGAAGAAGCCTGTCAGCCGGGAGGAATAGTGCTGGCGGCTTTCTGCGAAGGCTCTTTTGCAGGGCTTTTTGCCGGCTTCACAGCCTCCGGCACCGGCGAGGTGCTCACCATTGCCACAGCTCCAGAATACCGCAGACATGGCGTTGCAAGAGCACTGATGACGGAATTTCTCAGGCTCGTCCCGGAGGATACGGAAACTGTCGCCCTTGAGGTAAGACAGTCCAACTCCGCCGCTATCGCCCTCTACGAAAGCTTCGGATTTGAAAGGGCAGGCATAAGGAAGCGCTTCTACTCCTGCCCCGAGGAGGACGCTGCCGTTATGGTCTGCAAGCTTAGCAAGGAGTGATATTATGTGGGTAAAATACGATCATCACGGCTTTTATGAGTGTATGGCGGTCAGCGAAGAGGGCTTCTGCGGAGAAATGATGCTCTCGCAGAACGAAAAAGAGAAATTAGGAGCGGAGGACGCTGAACCGTTCTCGTTCTACATATATGACGGCGTTACCGGTATGGGCTATGGCTGTCTCGACTATTTTCACGGACTAAAGGAGCTGTGCATAGCCGATTCCGTCATCGAGATAGGCGTTTCGCCGGAGCTTGAAGCCATTATGAAAAAGAACAGGACTCTAATACGCGGAAGCTTTGACTCCTACGCCGAAAAATTTGCCAAGCAGTACGGACTGCCATTCCTGCACAGCGACTTCGAGATCGGCTCCGTAAAGACCGACTATGAGGCAAATATCATCTCCCTGCGCTTTCACTCCGACGGCAGACCGTATATCTACCAGAACTGCATAACCGGAGGAATCTCACCCGGCTGCAATGGCGGCTGTGAGAAACGCATCGACCTGCCAATGAAATTTTACAGGGAAATGTCTGCCGAAAATATCGCCGACCAGTGCTGGGCAGGCTGCTATTCAAGCGTCAAGTCCAGCAAAAAACTTGCGGCCTTTCTAAGGAAGGCTGCACAGCGCGGCGACTACTATTATGACAATACTAAGAGGTAATCATATGCTTATACTTGGAATAGAAAGCTCCTGCGACGAGACCGCCGCAAGCGTGGTGAAGGACTGCCGGACCATACTCTCGTCCGTAATATCCACCCAGATAGAGGAGCATAAAAAATACGGCGGAGTTGTCCCGGAAATAGCCTCCCGCCGCCACTGCGAGAATATACTCGGCGTGGTGAGACAGGCTCTGGACGAGGCTCAGGTGAGCCTTTCCCAGCTGGACGGCATTGCCGTTACATACGCTCCCGGTCTTATAGGAGCTCTCCTTGTGGGAGTAAGCTTCGCAAAGGCACTGGCTATGTCCTGCGGAAAGCCGCTGATACCGGTACACCACATCGCCGGACATATCGCCACGAACTATCTCACCTTCCCGGAGCTGGAACCGCCCTATCTCTGCCTTGTGGCAAGCGGCGGTCACAGCCATATAATCGAGGTGCTGAGTTATACGAAATTCAGAGTGGTGGGACGCACCCGCGACGATGCAGCCGGAGAATGCTTCGATAAATGCGCCCGCGCTATGGGCTTTCCCTACCCCGGAGGTGTCCATATCGACAAGGCTGCTGAGACCGGTGACCGCAGCGCATTCAAGCTGCCCCACCCCATAGTCGCCGGAAATGAATTCGACCTCAGTTTCTCCGGACTAAAGACCAACGTGATAAACCTTCTCCACAACGCCGAGCAGAAAGGTACTGAGATAAACCGCAATGACCTTGCCGCAAGTCTCCAGTACACTATCGCCGGAATACTCACCGATAAGACTATGGCTGCTGCGGAGGCTCTCGGCTACAAAAAGGTAGCTCTCGCAGGCGGAGTCTCCGCTAATACGGGAGTACGCGCAGCTCTCTCGTCAGCCTGTGCCAAGAGAGGATATGAGTTCTATATGCCTGAGAAAAAGCTCTGCGGCGACAACGGCGCCATGATAGCCTGTCAGGGAAGCTACAACCTCCTTGCTGGAATAACCGCCGACGAATCTCTGAATGCCGTAGCTACACTTTCAATGGAGGATATTTGATGTGAGACTCACATCGCAAAAATATGACAGTAAAAGAAATTAATAACAAAGAAGAAAAAATGCTTATCTGCCGCACCATTCTTGAAGCTTTGCCAGAGTGGTTCGAGGTAGAGGAAAGCCGCGAGCGCTATATCTCGGAATGTGCCGGGCAGATGTTCCTTGCAGCAGAGGACGAAGGCAGAATAGTCGGCTTCCTCTCACTGAAAGAAACGGGAAAGGCTACCGTAGAGCTTGCAGTAATGGGCGTTCTTAAGGAGGCTCACCGCAGAGGCGCAGGAAAAAGCCTCGTGGAAAAAGCAAAGCTCGCAGCCCGTTCTCAGGGATATTCAATCATGCAGGTAAAGACCGTTGCTATGGGAAAATACCCTGAATACGACAAGACTAACCTGTTCTATATCAGCTGCGGCTTCAAGGAATTTGAAGTGTTCCCGGAACTCTGGGACGAAGACAATCCGTGCCAGATATACGTAATGGCACTTTGAGGTGTTATCATGGAAAAGAAAAAAGCTACCAACTGCGAATCGTGTACCAATTACGTCTACGATGAGGACTGCGACTGCTATGTATGCCTCGTCGATCTGGACGAGGACGAAATGTACCGCTTCCTCAACGGCTCCAATTATTCCTGCCCGTTCTACCGCCTCGACGACGAGTACGGCGTGGTCAGACATCAGAATTGACTGAACAGCTAATCCGATATAACTGACACGCCGGTGACTCCCAGCGGTGATAGCTCTGCTACCTCCGCTCTGCCGGTATCGAGGAGCTCCCCCAGCACTTTGAGCACGTCGCTGGCGGGAGCCTTTTTCATACGCGCTGCCTCCTGCACCGAGCCGTGGAGCATTTCAGCGGAGCCGTCCTTCAGCAAAGCACCGCAGTTATCACTATGGGCGGTAACGCAGGAGGGCGATATTTTCCATTCCTTCAGCATATACCCCAGCATCTCAGCAGGTCTTTCTCCGCTGAAGACGATAAGCTCGGTATAGCCTGTGAATATCTTCCTGCCGGTACGGAGCTGAGCCTCCTCGATAACGGCTTCCATGCTGTCGCCTGTCACAGCAACAGACTCCTGCTCAGAGAAGAATGCGAGGGTGACGCTGAGCTCCTCCCCCACATCCACAGCCACTGCACGGAGATAGTACTTATCATGGACAAGTCCCGTAGAATCGCATCCGGTCAGGCACATAAGAGCTGCCGCTGCCGCAAAGATCATCTTTTTCATCCGCACCTCACAGTATACTTCCCGGAAGAGGAGTCTCGCTTTTTTTCAGGGCGCCCAGCATATGGCACATCTCGGAAATATCCGCAGCCACGCCGTCGTCGCCGGACTCGGCAAGGTGTACTATCCGGGAGCTTATCCTGTCTATTTCCAGCAGTCTGCCGTTATTGACCAGCACAGCAGCAAACCTGCGGAATTTTTCCCAGTCGCCTTCCAGCTTCCGGGCGCGTCCGGTTATCTCCTCCTGCTCGCCCATGTCCCAGAGCTCCATGATACAGTCAGCCTCCCGGAGCATTTTTTCGCAGCTGATATTCACCCACAGGCTGGTAAATATGCTTATTCCCAGCAGCATGGCAAGAATGCCTATGCTCACTTTAACTCTTGTCATTTGTGCCTCCGCGTATTATCACCGGCTCGTTGCCGCGGGAGTCGGCTATATAGTAGTTCCCGGAGCTGTCTCCGGTCATAATGAATACCTCCCGAAGCGAAAGACCTGCTCCGGAGATCACTTTCAGCAGCTCGCTCTCCCCTATGCCGAGGAAGCTCAGTGCCGCTGAGATGATCCTGCCGTCAGCGGCCACCACCTGCGGAGGATCCGCATTCTCTGCCCGGAGCTTTAAATCGCTCCGGGCAGGAGTATCGGCAGTCTGCTTCTTCATCACAGAAATACTGCCGGTAGTCTCCACGATGGCGAACTGCACATCCTCGATGTTGAAGATATTCTGTCCCCTCAGAGCTGTCATCAGGTCGTCCACGGAAAAGCGCAGCTCCCGGAGCACCTCCGGTGCTATTTTTCCGCCGCGGATGACTATCTTCGGACTGCCGGAAACAAGCCTCCTCACCTTTCCCGACCTCAGGCTCAGCCACGACATCAGCACCTCGAAGCTGACAAGTATAAGTATGGGCGTAACTCCCACTATCAGCGGCATATCCGTATTTTCTATGGGCAGCGTGGCTATATTGGATACCAGTATGGTTATCACCAGCTCTGAGGGCTGAAGCTCCCCCAGCTGTCGCTTGCCCATGAGCCTCACGGCAAATATGACCAGCACATAGAGCATTACTGCTCTTATTATTACGACGCACACAGCTTTCGCCTCCATTCCGCTTTTGCTATTATGCCGCAATTTTCTGAATATATGCAAAAAGAAGACTCAGCTCACCGCTGAGTCTTCTTTTTATGGAGGTATAGTCTTATGGCACCGGGCTTACCCGGTCAGTTATCTTACTTCTCGAACCTTGCGTTGTACTCGTTGAAGGCTTTCACGATAAGCTCGGCACAGAGCTCGTCGCCCAGCTCAGCGCTGTTGAGGCAGAGGGAATACTGGTCCTTGTCCTGCCAGAGCCTTCCGGTGTTTACGTTATAGAAGGTCTCGCGGCGCTTATCGGCTTTTTTCATCGTGACCTCAGCCTTATTGGGAGCTATGCCGTATTCGCTCACGGCACGCTTTATGCGCTCCTCGGGCTCAGCGTAGATATAAACGCTGAAGCAGCCCTTGTCCTCAAGGATGTAGCTTCCGCAGCGTCCCACAAGGATGAAGCTCTGTTCCTTTTCGGCTATCTCGTTGATTATCCTGCTTTCCATAAGAAACACCTTGTCCGAAAGAGGAAGGTTGTCCTCCAGTGATCTTGCAGGGTTTGCTGAAAGCAGCAGAGAATATAGGAAGCTTGTGGGAACATTTTCCTCTGCTGTTTCAAGGTAATCGGCTGAAATGCCGCATTTTTCCGCTGTCATATCGAGTATCTGCCTGTTGTAGCAGTTGATTCCGAGCTTTTCCGCAGCGAGTCTGCCGATAACGCTTCCGCCGCTGCCATACTGACGTTCGATAGTAATGATGTTCTTTTTCATCGGAATTGCCCCCCTGATTCTGATAGAATGAATATACAATTTATATTATACCACATTTTGCACATATTTCAAGCGTGCTGAGAAAAAACATTATGGTAATAGCATAATTCTGCATTTTCAACAATATGAACAATTTATGATTATGCAAAATTCACAACACAATTCACCAAAAACTCCTCCTGCAGCATCTATGCACAGAAAAAGCAAGCGCGACAAATTTCTTTGCCGCGCTCTGCTTCAATTATGGGGTAGTGAATTACTTATCAGTCTTCTTTTCTTCTCGAACGTGCTGCGAATGCTGCTGCGGTAGCAATGAACATTACTCCTACTGCTGCACCCATTCCGCTTACGCCGGTCTTGGGAGAGTCTGTTGAAGTTGTAGTAACTGCTGCGGTAGTCTCGCTTGCGGTGGTAGTTGTGATGTCGTCCTCATCGCCTGCAACCATACCCTTCTTGGTAGTTGTTACAGTTGTTGTAGTCTCGGTAGTAGTTGTAGTAGTGGTAGTGGTAGTTGTTGTAGCGAAATCGTCGATCATTACTACCTCGCCCTTTTCGGTGAAGATATTCTCCTCACCGGTGGAAACGAGCTTGCCGTCCTTGATAACGAATGTTATGTCGGTAGCTACCTCAAATCCGTCCGGAGCGTTTATCTCTCTGAGGAGATAGCTGCCGTCGGTAAGAGTGATAGTTGTTGCAGAGTTACCTGAGATCCAGCTGATCTCCTTGCCGGAAGCTGTGATGAGCTCAGCGTCTGTGCCGAGAACGATAGCCTTTTCGTCAAATACGATGCTGCCGTTTGCGTCCTCGCCGGTGAGAGTAAGGGTAGCGCCCTTTACCTCATTGCTGTGAACATCCTGCTTGTCGATCCTGATAACAGCCGTTACGACAGAAGTTGTTGTGGTAGTGGACTCTGTTGTTGTAACGGTGGTAGTAACATCAGTTGTTGTAGTTGTAACGAAATCGTCTATCATTACAACTGTATCACCTGTTGTAGTTACCTCGTCAACGCTTACGAGAGTTCCGTTCTCAATAGTGAAGCGCATATCTGTTGCGACCTCGTAGCCGTTAGGAGCTGAGTCCTCATGGAGTACATAGGTGCCGTCCTCAAGGGTGAATGTTGTAGCAGATGAGCCTGATACCCACTTGAGCTCTGTGCCCTTAGCGGTTATGATCTCAACGCCTTCGCCCTTTTCGATGATGCCTTCCTCAAAGGTGATAGCATTGCCGTCCTTATCGGTTCCGGTGAGGGTAAGTGTAGCTCCCTCTACCTCATGGTCGAGGAGGTCGCGCTTATCGAGCTTGACCTTAGCTGTAACTATTGAAGTAGTAGTCGTTGTGGACTCTGTTGTAGTTGCAGTTGTGGTCGTAGTAGTTGTAGTAGTTGTTGTAGTTGTTGTGGTAGTAGTTGTTGTAACGGTGGTGGTAGTAGTTATCTTTATATCGAACATTACTACTGTATCGTCATTCTTTTCTACCTCGTCAACGCTTACGAGCTTGCCGTTCTCGATAACGAAGCGCATATCAGTTGCTATCTCGTAGCCGTTAGGAGCTGCGTCCTCATGGAGGATATATGTGCCGTCCTCGAGAGTGAATGTTGTTGCTGATGAACCTGATACCCACTTGAGCTCTGTGCCCTTGCCGGTGATGACCTCAACGCCCTCGCCCTTTTCGATTATGCCCTCTTCAAAGGTTATAGCATTGCCGTCCTTGTCGGTGCCGGTGAGAGTAAGTGTAGCGCCCTCAACCTCTTCGTCGAGGAGATCACGCTTATCAAGCTTGATCTTAGCTGTCACAACAGCAGTCGTTGTTGCGGGAGCTGTTGTAGTTGCAGATGTGGTTGTAGTTACAGTAGTTGTTGTGGTGATCTTCTTGTCTACCATTACTACTGTATCGTCAGTCTTTTCGATCTCGTCAACACTTACAAGCTTGCCGTTTTCGATAACGAAGCGCATATCAGTTGCTACCTCGTATCCGTCGGGAGCTGCGTCCTCGTGAAGAATGTAAGTGCCGTCCTTGAGAGTGAATGTAGTTGCTGTTGAACCTGATACCCACTTGAGCTCTGTGCCCTTGCCGGAGATCACTTCAACGCCCTCGCCCTTTTCGATGATTCCCTCTTCAAAGGTGATAGCATTGCCGTCCTTATCGGTGCCGGTGAGAGTAAGTGTAGCGCCCTTTACCTCTTCGTCGAAGAGATCGCGCTTATCAAGTCTGATCTTAGCTGTAATAACAGCGGTCGTTGTAGCGGGAGCTGTTGTGGTTGCAGCTGTGGTGGTTGTTGTTGTGGTGGTTGTTGTTGTGGTAGTGGTGGTTGTGGTGGTTGTTGTTGTAGTGGTAGTCTCCTTGACGTCGATCATTGTGACCTCGGTCTTGGAAGTGCCGCCGTCCACGATCACGCCGTCCTTGACAGTGAAATCAACAGAATCTGCTGTCTTGTAGCCGGCAGGTGCAGTCACCTCGGTGAGTGTGTAAAGGCCGTCGTAAAGTCCTGTGAACAGCTTAGCACCTGCTTCTGTTGTCCACTCTGTATACTTGCCCTCAGCCATAGCATCTGTGCCCTCTGCTGCGACATTACCGGTCTTGTCAGCCTTGGTGAATGTAAGTCTGAGAACTGCTCCGGGAAGGAAGGTCTTGCCGTCCTCCATGAGCTTGCTGACGAGTATCTTGGAAATATCATCGGCAACGATGATGTTCTTGCTGTCCTTAGCGTCGATGTAGGATTTTCCGTCTGTTACCTTGGTAACGTTGGCTGTGTCGACAACTCCGTTCTCTATATCGAATGTAAAGCCGGAGGTAACTAATGTATAGCCGTTGGGAGCCGCGATCTCGGTAAGAGTATACTTGCCGTCGCTGAGTCCGACCATATCAACGCTGTTGCCCTCAAAGGTGTAGGTCTTGACATCCTCGGTTATCTCGGTGCCGTTGATCGTTGCACCCTTGAGACTGTTCTCTGAGGTTATTGTGTACTTAGCCTTGCTGCCAGCGGGAAGATCTGCTCCGCCAAGCGCCTGCTTTGTTACCTTGATAGAAGAAACATCGTCGGTAACGATAATAGTCTTGTTATCCTTTGCGTCAATGTAGGAATTTCCGTCTGTTACCTTGGTAACGTTGGCTGTGTCGATGACACCGTCCTTGACATCAAATGTGAAATCGGAGGTGACTCTTGTATAGCCGTCGGGAGCAGTGATCTCGGTAAGAGTATACTTGCCGTCACTGAGTCCTATCATGTCAACGCTGTTGCCCTTGAAGGTGTAGCTCTTAACGTCCTCTGTTATCTCAGTGCCGCTGATAGTTACGCCCTTGAGGCTGTTCTCGGATGTGAGAGTGTACTCTGCTGTGTTGCCCTCAGCGAGCTCCTTGCCGCCGAGAACGCTCTTGTTAACCTTGATGGATGAAACATCGTCGGTAACGATAATGGTCTTGCTGTCCTTAGCGTCGATGTAGGAGTTTCCGTCTGTTACCTTGGTAACGTTGGCTGTGTCGAGCTCGCCGTCCTTAACATCGAATGTAAAGCCGGAGGTGACTCTTGTATAGCCGTCGGGGGCTGCGATCTCGGTAAGAGTATACTTGCCATCGCTGAGTCCTGCCATGTCAACGCTGTTGCCCTCGAAGGAATAGGTCTTGACATCCTCGGTTATCTCGGTGCCGTTGATCTTTACGCCCTTGAGGCTGTTCTCGGATGTGAGAGTATACTTTGCTGTATTGTCAGCTGCAAGCTCCTTGCCGCCGAGAACGCTCTTGTTTACCTTAATGGATGAAGCCTCGTCCAGTATCACGAGAGTGCCGTCTTCCCTGATGATAGCAGAGCCGGTAGTGGAAGAACCTGTAAGGGTGATCTTTCCGTCAGTGATATTGAACTCGAAATCGGACTGTACTCTTGTGTAGCCGTCAGGAGCAGCTGTTTCCCTGAGGATGTAGTCGCCGTCTGCAAGACTTGTAAATCCGATGTTTCCGCCTGTGAAGACGAGCTTCTTGCCGCTGTCGGTGAGCTCTGCCTTCTTCTGTACAGTAACGCTGGTAACAACGCCGTCTGCGTTATTGTAGTCAGCGCGGATAGTGTATTCTCTGCCGTCAGAAAGCTCTACCACGTACTCGCCGTCGTAAAGACCGCCGATAGTCAGCGTATCCTTGTCTGTTGAGCCCTCGTAGGTATATCTGTTCTGTGCAGCTGTATCATAAGCAGCCTTGCCGTCAATAGTAACGTTATTGAAGGTATTGCCTCTTATGGTGAACTTTGTAGTGCCGGACAGTCCCTTTATGGTAACCGCCTTCTGGTTGTCCTTCTTTTCAGCATTTGCGAGTATCTCGTAAGTGCCGTCGAAGCTTGTGCCGTCGTCAACAGCAACATTGCCGAGAGCCTTGCCGTCCTTTCTGGTAAGCTCGAACTCAGCGCCTTCAAGGAGGATCTCTCCGCCCATGTCGCTCTTGCTTATGCGGACTGTGGACTTCTTGTTGGTGATAGTTACCTGATCGTACTTAGCACCCTCGTCCTTGCCCTCTGTCATTGAGAGGATACCGGACTCATCCTTTGCGATAGTGAAGGTCCTGGGTGAAGCCTTGCCGTATCCGAGAGGAGGCTCGACCTCTGTAACTGTGTAGATACCCTCGGGGATGCCTACGAATATTACTGCTGAACCGGTGGAGTACCACTCAAAAGCAGCGCTCTCGCCGTCGCCGAGGAGGTTTACTATCTTGTTTTCTTCAACGAGGTAAGGCTCCTGACCAATATTGTTCTGACCGTAGCCGCCCTCTGTGAATATCTGGCTGTCACGGGCCACGATCTTTGAAACGTCGATAGGATCGCCGTTCTTGTCAACGCCCTTGAGCTGGAGACGTGCGCCGGATACGGGAGTATCCTTTTCGCCGTCAGGTCTTGTCTTGCGGACAGATACTGTGTAAGGCTTATCCACAGCAGTTATCTTGGCGTTGGTATCGCCGTCCTTGGAAACTGCTGTTACCTCAGCAGCGTCAGACTTTGTGAACTTGATGACGCCGTTATTGAGAGTGAACTCTGTATCCTTGATAGGCTGATAGCCTGCGGGAGCAGTCTCTGTGAGCTTATAAGCTCCTCCGGGGAGACCTGTGAAGGTGATGTCGCCGGATTCAACTGTTACCCAAGTGATAGTGCTGTCGTTGTAGGTGGGTTCGCCGGCAGCCTTGCCGTCGAAGTTTGAAGTAACGCCGCTGCTGAGCTTTCTGCCTGCCTCATTGGGAGTGACAAGTGTAAGTGTGAGCTTAGCGCCTGCGATATTCTTTCCGTCAGCCTTGGCGGTGAAACCGTCCTTGGTGAGCTCGCTTATCTTGATCTCGTTATTGACCTTGCTGAATGTAACTGCGTTATCATCAGCCTTGGTCTCGTTCTTGAAGAATACGAGGGTAGGTGTCACATCGGACTTAACTCCGATAGCCTCAGCGGTATCGTCTACCTCAATGGTGAAGTCATCCTTGACTGTGAAATACTGCTTTACGTTTACGTAATCAGTCTTGTAGCCTTCAGGAGCCTCTGTCTCCACTATGTAGTAGCGTCCGGGCTCGAAGCTGTATTCGATAACGGCAGAGGATTTTCCATCGGACTCAAACTTCTTGATGCAGTCGGTCTCGCCGTCCTTGTAGATCTCGAGAGTTGCGCCCTTTACGAGCTCGTTTGCCTCGTTGATCTTCTCTACCTGAATCTTTGTGGTAGCCTTCTTGTTTACGATAGTGAATGTTCTTCCGGTCTCTTTGGTGAAGTCGAGCTTCTTCCACTCGCCGAGCTCAGCGTCGGGCTTAGCCTGACCTCTCTGAGGACCTGCTGCTGTTACGATAGGAAGATCCTCAACAGCTGCGCCTCTTGCGACCTCGCGAGTGTACCATGTAGTTGTTGAAGCACCCATGAAGCCGAAGCCGGTAGTAGTGAACTTAACGATGATAATATCCTTTTCGGGATAGCCGTAGCTCTCGGGGTGAGTTGTCTCTGAGAGTCTGTAAATACGTGTTATGTTATCACCGTTGACTGTTAATCTGTGGAGATTATTGGTCTTAAGTGAAACAGAGCTGTCCAGCTTGGACCATGTGAAGCCGTCGATATTGTCAGTGTTAGCGCCAGCCTGAGTAAGCTTGCCGGCATCGTCAGCTGTGTATGTCTCTTCGGTAAGTGAGAGAACCGCACCCTCAAGGTCCTTGCCGTCCTCGTCTACCTTTTTAATAGTAAGAGCCTGTTCATCTCTGAACTGGAACTTTGTTGAAAGCTTTGAGCTGAGGTTGAGGTCCGCGCTGAGAACATCCTCATTATATACAACGATGTAGTTAGCGTCTGTGGACTTGATGACCTTTACCAGCTCAGGTGAAGCGGGTTCTTCCTTTGTAGTAACAGAGGTTATCGTTCTGCCCCAGCCTATGCCGTTAGCCTCAACCTTTAACTTCTTGCCAAGCTTCTTGAAATCGAAGGTTCCGTCAGGACCAGCCATCGCATCGTCCTTGACAGTGCCGTCATCATAGTAGAGTCTGTTGTTTTCCTCTCCGAGCATTGTATTGCCGAAGTGGAACTTGCTTGTGTCGAGCTCCTCGCCGAGCTTTGTTACCTTGGTTACCTTACCGTCCTTGTCGATCTCGATGTCGTACATGCTTCCGTCGATCTCGTAATGGCCGCCTACAGGAGCAACTGCCTTTCCGTTGTAAAGGACCGTATATACCACAGGTATCAGCTCAACGCTGAAGCCGTCGGCTGAAACGTCCTCGCTGCCCTTCTTGACGGAGGTTATATTGCCGTCTGCGTCAACAGTGACAGTGTAGAACTCATCGCCTATCTTGTACAGACCGGAGGTATTGGGATAAACTTCCTTGCCGCCGTACTTGAGCTTGTAGTTCTTCTGATCCTTGATCTGATTGAACCTGAACTTTGCAGCTTCCTCGGCGCTTACCTCCTTGGGAGTGCCGTCAGAAACATCGAATATTGTGATATTGCCTTCATCGTCAACACTGAAGGTGAAGGTCTTTTCGCCGGAGGTGTAGGTGTTCTGAGCGATAGCAAGTCCGGAATACTCAGCTTCTTCGATAAGCTCAGTAAAGTTCTTGTCCTTGTATACTCTTACCAGAACGCCGCCGGAGTATTCAGTATCCTTCTTCTTGGACTCGTCAGCGGTGAGAGGCATATTCTGGAATATGTAGTTGCCCTGCTCGATTATCTCAACGTAGTATTCGGTCTCGTCGGTGAGGTAGCCGTCGGGAGGATCTATCTCCTTGATAACGTATCTTCCGGCGTTGATACCGAGGCTGTTTGCGCCTGAGCCGTTGGATGTGAGCTTATAGAGAGCGGATGAACCCATCTCGCCGTTGTCTATCGGGAATGCACCCAGCTCAGCACCTGCGAGATCTGTGTTGCCCTCATTGCCGAGATACTTGAAGAGGTCGAGGGCATACTTGGTAACTGTCCTCAGCTTGGAGGAATAAGCGTAGAAGTGAGCCTCTGCTTCGCCGCCGTCAGCGCTCTTTGCGATGACGTTGCCCTCTGCGTTGTAGCCGCTCTGCTTGAAGAAGGCATTAGGAGCTACTACGTGACCTGCACGGTACATACAATCAACAGTATCAGCATCTGGGCAGTTCCATATAAGGTTCATGCCTGCGCTGATGTTGATTTGGAAGTCGTCCTGAGAGCCCTCTCTCTTGATGTTGCCGAAAGCGGTAGTCTTGAGGTCCTCGCCGTTATATTTGATAGCGGTATAGGTGGGAGGAGCGCTTCCACCTCCGAAGCCGAGAGCCACATCCTTAACGCCATCGAAGGTGAAGGTGTAGCCGCCGGTAGCCCATTCGAGGTAATTGTACTCATTATCTACCTTGGCATCAGTGTCATCAATGATGTTGATGTAGCCTATCTGGTCGTAAACGTCCTTCGGGATAATGATGTTGTGCTTTGCTCCCGGTCCGACCTTTACGTTGAGGGTACCGTTCTTGCCGGTCCATTCACCGGTCTCCAGGTCCTCCTTTGTTACTACCCATGCATCAGAAACGGATTTCTGTGCCTGAGACCAGTTGTCGATCTGCTCGAAGGCTGCGTCAAAGTCTATGTACTTGCTGTCCTTTGCCAGCTGCACCCAGCGGTCGCCGGGATACTCCACATCGGTAGTCTCGTAATAGAGCTTTATCTCCTTTTTCAGTCTTTCAAGAAGAGCCGGATCCGTGATGTAAGCATTTGCATTGAAGTTGCCCGATGACTTAACGTTCTTGATGAAGGTAGGTGTAACGCCTCCGTCACCAAAAGCGAGCATCTCAGCACTTCCGCCAACTGCCATAGCGCCTACTGTGTGGCAGTTTACCTTAAAGTCATCCTGAATGAAATACTGGAAATCAGACAGGATATTTTCAACTGTGTACGCCTTGCCGTAGTGTATATCACTGGGCAGGTCGTCATCAGCCGAGGCTACGAGCCTGTTGCTGCTGAAAGGGATCCCCGACGGCAGCACGTAGGTAACGGCTATCAGCGCCGAGGTAACGCCACTTATCAAACGTTTCCCCATAATTTTTTTCATGGCTATTCCCATCCTTTCTAATAAAATTTGTCAGTAAAACCCCCGTAAGTTCCCCCTGCGCCTGTACGCACAAGTTCGACTAAATAGAATTTCATACCATAAGTATATCACATAATACCGACGATTTCAAGCCCTTTTCCGAGTATTGACGTAGAAATACCACCACAATATTTGGTTATTTTGACAACAATTTCGCAACATTTGGAAAAAGTAATAGTAATTCAATCTCCGGATAGTATATTTCTGTCAACTTATGTCAAGCTATAAGTTGACGGAATCACATTTTGTATCCGCTTATTAGAAATATCAGCCTAAAAGGTCAGTGCTTTTTGTTTAATTTGCACGCCAATTCAATGTAAATACACGTTTTTTTCTAATTACAGACATATTTACATTTTCACAAAACTGTGCTAACATAGTGATAGTACAATTTTCAAATAATCCTTTCAGGAGGCATAATAAAATGAAATCAAAATTCAGCGTAAGATCATTGGTGCTGCTCGGTCTGCTCACCGCTCTCGTAGCAGTTTTCTCCATGACTCCTATCGGCTCTATCCCCGTAGGACCTCTCTCCATAACCCTTAACGTTATCCCCGTCGCTATCGCCGCTATCGCTCTCGGACCTATCGGCGGAGCTATAATGGGCGGTATATTCGGTCTGTTCAGCTTCCTCCAGTGCTTCGGCATCGGTGTCTCCAGCCCTATGGGAGTCATCCTGCTGGACATCAACCCGTTCTTCACTTTCATCCAGCGCTTTATCCCACGTGTCCTCGACGGCTTCCTTGCAGGACTCATCTTCCGCGGCATGACCAGTGTCAAGAGGCTCCGCGCATTCTACATAGTAACAGGTCTCATCAACGCTCTCTTTGGAATTGCACTGTTCATCTCCGGTATGCTCCTCGTCAGCCACGACAAGAACGGCAAGTACAAGATGTCTCCTGAGCTTTACGGCATGATGAGCTCAGGCAGACTTGTCGCTTTCGTATGCATATTCACAGGTATCATCTGCTTCCTTGTGGGCTACCTGTTTGTCAGCTCCAAGAAGCTCTCACAGATACAGGTCTCCTGTGCGGTAACAGGCTTCAGCACGGCTTTCCTGAACACTCTGTTCTTCATGTCGGCACTCGTGCTCCTCTTCGGCAACACTGAATACCTCAAGGAAAAGATCGACGGCAGGAACATCCTCCTGTTCATAGTTACCTTCGTAGGCGTGAATGCTCTCTTTGAAATGGTAATTACAACTTTCATAACCTGCTTCGTCGGCAACGCACTTTTCAAGGCAAAGCTTATAAAGCTCCCGCAGGCAGCACCGGTCGCCATAGTGAACGAGCCTGCCAAAAAAGCTGAGAAAACCGTTGAAAATACCGCCGAGAAGGTCACCGCAAAGCCTGCCGCGAACAAGTCCGGCAAACACGGCAAAAAGAAGAAAAAATGACATTACAACTGTGGTGCAGGCAGCAGCCTGCACCACTTTATTTTTTATTGTTTGCGTAATATGTAATACTAAGTAAAATATTTACAAGCTGTATATTAATCCAAATTTATAAAATCCTGTTATATTTTGAAAGCTTTTTGTATAAATGCGAAAAAAATTCATATTACCGTCATTTTCTATTGACAGAATCTGCCGTAAATGCTAAGATTATACTATCAATGTACTAAGGAGATACCATGTATAAACGTGCTTTCCTCTTCAACGGGATAGGCTCGAAGCCCGAAAAGCTTCTAATAAACCTCCCCCCCGCACTCATGGACAAATATAACTGCTACCTGGACGAAGAATTCACAAGACTCGGTCTTGACAAGGATATAGAAAAAAATACCGCTTACAACGGCAGAGTCGCCGAATGGGTGATCTCGCTCATATGCGACAGGGTAGTGTTCGAGTATTACATAGAAAAGGGCATCATCCCGGATATAGGTGCCGGATACAGCTCTGGCATAGTAAGCATAAGCGCCTGCTTCGGCGCGTGCAGCCACCAGTTCGCCCACGACATAATCATGATGAACCGCTCCACTATGAAATGCCTTGAAAATAACGACCTCAAGCTGGATATGGGCGTTATCATCGGTATGGGCTACGACGACGTCAAGAATATGCTCGCCAAGATGTTCTCCGAGGACGATGTAATCGTGGGAAGCGGCAACTCCAGCTTTCACGTTATGATAACCGGCAGGGCTGAAGCGGTGGAAGCCGCTCTGGAATACGCTCTCAGCGAGGGCGCCCTGAAAGCGTTCAGCTTCGGTACGGGAGTCGCCTACCACCACCCGGTAATGAAGGACTACTCAAAGGAATATGTGGATTTCTGTGCTTCTATAAAGTACGATGATCCCAGATACCCGATGCTTTCCAGCTTCGATAACAGCCTGCTCACCACCGGTACGGACGTTATGAGGGAAAACCAGCTGAATGTCTATACCCCAATTCGCTGGGACCTTGCTCTCACTAAGCTCGAGGAAATGGGCGTTACCGAATTCTTTGATGTCAGCGCTAACGGCGCAGTCAAGAAATTCTCAAGAGTCAATAAAAGAAAATGCAAAATTTATACGCTCGAGGAGCTGTAAATTTTTCATCATAAAATGGGCACTTCAGCCCGGAAAACTATACACAAAAAATAATGGAGGCTTTTAAAATGAGAGAACTCACAGATAAGATCAGACAAGAGATCAAGGACATGATCTTCGATTACTACGCAGAAGAGTGCGAGGTAGAAAAAGACGAGATCACTATGGATACAAATCCTCAGGAGGACCTCGGCAGCGACTCACTCATGTTCGTCGAGCTCATCGAGATGACAGCAGATAAGTACGACCTTGATATAAAGCTCCAGAGCATCGGAAAGTATATGCTCAAGTCCCCTATGGACACCATGAGCGACGTTGTTGAGATGTTCTGCAAGATCTATCAGTACGGTAACGACATCGTTAATCAGTAAAGAGGTTTGAATGTTGAGATCGAATTTATCAGAGCTTCATGCCGAGGATAATATCGCCGTTCTTACCATCGAAAACGGTCCGAAGAACCTGCTCACCGAGCCGGAATTCATCGACCGAAATGAGCTCCTCGGCTGGCTGGACAAAAATCCGCAGGTGGGAGCTCTTGTTATTGTCGGAAAAGGACGCCATTTCTCCCACGGCGCAGACGTTTCACTCTTCGGTACCGAAAATACCGGTGCTCTTTCAGAAAAGCTCGAGAGCGCACGTGAGCTCCTCCGCACTATCGAAAAGCTCCCTATCATAACCGCAGCTGCTATCAACGGAGGCTGCTTCGGAGGCGGTCTTGAGATAGCTCTCTGCTGCCAGTTCAGGATAGCCTCTCCCTCAGCATTCCTCGGTCTGCCCGAGATAATGCACGGAGTAGTTCCCGGAATGGGCGGCATGGAACGCCTTTACCGCCTTCTCGGAAAGGAAAAGTCTCTCAGGATGATACTTGCCGGCGAGATGATCTCCGCTAAGGACGCTCTCTCCCTCGGACTGGTAACACAGCTCAGCGAGGACAAGAATTCCTTCGGTGAGACCATGAACTTTGTCCGCGACCTCCTCAGCGGAAAGTCCCTCACCCAGATACACGCTATAATAGATACCATAAATCTTGCCATAGATGGCGCAGAGGATCCCTCCAAGGGCAAGTTTGAACAGACTCTGGCGGAGGCTGGTAAATAATGCAGCGCAGTTCATACCGCCTTACCGTCCGCGGCTACGAGCTTGATTCCTTCGGTCATGTGAACAACTCTGTGTACCTCCAGTACGCCGAGACCGCCATGTGGAACTTCTTCAAGACTCACGGCCTTATGAACGTGATCTACGAGGAAGGGCTCTTCCCTGTTATCCTCGAAAGCACCCAGCGGTATATCCACGAGCTCAGACTGCTGGACGAGGTGCGGATAGATACTGAGCTCTGCTGCACCGGCGGCATTGTGAGCTACAAGCACAATATCATCAACAAGAATACCGGTCTTGTAGCCTGCCGTGTGTCGGGGAAACTGGCATACGTTAACAAGGAACGCATGATATGCGACATCCCCGACGCCGTAAGAAAATGTCTGGAGAATAGTGATAATGATGAAAATTGAAATAAAAAATGCCGTTACAGAGGTCAGAGATGCCTCCTCTGTATCTGAGATACTCTCCTGCGGCAGCGAACTGGGCGAGCCCTGCCTGCTCATAGTTTTCCCGGGAAAAGATTTCTCCGCAGACGAGCCATTCCCCCCGGAGACTCCCTATATGACCGCCATTGCCGCTGATGAGGACAAGGCTCAGGAATACCGCAGCGCAGCCGACCTCGTCATCCCTGCCGGAGACGTGGACGGATACACCGAAAAGCTCTTCAAGGACAAGTCCCTCAGCCAGATCAGGGAGATCACAGCCTGCTTCACCGCAGCAAGGAACGGCTCTCAGGAATACGTCCTCGCCCGCGAATCAAAGGCATTCTACCGCCTTATGGCTGAAAAGAACGGAGGAAGCTCCAATGGATGAAAAAACTCTCGTGCTAACTGAAAACAACGGAATACTTACTCTTACCATGAACGCCCCGTCCAACAACCTTATGACGGCGGATTTTTTTGTGCAGTATGAGGCTGTTATGACTGAGGTTGAGGAAAGAGCAAAGTCTGAACACATAAAAGGTATGGTGATCTGCGGCGGCGGAAGACACTTCAGCACAGGCGCTGACGTGGAAGCCCTCGCGGACCGCTCCTCCAAGGAAAGCTACGACGACTCCACCGGCACTCTTCCTGCCGGTCACATAAAACAGAAGCACTATTTCACGTTCCTGCGCTTACTGCCCTTCCCTGTGGTAAGCGCAGTAACAGGCTTCTGTATCGGTTCCGGCAGCGAGATAGCCGTGAACAGCCATTACAGGATAATCGAAAAGAACGCAAGAGTAGGTCAGCCCGAATCCACCTTTGGCATACTCCCCGCACTGGGCGGCGTCGCAAGGACTATCGACATCTGCGGTATGCAAAATGCCTACGAGCTGGTAATGTCCGGCGAGCTCATCACTGCCGAGCGTGCCTATGATATAGGCTGGGCTGATATATTCGCGGAAAAGAAGCAGAGCGTCCCGGAGGCTGAAAAGCTTATAGAGTACATTTCGGCAAACGAGGACTTCGCTCCCGGCCGAGCTAAGGAGATCATGTCCCGCTACAAGGAAAGCAGAGGTATCTGAATATGAAAATAGGAATAGTCGGCTACGGAAAAATGGGAAAGGACATCTTTTCCCTCTTCTTCGACAAGCTGGACGGCACCGAGTTCGTGGTGCTGGATACCTTCGGTGCCGAGGAGAATACCGCTGCACTTATAAAGGCTCTCGATAAGAGCCTCAAACGCAAAAAGATAACCGAGGAGCAGTATGAGCAGAAAAAGAGCTCGTTCCTCTTTACCGATAAGACCGGCGACCTCGCCGGCTGCGATATGGTGGTAGAAGCCATTTTTGAGAACATGAGTGCCAAGAAGGAGCTCTTCCGCGAGGCGGCAAAGGCTGTAAGCGAAAAATGCCTGCTGCTGACCAATACCTCCTCCCTGGACATCGCTGAGATATTCGCGGACATCCCCCACAGGGAGCGCTGCTTCGGAATGCACTTCTTCTATCCGGTAAAGCTCACCGGCTTCGTGGAGCTGAATGTCCTTCCGGAAAGCTCTGAGGAGAATATCGCCGCGGCTGCAAAGGCAGTCTCTGACTGCGGTAAAAAGCCCGTGGTATTCCGCGGAGAATACCACATCTACCTCAACCAGATACTCTCCTGCATGGTATCCCACGCAATTTACCTCAGGGAGTCCTCCGGAGCCGCTGTAAGCGTGCTGAGAAAGTCTCTCTCGAAGCTCTATCCAGTCGCTGATCCTTTCGAGGTACTGGACAGCATAGGTCTCGGACTCATGGCTGGCAAGCCGGACAGCTTCAGGATAAAGCGCAACAAGTCTCTCCTCGAGTACGGCTGCGGTCAGATGAACAGGTGGCTGGAGGAGGGCTATCCCAAAGAGACAATGTGCTTCCTCGACTTCATCTCCGAAAGAGAGACAGATAACGGAAACACCTGCGAAAATGCGGAGCTCAGCATGATCTCGCTGATACTGAATGAGACCGTCAACGCTCTCGCTGACAATCCCGGCTGGGACACAGATATATTTACTGAGGCGGTACAGGATACCCTCGGACTTGCCGAGTCTCCCGCCCACTACTACAAGGAGCTTGGCTCCGAGGCGATATTCACTGAGCTGAAGCGTCTCGCAGCCGCAACAGGCTTCGCTTCATACGAGCATAAGGACAAAGCCCTCTGGGACAAATACTTCAACTGATAAGGAGAAAAAGGGAATATGAAAAAAGTTGTTATCACCGGTATGGGAGCAGTTACTGCTGTGGGCAATAACGTCAACGATTACTGGAACGGTCTTATCTCCGGAAAATGCGGCATGAGGACTATCACAAGGATACCTCTCGACGGTCACGACACCACCGTTGCCGCCGAGGTGGACGCTTCCTTCGAGGAGGAGGCTGCAAAATACTGGAAAAAGCGCCAGCTCAACGCCACAACCACTACCACCAGAATGGGACTTGCCTCCGCAGGCGAGGCTGTTGCCGACTGCGGCATAGACACCGAGACCTACGACCTCAGCAAGGTTGGCGTCATCTACGGAGTCATCGACAATTCCTATGAGGATTACGAGCTGGATAAGCCCCTCAACATTACATTAAAGAAAATGCCCAACGAGCTCCCTGCTCTGGTATCCATAAAGTACGGCTTCACAGGTCCTGCGTTCAACGTCAGCACAGCCTGTGCATCCTCCGCTTACGCAGCAGCTCTCGGCAAGCAGTTCATCGAGACAGGCCTCTGCGATATGGTAGTAGTCGGCGGTATCTCCAATACCGTTACCCACCTTGTTATCAGCGGCTTCAACCAGCTCCTTGCCATGTCTGTAAATCCCGATCCCAACACCGCAGCACGCCCCTTCACCAAGAATCGCGACGGCTTCATCATGGGCGAGGGCGGCGGCACTATCATCCTCGAATCCGAGGAATCCGCCAAGGCAAGAGGCGCTAAGATATACTGCGAGCTCGCAGGAGCCTCCATGTGCGGCGAGGCATTCAACCTTACCGCTCCCAAGACCGACGGCGTTGGCATGGCTAATTCCATGAAGCTCGCTCTCAACAATGCAGGCATCTCCCCCGACGAGGTGGACTACATCAACGCTCACGGCACCTCCACAGGTCTCAACGACCTCTACGAAACAATGGCTGTCAAGGAGGTGTTCGGTGCAAGAGCATACGACATCCCAATCTCATCGGTAAAGGCTTCCATAGGACACACCCTCGGCGCCGGCGGAGCTCTTGAGGCTATCGCCTGCATAAAGGCTATGGAGACAGGCATCGTGCCTCCCACCATACACTACGACGAGCCCGATCCGGAGCTCGACCTCAACTACGTACCCAACAAGCCTCAGGAACATAAGGTGGACGTTGCTATCTCAAACTCCTTCGGCTTCGGCGGACACAATGCAACTCTCGTATTCAGAAGATACGAAAAGTAAGAACGAATTATCAGCGCAGTCAGCAGGACTGCTTATTGAAAGGATAAATCATGCCAATTGCACAGATGAAGACCAACTTCAAATTCAGCTCGCCCGCCGCAAGGACCAGCTTCCTCGACGCCTCTGCCAAGGAACTCTCCGACATTCTCAGAAAGCCTCTGCCGGCTATAATGGTAATGCTGGACGAGTGCCCCATGTACATGAACAGCTCCGAGGACACAGTGTTCTTCGCCGAGTTCAGATATATCCTCCCGCAGGAGTACGCCGACAACAAATCCGGCTTCCTGAAGGAGCTCGCCGACCGTATGCTCTCACTGATACAGAAGCATACAGCTGTTGATCCCTACCGCATATATATGCAGTTCACCGAGATGACTCGGGAGGGCGCATGGAAATACACCGGCTGATCCGGATGTCCCCCACAGAGCGCAGGAGCGCTCCCACCGCTGCAAATGTTATTTTGAAAGGAAAAGATAAATATGAAATGGGCTGTTAGAGACCTGCTCAATCCCGTAGCAACACGCTCGCTCCTCTACGGAGCCGATCCCTTCGATCTGGAGTACATCCTCAAGAAGATAGACCAGATAAAGATCATGAGCGGAAAACAGATTCAGGCTGTATGGCTTGACGAATGGCACGCAAAGATAGACCGCTATGCACAGCTCCGCGACAAGGCTGAGGAAGCCGGAAACAAAATCTCCGCAAGAGCTTACGCAAAAATGGTGGCTGAGTGTCACTACGCCTGCTTTATGCTGAATATCGAGGACGTTGAGCACAAGCGTGAGATATACTCCGGTCTTGAGGAGAGCTACAAGCGCTACATAAAGCTCTGCAAGAACAAGGTTGAGTACGCCGAGATAGACACTAAGTTCGGCAAGCTCCCTGCTTATATCCACTACCCGGACAGCGGCAGAAAGACCGGCTATCCCACCGTTATCACCTACTCCGGCATAGGCAGCTGCAAGGAAGAGCTGGAAATGCTGGCTGCTCCACTTAATGAGAGAGGCATCGCGGTTATAACTCCCGATATGCCCGGTGCAGGCGGAGCTATAATCCACAACAATATCAAGTGCGGCGGCAAGCAGATAGAGGCTGCCTTCGACGGAATATACAAATTCATCAAGGCTCACAAGAAACTGGACGAGAAGAACATCGCCAACTTCGGACTCTGCATGGGCGGCGGCTATGCTTTCCGTGCAACTGTCAAGAATCCCAAGGTAAAGGCTTGCGTAAGCCTCTTTCCCCTGCTTATGAACTTCGCCGATCAGGGCTCTATCCCGGTATGGATGAAGCGCGGCAAGTGGAGCAGCTATCAGTATTCCGACGATTACCTCGAGGGTATGCGCATTCTTGAGGAGGGCACCCACAAGGCTGACTTCCTTATGGCTCACAGCGACGACGACAACTGGATGACTCCCGAGGCTTCACAGAAGCTCATCGACAAGGCTACCGGCTACAAGGAGATAATCCACATCAACGACAAGCCCGCTTATGTTTCCGAGGAAACTATCATGCACGCTATGCCCGTTGGCGAGCAGTACCACTGGGTAAAGCACGAGGCAGCAGACTTCCTTGCTGCAAGACTTATAGGGGGTAATAAGTAATGTCGGAAAAATTCTTTGATTATTACAGCAAATACGCTCAGGAGACTCCCGATAAGGTGCTCCTGAGAATAGACGAGAACGAGCTCACCTATGCTCAGTTCATGGAAAAGACCGCCGTTTTTGGCTCAGCAATGAAGAAGTTGGGCATCGGCGAGAACGACAAGGTGGGCATCTGTATGCCCAACAGCATCGAATGGTTCGTCGTATACTGGTCGGCAGTAAGAATCGGCGCACAGCCTGTTCCTATGGATCCCCAGAGCGGCTCACTGGAACTCTCAAAGCTCATCCCTGCTACAACATCAAAGGTTATGTTCGTAACTGAGAAGTACAGAAACAATAACATCATCGCTGCTGTAAACGCACTGGTACCTTCACAGCTCAGGCTTGACAAGGTGATTTGCTTCGCCGACGACAGCGTTATTCCCCAGGACAGCTGCTACATCTCCGCTGACAAGTTCGCAGCAGAGTACGGCAGCGGCGAGTGTGAGATATACGAGCCCGATTATCTACACACACTGTCCCTCGCCTGCACATCAGGCAGCACAGGTATCCCCAAGCTGCTCTCAGTACCTTCCGGCGGCTTCCTCTCCACACAGAAGGAAATGGGTGACTACCTCGAGTTCAAGGCTGACGACGTTATGATGCTGGGCATGACTCTCTATCATCAGGGCGGCTTCGGCATGGGACAGCAGATGGTGCTCAAGGGCGGTACAGTTATGTACCAGCCTCAGTTCAATCCTGTTGACTTCCTTGAGACTGTACAGAAATACAGAATCAACGTTATACAGCTCACCTCCACACTGGCAAAGGTGCTGCTCTCCACTCCGGACTTCGATAAATATGACCTTTCCAGCGTCCGCATATGCTACTTCGCAGGAGAGGTGCTCCCAAAGGAGATCGCAGACATTTTCGTTGAGAAGCTGGGTATCCGCGTTATCAATGTTATCGGCTCCTCCGAGACCTGCACTATGGTAGTATGGGACTCCGCTATCGATCAGGGCACAGATCCCAGCGACTTCAAGAAGCTCAGCTTCACTGACGTCCGCGTTATCGACGAAAAGCACAACGACGTTCCTGAAGGCGAGGTCGGCGAGCTCTGCGTCTACACCGACGGCGTTATCACTGAATACTTCGGCAACCCTGAGCTCTCCGCCGAGAAGATACTCACCGACGAACAGGGACGCCGCTGGTTCTGTACAGGTGACCTCGTAAACAAGCTCCCCGGCGGCGTTGTAAGATTCGCCGGCAGAAGCAAGCGTATCATCAAGCGCGGAGGAAACCTCGTCCACGCTGAGGAAGTAGAGGCTTGCCTCCTCACTCACCCAAAGATAGCCGCCGCTGCTGTTACCGACGAGCCTCATCCCGTTATCGGTCAGCAGATAGTAGCCTACATCCAGCCCAAGGGCGATGAGAAGATAACCCGCGGCGAGCTGGCACGCTACTTCGACGGAAAGCTCTCCGCCTACAAGGTGCCCGATAAGGTAGTCCTCGTTGAGGAGATACCCAAGGACATCGGCAAGATACAGTTCAAATACCTGAGAAAAAAGGAGTATAAATAATGAATAACCTTAACTTTGACGATTTCAAGCAGAGCATTTCCGATTACGTAGGCGTTGACGCCTCAGAGATAACAAGAGAGACCGACGTTTACGACGACCTCTACCTTGATTCCCTCGGACTCTTCGGTCTTGGCTCACACATCACCGATACCTATAAGCTGAATATCCCCCTCTCACTGGTAGCCTCCATAAGCAAGGTGGGCGAGATATTCGACCTGCTAAACGAAAAGGGCACTCCCACCGAGGACTGAGCCGTGGTACTGTTTTTCCTGCCCCATGCAGGAGGCTCCGCCAAAAGTTACAGCTCCTTCAAGCGCTTTCTGCCTAAGGAACTGAACGTGGTGCCTATGGAGCTCTCAGGACGCTTCACCCGCTCCGGTGAGCCTCTCCTCGATACCGTTGAGGACTGCGTTTCCGACCTTATCGTCAAGCACCGCGAGCTCCTTGCAAACGAGAACTACGCTGTATTCGGTCACAGCATGGGCACAGTGCTCGCCTGCGAGCTCATCCGTCAGGCTAAGGCTCAGGGACTCAGGATGCCGGGGCACGTCTTTCTCTCCGGCAAGAATCCCCCCGACGAGGACGTACACTGCTTCAAGGGCGTGGAGACTGCCTCCGATGAGAAGATAGTGGATTACTTCTCGGCGAATTCCCTTTCGTCCAATGCTCCCGTCCCCGACGAGGAGCTCATGCGTACTCTCAACCGCATACTCTGCACCGATGTGCGTATGGCGGAGAGGTACAGCATCTCACCTGAGCAGCTGGAACTTGACTGCGATATTACCGTGCTGTTCGGCAGGGACGACGTCCTCATGCAGAACGTGGATATGAGCAGCTGGAAACGCTTTACCACCGGTAAATGCGAGACCTTCGGCTTTTCCGGCGGACATTTCTACTACACTGAACATAAAGAGGAAGTCTGCAAAATAATATCGGATAAGCTCGGTATATGAAGAAAAAAGCCATAGAGATCATTCTCTATGGCTTTTTATTATGCCTTGCTCATCATGTAGGCACCGCTGTATCTGAGCTTGCGTATCAGCAGCGTTATCATCAGGAGCGCTGCGGCATAGCCAAGCTCTATCAGCAGGCACACAGCAGCCTCGTCGGACTTATAGAGCGTGTCGCCGCAGAGCATATCGTTCAGCTTCACGTACCAGTAAGCCGGGAAGAATCTTCCCACAGCGAGGACTCCGCTGCTGAGAGCGTACTGCGGCACGAATATACCGCATATGAAGCTGGAGCCCAGTCCCAGCACCTGAACTATCAGCGTGAGGATATTCTGTGTTGAGATGCTACTTGCCACAAGCACTGCCGTTACCGCTGTGATAAGGGCAAACAGTGCGCTGTTGAGAACGGCTGTCCACGCATTGCCGCGGAACATTCCGCCGTAGAGGTACATTCCCACGCCCATGAATATGAGCCATACCGCCAGCACGAAAACAGCTCCGCCGGCGAATATCTGGAGGGTATAGGAGTTCTGACGGATACTGGAGCAGTTAGTGCGGTAGCGCAGATCCTTGCGGTCCATTATCATCAGTACGGGACAGAGGGCGCTGAGTATAGCTGAAATGAGTATATAGGGCAAATACCTGAAATAAGCAGCAAAATCTGAGGGATAGTCCTTGGAGCCCTCGTCGAAACGCTCGATAGTGACGTCGGTCTCGGTGAGGAGGTCGTTTCCGGCGTAGTCTATGGCTTCACTGAGTGGTATCCCTGCGGAAACATAGGCGCTTACAGCAGCGGCGTAATCGTTCACCACCTGCTCTGCAATGACCTCCTCATAGCTGGAGTGCAGGTGGTAGGCGCTGAAAAGACCGTCTGTCTCACCGGCTGCCAGCTTCTCGCTGTAACCCTTGTTTATCACCAGAGCATAGCCTATGGACTCATAGTAGAGCATATCGGTTATAGTCTCCCTGTCGTTGCGGATGTCCTTTATATCGAACTTCTTGCCCAGCACCTCGGTGAGCTTTTCACTCTCGGGAGTGCCGTCCTCGTCAAAAACAGACATCCTTACTTCAACCGTTACGCCTACGTCAGCCTTGTTGGCGGACATCATAACTGCTACAAGAAGGAACACTCCTATGAACACTATGGCAGTAATGCTGTTCTTTTTCAGCACCTTCAGAAAAGCCTTAAAGACTTGCATACTTCTTCCTCCTTGTAAGGGCGAATCCCAGCAAAGCAAATGCCACTGTGATGACCGCCATAGTAATGATATTGCGGAAATAACGGCTGTTATCGCCGCTGTAAATATTCAGCGCGTAATAGCTGTCAGAGATGACTGCCGCAGGGTTTATCCTGTTGAACCAAGGAAGCTTCCTGTCGAAAACAGTTCTCATGTTCGCTATCATAAGTCCGCTGCAGAAGCAGAGCAGAAGAGATACCGAGACAGAAATGCTCTCCTTTGCCTTTTCACTGAGAGCTCCGATAGAGCCAAGGAAAAATCCCAGTGACACGCCGACTGTTCCAGCAAGCACTGATGTGAAATATACCACGGAAAGGCTGCTTCCCAGATCCACACGGAGTATAAATGCGATGAATGAAACGCTCAGGAGCATACATACTGTCTGTATGAGATAGCTGGCAGTCAGTGAGGCTGCAAGGCTCACGCTCTTGGGCGTTGGAGAGCAGCACTTCCTTGCTCCAAGAGCCGAAATATTCGCCTGATTCACCTTTGTTATATGCAGTCCGGTGGTGGAGCCGAACATGGCTACCATGCCAAGCAGATTGTAGAAATACTGGATAAGGTTATTGGTGTTTCCGTCGGTGAGGGGGATACGCTCCACTGAGGTGACCTCTCTTGTGAGTGCTTCGGCAGCCTTCTGAGCCGCCTCCGCTCCGCCGCACTCAGCAGACTTGCCGATAATGCGCGAGCGGAAATTGTACTGCTCCACAAAGGTCTTGAGTATCTCCTCATCAAGGCCGTTGCCGGTAACTGAAAGTGAGAGCTCGTTTCCGGTGAATATAACGCCGCTCACGTCGCCGTTTTTCAAAAGCTCCATAGCCTTTTCCCTGTCGGCGTATGAAACATTAAGCAGAGGCTCATCCCCTGAGGTGATATTGTCCGCCACAGCACGGAAGGAGGAGTCGTCCGCCTCGTCAACAACTGCAACGTCCACCGTTGAGAACAGAGTCTCCTTTTCGTAAAGCCCGTGAAAGGCGACCTTGAAGAAGGCTCCCAGCGCTATGGGGAAGACTATCAGCCAGATAACGAGGTCCTTTGTCCTTATGGCTGTTTTGAGCTCGTAAATAAAGTTATGCAGGAACATATTATTCCTCCTTGTCTCTCAGAGCTGTTCCAGTGATCTCAAGGAACACGTCGTTAAGGGTTGGGAGCTCGGTGTATACTCTGCCGAAGCCTATGTCCCTCTTCTGGAGCTCGCTCAGTATCCTTATGAGGTTGTGCTTTCCGCCGGAGCAGTATACCGTTATCTTCTTTCCGTCATAGTTACAGTCGTAAACGTGGGGCAGACCGGCTATGGCGGAAACAGTCTCATCCTCAAGGCCGATAACGTCTATGCTCACGGTCTCGGTATTCTTTATCATGCGCTTGAGCTCATCCTTGGTGCCCTCAGCTATTTTCTTTCCCTTGTCCATAATAGCGATGCGGGTGCATATCTGCTCTACCTCCTCCATATAGTGGGAGGTGTAGATGACGGTAGCTCCTTCCCTGTTGAGCTCCTGAATGCCCTCAAGTATCCTGTTGCGGCTCTGGGGATCCACCGCTACGGTAGGCTCGTCGAGGATTATAAGCCTGGGCTTGTGAGCTATTCCGCAGGCGATGTTCAGACGGCGGAGCAGACCTCCGGAGAGCTTCTTGGGATAGAACTTGACGAAGTCCTCAAGTCCCACGAATTTCACAGCTTCGTCCACAAGCGTGCGGCGCTTGGTCTTGTCGGTGATGTAGAGCCCGCAGAAATAATCAATGTTCTCGTATACCGTGAGCTCGTCAAATACCGCAACATTCTGCATTATCATACCGATGTCCTTTTTTATGTCATAGCTCACGGGAGTCATCTCTTTGCCGAATATGCTTATGCTTCCCTTGTCAAATGACAGAAGCGACAGAAGACAGTTTATAGTAGTGGTCTTTCCGGAGCCGTTAGGTCCGAGGAGACCGAATACCTCGCCCTCCTTAATTTCGAGGCTGAGGTGGTCGAGGGCGATGAGCTCGCCGTATCTTTTTACGAGGTTGTCTATTTTTACTACTGGTGTATCCATGTGTATCACTCCTTTACTGTACTCATTATACCTCAGCGGAAATAATAATTGTAGTGTCTGCGGTCAGTTTCTCATATGACATTTGTCACATTCTGAAAGATTCGCAAATGTAGGGGCTGCCTTTGGCAGTCCCTACGGTTTGATTTTTGCACTGTCAATTCCGTATTCCGAATTCCGGATTTGAATAACGCGCAGCCTTCGGCTGTATTGAAATCTTTGCAGGGATGTGATATAATGTATTTGCGGCTCGGCTGCGGAACGGAGGGATGAACTTGAACAGGCTTCTCGATAAGCTGTCTATACTGCTTATATGCATGACAGGCTTTGCCGCTGCGGATAGCTTTACTGCACCGGTGGCAGCTCTGTTGGTATCTGCCTTTGCCTCATCGGCTGTTCAGCTCCTTACCGGAAAAAAGTCCGCGGCAGTGATAATAGCTCTTTGCGCGGCTATGTGCGGAGTAATGCCTGTATTCTTCTGTGCCCTGCCCCTGATGCTGTACGATGCCCTCTGCGAGAAAAAGTGGTGGCTGATACTTCCTTCGGCGGCAGTCCTGCTCAGACCGGAACAGATCACTCCAATGCAGCTGATGATAACTGCGGCAGGCGTATTCGCCTCACTTATTATATATATGAGAGTTTCCAGCCTTGAAAAAAATGTTGCGAAGCTCACCTCCCTCAGGGACGAGGTGGCTGAAAAGAACCTCCGGCTCTCACGGCAGAACACTCTGCTTGCTCAGGCTCAGGACAACGAGATACACCTTGCCACTCTAAAGGAACGCAACCGCATAGCCCGTGAGATACACGACAACGTGGGACATATGCTCACCCGTTCGCTGCTCCAGTCGGGAGCACTTATTATAATGAACAAGGACGAAGCTCTGAAAGAGCCTCTCAGCAGTCTGCGTGACACCCTCGACAGCGCCATGACCAGTATACGCAGCAGCGTACACGACCTCCACGATGACTCGATAGCTCTCAGGAAAGTTGTGGAGGACTCCCTCAAAACAGTATCGGATAAATTCACAGTGAGGCTTGACTACGATATTTCACAGGAGCCTCCCGGCAAGATAAAGATGTGCATAGCCGGCATAGTCAAGGAGGGGCTCTCCAACGCCGCCAAGCATTCCAACGGCGACAGGATAAGCCTCATACTGAGAGAACACCCCGGCTTCTACCAGCTCATGCTGGAGGACAACGGCACCTCCGGCAGCATAAACGAAAACGGCATAGGACTGAAAAATATGACCGAACGCGCTGAAAGCGCCGGCGGCAGGATAAGCTTTACAGCCTCAGAGAAGGGCTTCCGGATATTCATGTCCATACCTAAACAGTAAGGAGAAAAATATGAAAGTAGCAGTTATAGATGATGACAGTCTCGTTTCCGTATCACTGAAGACCATACTCGAAAGCACCGGCAGCATAACCGTTTGCGCTATGGGCAAAAGCGGTGCCGAAGCTGCGGATATATTCAGGGAGCATGATCCCGATGTGCTCCTCATGGACATCCGCATGGAGGGCATGAACGGTATCGAAGCCGGCGAGATAGTGCTCAGGGAATTTCCCAATGCGAAAATACTCTATCTAACCACCTTTTCGGACGACGAATACATTATAAAGGCACTGAACATGGGTGCAAAGGGATATATCCTGAAGCAGGACTTCGAGAGCATAGCTCCGGCTTTAGAGGCAGTTATGCGCGGTCAGAGCGTATTCGGCGAAAAGATAATGAACCGTCTGCCGGAGCTCATGAAGCCCAAGGAGGAATACGACTTTGCCGCTCACGGCATAAGTGAAAAGGAAAAGGAGATAATGGAGCTTGTAGCGGAGGGACTGAGCAACAAGGAGATCTCATCAAAGCTTTTCCTCAGCGAGGGAACTATCCGCAACTATATCAGCCTGCTCCTTGACAAGCTCTGTCTGAGGGACAGAACTCAGCTCGCGGTGTACTATTACACAGAAGTCCGCCATAAATAATGTGAAGGGGCTGCCTTTGGCAGCCCCTGATAGTTCTAAGTTCTAAATTCTGAATCTTGACAACAGCGATGCTGTGTGGTAAAATATTAGGGTATGGTGTTTTCCGGGCGTGTATCCCGGAGCACAACTTTATATGAAAGAAATGAGGACGATCATGGCTGAAAAGAAAAAAAGCTCCGGAGCTCCCCAGAAGAACGGCTCTCCGGACTCAAAACAGAATAAAAAGGCTGATGCCGGCAAGAACGTGAAAGCCGCTGCAGATACCGCCAAAAAGGCTGCCGCAGAAACTCAGAAGAAAGCTGAGGGCACTGTAAAAAAGGCTGATACAGCAGCCAAAAAGACCGAGACAGCGGTCAAAAAGGCAGATACCGCCGTTAAAAAGGCTGCCGAGACTGCCGCTCCTGAGAAACCCAAGAAGCGTTTCCGCGACAGATTCAACAAGAAGAACGAGCTCTCCATACTCCTGCTGAGCCTTGCTCTCAGCTTCACAGTGTTCTTCTTCTCCCCTGTGGACATTTTCCTCGGTAACCAGCGCGACTTCGTTGTTACCTTCAAGTACATCGCAATACCCATGCTGCTCACAGCTCTGCTGAGCACTCTCCTGTTAGAGATACTGTTCCACCTCTTCCTTGTGATAGCCGACTGGCTGTATCAGGTCATGGCAAGGCTGTTCTTCGGCTTCCTGCTGGCGATATACACCCAGTCGCTGCTGCTCAACAGCAAAATGGCTTCGGTAACGGGCGACGATGCAAAATACACTGATAACATGAAATCGGTAACTATCAACCTGATAATACTTTCAGTGATACTGCTCCTGCCCCTAACCTTCTACATCATTGCAAAGATACTTCCTAAAAACAAGTTCTTCAACTTAGGCAAGGGAATAGTTCTTCCCTACGTATGCGGAATCATCATCTTCATGCAGCTTGCGGGAACAGCAAGCTCCATAGCAAAGGCAGATTTCAAGAAGTACAACCGCTCCTATACACAGTACCTCTCCTATGAGCCTTCACTTTCTCTCTCAAGGGAGAACAACGTAGTGGTATTCCTCACCGACCGTCTGGACGGCTACTGGATGGACGAGGTTATCGAAAGATACCCCGATGTTTCCACCAATCTCACAGGATTCACCTACTATCAGAACAATATTTCCCATAACACCAATACATTCCCCTCAGTTCCCCAGATGCTCACAAACTGCCTTTACCGCGGAACTGAATGGCCAGACTACTGCAACAAGGCATGGGACGGCAAAACTGCTCCCCGCGTACTCTCCGAGAACGGCTACGATGTAAATCTTCTTATCGACAACCTCACCACCTACACCAGCATAGCTCAGCTGGACGGTCAGTGCAGCAACGTCCTCACCTACGACAAGGACGAGATAACCATGAACTACACCGGCAATAAGGGCATCATCCCCACCATGACTCAGCTCTCACTGGCAAAGCACGCTCCTTACGCCCTCAAGAGCTCTATCACCCGCGGACTGGGTTCAAGCCTCTCCGTTAAGTTCCTCACCTACGAGCACGACAACTCTGATATGCAGCCTATGGCTGTTGACGTTGCCTCCGATGTAAAGTATTACAAGTACATCGTGAACAAGAGGCTCCGCGCAGATAACGACAATAAGACCTTCACCTTCGTACACCTCAACTGCTCACACGGCTCAGACGAGACAGAAGCAGCTCTCTACGATCCCAATGCAGAGGTGGACATCTACTCCACCACCAGAGGCGGCTTCCAGATCATCTTCGAGTACATCGAGCAGATGAAGCGCCTTGGCATTTATGATAATTCCACTATCATCATCCTCGGCGACCACGGAAGAGCTCCCGTAGAGATCGAGTGCGACGGTGAGCCCGGTCTCACCAGTGAGATCATAACAGGTCTTCTCATAAAACCTGCACACGCATCACAGCTCCCCCTCAAGATAGACAGGGACACTGAGCTCTCCAACGATTTCTTCCCCGCCAGCGTCGTTGAATACGCAGGCATTGACCACTCCGACTTCGGCATATCCTATCAGGACGTTATAAATAACGGTCTCCACCCTGAAAGATTTATGCAGACCTTCAACTGGGGCGGATACGGAAAAGTATACTACAAGGCACTCTACAAGGTCACCGGCGACGCCAGAGACTTCAGTAACTGGGAAGTGCAGCCGGGCCACGAATAATAATTCAGGGCAGGTGCGACTTATGAAAACAGCAGAGAAAAAGCTAAAACGATTCACGAAAAGGAACGAGTTCCTTATGCTCGTGTTCAGCGCGTCGTTCAGCTTTACTCTGCTGTTTTTTTCGTCCGTTATGGCGTATATGGAGAATCCTGCCGCCTATATGACCGATTTCAGGCACATAGCCCTGCCCATGCTGGGAATGGCAGCCGCAGTGACTCTCCTTCTGTTCGGCATATCAAACCTTGCCATGCTCATATCCCGCCGGGCGTATGTGGTGTTCTCGCGACTGCTCACCGGACTCCTCCTTGCGTTCACTGTACAGGAGTTCTTCATGAACGGCAGGATGAACGTCGTGAAGAGCGATGATGTGCGCTACGGCAGATACAAAGCCATGATAATAGTCAACGCAGTCATATTCACCGCAGTCATGCTCCTGCCGCTGATACTGAAGATATGGGCGCATTTTGCTCCTGCTTCACGGGCGGCGAGGATAGCCGGTGATACTGCCGCAGCAGCCGCTGCTCTGTTCCTCCTTGCAGTGAACATGACAGCCACCTCGGCAAAGACTCTAACGACTGATTACAAGCAGTACAACGGCATACAGCAGAAATACCTCTCCTACGGACCTGCGCTCTCCCTCTCCGACGAGGGAAATGTGGTGGTGTTCCTCACCGACCGTCTGGACAGCCTCTGGATGGATGAGCTCCTTGAAAAGTACCCCGAGCTGAATGACGAGTTCAGCGGCTTCACCTTCTACCAGAACAACATCTCCAGCGGCACGAGCACCTTCCCCACAGTGCCGGAATTTCTCACCATGGACGAATACGACGGCGAGGAATGGGCGGAATACCTCTCCGACGCATGGGACGGCGATACCCTTCCCCAGCGCCTCAAGGACGGCGGCTATAATGTATACCTCCTGCCGGACCGTATAACCACTCTCAGCAGCGTTGCCCAGATAGAGGGACAGTGCGATAACATCGAGGAATACAGCTATAAGGTAAAGCACGATGTTTTCGGAGTAAGAGGCGTATGGCTCACCATGTCGAGAATGGCTCTGGCGAGAGTGCTGCCATACACCCTCCGCCACGTTACCACTTACTGGATGGGGGCCGACTTCTGCCGCTTCATGTTCACCAACGACGACTGCGGCGAGGATTTTCTCCTGCCGCAGGCACAGTATTTCCACGACCTGCGCTTCAGCAAATACCTTGATACCCACAGTATCACCGCCGACAGCAGCAACAGGACCTTCTCCTTTATACACCTCAACTGCTGCCATACCATAGTGGACGATGTCGCCGAGCTCTACGGTCTTGATGGCGAGAACGACGTCTACAAGACCACCCGCGGAGATTTCGAGATACTGTTCAAATACTTCCGCCAGATGAAAGAAGCCGGAGTATTCGACAACTCCACCATTATCGTCATGGGCGACCACGGCAGGGCTCCCCGTGAGCTGAAGGGCAGCCAGTCCTCGCTGGACAACGCTATCACCACGGCTCTGCTCATAAAGCCTGCCGGCGCAGAGGATGTTCCTCTGGAAAAGGACAGATATTCCGAGCTTTCCATAAACTACTTCGCCGCAAGCATACTGGAATATGCCGGTCTGGACCGCTCCGGCTGCGGATATTCCTACAACGACATTATTAACGGCGACCTGCATATACCGCGCTTCATCCGAGGCTTCGATTTCGCAGGCTACGGACGCATGGTCTATCAGGACGGCTACGAGGTCACCGGCGACGCCCGTGACTTCAACAACTGGAAAAATACAGGCTGAACCCGGCTGTAACAGCAATATACGCTGTTACAGCCTTTTTTTCGACCATTTTTTGTTATTTTTGCTCAATTGAGAGGTCTTTTCTTGACATTGAATATGCTCTGTGATAAAATATAATAGTATGCGGGATTCTGCCTGCAAATATACTTTGGGAGGGAATTAATGAAGAATAAGATAAAAGACGCTCCGCCTGCAGAAGCAGCCAAGGAGGTCATCACCAAGACAGACACCTGTGACCGCAAGGCTGAAAAGAAAGCAGGTAAAAAGGCTAAAAAAGCAGCATTGAAAGCCGAAAAGCGCGTCCGGACGCCCATGCGCGGAAGGGACGTTGCCCTGTCATTCATAATAAGCTCTGCCATAAGCTTTGCGATATTCATACTTTCTCCGCTCTGCATAATAGCGGATAACCGCATAGACTTCCCGCTGAGCTTCAAAAACCTCATGGGGCCTATGGCGATAGTCGCCCTGATAAACACAGTTCTTGTCGGTGGCTACCTTCTGCTGAGAAAATGGCGCAGCGACTACAAATTCAAGAGATCCACCTGCACTCTCACAGGCTTTCTGCTGGCATTCTTCGTTCAGGTGGTATTCATCAACAACAAGAACACAGCTATCTCCGGGCAGCGTGCCTCGGACAACGAACTCACGCTCTTCACCATAGGAAATATGGTGATATTCTTCCTGATAGTCACCCTGCCGTGGAAGCTGAGAAAGCTATCGAAAAAGCACCCGGACAACAAGTACCTTGCCGCCGCGGATAAATTCGCCGTGCAGTGTATCGCAGTAACGGCGCTGGTGGTACAGCTGGGCTGGGCAGGCGTAAAGGCAGCAAATACTGACTTCAAGCAGCACGATTACACCTATACCGGCTATCTTTCCTATGAGCCTTCGCTGTCGCTCTCAAAGGACAGCAACATCGTGGTGTTCCTCGTAGACCGTCTCGACGGCGACTACATGGACAAGGTGCTGGAGGACTACCCTGAAGTCAATGACAAGCTCAGCGGCTTCACCTATTATCAGAACAACATCTCCCACAGTACAAATACCTTCCCCTCGGTGCCGCAGATGCTCACAGACAAGCTCTACGATGGCGGCGAGTGGCCAAGATACATCAAGAGCGCCTACAACGAGCACTCCGTTCCGGTAACACTGAAAAACAACGGCTACTTCGTAAACATCATCCCCGACGCTATCACCACTGTCGGACCTATGCAGTTCGCCGAGAGCTTCTGCGATAACGTGAAATACCTCGATGAGGACGATGTTTACATCAACTACACCGGCGAATACGGCGTGGTACACGCCCTGTCGAAGCTGGGCTTCTCAAGGCTCTGCCCCTCGACTCTGAAAGGCTGGATGTCCAAGGGACTTGGCTCCAACGTGGCAAGACACTTCGTCAAGGCAAAGGATATGCCCGACGACTACGTTATCACCTCCATGGGACTCGAGACCGACATCCGCTACCACGATTACCGCAAGACTCACAAGCTCACCGCAGATAATCCGCAGAAGACCTTCACCTTCATACACCTCAGCGGCTCGCACTACAATTCCAATACCCTCGCTGAGTTCTATGCTCCCGTGGAGGGCAATGCAAACGTCTATGAAACTACCCGCGGCGACTTTGAGATACTCTTCGATTACTTCGATGAGCTTAAGGAGCTCGGCATTTACGATAATACCACTATCGTGATACTGGGCGACCACGGGCGCCCCCCCACGGAGACCGATCCCGTTCTCCGCAGCAAGCTCAAGAGCGCTATCACCACAGCGATACTCGTCAAGCCCGCCGGAGCTGAAGAAGCTCCCGTAAAGCTGGACAGATACTCTGAGCTATCCAACGACTTCCTGCCGGCAAGCATTCTCGAATACGCCGGCATTGACCACTCCGATTACGGATACTCCATAAACGATGTGGTCGAAAACGACCTTCACCCCGACAGATACCTCCAGACCGTAAAGTTCGAGAATTACGGAAGCCTCAAGTACACCGCCCTGTATAAGGTCACCGGCGACGCAAGAGACTTCAAGAACTGGGAGCTTATGTCAAAACACGAAAATCAATGATAAGGAGATAATCAACAATGTTTACCGCTTTGAATTCACAGGCTGCAATGTACATCGATCCCGCAACAACAAGCTATATCATCCAGATAGGCGCAGGTATAGTTATCGCCCTCGGTACCTTCTTCGGAATCTTCTGGAGCAAGATCAGACGTGCCTTCAAGAAAAAGGACGAAGAGGTAGAGGCTCTCGACGCTTCTGAGGTAAATGCTCTTCACGACGGCGAAAAGGACGTTATCACCGCAGATGACCTCCTCGCAGATGAGGAAGAAGATAAGGAATAAACCGCAGGAGTAAGATCATATGTCAGTATTAGGTTCAATACTCGGCTGGTTCATGGGTATCATCTACAATGTTATCCATAACTACGGTCTGAGTATCATAGTATTCACACTTTTCACCAAGTTCCTGCTTTTCCCTCTGAGCCTTCTCACCCAGAAGAACTCTATCAACATGGTAAAGATGATGCCTGAGGAGAACAAGCTGAAGATCAAGTACATCGACGATAAGGATAAGCTCGCAGACGAACGTCTGAAGCTCTACAAGAAGTACAAGTATCACCCCATACTCGGCACAGTGCCCCTTCTCATACAGATCCCACTTGTACTGGGACTCGTTTACGTTATCTACCGTCCTCTTTCCTTCGTGCTTCAGCTGGATTCCAGCATCATCGACGGTCTTAAGGAATGGATGATAGCCAATGTTCCCGGCTTCAAGACGGCTGATAATTCCTATCAGGTGGATATTATCAGAAAGGTCAAGGACGGGCTCTTCCCCCTCGGAGGCGAGTATGCGCAGTCTATCAAGGACATAAACGATCTTGATATGCACTTCCTCGGCATAGACCTCAGCGCCACTCCCTCACTCAAGCACTTCGACAGACTCCTCCTTATACCGCTTTTCTCCGGTATAAGTGCATGGCTGCTCTGCTGGGTACAGAACAGGATAAACATACTCCAGATGGCACAGGGCAACGTAAACAAGGTGCTCACCACCGTATTCATGGTAGCCTTCTCCACCTATTTTGCAGTTCTCGTACCCACCGGTGTAGGTCTCTACTGGATATTCGGAAACCTCTTCGCAATACCCATGATGTACCTCACAAACCTCTGTATGCCTCCAAAGAAGTACGTGGACTATGAATACCTCAACAAGATGCACCAGCAGCGCATTGAAAAGGAAAAGATATTCAAAGCCAACAGCGTAAGAGAAAAGGAGGACTACCAGAAGTTCTTCTCAGTAAAGAAAATGAAGCTCATGTTCTACTCAGAACAGAGCGGCTTCTATAAGTATTACGCAGGCATGATAGACTATATCTGTGCTCACTCCGACATCGACATCCACTATGTTACCAGTGATCCCGACGACGCTATATTCAAGGACGAGCGTCCCCAGATAAAGCCCTATTTCATCGCCTCAAACAAGCGCCTTATCCCCCTCTTCATGAAGCTGGACTGCGATATGTGCGTAATGACCATGCCCGACCTTGAAAAGTACCACATAAAGCGCTCGCGTCTGAGAAAGAACATTGAGTACGTCTATGTGTTCCACGGTATGGGAAGCACTGCCCTTACCCTCCGTAAGGGAGCCCTCGACTGGTACGATACAGTATTCGCCGTAGGTCCCGACTGTATGAGCGAGCTCCGCGACTCTGAGGAGCTTTACAAGACTCCGAAGAAGAGAATCGTCGAGACAGGCTACCCCCTCATCGACGAGATGATTGAAAAGTACGAGAGCACCGAGCACAAGGAGAACGAAGTTCCCAAGATACTCATTGCTCCATCATGGCAGCCCGATAATATCATCGACTCCTGTATCGACGATATTCTCACTGAGCTCGCCAAGACCAATTACCAGATAATCGTACGTCCTCACCCCCAGCAGGTACGCCACGAGCCCGAAAAGTTCGAGGTGATGACAGAAAAGTTCAAGGACAACAAGAATATCGAGATACAGACCGATTTCTCCTCCAACAACCCGGTTATGGAGTCCGATATACTTATCACAGACTGGTCCGATATTTCGTGGGAATTCTCCTTTGTTACCAAGCGTCCCGTGCTGTTCATCAATACTCCTATGAAGATAATGAACAGCGAGTGGGATAAGATAAAGACCAAACCCATAAATATCACTCTCAGAAACGTTATCGGCGTTTCTATCGATACCGACAAGATCGACACAATCAATACCGCAGTCAGCGACCTTCTCGACAACAAGGAGAAATACCGCGAGACTATCACCAATACCCTCCACGAGCACGTTTACAACGTCGGCAAGAGCCGTCAGCTCTGCGGAAGCTACATCGTAAAGTCCCTAAAGGGCAAGAAGTAATACGATAAAAAGCCATAAGGAAGTAGTTAGGCTGCTCCCCTAAGCGGAAATAGTGGGTTACCGAGCCTGTAAAGTTTGGGCTCGGTAATTTTTTGCCACGACACCGACAGAGGGGGCTCCCCTCCCCTATGGCTTTTCTATTTGTGACGATCCCAAACGGCATATAACTATCGCCTCTGAGAAAGCTAAGGATGCCCTCAGTAAGCGTGATGATAAAGAGAAATATAACTACACTTTGCGGCTCTCAGATAGCCGCAGCGAGTGCGTAAGCAACCGTTTCGCAGCACTCGTACAGTTCACGCTCCTCAGGAAAAGTAAAAACAGTCCGCACTATAAAAAAATAAAAGCTCCAGCATTTGCTGAAGCTTTTGGCTCCCCCTGCCCGGCTCGAACGGGCGACAACTCGGTTAACAGCCGAGTGCTCTACCAGTGTCAGGGTTTTATACCAACTAGTTCCACATAACGTTATGTAAATCTTCTATTTAACAACTTTGTATAATATTTTTATCGTTTCAATATATCATATGTAAGCTTAGATAAATGGCATTTCGAATCCTGCCCATTTTTCAAATTATATTGAAACCTCAACGATCCTGTACGTCAAATATCTTGAAGCCTTGATTTAATGCTATTCTTATATTATTTCCTGTTGCTTTCACATCGATTATCGGCATAGCGAGCAACTCCTTTCCTTGAATTATGATTTCCGACATAGAAAAAAACCACCTGCTTACATACAGACGGTGTTTATCATTTGTATGGATCACAGCACAAAGAAAGTGTTATCCGAAATGACTAATCACTACGTTTATCTGTATGTAAAACAAATAAAGTCTCTTCACTCTCGTGATAGAAACTTACTTCATAGTGTCCGCTATACAGATATCCCATAGTAAACTGTCTCTTTTCAGGTAACCCTTTCGTAATATTTCTTTTTACAGAAATCGCTTCCGACCGTTTCTGTTCTGACTTTAACTGTATTATATCATACGATTTCTGAAAAATCAACTAAACCGTGGGTATATTATAGAGCCTTTTAAGGAGCGTTTAATTTCATAAGCCATTAATTAACGATAAACTTGGGTGAATAATCAACATTTTCAGTTCAATTGATTTCGATTTAGGAAGCAAAAGCTCAAAAAGCGCAAAATAAAAACCAAAACTATTGACATTTGGTTCTTACAGTGATATAATAGCTTATAGAAGGGAGATAGTAATCATGAATGATACTTACACGCCGCATAATTTACCTCTTCAAACGGGAAT